>Ga0299912_10004664_pt1 | contig 11239 bp, 8 predicted proteins | sample RVTome_2_FD_207667 | JGI IMG/M metagenome (GOLD analysis project Ga0299912, IMG submission 207667) | Soil microbial communities from uranium-contaminated site in the Upper Colorado River Basin, Wyoming, United States - RVT95D214 (version 2) ... | reverse complement strand
AGTTAAAATGAATAGTAAAAAAGAGGGTCCAATCTACTTGTTGGGCACGCCTAGGACCTGTAAGACTCCTAACCGCAGCATATTCTTCTGGGCGCTCTGGTTCCTCCACTGGATGGTTACCGAGTGCGAGCCCTTGCCCACAGATGAGGCGTGGAAAACCATGGTGTAGCCCTGGGGATTGTACTGGCATATGGTGAGCTGAACGTCGTCAGGCTCGGCTGGGGCCCCGTCAACCAGAGCCCTGTAGAAGATGTGTGAGTAGTCGCCTGGCATCTGAAGGTCCAATAAGTGCTCCGTCCTGGTGCTCAGAATGATGATGAGCGAGCTATCCTCGTGCACGTAGATGCTGAGTGACATCTCGGGTACGTCGGACCATTCGATGTATGGCTCACAGTCGTGTCGCGTCGTCGTTGTGGGCACGCTTTCATAGATCAGGGCCGGCTTTGGAATGAGCATGGGCACAAGGCTCGGGGCGTAGGTCATGACGCCCACGGTGGAGGCCGTGGAGATCGCTGAACTCAACAACACTATGGCGACTATCTTAGCTATGGTTAATGACGACATGTGTCGCTGTGAGTCTGTGAGGATTTAACCCTTATTAGAAAAGGGTGGAGGTTAGGCGTACTTCTTGACGGCCGCCTCAAGAATATCCATGCCTGTGTTGAGGTACTCGTCCTCGATGGTTAGCGGCGGGTGCAGCCTTATCACGTTGTTGTAAAGCCCCGCCTTCAGAGTCATTAGGCCCTTCTGTAGGCACTCCTTCATGATCTTGCTGCTGGTCTCTGCGTCAGCCTTCTTGCTCTTTCTGTCAGTCACGAACTCCATGGCAAGCATGGGGCCCAGCCCGCGCACCTCGCCGATCTTCTCATACTTGCCGTACATCTCGTCCAGACGCTTCCTCAGCTTCTTGCCCATGGCCGCGGCCTTCTGCGGAATCTTCTCTCTCTCCATGATCTCTATGACCTTGAGGGCCGTGGCGCACGCGATAGGGTTGCCGCCGTAAGTGCCTCCCAGGCTGCCCGGGTAGATGTCCTTCATGAGCTCGTCCTTGGCGACCACGGCGCTCAGCGGCAGACCGTTGGCTATTGCCTTGGCCAGGGTCATGACGTCGGGCTCTATACCATAGTGCTCTATGGCCCACATCTTGCCGGTGCGGCCGAAACCCGTCTGCACCTCGTCGATGATGAGCTTTATGCCGTGCTCGTCGACCAGCTTCTTCAGCTCCTTGAAGTAGTCGAGGGGAGGAGCGATGAAGCCTCCTTCGCCCTGCACGGGCTCGGCGACGATGGCGCCGACGGTCGCGGGGTCCACCTGGGTCTTGAAGAGGCTCTTCTCGATGTGGTGAACACAGGCTAACCCACAGGCGGGGTACTCCTGGTGGAAGGGGCACCTGTAGCAGTAGGCGAAGGGCGTGAAGTAGACGCCTGGCACGAAGGGGTCCAGGCCCACCTTGTAGGGGTCCCACTTGCCCGTGAGGGTCATGGCCATGTAGGTGCGGCCGTGGAAGCTGTTCTCGAAGCTTATCAGGTTCTTGCGGCCCGTGGCCTGGCGCACGATCTTCACGGCGTTCTCAATCGCCTCGGAGCCGCTGTTGATCATCATGGCCCGTTTCGCATACTTGCCCGGCGTGATCTCTGTCAACCTCTTAGCCAAGGCGACGTACGGCTCGTAGTTAGCCACATGGATGCAGCTGTGAATCAACTTGTGAGCCTGGTCACATATGGTGTCCACGATCTCCTCGGTGCAGTGGCCCAGGCTGGTGACGCCTATGCCTGAGGTGAAGTCTATGAGGGTGTTACCGTCCACGTCCGTCATGACCGCGCCGTGGCTCTCCTTGATGGTCACGGGCTGGACGAGATAGACACCCGGAGGAACGTACTTGCTCCTCTGATCAATCAACTCCTTGGACCTGGGTCCAGGGATGGGCGTTATAACGTTAGGAACCTTGGGCATGTTCCATCGGCATTACGTATTAGCCTGGGTTAATAACCCTAACGGGGGAGAGAAAAAGGGCTGGCTACATGTGTGCAACTCTACATGTACCAGCATATTATGTATTGGACGACCCAGAAGAGGGGACCACAGTAGATTATTATCCACCAAGGCAGGATCATTTTTTTCACCTTACTCGGGGATGGGGTAGGTGAACCAATAATAGTGGTGTCACTGTCACATCGAATAACAAGTTACAGTGACAATCCGATATCTGCAGTAGGAAAAGCGTCATGTGTCCACACAGAAACGCGACAGTACAATATAATAGCTAAATGCAACCCAAAAAAAAGTTCACGTTCTGTACTGCCACCATCATAGAAAACGGGCTAGTAGAGGAAGGCGCACAGATTCCTAGACTGTATCATTATCAGATAAGTGGACCTAGGAGACTCACTGGATGAAGAGGGCCAATACGGCCTTCTCCGTGTGCATCCTGTTCTCGCCCTCGTCCCAGACAACGCTCTGAGGCCCCTCGATGACGCTGTCCGTCATCTCCTCGCCCCTGTACCCGGGCAGACAGTGCATGAAGATGGCTTCCTTCTTGGCCAGCTTCAGGGTCTTGTCGTTGACCTGGTACTTGGCGAAGGCCTTCTTCCTCTCCTCTATGTCCTTGTGGCCCATGCTATGGTATGTGTTGGCGTAGACCACGTCGGCGCCCGTGAATGCCTCCTCCAGGTCGTCCGTGACAACCATCTGGCTGCCGCCCTCGGTGGCGTGCTCCTCAGCGAACTTTGTGATCTTCTCGTTTGGCTTCCAGCCCTTGGGCACAGCGACGTACATGTCCATGCCCATGATGCTGCTGCCGACCATGAGGCTGTGGCAAACGTTCCAAGGGTCTCCCACGTAGGCCACCTTGAGCCCCTGGAGCCTGCCCTTGTGCTCGCGCATTGTGAGCATGTCGGCGAGCCCCTGGCATGGGTGGGTGAGGTCCGTCAGCGCGTTGATGACTGGGCTGTCCATGTACTCGGCGTACTCCTCGACGATGTTCTGGCCATAGGTGCGTATTACGAGGCCGTCGCAGTACCTGTCGATGATGCGGGCAGTGTCCTTGATGGGTTCGCCCCTGGCCAGCTGCATCACGTCCGGCGTCGCGTAGAAGCTCTGCATCCCAAGGTGTGCTATAGCAGCCTGGAAGCTGAAGCGGGTCCTTGTGCTGTGCTTCTCGAAGATCATGGCTATAGTGCGGCCACTGAGGTACTCGTGTGGCTGCTTCATCATGCGCTGCCGCTTGAAGTCTGCGGCGACGTCAAGCATGTACGCGATCTCTTCCTTCTTCCAGTCCATGAGGGTAAGGAAGTCCTTACCTTGAAACCGGTACTTGAAGCTCAATGCGATTCAGGAGAATAGGAGAGGGATGAGGGTTTAAAACTAGCGTTTAACCTATCTGGGACAATTATAGGCGTCGAAGCCGTGGTTGAAGTATGTGTGTGCGGCAGCCGAGTACTAATGGTACCATTTCGCTGGAGGAGACGGCACCCGTTCGCGACCATAGCAGATAATGGTACCATTATTCCGCTGAAGAAATAATGGTACCATTTTCTGTGAAGTTAATCCATCCAAGTCTCATGAGCTCCTCCTCGGGGCACCCAGATACATCTCCATGGTCACCCAGTCAAGCTCAGGGTAGTCAGGCCTGCCAGGGCAGTGAGACTCCAGCCTATACAGGACTCTGAATAGAAGACACGCGTCGTCGAAACCCTTTCTGGAGGCCACCAGACACTGCAGCATGACCCTCACGGATTCAACGACGGGCTAGACCTCGGGGCCCAGTATCCTGTGCCTACGCTCTCGGAATGGTACCATTGCACTCGCGGATAAGAAATGGCACCATTATCCGGATTTTCTCTATGTGCCGTAGGCCCAAACGGTGTGGTTACGGCCAGTGAAGCCGGGGTAGGATAATGGTACCATTATCCCTTCAGCGCAATAATGTTACCATTTTCAATTGAGTATAACCCTCACGCACATGAACCTGGGCTACTCACCGTGTCGCCTTCCTCTCCCAGACCATCTTCTGGTCGGGGTGCTCCTGGAAGAACCTGTCTATTATCTGGTCGCATGTGCCCTGAGCCCTGAGCAGCGTATCCTCCACGTCGATGGTGGTGAGCTCCCTATCCCTCTTAAGGAATGACCCGTTGCAGACGACGTTATCTATGTCGGCGGGTGCCCCGTAGAGGAAGACGCTGGTGACCGGGTCCCTCGTCGGCGTAAGGTAGGGGTTCATGAGGTCGAAGGTGATTATGTCGGCCTTCTTCCCGGGCTCCAGGCTGCCGATCTCTGCTTCCATGCCTAGGGCCTTGGCTCCTCCCATGGTGGCCAGCCACAGCATCTCGTAGAAGCTGGGCCGCGCCGTGCGCCTGCTGTCGTTGACCATGCCCAAGTAGCCGCCCACCTTTCCGGCCCGCGTCATGACTCCGCTCCTCTGCTTCCTGACGAGGTCGCACATGTCGTGGTAATAGTCGTCTGTGCCCAGGCCCACGGGTATCCCCATGTCCAGCCAGTCAACGAGGGGGCTCTCGACGCTGTGGCAGTGGAGTATGGCCACCCCCGTCTCCCTGATAAGCTGGAAGTCCTTGGCCGTCCCGTAGGTGAGGTGGGCGCCGCTCAGCTTCTCATCCATTACGCCCAGGTCGTAGAGGTGCTGGGGCGGCGTCTTACCGAACAGCTTCTGCACCTGCCTGTACTCCCTGGTGCTCTGGCTCAGGTGGGTGGTCATCCTGAGGCCGTGCTCGTCCGCGAACTCCTTGCACTCCAGGTATACGTCGGGCAGAACCATGTCCGGAGCCTTGGGACACATCAGCGTCGTTATCCTCCCCTCGGCCTTTCCATGCCAGTCGTAGTACAGGTCCTTTGCCCGCTTGACGGCCACGTCCCTCTTCTCGGGCAGGTACTCGAAGACGCCGTCCCTGAGCCTCTCCAGGTCAACGTGCTCTATGTCCCCGGCCATGTGGCACCGGTTCCCGGCCTCGGCCACGGCCCTAGCGTAGCCGTCAGGGTAGGTATAGATGAGCATGCTAGTCGTGCAGCCCCCGTATATGAACTCGGCGCACGACGCCAGGCCGAGGGCCTCCATCTGCTCCGGCCTCCTATAGCCCTCCAGGGGCAGGTTGGTCTCGAAGAAGTCGCCCATGAGCTCGTAGACGCCCCTGAAGTACTGCTGCAGGTGGCTGTGGCTGTTGACGAACCCCGGCATCACCAGGTGGTGCCTCGCATCTAACACGTACTCTGGGTCGCGGACCCTGAGCCCTTCCCCGACCTCCGTGATCCTGTCGTCCACGACGTGTACGTCGCCCTCCCGCAGAACCCTATTACCGGCGTCCATGGTGACTGTGAAGCCACCCTTGATCAGGATGTCAGCCAATGCTATCGCCCAATGTAATGGATGGTTAGAATAAAAGATCAGCAGGGAGCGCGGCTAGAGGGGCCTCATGAACTCCCCGTAACCCGGCTTCCCAACGACCTCGCCGTCCTCGTAGACCACCCTGCCCCTCACGAGTGTAGCTACAGGGGAACCCTTGCCCTTCATGCCCTCGTATGGCGTGATCTTCTGGATGGTCTGCAGGTCCTCGCCCCTGATGTGGAACGGCTTATTCAGGTCCACGACCACCACGTCGGCGTCCGATCCCAGCAGCAGGTCCCCCTTCCCGGGGTAGAGGCCGTTGATCTGCGCCGGGTTGCTGCTGAACACCTCGACGAGCCTCTCTAGGCTGATCAGGTCCCTGTTCACGGCGTCCAGCATCAACGGCAGCGTCGTCTCGATGACGACGCCCCCGCTCGGTGCCTTGAATATGTTGTCCCAGCCCAGCTCCTTCTCCTCCTTCGTGTAGGGTGCATGGTCGCTGGCCAGCACCTCGATGACCCCCGAGTTGAGTCCCTCCCAGAGCCGCAGTTGGTCATCCTTCGACCTGAGCGGCGGGTCGACCTTGGCGTAGGGGCCCCTCTCCTCCATGGTTTCGCGGGTGAAGAGCAGGTAGTTGGTGCTGGTCTCACCGGTCACGTACTGGCCGCCCGCCTGAGCCCAGTCCAGAACGTCCACGGCCCCCGCTGTGCTCATGTGACACACGTGGAGGTGGGCCCCCGTCTCCCTGGCGAAGGCCACGCACCTCTGGACGGCCTCCACCTCGGCTATGGCCGGCCGGAAGTCGCAGTGGGCGAGGGGATCTGTCCGCCCGCTTGCCTCCGCCTCCTTCATGTAGCTGTCGACTATGTTCTGGTTCTCGGCGTGCACCAGCAGAGGGAGGCCTAGGTCGGCCAGCGTCCTCATGTGTCGGAGGAGCGTGTAGTCGCTGGCGGCGAGCTCCTTGAACCTGGCGATGAGGAAGCTCTTGAACCCGGTGGCCCCGGCGTCGGCCAACGCTATTATGTTCTCAGTCGGTATCTCGCCAGCGCCCCCGATGAACGCGAAGTCTACCAGGCTCTTCCTACCGGCAATCTTCTTCTTCTCCTCGAATGCCTCCACCGTTACAGTCGCGGGGATAGTGTTAGGCATGTCCACGACTGTGGTGACGCCCCCTGCGGCCGCGGCTCTGGTCCCTGACTCGAAATTTTCGCGCTCAGGGAAGCCCGGGTCCCTCAGGTGGACATGCATATCGATCATCCCCGGGAGCACCATCTTCCCGGAGGCGTCGATGACCTTGTCGGCCTTAGGCTCGCCGGACCTGACCATCCCAATTATCTTGCCTTCGTCTATGACTAGGGAACCCTCCAATATCCCGGAGGGCGTTACTAGCAGTCCGTCCTTGATTACTACGTCAACAGTCAAACCGAGACACAGCAATATGAGCGATTATAAGGGTTATAGAGGTTTCGTGAAGAGGAAAAAATGTGGGAGCTACTGGTCTGGGACGATGATCTCTGGCCTCAGTGCCCTTGACCTGATCTGGGTCGTCCCGTCCAGGCACGCTAGTCTACCCTCAACCTCCCTGAAGAACTCGAACGCCTTCTGGTCGATGGGGTTCACCCCGAAGCCGCCCAGCAGTATGAGGGTCAGCCCCAGTTCCTCGTGCCCCGTTATACCCAGGCCTATCTCTCGGCCCAGGAAGTATGTTAGGTCCTTCTGGTCCACGCCTCCGGCGACGACGCCTTTTACGCCGACTCTCTGGGCGGCCTTAAGGGCGTCCAGCGTCACCAGTGAGCCGCCGACGACCACCGATCCGCCGTAGGATTCTTTTATGTCTGAGGAGGTCAGAGGCGTGTCGGGGTCTTCCGTGGCCACAGTGATGGCTCCCCTCGCCTCCCCGCCCACACCGAACACGCCCTCGACCCTGAAGCCGTTGGCCTCGACGACCGCGCCCTCGCCTTCTATGACCTCAGCCACCTTACCCGGGACGTGGGCGACGACCTCGACGGGGAGCGGGTTACCCCTAATGAGGACTCTGCCGGACCTGTAAGCGAAGGACTCGATGACACCGTCCAGGGGCGAGCGAGCCACCTTGGTCTGCCGCCCGAAGAAGCTCCTCTTGATGGCGATCACCTCGTCCTTGTCCACAGCGTCGCCCACACCCTTGAGCATGTAGTCCCTCGCCTGCTCTGGGTCCACATCCAGGTAGCTGTACACCTTCAGCTCCCGGATGTCGGGGTTGGGCACGATGCACCTGGCTATGAGGGTGTCGGGGCTCACAGCGTCGCCGACTTTTACAAACACCTCTCCGCGCACAGGGATGCGGCGCTCCTTCCTTATGAGGGAGGCTTTCATCGTTGTCCCTCCGGTGAAGCGATCGGCTGGCGTGTCGGCTCGATGAGCGTCAGCGGCTTGTTTGGGCGCTCAAGCGGCCTGCCTCTGGCGTCAAATATGACGCCCAGGACGCCTCCCGCCACCTTCCTCGTGGCGGGTTTGCCTCTGCCCGCGCCGATGTCCATCTTGAGGGGCTGCACAGTGATGTCCATGGTTGAGTCGTCTCTGAGGGGCATTACCCTGATCTCCCCGTACCTCACCGTGTGCTGTACCTCGGCGCCGGTCTGATCCGTCACTATCAATTTGAGGGCCTCTTCGCCGTCCCTCATCTTTCCTCGGGGAGAAACAACTGTGCCCAGGCTCTTGATGCATCTATTCAGGAACAGGTCTACGGCGGAGCCCTGGTCGTGGCCGTGAAGGCTACCGATCTGGGCCATGACGCTTGAGTCGTCCACGTAGAGCTCGGTGAAGCCCTCCGGCTGCAGGGAGTCTATGAGTATCATGGCTGACTGCTCGTAGCCCTGCGCCCTGAACACGTCCCCCTTGCCTATGACGGCTTGGGTCCTCATCATGTCGATATAAGTGGGCTCGAGGGCCTGGTTGAACAAGTCTGACAGGTTTCTATCTATGTGGACCCCCTTTAGGCGGCTGGCTATCTCCTTGTGCTGCTCGACACCGAGCCTTATGGCCTCCCTGGCCACCGCTGCCTGGATCAGCTCCTCGTCCTTCGTGTGGCTCTGGGGTTGATGCACGAGCATGTTTCCCACTATGTTCCTCAGGGTCCGCTCGTCCATGGTGGGGGGCAGCCACCTCTGCACGTTGGCGATGCCGGCCTCCTTGACAACGTTGCTTATGCCGTATGTGAGCCCGACGCCGGCGTTCAGAGACCTGTTGAATAAGCCGTTGTAAACGGAGTACACATCGGTGGTCTCCCCACCCACGTCCACGGCTAATAGGTTGACTCCTCTGTGCTGGGCGTAGGCGTAGATGATCTTACCTATCGTGGCCTGGGTGGGTATGATCCTCTCACTGGTCCACTCCCGCAGCTTTCCGTAGCCGGGTGAGTGGATGATGACGTGCTCCATGTAGGCGTCGTAGATGCCCTCCCGGGCGGGCCCCAGGTTCTCCCTGTCGATGAAGGGCCTCACGTTATCCACTGTCTTGGTTGCGTAGGCGTCTTCGTCCAGTATTCCAGTGATCTCGTCCCTGATCTCCACGTTGCCTGCGTAGATCAGAGGCAGCTGGTACTCTGCCCCGAACCTGGGCTCCACGTCCGAGTCCTTGATGATCTTGGCCATATCCAGAACCTGGTTTTTTGCGCCGCCGTCGATGCCGCCCGCCAGCAGCAGGATGTCCGGCTTGAGGCTTCTCAGAGCCGAGATCTTCACGTAGGGTGGCCTGTTATCGTCCACGGCGAACTGGTCCATGAGCAGTGCGCCCGCCCCTAGGGCGGCCCTCTGGGCGCTCTCGGCGGAAATGCTCTTGATGAGCCCCGCCACCACCATGTGTAAGCCCCCGCTGACGCTGCTTGAACATATAAGAGGTAGGGATGGCGTCGGCCTCCCGGACTGTATCAGGCTCTCACCGGTCTTGGACTCGATCTCGGCAATGGCGTTGAGCACGCCCACCGTGACATCCAGCTCCGGGGCTTCTACTGTTGTAGGGGCCTCACCTGTGCCCGCTATCCCATATTTGCCGTCGATTTTTTTGAATAGAACCGCTTTGGTCGATTTGGTGTTTACGTCGATGGCGAGGATAGACCCGTTTTCTTCACGTATGCCCATCTCTTTCACACCTAGGAGTTACTGTTATGTTTGATTCAAACAGGCTCCTAATTTGTAGCAGGACCTGTAAGTTTATAACTACATCGTTTTAATATGTAAACAATGTTTTAATGTTAAAACAATTATTTTATTATTGATCGATTATGGACGGAGAGCCTAAGATGATCCAAGCGATCAGCAGAGACGCCTTCAAGCTGCTGGAAGACGAAACGCGTAGACGCGTCGTGTTCATGCTCAGGGACAGCCCTATGACCGTGAAGGAGATCGCCGACCAGCTGGGACTGACACCTCAGAACATATACCACCACATGAACAAGCTCCAGGACGCCGGCGTCGTTGAGCTGAGCTACGAGAGGCGTAACGGCCACATGATCGAGAGCTACTACAGCGTTCCGGCTGACACGTTCATCTACAGCGACGACGTGATCGAGGAGAAGCCCGTCAACAGGTTCATGAACGTCCTTTTCGGGTTGAAGGAGATGGGTGTCCCCATAGAGTCGGGTAAAGAGAACGCGTTAAGACTGGAGGAGCTCGACAGGCGCTACCAGTCCATGTTGAGTAGCCCCCCTAACCGATACGAGGTCTGTGAGACGTGCAGCTTCAGCGGCTTCTTCATGAAGCTCGGGCCCATGAATCCGCTTCAGCTGAACAAGATACTTTGGTACGGTAACCTGATCAGGATGAGCGACGAAGAGTTCCAGGGGTACCTAGAGAGAATAGGGGAGATCAGGGGCTTCCTCAGGTCCATTGTAGAGGAATAGCTACCAGGTGACCCTGTAGGGCATCTGGTTCAGGCACACCGGGTTACCCTTGGTAACCAGCACAACGTCCTCTATGTGGCCCTTGTAGCCGGTCTTAGGGTCTCTCCTCTGAGGTTCATAAGTAAGAGTCATTCCAGCCTTCAACGGCAGGTTGTCCTCCTCTATCTCCCCGAAGTTGGTGGCGTGGGGCATCGTGTAGTCGTGGACGTCCAGCCCTATCTGATGTCCTGTTCGCGGCATGGGCTCGAACCCCAGCTCGGCGTTGATCTCGTTGGCCTTACCCAGCACCTGGTTGCCTGTGGCGCCCTCCCTGATGCTCTTGATGCCCTCCACCTGGGCCTGCATGGCGCGGTCCATGTATTCCTCGGTCCCCTTCTCCCAGGTTACGTGCCAGTTACGGCCCATGTCGCTGCAGTACCCTGTCTCTACCCTGACGCCCACGTCCAGGCTGAGTGCGTCCCCGTGCTTCAGGTGCTCCGTCTTATTGCCCTTGATAAAGCCGATGCTGCTGTCGAAGCTGAACTCGTAGGCGCCCAGCTCGATCATGTTGGCGTCCAGCTCCCTCTTCATGTCGGCTACGCTTCGGCCAGGGCTTGTCTCCTCTATGAGCATCATGAAGGCGGCCTCCGTTATGCCGATGGCTCGCCTGATCTCGCTTACCTCGTACTCGTCTTTGATGCTTCGCAGCCTGAACACGTGGTCGCTTATGTCCCTCTCGGGTGTCAGGGGTACGCCCAGCTCCCCGGTCATCCTGTGAGCCATCTGGGCGCTGACGGTGGAGAGGTCGAAGCACACCTTATCAGGGCTGTAGGGCTTCAGGGCCTCAAGAGTGCCTCTGATGTGGTGGCCCTTCTCCTGCCTTATGGCTATGACCTTGCTGAACTCGCCGCTCGCCTCTACCCTTGCTGCGCCCCAGTGGGGCGTCACGAGGGTCGTGTCGCCTTCTATGTCCATGACGAGGGTCTGTTGCTCGTCGCCCAGCGCCATTGGGAGCATGTAGACGGTGTTGCTGGGGTTCTGCCTTA
>Ga0299912_10004663_pt1 | contig 11243 bp, 11 predicted proteins | sample RVTome_2_FD_207667 | JGI IMG/M metagenome (GOLD analysis project Ga0299912, IMG submission 207667) | Soil microbial communities from uranium-contaminated site in the Upper Colorado River Basin, Wyoming, United States - RVT95D214 (version 2) ... | reverse complement strand
AGTATCTTCACCATGCGGATTTTTTCTGTCTACCTTCTTATGCAGAGGGGCAACCTATTTCGATCCTTGAGGCGATGGCGGTAGGTCTACCAGTGATCTCAACAGATATTGGGTCAATCCCTGAAATTTTGAACGATGGTATAAGCGCGCGAGTGATACGTACCGGGGATAAGAGGGCTTTGGAGCAGGCAATACGACAGATAGCGCTCGATCCCGATCTCCGTCGAAGGATAGCAAAAGAAGCTTTTTCAGTTGTTAAGAACCGCCATGATAGTAAATCGCTCTTTCCAAAATTGGGGAAGATTTATAGGGCTTTAGTATCATATAACGAAAACCCAGACATAGAGGGACATTCTGTGAAAATTGGAGAAATGGTATCAATGTTAAAATGAAGATATACCTATTTACAGATCTCGAAGGTGCTACAGGTGTGGTGAATTATGATTACGGAGATCCGGAAAGAAGGAGAAGAGATCGAGAGTTTTTAATTGGTGATATCAATGCCGCCATCGCAAGTGCCTATGATTGCGGTGCGGAGTCGGTTGTTGTCTATGATGGGCATGGGAAAGACGCCGTCCAATCAGATAAACTTGACCCACGTGCAACCTTAATCCGAAGAGGGAGAGTAGAATCATACATACCAGGTTTGGATCGTACTTTCACCCATTTTATCCTTATCGGTTTCCACTCTATGGCTGGGTCAGGAGGCTTACTTAATCATACCCACTCACGTCGAGTAAGGCGGATAATCCTCAATAGGCAGGAGATAGGAGAAATCGGGTTGAGCTTTATCTATGCTAATTATTACGGAGTCAAACCAATATTTATAAGCGGCGATGATAAGGCGGTAGAAGAGGCAAAGCTGTATTTATCAGATATAGAAGGAGCGATCGTCAAGCGAAGCATCTCAGAAAGATGTGGCGAATGCTTTCCTCCAGAACAGACATTTTCCCTAATATACAATGGAGTAAAAAAGGCGTTAGCAAAAGATAAATCATTTCACATATCCTTTCCAGATCCACCTTATTGGATGGAAGTGATTTATAAAAATTCCTGGGTAGCTATTCCAAGGTATCTGATTAGGAGTAGATTTAATGGGGTTACGATAAAAAATCTATATACCATCAGATATAAAGACGAAGATTTTGTACGGCTCATGAACAAGTTTATAGGACTCAAAATAAATAGGGTAAAAATACTTTATAAATAAAATCAAAGCTTCAAATGACTCACCCCTTTGAAAGAATATACCCTTATGTTCCTGTTTGGGCTCAGAATCTTGGAATATCCATCTATGGGATCTTCTATCGTCATGAGCGGCTGGGTGGTAATTTTGAGCAATACGTAACTCAGTTTCAAGAACGAGACCACTGGTCAACAGACCTGATGAACGATTATATTACCAAACAGTTACGGCAACAACTTCTCAAAGCTTTTATCGAAGTGCCTTATTATCGGGAGTCATGGTCGTCTATAGGGATTGACAACAATTTTCTTGAACTGACCACGCCAGAAACCCTCTTCCGGCTGCCCATACTGCCCAAACGTGAGCTTCGGATGGCACCTGAACGCTTTGTCTCTGATCGGGTTCGACAACAAGAGAGACTGATTACTTATCATACAAGTGGGAGTACCGGAACACCGATTAAGTTCATCTGCACGCCTGATACTCAACGGCGCATCTACGCTGCAAAAGAAGTTAGGTCATTTAGGTGGGCTAAAACCAGCATTCGCCTGCCGAGGTCTATGATTGGCGGACGATTGGTGGTTCCAAGGGCCTATTCGAAAGGGCCGTTTTATCGGTATAATTGGGCTGAGAAACAGGTCTATTTTTCTGCATTTCACATATCTCCAGTAAATGTGTCTCAGTATGTAGAGGGCTTCAACTGGTTCCGCCCACAAGTTTTAACGGGTTATGCTCATTCCTATTTCTTGCTAGCACGGATGATGGCGGAGCAGGCTATCGTGCTCGACTATGAGCCTCAGGCTTTAGTGCTTGGCAGTGAAAAATTAACACCGGAAATGAAAGAAGTAATTTCCCGCTCTTTTCGAGCTCGGGCCTATCAAGAATATGGGGCTGTTGAGAGCTGCATGCTGGCTACAGAGTGTGAACATGGCAGTCTGCATGTCAACCCTGACGCCGGTATCGTAGAGATTGTTGATGAGAATGGTTTTCCAGTACCACCAGGCATCGAGGGGCGAATCTTATGCACGAGTCTCTTGAATGAAGCGCAGCCACTGATCCGCTACGAAATAGGCGATATTGGGGTGTGGTCAAACCAGACTTGTTCATGTGGTAGAGAACATCTAGCAGTTTTGCAAGAGGTAGTAGGGCGTCTGGAGGATGTGGTGGTTGGCCCCGACGGACGGGAAATGGTGCGGTTCCATGGCATCTTTGTTGAGTTGCCCCATGTCATAGAAGGCCAGGTTATTCAGGAAGCTCCTGATCTTTTTACAGTGAATGTAATTGCTATGGATGGTTTTGGTGTTCAGGATGAGCAACTTATCCGTAAGCGTTTTGAAGAACGTCTGGGTAAGGTCGAAGTGCACATCAAACGCGTTCAGGAAATAGAACGAAGTGGGAGCGGAAAGTTCCGAGCGGTGATTCGTAACTTTCAGATCGAAAAACACAATAACTACGTCAGTCTTGGTAGAAAGGCTTAAATAGAATGTCCTATCCTAGGAACAAAAAGGCTCGTGTTCCTTGACTTGCAAATAAGACCCCTTAACACAGATGACCTTTCGGCTGTGGTTTACGTGCATCAGGCTGCCTTTCCAGATGCCGCGCTTACAGCACTTGGGAAGGTGGCAACACGCCGATACTGCGAATGGCAATTGTTAGGATCACATGGAGTCGTTCTACTGGGGGCCTTCCTCAAAGGGGAATTGGTGGGATTTTGTTTTGGGGGGACCTTTCATGACTGGATGTCAAGTTTTTTACGAAAGAATTGGATGTATCTGGGTTGGCGCATGTTGACACACCCCTGGCTTTTGACAAATCCGATTTTCCGTGAGCGTTTGGTTCGTGGGATGTTCATGCTGAACTCTCCTTGGCTTTTGATCAACCCATTTTTTCGCAGGCGCTCAGTTGATGATGTGCCCATGTTTAAACAACTCGGGGAGCCAATAACATCTGTGGCACCCACTGATATCCCCCGAAAGAATTATTTCGGCATTCTCTCCATAGCGGTACATCCCCAGTATCAATCTTTAGGCATAGGCAAGACTCTCATGAAGGAAATAGAAACGATTGCTAACCAACGCGGATTTCAAAAGATGCGCTTAACCGTGCATCCAGAAAATAAGCAAGCCATTTGCTTTTATGAACAGCTTGGGTGGGAGAAATTGGTTAAAGAGAGTGTTTCAAAAGGTTAAATGCACAAGATTCTTTCATTATAATATCCAAAATAATATCCAAGGCCTGTTCGATGGCATTAAAACTTGAGATAGCGAGTTTTCTATACCATGAAGTCACAAATGATCCAAAAGATTCTGGCTTTCAAAGGTCATCCGCCATTCCTTATAAACACACAACCGATGAATTTGCCAGACACCTCGATCAAATTGCAAAAAGCCCTATCACACCTGAGCTGGTTCATCATATCGATTTTGCTCGGCCTGGCAGACATCTTTTGCTGACATTTGATGATGGGGGTAAGAGTGCACTTTATATCAGCGATGAGCTGTGTCTGAGAGGCTGGAAGGGGCACTTCTTTATCATCACCCATCTCATTGGAAATCGGACTTTTTTAAATCAGAATGAGATAAAATACATTCGTAGCTGTGGGCACATGATTGGAAGTCATTCACATACCCATCCAGAAATCTTTAAGGATCAGCCTTTTAAAAAAATGGTACAGGAATGGCAGGCGAGTTGCCATATATTATCCCAAATCACCAGTGAACCATGCATCAGCGGATCCGTTGCCGGTGGCGATATTTCAGCAAAGGTATTGCGGTCTGCGAATGTAGCAGGCCTCCGTTATTTGTTCACCTCTGAGCCGTGGCTTTCCCCGCGGAAATTGGGTGAGTGCTGGATTTTGGGTCGTGTCTCCCCAAAAGTCAACACGTCTGTTTCTCGTGTACAAGGCTTCGCCCAGTTCCGGGGTTGGTCAAGAGCATTAATGCATCGGCGCTGGAAAGTGTTCGTCAGAACCATACTCTTTCCATTTTACAGATTTTATATCAGGAAAATGACCAACCAATAGAGGTCCGTATAGGAGATTGTTCTAAGTTCCAGATTGGGACGAACTCATATGAGATCGGGTTTCGTAAATGTAAAGCCAGAAGTTCTGAGTGTTAGTTTTACTTATAGGATGGCAAGGCAATTGCAATGGAAAAGAGAAACGTTTCGGACCACCAGATAATCCAAAATGTTTTTGTCTCTGTGGTGATGCCTGTCCATAATGAGATTGAATTTATCGGACATAGTCTCAAGGCGGTGTTAGCACAAAATTATCCGTCGCAGCGGATGGAAGTGATTGTGGCCGACGGTATGTCTACGGATGGAACACGAGAAATTGTTCAATCGTTTTCATCCCGGCATACAAATCTGCATTTGATTGATAACCCCGCCAAGATTGCTGCCGCTGGTCTAAATGCTGCAATTATGAAATCTCACGGAGAAATCATCATCCGCGTGGATGGCCACACAGAGATTGCAGTAGATTATGTGAGTCGATGTGTTGCCAACCTTCAAAGGACTGGGGCAGACAATGTCGGGGGAAGAATGGCAGCGGTAGGGACAGGGGCTTTCAGCAAGGCTTTGGCGCTTGCCATCTGTTCCAAGTTTGGTGCAGGCAGTGCTCGTTTTCGATATTCTGATAAAGAAGAATGGGTAGATACGGTCTACCTGGGTGCCTGGCGACGAGAGTTATTTGTGAGCATCGGATTGTTCGATGAGGAATTAGTTCGCAACCAAGACGACGAATTTAATTACCGCATTTTGGAGCACGGGGGCAAGATTCTGTTGAGCCCGGACATTAGATCAAAGTACGTCACCCGAGATAATTGCCGGTCTCTTTGGTGGCAGTATTATCAATATGGATATTGGAAAGTCCGTGTGTTGCAAAAACATTATCGACAGACACGGCTCCGTCATGTTGTCCCATTTTCTTTTGTTTTTGCCCTATTAGGTTTAGGAGCATTTTCTGTTTTTTCCGTTTATGGGCAAATGTTGCTCATTTTGATCGCAGGAGGTTACCTGCTGGCCAATCTTTGTAGTTCATTCTGGATCGCAACAAGATATGGCTGGAGGCAGTTCCCGCTATTACCTGTTGTGTTTGGGATCCTTCATCTGAGTTACGGGTTGGGGTTTTTGAAAGGCTTAACGAAGTTTGCTAAACGTTGGAAGGATAGAGCAGGTAAAGTTCCAAAGTTGAACGCGACAACGTCCGATTCCATTGTCTTAGACTGGCTGCACCGGGAATATGCGGAGAGAAAATCAAAATTAGCTGATTGGGAGATACTTACTGCAAAAATCCCTCATGCTACGATTATCATGGCCGTTCACAACGAAGCAAGTTATATTTCGCGTACTCTACGGTCGGTAATCGAGCAGGAATACCCACGTGACCGATTGGAAATAATAGTAGCTGATGGTCTGTCGACCGACCGAACACGCGAAATCGTACGATCGTTCCAAACAAATAATCCTAATATAAACTTAGTTGATAATCCAGGGAGGATTGTCGCCACGGGCCTGAATGCCGCCATTCGTCAAGCAAAAGGTGAGATCATAATTCGCGTGGATGGACATTGCGAAATCGCCCCGGATTATGTGTGGCACTGTGTGCAACAACTTCAACAAAACGATGCGGATGCTGTCGGAGGGCCGACCGAAACGATCGGCGAGTCTTTTTTGGCACAAGTCATTGCGATAGCGATGAGTACTTTTTTCGGCGTAGGTGATTCAGCTTTTCGTACGGTGAAAAACCGGAAAATGTTGGTTGATACGGTAGCCTTCCCGGCTTACAAACGAGAGACTATTGAAAAGGCTGGTCTCTTTGATGAAGAGCTTGTGCGCGACCAAGACGATGAATACAACTATCGTCTACGCAGACTGGGCGGTAAGATTCTATTGAGTCCAGACATTCGATCCCGCTATTATTCCCGGTCTTCACTCAACGCCCTTTTTCACCAATACTTCCAGTATGGTTACTGGAAGGTCCGGGTTCTGCAAAAACACACCCGATATATGCGCTTGCGACAGTTTGTACCTTCAGCCTTTCTCGTTGCCCTATTAGGCTCAGTGGTTTTGTCCTTTCTCGTTCCATTTGGGCAAAAGCTACTAGCGCTTGTTATTGGTGGATACCTGTTATCCAACTTGACCTCTTCGGTTTGGAACGCCAAGCGGCATGGCTGGGGATACTTGCTGCTACTGCCTATAACATATGCTACCCTTCATCTCAGTTACGGGTTTGGGTTTCTTTTAGGACTGATAAAATTTGCTAACCGTGTTAGGGATAAGAAAGGGATGGTGCCCACCATATAGAGTGGATCGGCGTTCATCCTCTTCTTGCTCTCATACCTCAGTAGCCACAATAAGGAAATGGATAACCAGGATGCTCTCTCTATCGCCATGGACCTTCCCATTGTTCATTAAGGGTCCAATTAGAGCACAGCGGTTTAAGAGGACAAGTCTGACTGAATTATTCAGCTGCGTTAGCAAAGCAGGTTTAACGACATGTAGTTTCACTTTGACTTCAGGATGTTGGTCCCCTTTACCAATGTCCAACCAACAGTCAACAGGGTTTATGAGATTAACAACAAATCCACCTTCTTCAAAGCTTTGACAGAGATTTGTGGAGCCCACCTTAAACCAGTGCGGTGACCATTCAATGTGATCACATCACTTCCTGGCTGAAAAATTCCGTCAGTTGCCATCGCCAGCAAAAAAATGCGTAAAATTTTCCTGCCTTTCTCTCCTCCACTCATCGATGAAGAAGAAATTATCGAAGTTGTGGATACCCTTCGTAGTGGTTGGATTACCACTGGGCCAAAAGTGAAACGATTTGAAGAAGAATTTTCCTCCTATGTTGGTGCACCTGCGGCTCTTGCCCTCAACTCAGGGACGGGAGCTCTGCATGTGGCCCTGGCCACCCTCGGTTTCGGCTCTGGGGATGCTGTCATTACTACCCCTGTGACCTTCTGCTCCACGGTCCATGTCATTGAGCAGGTCGGAGCTTTTCCAATGCTTAGGGATGCCGAACCTGAAAAGGAAATTAGATGAAAGCTGTCATCCTCGCAGGAGGCAAAGGGTCCCGATTGCGCCCCTACACGTTCGTTTTGCCCAAGCCACTCATCCCCGTGGGGGGCTCTCCGGTGATAGAGATACTCCTGAAGTGGCTTTGCCGCAACGGGGTAAACAACGTATGGATTACTATTGGATATCTTGGTCATCTAATTCGATCTCTGTGCGGAAACGGTAGTCAATGGGGGATGGAGATCACGTATAGTGAAGAGCCTGAACCTTTGGGCACAATAGGGCCTCTTTTATTGATCCGTGACCAACTGAAGGAAACCTTTCTTGTTGTAAATGGGGATTTAATTACGGATCTTGATCTTCGTACATTCATCTCATTTCATAAGGAGCGGAGAGGGCTCATTACCATAGCCGTTACAGAAAAAAATGTGAAGGTGGATCTTGGTATTCTGGAAAGTGAGGACGGCCGCGTGACTACATTCAGGGAGAAGCCGGTGATGAAGTTTTATGCAAGTATGGGCATGTATTGCATGGAACCGGCGATTCTGGACCTTATCCCCAAAGGGGTGCCTTTCGGGTTTGATGATTTGATGCGCACCATGCTCGATCAGGATTTACCTGCGTACACTTACCGCCATGAGGGCTTATGGATGGATATTGGCCGGCAGGAAGACTTCGCCATGGCACAAGAAATTTTCCAAAATGGCAGTGGTCTCTCACTTGGTCATTAATGGTATTTACGACTGAACAGTAGGGAGCCGGAAAAGCAAAACTATTCACTTTTTAAGAACGTCAACAATGCTCAGGGATTTCAAGAAAGCCATGGTTAATAAAATCTCTAAACGTATATTCGACATCATGCTTGTCCTGATCTGGCTGACCATCGGTTCCCCTGTCATTGCAGCAATAGCATTTTTGCTCTGGGTTGAATCGCCGGGGAGTGTGATCTTTTTCCAGAATCGGCTGGGTCGTGGAGGCAGGATTTTTCGCCTGCATAAATTTCGCAAATTCCCCGCACACTGGAAAAACAGAGGTCCAGGCCTAACAGCCGCCGGTGACGCCCGGATGACTCGACTGGGAGCTTTTTTACAAAAGACTAAACTTGATGAGTTGCCACAGTTATGGAACATACTGAAAGGTGAAATGTCCTTTGTCGGTCCACGGCCAGAAAGCACGCGTTTTGCGGATTTGTTCAAAGGCAAGTATAGGGAGGTTCTTCAGTTTGTCCCTGGGATTTTCGGACCAAACCAAGTTAAATTTCGAAATGAAGCCGATTTATATCCTGTTGATGAAGCCCCTGAGGCCTATTACCGTCGCGAATTGTTTCCAAAAAAGGCTACAAATGACCTTGAGTATTTTTCTAAGGCTAATTTGCTTTCAGACATTATGTGGATCCTTAAAGGATTTTGGGTAAGCATTGTTGGAGCGATTAATTGGCAGCACTTTGTCAACGCCCATTTGAGAATCCTGTCAGTCGACATTATTCTTGTATGCCTTAGCTGGTTTTTGGCCAATATCATTCGGTTTTCTGGGATGCCAAAGGGGGTAGGTTTTCAAGGGATGGTGACCGGCTTTTGGTTGATTCCTTTTGTGGTTATCACGGGCATGCTTTTAGGCGGGTGCTACAGACACCCAGTGCGTTATTTCTATTTCGATGACGGGGTTCGGTTGATCATCGTTGTACCGATAGCCATTCTGGGAGCCTTTCTTTTGCTTCTTGGATTCGTACACAGAGGCCTCTCTTTTTATCTCGTTCCTGAAACCTGTCTACTAACGGTGGCTTTTTTGGCCGCACCGAGGATTGTGAACCGGATCAGGCGGGAGAGGATCGACGGGAACGGTTCAAAGGAGTCCAAGAATGTGCTTGTTTACGGGGCTAGCAGAGGTGGAGCAGCCCTTGCGAACTGGATGAAGACCACATCTACTGGCTTGACTTGCGTTGGTTTTCTGGATGATGATCCCAATTTGAGGGGCAAATTTATTTCTGGGTTTAAAGTCCTCGGCCGCGAAAGCGATGTCCCAACGATACATGCGGTACATAAATTCGATGAGATCTGGATCACTTTTCGGCTGGGTAGGGCGAAGCGACATCGCTTCGAAAAGGTCTGTGACGAGCTTCATATAAGACTCGTGATCCTACTTGAGCTGGAACCTTTCTCAAGATTTTTTCACGACGCCGACAAAGAATCTTTCGCCACAAAAAACTGACCCGCCTTCTTTCGATTCTTCCTCGTTCCGCTTTTCCTACAATTCTGTTAGCGCCAAATGGTCACCCAGAGGATTATGGCCCAGAAGAGCGTCCCCAAGAGCGCAGTGAGGCAGAATCCTTGCCCGGAGCGAGTGTCGTCAAATAAGGCCTCCTTAAGCGCCTCTCGCGCCGCTTCCTCCTCTGGGCGATTGGTGTGAAGGGCTCCAGCTCGTTCGACCATAACCGGATGGGAAGGAAGGTAGTGAGTCGCTAGGGTTGCAGTTGTCCTCATAATACCCGCGAAAGTCTGCAAGCATCATGCCAAAATACGTAAATTCCTTTTTCCATTAAACCCTAGTATGACGTCTCATAAATTCTAATACATATTTCAGGTTTGAAAAGTCATAACGTTTCGATATTTAAATATAATTCTCCTCGGCAGCTTGTAGGATTCAATAATAGTATTTCTGAGACAATAGAGTAGAATGTTGATGTGATAAATCGGGTGAAACATATTTAACAAGAAAGAGGGGAGTATTTTGGCAAAATGTCAAAAGTACTCGCACTTTTTTGCAAGTTCTCAAGTCGTCTGAAGAAAGTCTTTTTCAATAGTGGTTTTTTATTATTGTTTTCTCTTCGGACTTCATTTTTAAGTCGGTTTTTTAACGCTCGCTGACTGAATTTTTTCAGTCAGCATATTCCAAACTCAAGGAATGATATGTTGTGGACCATCGTAGGCATCAGTGCGGCTCTGTTGACAATGTTTGGGTTTGTTCCGCAGTGTATCAAAATGTGGAAGACAAATTCAGTCAGGGATGTCAGTGGAATAACGTTTGTTCAATTCAGCATCGGGGTTACTCTATGGATGCTGTATGGGATCCACCTGAAGGATTACATTATTATTGGAGCAAACGCCGTATCATTAAGTACTTTACTCATGGCTTTAGGGTTATATACAAAACTGATTCGGCACAATCATGATCCTTAGAGTCCCGGGGCGAGGTCCCCAAAAATGACCTTAATTACCTCTCCCAGATCTGTACTTCCCACCGCATTTCCCTCCGGCGTTTCCAAACCCGATCAGAAGAAATCGACACCAAGCATATGTAGATCCGAAAACTTGTAAATGACTTCGACGAAAAAAATAACATTATCTTCTCCCCGGCGGTTTAGAGCCGCATATTATTTTCTCTCACCCCATCGTTTTTGCCCACCTATATCAGGCAGGACTGGATAGACTGCCACTGCTTCCTAAACCCAAAACTCTCACCCCGAGATTCTTAAATTTCAAATAAGCAGACTGACCGGGAGGCAGCCTGCAAGTCGGCCCAGTTATCCTGCTTCGGGCGCCGTAAACAGGAGGTCTTGTCTGCCCCTGTGAGAGGCAGCAGCACAGAAAAAGTCAAAAGAAAAAGTCATTTTAGCTTGACTCATCCAATGGGATATGCCGGATGAGAGCATTTTGTCACAACTTTATCATGATGATGCGCTCAGCATGGTTGCAAAATTAGCCTTGACCAAAGATCAAGAAAGTCGTATAGTTATAAACTAAGCGCCTGTAGCTCAGTTGGATAGAGCTACGGACTTCTAATCCGTAGGTCGGAGGTTCGAATCCTCTCAGGCGCGCCAAAATGGTCGGTCGTGAATTGTGAGTGGTGAGTGGTCAATCCAAGCGCCCCACGCGACACTGTAAATGAAAAGAGACGGTGGTGAGTGTAGCTCAGGTGGATAGAGCACTGGGTTGTGGCCCCAGTGGTCGAGGGTTCGAGTCCCTTCACTCACCCCAAAGCGCCCGTAGCTCAGTTGGATAGAGCGTCGGACTTCGAATCCGCAGGTCGTCCGTTCGAGCCG
>Ga0299912_10004662_pt1 | contig 11245 bp, 10 predicted proteins | sample RVTome_2_FD_207667 | JGI IMG/M metagenome (GOLD analysis project Ga0299912, IMG submission 207667) | Soil microbial communities from uranium-contaminated site in the Upper Colorado River Basin, Wyoming, United States - RVT95D214 (version 2) ... | reverse complement strand
TTTTCGACTTGTGCAACAATGTGCGCCTCTACTTCTTGTTTTGGGTTCTGTGGGGGAAAGGTTTTATGAAGGGGCAGTCAATATTTGAAATTCAGAATGCACAGCAGGGCCGGTCGTCCAGCTCGGTAAGACGTCGCCCTCACGCGGCGAAGATCACCGGTTCAAATCCGGTCCGGCCCACTTCACTTTTATGGATTAGGAGTGGGGTCTGTCCGTTATTCAGTTCTTCATCTTTCCCAATCAGACTGGGACGGCGACATCATCCCCCGTAGATAAAACAGCATCCCAGTCAAATATGAACATTGTGAATGTGATGCTCTGGATGAAACGCAATGCCTACGAAGAATCTACCATTAAGAAAACAGCAAAAATTCTGAGACACATTTGTGATATTTGCTATCCATTGGCGCCCCAAATTCTTTAAACGAAACGACAAGATAATACTAACCAAGTGTCAGAATTGCCCGCTAGTGACAAAAGAAAAATAAGACTACGTGGAAAATTGGGATATTTGACAGAAAACAATGAAGAATTAGTTAAACAGCCTGAACCATTGAATGGCAACATTGATGTTTTAACTAAGACAACTGCTGCCAACATAGGAAGAACAGAGATGCTCAAACCCAAACAAAAGAAAGAGTAGAAAAACGAAACCAAACTGAACGCGCGCTGCGCTTCCGCTTGCGCGCCGAACGAACCGTAAAAGCCAAACGTTACGCAAATCGAGAGTTTACCCTGACACAGAGAGGGAAAAGATTTAAACTGCAACGTGAAACGTATAGTAGCCAAGCGAAACCGTATCATTATGTACTTGCGGGAAGTCAGCGACAACAACCCCATCAAGCTTAACCTGAATCTCATGCCAAGTAAACCGAGAAACCTCAACAACAAAATCAGTCGTCGAATCAGGCGAATTATAGATACTCACAATAGCTTCCCACTCACCATTAGCGCCTTGACCTTCCCAGAAGCAAAGATACTCCATACTCTTCTGATAGTAGTCACCGCTTGAACTATTCCGACTCGAAATCCACTGGAGAACCCTATTACCCGTAAATTCAGGGTCAGCATTATAGACAACCACACGATTCTTAACACTACTCCACGCTTGCAGTTCCCAAGATGTAAACCGAACATTTTTTGCGCCAGTGTCTATGGAATTAGAAACCGCCGACCCCTCAAGACTTTTTGGCAAACCGTATTGGAGAGTGCCTAAAGCGCCGACCAGAACAACGAAGCCGATAGCAATTAAGGGGAAGATATAGGTTTTTTTCATGTTTTGCCCTTAGATTGCATAATCTATGTTTTTTTGAACGTTAACATGGTTGCCTGTCTCAATGCCCATAGTGTTAGGGCATCTTCACCATAGCCAACAATCTTCAATTTTAGCCCAGTATCTTATATATTATTGTTTCAGATAAGCGTTTTGTCTCACTAATCAATTTTCTCTTTTGCGTCTTTTAGTAACAATACGAAACTATCCAAAACCTTCAGAATTATACTCCAACTCATCGTAACAAATCCAACAAATATTTCCAAAAAACGTAGCGCCCGCCTATCCGCTTAGAACAAAACTATATCATCCCCCATGAATAAAACAGCGTTTACCGCAAAATAAGTCTTTGCTGACATGGAAAAAAAGAAAGCGTCAGCATAAAGTGCTCTTTCGCCAGCGTACAAAAGAGTTTATAGGAAAACCGCGCCATTATAGAATTGTTCTAGAAAAATCTAAAGCTGTGCCTGCTGTCATGAAATTTGAAACCTATGTGAAAGAAATTATTCCGCGCACCTACAACGTGAGAAGCTTCAGATTACCAAGACCAGAAACGCTGAGCTACAGGGCTGGACAGTTCCTTATCGCCACGATAAAGGCAGAAGGAAAAGAGTTAAGCAAAACCTTCAGCATCTCAAGCAGCCCAACAGAGAAAGAACACATCGAATTCACTAAAAAACTGTCAGAAAGCGAATTCTCGACCGCCCTAAAAACGCTCAAGGAAGGCGACTGGGCAAAAATAGATGCGCCATATGGAAAGTTCACTTTTGAGGGCGAACACGAAAAAATAGGCTTACTAGGAGGAGGCATCGGGATAACCCCATTCAGGAGCATATGCAGATACTGCACAGACAAGCGCTTGAATACGAAGATTACTCTGCTCTATGGCAACCGCAGCGAGAACGACATCGTCTTCAGAAAAGAGTTTGAAGCAATGCTGGAACAAAATGCGAACCTAAAAGTGGTATTCATACTCAGTGAAGCCACCAGCGGGTGGAAAGGCGCCACTGGATTCATCAACGCAGAGCTGGTGAAGAAAGAAATACCTGACTATAAGGAAACTGTATTCTTCACATGTGGTCCTCCAGCGATGGTAGAAGCAATGGAAAAACTCATCGAAGCGCTAGGCTTGCCTAAGACACAGCTGAGACGCGAATACTTTGCAGGCTACGCATAATCAGCCAGACTGCGCATCCTTGCTATGGGTAGAATCGCCGCGTGGTTCTTGGGAACGGAATCGCATCTATAATGTTCTCCAAGTCAAGCATCCAAGTCAACAGCCTCTCCAAACCCATGCCGAAACCAGTATGCGGCACAGTGCCATAACGCCGAAGATCCAAATACCAACCGTAATCCTCTTCATTCAAACCCATATCGCGGATTCGCTTGATCAGCATTTCCTTGTCATCCTCTCTTGCGCCACCTGTGGATATCTCGCCAATTTTGGGCACCAGCATGTCCGTGGACATGGCGATTTCAGGGTGACCACGATAAGTTTTGCAGTAAAACGCTTTAATCGCTGTTGGATAGTCATAGACGAAGAAAGGCTTGCCGAAATCTTCAGCCAAAACTTTCTCATCCTCATAGCCAAGATCATCACCCCACTGCAACTTAGCGCCTTTCGCCTTGAGACGCTCAACCGCCTCAGTATAGGTTATTCTCGGAAAAGGCACTTGCACTGAAGCTAATTTGGAAACATCTGCTCCCAACTCTTCAAGTTCGCTCTTGCATTTGTCAACTGTTCTCTGGCAGATGTGAGTCAACAATCCTTCTTCAAAGCGCATTAAATCGTGCATGTCGGCGAAAGGCCATTCGCCTTCGATGTGCCAGTACTCTGTCAAGTGCCTAATCGTTCGGCTTTTTTCAGCGCGAAAAGACGGCGCAATGCAATAGACCTTCTCCAACGAATAAATCAGTATTTCAAGATAAAGCTGAGAACTCTGCGTCAAATACAAGTTCTGGTCAAAATACTTCACGCCGAAGAGGGTTGAGCCGCCTTCAACTGCGGCGGAAATAAACATGGGCGGGGAAACCTCTGTGAAACCCTGACTCTTAAAGAATTCGCGAGTAAACTCTAAAACGTCGCCACGAACTTTCATAACCAAGTTCATTCGGCGACTACGCAGCCAAAGATGGCGCACATCGCGTAGGAATTCTTCGCTCTTGTCCTTGGTTATGGGGAAAAGCTCTGCCAAGCCAATAATTGAAATTGCGTCAACAGTTATTTCGTAGCCGCCAGGCGCACGCTTGTCAGGTTTAGCTGTGCCTTCAAGCGTTAAGGAGGATTCAATCGTTAAACGTTCTGCCTCGCTCCATGCGGGACTATCTTTTTTGACGGTGCACTGGATAAAGCCCGTCGAGTCCCGTATTAACAAGAAGATCATTTCTTTGCTTTCCCTTTTACGGTAAACCCAGCCTTTTACGGCAACCTTCTTGTTTTCACAGCATCCGTCCAAGATTTCGCGAATCTGCACCAAGACCATACGCCTCATCAACGTTTCCTCTAAATATTGCTTTCAAAGCTAAATGCCTATCGCTAGCCCGTAATTCTTAAATCGCCCTTGCTTCGTGCATATACTCTGATTGGTGATGCCAGACCCTTCAGAAAGCGGCTACAAGCTTAGAACACTGAAACTTTCAGCAATCGCGATAGCGCTTGTCGTAATCGTGGAAGTCACAATAGGGTCAATTGTTAACAGTTTGGCGATTCTAAGCGACGGTCTACACGCGTTGCTTGACGCCATGACAAGCATAATGCTTTTTGTGGCTACTAGAGCCGCGCTTAAGCCTCCTGACGAGGAACACACGTATGGACATGAGAAATTCGAATCTATAGGCGGACTGATAGGCGGCATAGTTCTCATAGGCATAGCGCTCTTAGTAGTCTACGAAGCAGTTATGAAGCTAATGCAGGGCGCAGGCGTTAATGCAGGATTTGAACTCGCAGGGTTCGTGGCAATCGGCTACACTTTTTCCACTGATATTGTCAGAGTTGCAATATTCAGAAAAGCCACGAGCAGCGAAAGCACAACTGTCAAGGCAGGATTTTACCATGCCATCGCAGATTTAAGCTCAACACTTATTGCTTTTCTCGGATTCGGATTAGCAATCGTGGGCTTCAGCCAGGGCGATTCACTTGCGTCAATAGTTCTCGGCATCCTATTGAGTTTCTTAAGCATCAGACTTGTCCGCAGCAACATAATGGAACTCAGCGATACGGCATCAAGAGAAATGGTGCAGAAAATCAGAAAAGAAATTCTCTCCGATGAAGGCGCACTAAAATGCGGAAGCTTAAAGGTCAGAAAAGTAAGCTCCAAAATGTTCATTGACGCCACAGTGCAAGTTGCGAATCGCATGAGCCTTGAGGAAGCACACGCTTTAGCTTCCAAGCTTGAGGCAAACTTGACCAAAGCTTTCGGGAATGTTGATGCGACAATTCACATAGAGCCGTCTGAAAGAGAAACCATGATGGAACAGCTTGTGGAGAAACTGGCAACAGTGGAAGGCGTCAAGGAAGTGCACGACATCGCAACTGTTTACGCAAGCGGCAAACTTTACATTACGTTGCACGCGTACGTGGACTCAAAACTGTCAGTGGAAGAGGCACATGAAATCGCGGAGAAAATCGAGAACAGGATGCATGCTGGAATAAAGCAGCTTGAAAACGTGACGGTTCACATGGAACCCTACGATGCCGAGTTTCGCATGGCTGAAATAGATGAGAATGAGTTGAAGAAGATAGTTCAAAAAGTGGCAAAAGATATTGAACGAAACATGTACATCAAGAGAGTAGTAACTTACGTGGCTGAGAGCAAACGGTACATAAACATGGACTGCTGCTTCACAAAACAAGTTTCGATTACGGAAGCGCATGAGATTGCGTCGCGAATTGAAACAGAAATAAAAGAGCGCTTCGCTGAAGCCGTGGTAACAGTGCACATGGAACCTGATTGCAAAAGAACGTGAAGGATAGATTTTTCCAAGAAAACAGAAAAAATAGAAGGATATTAGTCCAGTTTGACTTCGGCAATCGGCGACAGATCAGCTAGACTATTCAGCTTCACTTTAGCGTTGGACACTGTGTAAAGCGTGTTACCAATGTAAAGTGCCCTGTTCACATCCGAATTGTAGTCCATATCGTACGGCGTTTCTGTTGGGCTATCATGGTGTGTTATGCCATCTCTCAATTCGAAGCCGCCTGCAAGAGTCAGCTTGAAAACGTATGCGCCTTGCCAGTAGCCGCCCTGCATCCACACCGCGTCTTCCTTGCCAGTGCCTTCTATGTAGCCGTATTGAGTAATTGATACCGGAATGACAAGCAGCTCCATCTCTTTGTCAAATAAGAAGGCTTTAGGTTCCCCTAGGGCTTCCGAGTATGTCCAGTCTCCTTCGACGATGTACCTTGCTGTCTCCGTGGGCGCGTTGACGTTCGTGACATCAAACAGGGACAATTTCACGGTGTTATTTTCCATGCCTAAGCCAATCACGTGGTTTTCGTCATAAGGATGCAGATAGCTTGAGTATCCTGGAATTTTCAGTTGGCCCGCAACTTTGGGTTCGGTTGGATTTGCCATGTCTATCACGAAGAATGGGTCTTTCTGTTCATATGTGACGACGTAGCATTTATCGCCCATGAATCTGGTTGATTGTATGGTTTCGCGTTCCTCAAATTTCGGCAGCAAAAGTTCGCCCACTTTTGTAAGGTTCATATCTAACACGGAAACATAGTTCAACGTTGTTTCTTTCTGCCAAGTTGTAGTTATCCTAAAGTAGTCGCTGTATTCGTCCATGGCGTACTGATTGAGAACGTAGCCTGCGACGCTGCCTTCAGCTTTAAATTCAAGCTGACCGTCGTCTACGCTTACCCGGTAAATCGACGTGAATTGTCCCTCTTCGCTCCAAGTTGGATAAGTGACATAGATGTTTTCGATTGAAACGTACATGGCGCTTGTTCCGCCCATCATTAATGTCATGTTGGTTGGCTCTTGCGCGTCATCTATTATGTTCAAGCCGATGAAAGTTGTGAAAGTGAAGTAGCTTGGAATCGTGTCAGCGTAAAATACACTTGAAGGCTCAATATCGGAAACTTTTGCTGCAACGCTGGTTGTCTCGCAGATTCTTGGAAGTGCAACGGAGTTTTCAATAACTTGAGCGGGTTGGCTCACAACGGCGTAAACATAGTTGCCTATCATTCGAGAATTGAAGTAGCTGCCGCTGACGGTAAAGTTTCTGGCGAGAACTGGGTAAGCCTTGTCGGATACATCGTAGATATACAAGAAGGTGCTGACATCGGTTTGATACGGGTATCTTAGTGGCGCGTCTGAACTGGCGCCATCGAAGAGAATTGGCTGATAAATGCTGGCAATAACTACAAGCCTGTTGCTGTCTCCGCTCAGGTACACGCCTGCAGGATACGTGTTGTTTTCAAGCGTTATTTTCGCGATGACTTTGGGGTCTTGCGGGTCAGCTTTTATGATGTAGACATTGCTTTGTGTTTCAGGGTAGCTGTATTCGGTGGATACGGTGTAAATGTACGTGCCGTCGTTCTTCACGATGTCTGCTTCGTCTACGCCTTCAACTTGGATGTTTGTGGTTGACCAATCGTTCTGTATTGATTCGCCAGTGCCTAACTGGGCAGGGCTAGGCGCGGTCGCGTCATACTTTTCGCCTGCTGATTGGATACTTCGCGACCAATAAGTGTTGGCATAACTACCAGTTGTGTTTGCAGTTAAATAGTCTCTTAGCGCTTCGTAGGATGAGAAGTGTTTCATTCCCTCAACTGTTGGAGTTACAGTTGGCGGAAACGTAACGGGTACTGAGCCTATAGTGTAGATGAACGTGACCAAGACTATGGCTGAGAGAATCGCGACTGTTCCGTAAACTTTGGTTTTTTTCCTGATTTCTTGCTGTACCATTTTTTCACCTATCTTATGATAGTGCTGGTGGTTTATTTTATCCTAAGCTTCAGAACACTTTGTTCCAATTGTTAGAACGGTCGCATAGACCACACGCGGTACGCCTCGTACCAGAATATTGCGCAGACGATGGCGCCGAACGAGATGATGAACAGGTTTTCGCGTGCGAACCCTATCCCAGTAAACAGGAGATAAGCCACGTAGAAAATGGTGGAGAAAACCGCGTAGAAAAAGTACCGTGGAAAGAGAAGCTTGCCCAACTTCACGTAGTGCCTTAGCACGCCTATCTTCACTTCACTGACCAAAACATAGTGACCGCCGATGTCCTGTTTCTGAACAAGCCCCAACTCGCGCAGCTGTTCCAGATGATGATTAGCGACGCTTGGGCTGCTGAAGTGCAAAGCTCTCTGGACTTCCCGCACACTTACGGGCTTGCCGTTTTTGAGCAGAAACCAGTAGACTTTCCAAGCTTTGCCTCTAAGCGCATATTCAAGCTCAGTATCATCAGCCCCAGTCAATCAGCAAGGCGCCTCGCTGATACTAATGCCGAACAAGAAGCATATAAGTCCAATTCTTAGAACAGCGTCCCCTGCGATACACTGTTATTTCCAGAGTCTTCTGGACTTCAATTTTTTTGCGGCGTCTGGGCTTTCCTTTTCTAATTCTTCGACAACCACAGTTTTGATTAATCTCGTGGAAACGGGAGGTTCCATCTTGCACAGTTTAGCTTGAACTTTCAGCACGATGTTATTCGCTAAATCACCGGTAACTCCGACTTTTTTAAGAGAATTAACAATTTTTGAGATTTGAAACTCTTCGATCACACCTGATTCCTGCTCGACGCTGATAGCTGGATGCGGCGATATTGAAGATGGCAAAGCAACCACTAGAGATGCGGTTTTGCCTCGAATTTTTTCGAGCATATCTGCCTTGGCAACTATAGTGATTACTTTTTTGGCTTCGTCTACGCCTTTTAGTTCAATTCTGTCGAGAACTTCGTTACTGTTTAAGAAAATTTTTAAAACGTCACCTGAAGCCAAGTTAGACGGGAGAACCGCGCATTCCATAGGTATAGCCACGTTGCCTTCGGGTATCAAAGCGCTTAAACCTTGTTCCTTAGCTGAAACCGCGAGGTGAATAACTTTGCCTTCGTGGTCTAGTTCAATTTCTACGTCACCTACACCCCAATCGGTAATCAAACGCCTCTTCACTCGGGTAGCAATGTCTGCTGCTGGGATATCAGAAGGCAAAATAAATTCTCTCTCCGACAACTCCGCTTTCAGAGAGGCAGGAACTCTAGGCTTAGAAGCTATGTCATATATTAACCGGGAATTAGGCAGTTTAATTGTGGTGTACGCGGTTTTTCCGCCTCTGAGAGAGCCAAACAAGGAAATGCCTTTCTTCGGAATTTTTTCGGCTATTTTGTCGCCAGTATTAACTCCCCAAACAACGAAAATGGTTACTGCCACGATTTCTAAAACTCCACCAATGGTAGGCGTCTCTAAAATTGCGAGTAATCCACCTGAGAAACCCCAAAAGCCCAGTCCGAAGGCGATGCCGATGAATGAGGATAGTTTTTCGTTTGTGAAGTACCTGTACACAATTGACAATAGCATGACTGCGAAGAAAGCAACAGTTCCCGATATTATGCCTTTGAATATTCCCCAGAGAGCGTCTAATAAAAGCTCATACATTGCTGTTCCGTCACGAGTTTATAATTCGCGCTTATCAGATAAAAACATAGCCTTCTGTATAGGTCTAAAACGTTTGCGTCAAAAAAGAAAGAGGGAAGTTTAAGCTTAAGAGAGAACTATCCGTTTTTCGTGTTCTATGTTGACGCCTTTCCACTTGGCAGGTTCGTTGGCAGCCCAGGCGGCAGGTCAGGAAGTTTAGCGTTGATTTTCTGTTCCGCAACCGTTGCTGCTTCTTCGAGTATTTTTGATGCGTCCTCGTTGACGTTGTTGAAGTTTAGGGACATGCCGGAGCTTGCGCCGCAGTCGAACATTAATCCGCTTAACATGTTGCCGATGTCTCCGAGTTCGTTTTCAGCTTCTGGCAGCACTCCGCATAATCCTACGTTGACAGAGCGCAGCACGCTTATGCATGGTCCCAGCGTTGTGACTAGGTCACCGAATTCAGTGACTGTTCTCATTCTCAGCAGCACTTGGTCAAGGGCAAGATGCGCGTTCATGACTAGCTTTTCCATTTTGCGAACCTCAGCCAGCTCATTAGCGTAAATATTAGCGTGCGCAGTGTCGTGCTTCGCGTAGGCGTCAACTATTTTTGCGAAAAGAGCTCGGTCTTTTTGACTGAACCGTTCAGAAGACTGATCCAACTTGTGGACTTGAAGGTCCAAGCGTCTTATAGCGTAATCCAAGCGAGGCTTCAAGGGTGCCGGCGGAATAACAGTTTCTTTGATGTTGTTTACGAAGGAGACTTCATCTCTTTTGGTTTCCCATTTTTTAGCAAAGCGTTCAGACAAGTTAACATCCTCGAATGCAAAAGCCACGTTGAACGTACTTATGTATTGTTAACATGCTGGAATCATGCACGTATATACGTGAAGCATTTTAACCATGCTTAAGGTGCAATTTACAATTAAAGATGATGAGGCGTAAGTGGGCAGTAATAAACAAATCCGTGAAGATTTCGCAGGCAAGCAGTGCTCAGCTAGAAAGCTCCGAGAACAAATGCCAACAAGCCAATAATAAACCACAACAGAACCTGATTCTTTATTTTCCGAGCGTTCTCCCGAGAATAATCCTTGACTAGAAGGAAAGAGGAAAACGCAAACCCAACGTCGGTTACTAAAACGAACGGTATGAACCAGAAAGAAACTATGCCTAAGAGCCAAGGAAGCGGAGTCAGAGAAACAGCCGAAATGTAAAAGACAGCGGCTGCAACAGCTGCGGTTTTCTCTCCATAACGCACCGCCAGCGTCTTCACGCCCTCAGCCCTATCGCCCTTAACGTCAACAATGCCCTTGGTGATTTCCCTGCCCGTGTTAGCGAGAAACGCCATAGACGCAAACAGCACAACATTCAATTGAACTTGATTAGTGATTGTTATGCTGCCGTAGATGAAGGGAATAGCCACACAAGCGCTGACGAGAAAGTTACCGGGCAAACCGCTGCGTTTTCCAACCGTAACATAAGTCACAACGATTACCCAAGAAATAGCCGCAACCACAAGGCACAGGGTACTTGCAAGATAAGCGAAGACAAAACCTATTACTGAAAGAACAAAAACAAAAACTAAAGCTTCTCTTGCGCTGACCAAGCCGCTTGGAATGGGACGAGACGGCTCGTTTATTGCATCAATCGTCCTATCATAATAATCGTTTATGGTCATTGAGGCGGCTGTTAACATGAACCCCGTGATGAAGCCGTAGAAGATATTAAGCCAGTCAACGCTGGAAAACTGCGGATTTGCCAGAACCGCGCCAACCATAACTGCAAAGCCCATTATTGCACAGTTAACTGGCCGCATCAGCCGCGCAAAGCCCTTGATTTTACCCATGCTAATTCGAACCTTAGTATGTGACTTCTTAAGTTTCAACCAAGTTATAAAACTCACCATTAAGACTAAAAAGCTAAAGTCAAAAAACCTCGTCGAAACATGCGGTTTTTTCCAAGAAAACATAAAAGTAGCTGGAAAAACATGGTTGAGTGGCGAGTGGAATGATAAGGATCAAAAGGATTTACGAATCGCCCGCAGGAGAAGATGGCTTTAGAGTTCTCGTCGGCAGGTTATGGCCTAGAGGTGTGCAAAAAGAAAAAGCCAAAATCGACCTGTGGCTGAAAGAAATCGCGCCAAGCGATGATTTGCGAAAATGGTTTGCTCACGACCCGCAGAAATGGGAAGAATTCAAAAGAAAATACGAGAAAGAATTAGCCGCAAAGCAAGAATTACTTAACGAGGTTGGACAGACAGAAAAAGAGAACGGAACAGTCACTTTTTTTTATTCAGCAAAAGACACGGAGCACAACAACGCCGTAGCGTTGAAGACAATTCTTGAGAAAAAGTAGTGCGTTCACGCAGCAAGTAGCACAAGTCG
>Ga0299912_10004661_pt1 | contig 11245 bp, 8 predicted proteins | sample RVTome_2_FD_207667 | JGI IMG/M metagenome (GOLD analysis project Ga0299912, IMG submission 207667) | Soil microbial communities from uranium-contaminated site in the Upper Colorado River Basin, Wyoming, United States - RVT95D214 (version 2) ... | reverse complement strand
GACGATAGAGGAATTCGGCAATGGCCAGAGACTCCTTGAGGTTCTGCTCATAGGAGTAGCGGATGACTTCCTTCATCCAACTCAGGTCCGCGCCGGCGCAGAAGGACTTGCCCTCCCCGGTGAGGACCACAACCCGCGCCGACCGGTCCCCTTCCAACTGAGAGACGGCCTGGGCCAGTTCCTCGATCATCCGTCCGTTGAAGGCGTTATGAACCTCAGGCCGGTTGAGAACGATCCGGACAACATGACCGTGGCGTAGGACCTTGATCGTTTCGTAGGGTGCGGCGTCTTTGGCCATGGCTCTCATCACATCCTGAAGATGCCGACCTTATAGTCCGGAATGGGCGCATTAAGGCTCATGGCAATGCCCAGGGCCAGGGCCTGGCGGGTCTCCAACGGCTCGAGGATGCCGTCGTCCCACAGCCGGGCTGTGCTGAAGTAGGGGCTGGCCTCTTCCTCGTATTTGTCCAGAATGGGCTTCATCAGTTTGGCCTTTTCTTCATCGGTCATCTTGACGCCCTCTTCCTGGAGCCGCTTGACCTTGACCGTGACCAGGACGTTAGCCGCCTGCTCGCCGCCCATAACGCTGATCCGGGCGTTGGGCCACATCCACAGCAGCCTCGGGCCGTAGGCCCGGCCGCACATGGCGTAGTTGCCGGCGCCGTAGGAGCCGCCTACGATGACCGTGAACTTGGGCACGTCGGCGTTGGCTACGGCATGGACCAGCTTGGCCCCGTCCTTGGCAATCCCGCCGTGCTCGTACTGCTTGCCGACGATGAACCCGGTGATGTTTTGCAGAAAGACCAGGGGGATCTTGCGCAGGGCGCACAGGGTGACGAAATGGGCGCCCTTGACCGAGCTCTCGGAGAAGAGCACGCCGTTATTGGCCAGAATGCCCACCGGATAGCCCATGATCCGGGCAAAGCCGCAAACCAGGGTCGGGCCGTAAAGCTCCTTGAACTCCTGGAAGCGGCTGCCGTCCACCAGCCGGGCGATGATCTCCTTGATGTTGAACGCCTTGCGCAGGTCGCGGGGGACGATGCCGTACAGCTCCTGGGGGTCGTAGGTGGGGTCCTCGGGCTCGGCCCTGTCCAGGGCGAAGCGCCGGGGCGGGTCGAGCGTCTCGACGATGTTGCGGGTGACGGCCAGGGCGTGCTCGTCGTCCTGGGCGTAATAGTCGGACACGCCCGAGATGCGGCAGTGAACATCGGCCCCGCCCAGCTCCTCGTCGGTCACTTCCTCGCCAGTGGCGGCTTTGACCAGTGGCGGTCCGCCGATGAAGATGGTCCCCTGCCGCCGGACGATGACCGTCTCGTCCGACATGGCCGGCACATAGGCGCCGCCGGCCGTGCAGGAGCCCATGACCGCGCAGATCTGGGGGATGCCCAGGGCCGACAGCCGGGCCTGATTGTAGAAGATCCGGCCGAAGTGCTCCTTGTCGGGGAACGTGCCCGATTGATAGGGCAGGAAGATCCCGCCCGAATCCACCAGGTAGATGCAGGGCAGCCGGTTCTCCAGGGCCACTTCCTGAGCCCGGATGTGCTTCTTGATGGTCATGGGGAAGTAGGTCCCGCCCTTGACCGTGGCGTCATTGGCCACCACCAGGACCTCGCGGCCGTGGACCAGGCCGATGCCCGTGACCATGCTGGCGCAGGGCGCCTCACCCTCGTACATGCCCCAGGCGGCCAGCGGGCTCAGCTCCAGGAAGGGCGAGTTCCGGTCGAACAGCTTGTCCAACCGGTCCCGGACAAGAAGCTTTTTGCGCGACTTGTGCAGCTCCCGGTACTTGGCCGGGCCGCCCAGCCGAACCTGGGCCAGGCGCTGTTTATACTCCTCGACCACACGCTTCAGACTGTCGGCGTTTTCCTGGAAATCCCGGCTCTGGGTGTCAACCTGGCTTTCAATCCTGAACACGGTTATCCTCCCGCTGAAGTATCTCCCATACTGGGGTTCATGGGGAGGGGTGGCACGGCGGAGGGGCTCCCACACCTGCTTCTTGGAGGGGGAAGCGCTACGCCTTCCCCCTTCCAACGGTCGCTTCGCTCCCTGCCTCCCCTTCTCGAACTTCGCCCTGCGACCAAGGGGGCATACCCCCTTGGAACCCCCGTCCGGCCTGGGCCGGACGCGCAGCTTTGATTGAATAGAGTATCAGGATAGGAGAGATACTTCATCCTAGCCCGCTTATTCCGGGACGAACTTGTATCCGTAGCAGATCACGCCCGCCTCCCCTTCCTGGTAGATCTTCCGGAACTCGACTCGGAGGGGAAGCCCGGCCCGAAGCTGCTCGAATTCGATGTCCACTACCTGAGCTGTCAGCTTGAGGCCGTTTTCCATCTCCACAATGCCCATGGCATAGGGCGCCTGGTCGGCGAAGGGATGGGGCGGGACGCGGATAATGGTGTGGGTGACCAGCTTGCCCCGCTCCGGCAGGACCACGCTCTCGAATTCGCGCGACCGGCACTCCGGGCAGATGACCCGCGGAGGAAAGGCGATATATCCGCACTTCTTGCACTTTCCAGCCTCGAACCTGTATCGCTGTGGGATCTCTCTCCAATTGCGTGATGGCGTCGGCATCGTCGTCCTCCTGTCACTCTCTCTCGAAGATATGGACCAGGCAGCTCCCGCCCGAGCCGCCCATGTTCTGGGCCATGCCTACCCGGGCTCCTTTGACCTGCCTGTCACCGGCCTCGCCCCGGAGCTGCTTGACGACTTCCACGGCCTGGGCCACGCCCGTGGCCCCCACCGGGTGGCCCTTCGACTTCAGGCCGCCGCTGGGGTTGACCGGGATCTTCCCGGTGAGCGAAGTCAGGCCCCGCTCCACAGCCTGGCCGCCCTTGCCCTTCTCCACAAATCCCAAAGCTTCGGTGACGCAGATCTCGGCGATGGTGAAGCAATCGTGAACCTCGACAAATTGGATGTCCTGGGGCTTGCGGCCCGCCATCTTGAAGGCCTGCTGGCCGGCCAAATAAACGGACTCCAGCCAGGTGATATCCTTCCGGCCGCTCAAGGCGATGGTGTCCGTGGCGTGGCCAATCCCTGTGATTTTCACCACGGGCTTCTTCAATTTCTTGGCCATTTCCACCGGGGCCAGGATGACCGCCGCCGCGCCGTCAGTGATGGGTGAGCAGTCGAGCACCCGCAACGGGTCGGCCACCAGCACCGAGTTCAGCACAGCCTCCACGGTGATCTGGAAGGGGTACTGGGCTAGCGGGTTTTTCGAGCCGTTCAAATGATTCTTGACCGCCACCATGGCCAACTGCTGGCGAGTGGTGCCGTATTTTTCCATGTGGGCCCGGGCGATCAGGGCGTAGAGCCCGGGGAAGGTGATCCCGTGAAAGCCCTCGTATTCCTGGTCGGCGGCCGTGCCCAGGGCAAAGGTGGCCTCGTTGCCCGTGACGTCGGTCATTTTCTCGACGCCGCCCACCAGGACCACATCGCTCAGTCCCGAGGCGACCTCCAGGTACCCCATCTTCAAAGCCAATCCGCCCGAGGCGCAGGCCGACTCGACCCGGGCCGCCGGGATAGGCCCATAGCCCAGGTAGTCGGCCAGGAGGGAGGCCAAGTGTTCCTGGCCTATGAACAACCCGGAGGACATGGACCCCACAATGAGAGAATCCACTTTATCCACTCCGGCGTCCTGGATGGCCAGCAAGGCCGGCTCAACGAAGATCGTCCGCAGTGATTTTTCCCACAGCTCGCCCCAGGGCGTCATTCCTACGCCGATGACTGCCACATCTCTCATGGTTTCCCCTCCTTAGCCCCTAATCGGCCTTCCGGATCTTCTGCCGGAACTTGGCGTAGACCCCGTATTCCAGGTATTTTTTGTTCTTTTCCAGGAGGTCGCGGGTGCGGGGCGCCAGGTCGCGGACCTCATCGATCTTGCCCGTCACTTTGAAGACGAAACCGTCGGAGCCGGCGCCCGAGCCGTAGCTGACCAGCAGGATCAGATCGCCCGGCTTAGCGATGTCGAGTGTCGCGGTCAGCCCCAGGGGCGAAGAGCCGGAGTAAGTGTTGCCCAGCCGCGGCACAAGCCAACCCGGCTCGATCTGCGGTTTTTTGAAGCCCAGCATCTCGCCCACTCTCATGGGGAACTTTCCGTTGGGCTGATGGAAGATGACATAGGCAAAGTCGGCGGGCTTCATTCCGGCCAGCTTCATGATGCCCTGGGCCGCCCCGGTGATGTGCTTGAAGTAGGCCGGGTCGCCCGTGAAACGGCCGCCGTGCTGGGGATAATACTGATATTCCCGGCGCCAGAAGTCGGGCGTGTCGGTGGTATAGGAATAGGTGTTCAAGACTTCGGCCACCAGGTTTTCGCGGCCGAAGAGAAAAGCCGCCGCGCCGGCCGCGGCCGAGTACTCCAGGGCATCGCCCGGCGCGCCCTGAGAAGTGTCGGCGCCCACGCCCAGGCCGTACTTGATGAGGCCCGCCTTGACCAGGCCGAAGGCCACGAACATGCCCTCGGTACCGGCCTTACAGGCAAACTCGAAGTCGGAGGTATGGACCTCGGGCGTGGCGCCCAGGGCCTCGGCCAGGACCGTGCCCGAAGGCTTGACCGCGTAGGGGTGCGATTCCGAGCCGATGTACACTGCGCCGATCTCCCGGGGATCGATGCGGGCCCGGCGCAGGGCGTTCTTGGACGCTTCGACCGACATGGTGATGGTGTCTTGGTCGGGCGAGGGGACGGACTTCTCCTCGAGCATGAGACCTTTCTTGTAGCTGGGGGCGTCCGCTCCCCAGACCTTGGCGATCTCCTCGACTTTGATGCGGTTGCGGGGAATATAGGCGCCGTAGCCGATGATGCCTTCCATAGAGCCTCCTTTCGAGATAGATGCGTCACCGGAAAAAGAACAGGTCAAAAATCACTGACCTGCATATAAAATAAACTCACCTGATTTTCCGCGTCTATGCTGGCATATCCAAACGGGGAAGTCAAGAATGGGATATGATTTCATTTCGGCGCTGCAATCGCCCCCCCCCGGGGAACCAGTCCCGTCGGTTCCCCCCGTCGAAACGACGGGACCCCCCCTCCGCTATGGGGGCTTACGGGGCGATTCCAACGCCTTTAAGAAATTACTTGTTTAGAGGCGCGGTCCTTATCGTACGATAGGCGTGGCCGTCCAGCCGCGGCCGTCGAAATAGAGAATCTGTTTGGCCAAGTTCTTGGTAAAGGCCGTCTCGTTCAGCTCGCCGGCCGCGATTTTCCCCGCAGCTTGATATTCCCTGAATTTTTTGCGGAACGTATCGCTCAGCCGGATGCCGTTGACGATCAAACGCGGGGTCAACTCATAATTGATCTTAGACGCCGCCGCCCATAGGGATAGGTTCCCGTTCTTCAGAACATTTACATCAACAATGGGATCCCCTGAAACTTGCTCGATGAGATCAATCTCGGTCTGCGGAAAAAGAAGGTAACATCTCTCTGTCCCGGGTCCGATTTCGGCGCATCTGTACTCATTCTTGATCTGTGGCGACCCTCCCGCCATCCTCTCCGGGTCCAAAACGAATAAGCACGGCTTTCGATACTCGTTGTTCTTTCCTCCCAAGGCGAGCTCTTTGCGGCTGTCTCCATCAAGGTCAAGGGCGGCGAAGTTCACGATCCGGCCTGAATTCCAGTATTCGCCCAAAACTTTGCCCTGGGCATCGAGAACGACGATCTGGGTCGGAAAAAAGGGGATCTGGTCGGCTACAACAATGACCTCTTTTTTCCCATCTCCCTCAAGATCACAAAGGTCTAGAATCTGGACCCAATAATCGTTGGAATAGTGCTCGGGGCCATATATCATTTCCCGGCCCGGCTCGAACTGCCAAAGCTTTCTACCCTTATGATCGAAGCATATGACCGCCCCGGTGTCTATATTATCGTTGACCTGGGCGGTAAAAAGAACCTCGACCCGCCCATCCTTGTTGATGTCGCTAATGATGATATGAGGGAAAATCGGATGGCTGCCGCTTTCCGGAGTTTTTTTCCGTTGAAAATGCATCCGGTAGTAAGACTCGTCTCTGAGTTGTTCGAACCCGGTATCATGGCTCCACAGCGCCCGGCCTTTAGCATCGAGAATGGTCAGGGCTGAGCCTTTGATGCGAAAATCAACCGGCTGAGAAATCCCGGCCGGCCGCAAAAGGAAATAGAAGGCAGCCAGGGCCATCAGAACGGACAGGGGCGCTAATATCCAAAAAAGCTTCCGGCCGGGGCGCTTCGAAGGCGCCAAGGCATATTGATCATTTAAGCCGGATTTCCGGCCGGCCGACAGATTCAGGGGGATTGATCCCGGCTGCCTAGTTCTCAGCCAATCGTCCAGCTCTTCTTGGTAGGCAAAAACCCTGGAACGGCTGGATTCAGGATCGATTCGATGGATCGGCAGGCCGAGCTTCTTCTCCCACCTCAGGCAGGTTCTTTTATCAAACCCAAGGTGCTCGGCGATCTCTTTCCAGGACCCCAGGAGCCTGCCCTTCTCCCCATTCTGATTGTTCATGCCGATGGAAGAATTTATATAGATTTCAATGTTTTTAGTCAATATGATCTCTTGAATACGAAAATAATCGACAATAAGCGACAGCCGCCGGTTTTTGATTGACATTGAACGAATTTGGCTATATTTGACTCAACAGGTGGAAAATATTTTCTATCCGTGGGCGAAGAGGTGATGACGAGGTGGAGGGCTTAAACGGAAGAAAGCATACGCTATAAGTTAGGAGCCAATTCATGCCGAGCATTAACCAGGCTGGTATAGCAAGCCACTCCTGTCGCGGCTGCGGGCCGGAGACTGGGCGCAAGGCCGTCAGCGCATTCCTCGCAGCATCAGTATTGTATTTAGGCCTGGCCCAAAACAAGGCCGGCGCCGGCACTCTGCCTGAAAAAGACCAAGCAGAGCAAACAGAGCTTTCTGGAGCCAAGCAGCTCAATCTGGCAACTCCGTCATACTCACAAATGTACGACAATCTCATAAAAGAAGGAACGGAGCTGGCTGCTAATCCTGAAAAGAAAAAAGAAGCAGTAGAAGCCTTCATGAAGGCAATCCAGCTCTACCCTGAAAAAGCGCAAAAACAGCTAAGCACTCTGGACGAGAAAACCAGGGCTGTTTACATGGAAGCCATGCAGAAGACCAGCAATCCAAGCCTGGAAGAGCCATCCACGGAGAAAAAGAATAGCAAGACTTGGCTATGGGGACTACGAGATAGCTTATACTTTCAGCAAATAATAGCACGATGGATAGGATCGATTCCGCGCGTGACATGATCTTCAAGTGGCCTTCAAGGCCGCAGGGCCACTTCGACAGCGACTATCCTTTTGGTATCTTGCGGCCGGCGCCCTGTTCTTATCTCCTATTCGCGAACTGGGAATCCTGAAAAATGATATAAAAAGTGCACGGCCGTTCGGGCGATTAAGACGCGCTCGAACAATTCATCATTGAAGACGACAGCCCTCTCCGGCGAGTATTTATCGATGTAGAGGAGGTTTTTGATCATCGCCGGCCCGACGGGACAAGATTAGGAGCGGGTTTCCGAAGCCGATTCGGACGCCGCCCCCGTTTCGCAGCGGTTTTTCGCTCGGGCGGGGCGAGCAGGACATCTACGCCGAATACCTCGGCCAGCTCGGATTCGGCGATTTCAGCCGGCGTCCCCGCTGTCCCGTCTCGCGTTCCGGCTTTGGCCGTCTTCATCTGCCTTGCCACGAGTTTTGTGATCGCGCGCTCGCTTATCAAATCCTGATGATCCACGCCGCGCAGAAGAAACAGCACTTCGGGCCGATCGTCAAGACGCGCTCCGACTCCGTAGAGCGTGGCCGCCACGTGTTTGCACATCGTCGCCCAGTCGGGACAGGAACAGGTCATGCCCATCTCGTCCGGCCGCGGGAACAGCCCGTATTTCCGGTCGGTGATGATTTTCATCACGGCCGCTGACAGCCGCCCTTCAAGCAGCTCGATCAAGGATGCAACCCCGCCCGCGCATTTCCGCCGAATCTCGGCCCACCGCCTGGCCGGCAGCCTTTTGATCGTGATCTCCACCTCATATAAGTCGTTGCCCACAACTCGGGCGAGCACGCGTCCCGGCTCGATCTTCAGGTCGCAAACCGACCCGCTCCGGACATAGGACCGGCCGCGCGGAAGTCTATTCGAGAAATCGCTGTGGGATTCCAGATGGTCGCACCAGGCTTTCCCCCAGAAAGTAAGGGCGATGGCCTGGCCCTCGGTCCTGACCGGGTCGAGCCTTTCGCCTTTTCTTTTTAGTTTTTCGACCAGGCGCTCGGCTTTCGCCTTCCGCGCCGACGCGGGAACGTAGGCCGGAAAACCCCAACCGCCATAGTCATAGCTGCCGCCGTAGCGGTAGGGCCGGCTCCTCCGGGATTTCCTCTTTGTCCAGGCCATTCTTTTCTCCCGACGCCGACGGCCGGCTAATCGCCCAGGGCGCGGCTCGAATCGAGCTCCACGAACCGCATCAGCTCCTCGTTGGACATCTCGGTCAGGCGCTTCTCGACGCCCTCCTCGAGCACTTCGCGGGCCAGGTCCGTCTTCCGGCCGATCAGGGCGTCGATCCGCTCTTCGATCGTCCCCCGGCAAACGAACTTGTGAACCATCACGTTTTTTGTCTGGCCGATCCGAAAGGCCCGGTCCGTGGCCTGGTTCTCGACCGCCGGATTCCACCAGCGGTCGAAATGGATCACATGCCCGGCCTCGGTCAGGTTCAATCCGATCCCGCCCACCTTAAGCGAGAGCACGAAAAACGGGGGCCCGTCCTCTTTCTGGAAGGCCGCGACCAGGTCGCGGCGACGTCCGACGGGCGTTCCTCCGTGCATGACCAGCCCCGGACGGCCGAAGACGCCGGCCAGATAATCCGCGAGCGGACCAGCGATCTCGCGGAACTGGGTGAAGACCAGGGCCTTGCCCTGCCGCTCCGAGATTTCCTCGCAGATCTCGCGCAGGCGGCCGAACTTGCCGCTTTTGGCCGGATCGTAATCGCCGTCGCCCAGCGCATGGGCCGGATGGTTGCAGATCTGCTTGAAGCGCAGGATGGCGGCCAGGACGGCGCCGCGCCGCTCGATCCCCTCGCACCCCGCCCCCGCCAGCCGTTCGGCCAGGTCGCGCACGGCGCGCTCGTAGATCGCCGCCTGGACGGGCGCGAGGGGGCAGTAAGCGCGCACTTCGGTTTTGTCCGGAAGATCGGCGATGACCCGCTTGTCGGTTTTCAGCCGGCGCAGGATATAAGGCCGGACAAGCCGTCGCACGGGGCCGTAGCCGTCGGGATCGTCGGCCCCCAGGCCCTTGACGTAGGCGCCGAATGACCGGGCCGATCCGAGTAGGCCAGGGTTGAGAAAATCGAAAACCGACCACAGGTCCATGAGCCGATTCTCGACCGGCGTCCCCGTCAGAACGACGCGCCGCTGCGTTTTGACCTCTTTCACGGCGCGGGCCTGCCGCGTCGCGGGATTCTTGATCGCCTGGGCTTCATCGAGCGCCGCGAGACTCCAGTCCTTTTCGCGCAGCGCTTTTGTCCGCTGCAGTATGCCGTAGGACGTTATGACCAGCTGGGTCCGAACGGGCTTCGTTCCGGCGGCGCCGCCGAGCCGTTCTTCCCATTCGGCCGCCTGAGTCTCGGAGGGATGGGCGTAGAGGACTCTGAGCGACGGCGCGAAGCGCTCGATCTCCGCCTTCCAATTGGCGATGAGGGACGCGGGCACGACAAGAAGAGCGGGCGCCGGAGCCCGCCCAGGGCGCGCGCCGGACGTCCCGGCAGCCGGTTTTTGCCCGCCGGCTTCCGCCGGGATCGCCTTCCCGGCCGACTCGCGTTTCAGCATCATCAAGAGCGCCAACAATTGGACGGTTTTTCCCAGGCCCATGTCGTCGGCCAGACAAGCGCCGAGGCCGAGCTTCGTCAAAAAATAGAGCCAGTTGACTCCCTCCCGTTGATAGGGCCTGAGAACAGCCTTGAACTCGCTGCCGGGATCCGGGGCCTGAAGACGCTCGGGACTGCGCAAGTCGTCGAGCAAGGCGGCGAGCCGGCGCCCGGCCCGAACGCCGAACCATTCCCGGGCTTCCGCTTCCTCCGCATCGCCCGCGGCTCCCTCAACTCCCGCCAGCAGACGCATCGCCCGAAAGAAAGGGATCCCCTGCCGCCCGGCGTCCCGGGCCGCGCGTTTCCAGCGCGCCAGAAGCGCCGCCAGCCGCTCGGCGTCCACCTCCACCCAGCGGCCACGCAGAAAAACAAGCCGCGAGGTCGTTTCCATCAACCGTCGCCACTCGTCCTCGGTCAGCGGTTCTCCATCGAGCGTCGCGCCGACCTGAAAATCGAGGAGGGAATCCGCGCCGAGCGCGGCTCCCCGCTCCTGGCCGATGGTCAGGGTGATCCGCGGGCGCGGCGGCTGGCCGCTTTTCCACCAATCAGGCACCCGGACGATGACTCCGCTTTCCTTTAAGACGGGGATCTCCTTAAGGAAACGGTAGGCTTCGTCCGTCTTCCAGGCCTGGGGCCGGTAGATGGCGCCCGATTCGGTCATGCGGCGGATGAGTTCGCTTTTCTCCGACGCGCTTTGTACGGGGGAGAGAAGCCGGAGCAGGGCGTTCCTGTTTTTCGCTCCGGCATACTCATGGAGCGCGCGGCCGAGGGGAATATACTGGGGCCGCGCTTCATCGGACAGCCGGCTGGTGTAAGCGGCCATGAAAGCGAAAGGACGGTCGGGGTCGCGCTTATTTTCCGCCAGGTGAAATGTGACCCGGCCCACCAGGCACCAGTTCGGATGGCGCTCTCTGAGCCATCCGGCGGCGCCGCCTTCGTGACGAGCGAATTCCGCGCACGCCCGGCCGTCAAGCGAGCGCCAGACAAGCAGCAAGATCTTGGGGGTGAGGTATTCGAGCCCTTTCATCGAAGGGACGCGCTCGGCCAGCGCGCGCCAGTGCTCGGGCGGGGGCTCGTGGACGGGCTTAGCCGAATCGGTTTCGAGCCCGGGCGTGTGGCAGAGAGCGACGAGATATTCTCTGGCGAAGTCCCGCCAGAAGCGAAGGACCGGCGAGGTTGCGGCCGGGAGGCTCCATTCCTCGCGCGCCAATTCCAGCAGTCCGGCGGCTGGGTCCTCCGCCCAGGCGCGACAGAGCCTCCGGATTTGGGGGGAGGCGCCGTCAACATCGGAAGGATCGAGGCGAAGACGCCCCGAGGGATACAGCGCGGGTTCCGGCATCTGTTGGGGGAGGGGAGACGTCATGCTATTTTCCGCATCTTGCGCTTTCTCGCTCTTCAGGACCGGAAGCGATAT
>Ga0299912_10004660_pt1 | contig 11247 bp, 11 predicted proteins | sample RVTome_2_FD_207667 | JGI IMG/M metagenome (GOLD analysis project Ga0299912, IMG submission 207667) | Soil microbial communities from uranium-contaminated site in the Upper Colorado River Basin, Wyoming, United States - RVT95D214 (version 2) ... | reverse complement strand
ATCGACGCCGCCCGTCGGTCCGACCGTCAGCAGCCACGCCGTCGAAGAACCCGACGTACAAAAAGTCTTCTCGTTGACGGTAGTGCCGAGCTTGTTGAAGAACGGATCGCCGGAGTTGATCCCCTGCACGAGTCCCATGTTGCCGAGATAGCTGTACGGCATGATGGCCTGGCTGCCGTACTCGGCGATGATCGCCCGCCAGCGCCTGCCGATCTCGGAGATCGCTTCGTCCCAGGTGATGCGCTCAAACTGTTTCGAGCCCTTGGGGCCCGAGCGGCGCAGCGGATACATCAGCCTGTCGGGATTGACGTGGTGATCGTGGAAATCCTTGAGCTTCACGCACAGCGTGCCGCGCGTAATCGGGTGCTCTTTGTTACCCTTCACCTCGACGAGCTTGCCGTCCTGGACCTCGTAGACCATCGCGCACGTGTCTGGGCAATCGTGGGGGCATGCGCCGAAAAACGTCTCGCGCTTGATCGGCTCGTTCATCAGGCGTTCTCCCCAAATCCGGCTTGGCGCACCGCGCGGGCGCCTGCCGTTGTTCTGTTTTCTGCGACAGTTTGACCGAGGTCAGAATTGCGCGCAAGCAGCCTGAGGTTACATGGGGAGGAATGCCGGCGACGCGCAGCAGTCCTCGTAGGCGTGCTGCTGGCCGAAGCGATCCTCGACCGCATAGCCGTCCTTGCTGCGCAACGGCTGCAAATATGTCGGGCCGATCGGCACCTTGCCGTGTGCACCGGGAATGTCGAGCACGTACGTCGGCAGCGCCAGTCCCGATAGCCGCGCGCGCAAGGTTCGCATCAGCGCCTGCCCCTCGGCGATCGTGGTGCGCAAGTGCGCGGTGCCGGGCGCCAGGTCGCCATGGTGCAGGTAGTAGGGCTTGACGCGCATCTCCACGAAGGCGCGCATCAGCGCCTCGAGCGTGTCCGCGTCGTCATTGACGCCCTTGAGCAATACCGTCTGGCTGACCATGGCGATGCCGGCGTCGATAAGTCGGGCGCAGGCGGCGCGCGCCGCTTCCGTCAACTCGCGCGGATGATTGGCGTGCAGCGCCACGAAAATCGCCTTCTTTGTCGAGCGCATGGCGTCGATGAGCGGCGGCGTGACGCGCTCGGGCGCCACCGCGGGCACGCGGGAATGCCAACGCAAGATCTTGACGTGCGGGATCGCCGCCAGTGCGGCGGTAACCTCGGCAACCCGGCGGGGAGAAAGCACGAGCGGGTCGCCGCCAGTGAGGATCACCTCCCAGATCTCGGGATGCGCGCGCACGTAATCGATCGCTGCGGCGAGTTCGGCTTCGACGAGGTTCCCGCTCTTGCCGGGGCCGACCATCTCGCGCCGGAAGCAGAAGCGGCAATAGACGGGGCACACGCTGACGAGCTTCAAGAGCACGCGGTCGGGGTAGCGATGCACGATGCCGGAGACGGGACTCATCAGGGTGTCGCCGATCGGGTCGTCGTTCTCGTCGCCGTGCCGCTCGAGCTCGCGCGCATCAGGTACGAACTGCCGCGCGATGGGGTCGTCGGCATCGGCCGGATCGATGAGCGCAGCCATCGCCTGCGTAACTGCCACCGCGTAGCGCGCGCCGACCGGCGCGATCTCGGCTGCACGCCGCGGCGGGATGAGCGCTGCATCCGCTAGGTCCGCCACCGTTGTCAGGGTTCGTCGGAACGCGGTCATGACGGCCTCCGATTTGCGACGTTGCAGCGCCCGGAGGGCTGGCGTGCCGCTTCTACCACAGTGGAAAGAGTTCCGAACGGCGCCTGTTGATAGTGGGGACAGTGATTCGGGTTCGCCTCCTTTGCCGTCGCCATTTGGCGTAGGCAGAGCATCCATTGCAGTGCGTATCAGCGCGTTCCCCTTAGTACTGGTCGATTATGAGGAGACGTAGATGCGTCGTCTATCGCTTGCCTTGTTTGTAGCCTGCGTATTCACCGCCGGAGCGACCGAGCAAGCTTTCAGCGACGGCGCTCCCTATGACGATGGGCCGTCGAGCGTAGTGCCGTCGCTGGCTAATTCGTGGAGTGGATTTTACCTCGGCGCCCATCTGGGTGGCACTTGGGGTAGCTCGACCGCCACAGACAGCTCGGGCCTCACGACGCTTAACGACTATTGGAGTGCTGCTCCCAGCGGCTTCGTCGCGGGTGCACAGCTTGGCTACAACTGGCAGCTAGGCTCCATGATCTACGGAATCGAGGGCGACCTTGGAAACCTGGGGCTGGCCGGCACCGCCACCACGACCTACGTCCCATTCGGCTATGATACCTCGACGAGCACGGACGCCGGCTTCTATATGACGCTGCGCGGGCGGCTTGGCTTCCTGATGAACGGATGGATGCTGTACGCCACCGGCGGCTACATGGGGGCCGACACCACCGTGTCGGTCATCGAGGCGTGCACCTCGACTGTTTGCGGGGCGAGCGTCAGCGCCTCGAACGAATCGTTCCGCTCCGGCTGGACGGTCGGCGGAGGGTTCGAATCCGAGTTAGCTCCCGGGTGGTCGTGGAAAGTCGAATATCTTTACTACGATCTGGGCAGTGAGACGGCCTATACAAACGCGAGCATCAGCGGAGGCCCCAACAGCTGGACGGTGGACACCGACGGCCAGCTCGTGCGCGCGGGCATCAACTACCGGTTCAACAGCTTCAAGTTCAGCCAATAAGCTGGGCTGACACGGCTCGACACGGCAACGAACGCCGACCGCTGGCGGCCTTCGGAGAAGCGAGCGGCGCACGGCGTTGGCTAGGTCGCTCGAAAAGGTATTGACGAAGCGATCAGCCGCTCCTTCAGTTCCGGTTTGCCGATTACCTCTAGCATTCGCTCAATCGAGCGCTTCGCAAGCGGCGACGAAGTGCTTGGCCCCAGAAGGATGCTTGCGAGTATTTTGTTGAGCGATAGGTCCGATGCAGTAACCCCTTCGATTGGGGCAATTTTGAACCGTAGCTTCGGCTCCACGCCTTTTGGTCCATTGGCGTAGTGAAACATGACCCCGAGTTTGTTGTCTAAATCCCTATCCTTCATATAGACGACGCGCCACTCGTTCTCTTCCTTGAAGCCGTGATGCTTTGAGAACAGTGCGAACAGCTTCAACCGCTCAAAAAGCGCGAAGGCTATGAGATGGACTTTGTCGTCAGGGATGAGGTTGCCCGTAATTATGTCCGAAAGTTTCTTCGCAGCGCTGCGGGTCCATGTTAGACGCTCATCGCTCGATCCATACTGGACCTTTGCAATGATAAGTGGGCTACCGTCGTACGTTGTCAGCTTCGATGTATCGAAGACGAGGGCTGCGCCCTTTCCATTTCCACCATAGCCGCGCCACATGGACAGAAGCCCATCGGTGTTGTTCAACTCCTGCTCCGTTAGGCAAAAGACGTAAGTATCCAACAAAAATTGTTGTTCAAAATAAGCGATGAAGTGGTCGAAGCTGGTGATGAATCGGGTGTAGCGGTCATCTGTGCCAACGGCTTCACGAATGACCTTGCTCTCGCGAAGAGCTTGTGCGCAATGCACGAGCCCGAAACGCACTTCCTCCATGTCGTTCATGAAGAGCGGATTCGAGAACCAAATCTCGTCGGTCTTCAGAATACTCTCGACAGCCTCAAGAGAGGTATAGTGAGCAAGAAATGGCTTTCTGCGAGAGAATTCGTCCGCATCCAAGAGATCGGAGTACAACGGACTAAAAAGCTCCCAGACGGCGTTATCGTCCACATGGGCCTCCCCAGGGTAGACAGCAGGAACGGCTCAAGGCGGCGAAGCGCCAGCCTCTTCTCCAGCGGAAAAGTCTTTGCTCATAAAAGCGAGGCGAATTGCTTCTCGGTCAGCCGTGCGTCCCGCGAGGTTGTCATGACGCGAACGTAAGGTCGTTCGCCCCACCGCGCAATGATCGGGCGCTGGCTACTTGCCGCTGGAGAGGGGCGTCCACAGCACCTGATCGATGCGCGCTGCGCCCGTGGCCAGCATGACGAGCCGATCAAAGCCCATCGCGCATCCCGATGCCGGCGGCATATGCGCGAGAGCGGCGAGAAAGTCCTCATCGATTGGATAGCGCTCGCCGTAGCGGGCTTGCTTTTTATCCATCTCGGCATCGAGCCGCCGGCGTTGCTCCCCAGCGTCGGTGAGCTCGCCGAAGCCGTTGGCGAGTTCAACGCCGCAGCAGTAGAGCTCGAAGCGCTCGGCGAGCCGCGCGTCGTGCGCGCATGGCCGCGCCAACGCCGCCTCGCTTGCCGGATACTCGGTAAGCAGGGTCGGGCGCCCGTTGCCGAGCTTGGGCTCGATCAGCGCTGTGAGCAGCTTGGCGAATATATCGGCCCAGGTATCGTCGGCGCGCGCGAAGACGCCGGCGCTTTCGGCCATGGCGGCAAGGCGATCGCGATCGTTGCCGTCTGTGCCGATGCTGGCGAGCAGATCGATGCCGGCGTAGCGGCTGAACGCCTCCGCGACCGTCAGCCCTTCCGGTTCAGCGCGCGGATTGCTCGTCACGCCGCGCCAGGAGACGAAGCGGTTGTCGACCGTTTCCGCTGCAAGCTTCAGCAATGCGCAGCAATCCTCCATCACCGCGGAATAGGGCTCCTCGGCCCGATACCACTCGAGCATGGTGAACTCGGGCGCATGCAGGGCTCCGCGCTCACGGTTGCGGAACACCGGCGTGAGCGCGAAGATCTTGCGCTCACCCGCCGCCAGCAGCTTCTTGCAGGCAAGCTCCGGCGAGGTGTGCAGGTAGAGTGAGCGCCGTTCCAGATCGGGGCCGACGAGCTCGGTCTTGAAGGCGTGTAGGTGCGCCTCGTTGCCCGGGGATGCCTGCAGGCACGCGGGCTCGACCTCGGTGAACCCCTGCGCTTCAAACGAGGCCCGTATGGCCGCCTTGATGCGTCCCCGCGCGCGCAGGAGCGGCTGGCGGTCGGCGTGCGCCTCGGGCGTCCACCATGGGCGATCGGAATTCATGGCGACCATGTAGCCCATTTGCTCAAGGCTGGCAGGTTTTCTCGGCTACCGGGACGTCCCTTGGCCTTTCGGGCCGGAAAGGGTATGAGAGCGCCGAGAGTTTCCCCCCTATCGACCGCTCGCGAGCGCCCAGCGTCGGCGCCGGTCCTGCACAATGGAGACGTTTACGTGCCAAAGGTCATCGCTTCATCCGTGCGCAAAGGCAATGTGCTCGACCTCGATGGCAAGCTCGCCGTCGTCATCCATGCCGAGAACATCCACCCCGGCAAGGGAACGCCCGTCACGCATCTGGAAATGCGCCGCATTGCCGACGGCGTGAAGGTGACCGAGCGCTACCGCACGACCGATCAGGTGGAGCGCGCCTACCTCGACGAGAAGGATTACAATTATCTGTTCGAGGACGACCACGGCTTCACCTTCATGCACCCGGAGACGTTCGACCAGATCACGGTGTCGAAGGATGTCATGGGCGACCAGGCCCAGTGGCTGCAGGAGAACATGAGCTGCAAGCTCTCGCTGCATGAGGGCGTGCCGATTGCGATCGAGCTGCCGGCGCGCGTGACCCTGGAGATCGTCGAGGCCGATCCCGTCGTCAAGGGGCAGACCGCGTCCTCGTCCTACAAGCCGGCCAAGCTCGCCAACGGCGCCCGCATCATGGTGCCCCCGCACATCGGCGTCGGCACGCGCGTCGTCATCATGACGGCGGATGGCTCGTACGTGGAACGTGCCAAGGACTGAGGCTGTCGCCAACTTCCACTGACGAGATCTGCCCTTCAAACCAGGCAAGATCCTCGGCAAGTGCCGTGTCAGCGGCAGCTCGCTCCCTCAATCGCGCCAGAATGGCGTGACCGGCGCGAAATGCGCCGAGCGCATCCTCACGTCCGCCGTTTCGGGCGAGGGTGACGCCGACGCGGCCGTGGCCGAGCGCGAGGTCGCGTTGGCGCCCCGCGTTCGGCGGGTCGGCGGCGGCCAAGCGCTCGAGGATCGCGCGCGAGACCTCGAAACTCGCAAGCGCGGCGGGCAGGTCTCCGAGGGCGAGCAGGACTTGGCCCATCCTGTTGTGTGAGTCGCACAGGTCGTGCTCAAGCGCCGCGTCGGCGGGCACGTCATCGGCGAGCTGCTGTCTGATGGCACAGGCGGAAGCGAACGACTGAAGAGCTTCGGGCATGGCTTCACGCTTGAGGAAGATCTCGCCCATTTTGTTGTGCGAGAGGGCCAGTTCGTGTCGACGACCGTTGATCCCGGGGGCGTCGTTGAACAGCCGCTCGAAGATCGCGTGCGAAGCCCTGTAGCTCACGAGCGCGTTCTCGTAGTCCTTCTGGGCGATGAGCACGTCGCCGATCTTGCTGTAGGAAACGGCGACATCGCGCTGCCGGTCGGCGTTTTCAGGGTTGGCTTCCGCAATACGGTTGGCGATGGCGAGATCGTTGCGGAACGCCTGCAGAGCCTCAGCCAGCTTGCGTTGCGCAAAAAGCAGCTCCCCGATCCGGCTGTAGGCGACCGAAAGATCGCGCTGCAGTTCCCCATTCTTGGGGTGGACCTTGGCCAATGCGCTCGCGGTCACCAGGCCGTCGCGAAAGACTTGCAGCGCGCCGACCTGGTCTCCTTGCTTGAGGAGCACATCGCCCATGCGGTCGAACGATCCGGACAGGTCACGCAGGATGCCCACATTTCCGGGCATGGTCCGGGCGAGCCTTTCCCAGATCTCATGGGATGTCTTCACGCTCTCCAGCGCCGCAGCGAATTCCGAGAGTTTCGCTAGCGCTTCGCCGATGCAGGCGTGTGAAGCGGCGAGGCAGCGCTGCCATTCGATCCGCTCCGGCTGCAGATCCGCGAAACGTTTGCACATCTCGTTCGCGCGCCGATAGTCGTCGAGGGCGCCGGCGGGGCTTGCACGAGCGGCCTGCATTTCCCCGCGCTGCAGAAGCCCACGCGCGACATCGTAGGATTCGACGCCGCGATCTGCGAAAGCGATCAATTGATCGAGCGTCCGCTCCGCGTCGTCGAATCTGCCCGTCTGATTGTAGAGCTCGCCGAGTCGCAGGAGCTCGTTGGTGTCGTCGGGATTGAGCAGCGCGGCCCGGGCCATCGCGGACACGGCATCATCGAGGTCGCGCACATGGGCAAGCGTTGCCCTGTGCTTCAAAGCGGTGGCGGCCTTGAGTGTTGCTGGGCGCCGTCGTGCGCACTCCTGAGCGGCGATCTCCTCGAAGATGCGTTCGGCCGGTACGAAGTTGCCTTCGTCTGCTTGCCGTTGGGCTTCGGTAATGCGTGCAGCGCGCCGCTTCCAGGCCACTTGGCGGTGCGCCTCGAGCGCCTTGAACGCGTCACGGGCGCTGTCCAGCACCTCGTCGAGCTCTGCCGCCCCGGCCGACAACCGCGCCGCATAGGCGTCGAGCGCTCGCGATGCAATGTCAGCTTTCGAGCGCGCGTGGCGGAAGCCGGGAGCAAAGCGAATTAAGAGGAGGGCGGTCGCCGCGCCGATCAGCCCGCAAGCGATCGCGAGCGCGGGTGCTTGCCGCGAAGCTATATGCTGTGCGAAGCCGTGCCACGCGTTGAACGCTATCGCCGCAGCGCCGTCGAAGACCCAGTCGAGCCACCCAAGCATGAGAATTCGCACTCTAGCGGATACGCAGAGCGAGAATGCCGGGAAGTGTGCGGCAACTCAATGATGGGCGCGCGCCTACTTCACTCCGGCTGCGCCATCTCGCGCCAGGTCCGCACCTGCAGGGCGCGGTCGGCGGTGTGGTCCAGCCTGCAGCTTGCCGCCGTTGGCTGCGCGATCGTGCCGCCTTCGTAGATTGCGTAAGGGACGAGGCAGTCGGCGTCGCGCGCCTCGATCCACAGGCGCTCGGCCTTGCGCACCGCTTCGGCGGCCTTGCCCTGGAGCAGGCTCATGAGGCGCCCGTACTCCTCGTTGAGCATGGTGTCCCAGATCTTCGTCTCCTTCTCCGTGCAGTCGACCATGCCGACGGTGGACTGGCCGGCGGGCTCGTTGAGGCACGGATCGGAGATGCTGCCGATGCAGCTGTGCTGGTCGCGTCCCGCGTCGCGTTCGGCCTGCAGGCAGGCGGCGATCGTCTCGGCATCGTCGGCACGCGCCGGAGCGGCCGAGAAAAAGGCCGCGACGAGGACCGCAGAGAGAGCGATTGCGCGCCAGGGTGCGGTGTAATGAGGCATCATCGGCTCGTTCGATTGCTCGAGGCGCATCGCTGCGCCGGTGATCGGCCGCCCGCTCAAGCGCCGAGCGACTTGCGGACTTCGAAGATCTCCATGATCCGCGCACCGCGATGCGGTCCGTCGACGACGAAGGTCCACCGTCCTTCCGTGTAGGTGTCGCACATCTTCACGCCCTTGACGAGAATCCAGTGCCCCTCCTTGCCCTTGTGCACGGCGAGAATGTAGTGCGCCCACACGTTGCGTGGCCGCTGTATCCACGTCCATAGCGTTGGCCGCTCTTTGCGCTCGCGGGCCATGAAGCTTTCTTTCAGCGACATCTCGTAGCCAAACGCGGCGAGTGCCGCGGCGACCTCGTCGGCTCCGGTGCCCTTGACCACCGTCTTGCGCTCGCAATTGCGCCGCGAGCGGATCACATCCTCGATCTTACTGATCGGAAAGCCGGTGATGGCGGAGAGCACGTAGGGCCCACAAAATGCCGTGCGGCCGGTATCGTTGCGCGCCTCCGCGAGGCTCGAGGTGATGCGGTCGGGGATCGGCAGCGGGTCCATGGCGCGGGCTCGAAGGATGGTTAATGAATTGTCACCGGAACGGGTTTACGAATGGTTAACGGATGCTCGCATGAATCGCGGGCAAAGGTCCAAAGCGCCAGCCCTGAAAAGGAGAACGCGGCATGCACGTGGTGGTCGTTTTCCTCGAGGCGGAAGCGGGCCGGCAGCGCGAGCTGGCGGAAGCGCTCCTGGTCCACGCGAAGACCTGCCTCGAACGCGAGCCCGGCTGCCGCCGCTACGACATCTGCCTCGATCCCATCGAAAGCTCCGCCTTTCTGCTCTACCAGATTTACGACGACGAAGCGGCCTTGCTGGCGCATCGCGAGCTGCCGCACTACGCCGAGTTCCGCCTATTGAGCGATCCGTGGACCCGGTCGCGGCGCGTGCTCACCTATAAGGCACTTGCCTTGTCCGACGTCGCTTGAGCGGCAGGGACGGTACCATCACCTGCTCCGACGTGTGCCGCTGTGCTGCAGTCGGCATGGACTGCAGCCGCGCTAGATTGTCATCCGCCACGCCAAAGGGGACCGCACCTTGAACGTCGCCTTTCTTCAAGAGCTATTGAGCTCGGTTGCCGAACAGGGCCGCGCCTTGCTGCCGAGGTCGTTGTTTGGCGCCGGGGGTGGGGAGGATGTCGAGGAGCTCGCCCGCGCGCTGGTCTCGGGGCGCGGGGAAGCTTCGGGCGTCGCCATCGCGCGTGAGCTGCTCGATCGTTACGCGCGCCTCGACGACGCGGGGCGGCGCGTGTTTTTCCGCTTCCTGGCGACCGAATTGCGCGCTGACACGGCCCTCGTCGCCAGCGCTGCCCAGGCGCATCTCGACGACCCCTCCGACGTCACGCTCGCCAAGCTGCAGAAGGCGCTGGAGAGCCCGCGCGTCGAATTCTTCCGCCGCCTGCATCTGGCTCCCGGGGCGACGGCCGAAATCGTCACGATGCGTCGCGACCTGCTCGCCCTGCCGCCTGCTGATGCCGGTCTCGCCGCAGTCGATGCCGATCTGCGCCGACTGTTCTACGTCTGGTTCAACCGCGGCTTTCTGGTTTTGCGCCGCATCGACTGGAACACGCCGGCCGCCATCCTGGAGAAGATCATCCGCTACGAAGCCGTGCACGAGATCCAGGGCTGGGACGATCTCCGCCGCCGCCTGGACCCGGCCGACCGCCGCTGCTTCGCTTTCTTCCACCCCTCGCTCATCGACGAGCCGCTCGTCTTCGTCGAGGTCGCGCTGATGCGCGAGATGCCCTACGCCATCGGCCAGGTGCTCGAGGAGCCGCGCGCGGAGCGCCTGGGAAAGCCGCCGACGACCGCGGTCTTCTACTCGATCTCCAACTGCCAGGAAGGCCTCAAAGGCATCTCGTTCGGCAACTTCCTGTTGAAGCAAGTCGTCGAGGAATTGGCGCGCGAGCAGCCGAGCCTCAAGGCGTTCGTCACGCTGTCGCCGATGCCGCAATTCTCAGCTTGGCTCGCGCGTACCGTGGCCGAGGAAAGCGACTATGCGCCGTCGGCCGAGGCCAAGGCGGTGCTCGAAGCCACGCAGAGCGCCGATTGGCCCGAGATGGCGCCCGCCGAAGAGGGCGAGCTCGAAACATCGCTGCTGGCGCTCGCTGCACATTATTTTCTGTTGGCCAAAGGCGCCGACGGCCGCCCGGTCGATCCCGTCGCGCGCTTCCACCTCGGCAATGGCGCCCGGCTCGAGCGCATCAACTTCCTGGCCGATGCCTCGGAGAAGAGCCTGCGCGAGGCGTGCGGGATGATGGTCAATTACCGCTACGATCCCAAGGAGATCGAGCGCAATCACGAGGCTTACGCGAATGAGGGCACGGTGGCGGTCTCGCGGACTATCCGGTCGCTATTGAAGGTTCGCGGCAAGGTACGTCCGATCGCCCCGGAAGCGGTGCAGCCGCCGGCATTGCCTCCGCCGATGCCGGAAAAGGCCGAAACTTGAGCCCATGCGGCAGCTCTTATGGTTGCCCCCAGGGTAGGTCTTGTCACTCCTTGCCAACCCCAGGCACTATGATGTCCGCGCCAAGACGCTGGCGGGGCGCCGCATCGCACGGTTCGGGTTCAAGCGCCGCTCGAGAAAGTCGGGAAGGCCTATGCGCTACGGTGACGACGATCGCGAAAGCAACAACGTGGAGGACCGCCGCTCCGAGCGCGGGCCGATGTTCCGCTTTCCCGGAGGAGGGCAGGGGCGCACGGTGCAGATTCCGGTCGGTGGCGGAGGCATCAGCCTAGGCACGCTGGTGATCATCGGCGTCATCATGCTGTTCCTCGGCATCAACCCGCTCGATCTGCTGAGCGAGGGGTCCTTCCCGGACGTGCCGCAAATGCCGCGCTCCGAGCAGGCGCCGGGGCGCCAGGCGGCCAATCGCGGCGGTCCCGATATTCCGGGGCTGCCGGGCGGGCGCGCGGTGCGCACCGAAGACGATATGAAGCGCTTTGTGTCGCAGGTGCTGGCCGATACCGAGGACGTGTGGGCGAAAGTGTTCGCCGGCTTCAGCCGCCGCTACACCGAGCCATCGATGGTGCTGTTCAGCGGCGCCACGCGCACGGCCTGCGGCATTGGTGTCGCATAGATG
>Ga0299912_10004658_pt1 | contig 11248 bp, 8 predicted proteins | sample RVTome_2_FD_207667 | JGI IMG/M metagenome (GOLD analysis project Ga0299912, IMG submission 207667) | Soil microbial communities from uranium-contaminated site in the Upper Colorado River Basin, Wyoming, United States - RVT95D214 (version 2) ... | reverse complement strand
GTCCTGGACCAAAGGCCTAGGCAACTGTGCGGGACCCGAGCGTTGAAGTTCGATTGACTCATTCCTATATTTCAGTGTCCGAATATGGCCGCCTTCTGCAGACCCGCTTTGAGGTCGACCTGCATCTAATTAGAGAGGGAGGGTCAGATTTTCGGACTCGGTGGAGAATTGCTCATCATGCAGAAACATGTTTCGATTGGGGGAATGACCTGTCACCATTGTGTGATGGCAGTGAAGAAGGAACTGACAAAGATTCAGGGATTGGTAGTAAAGGACGTGCAGGTCGGGTCTGCCGACGTAGAGTATGACGAATCGATAGTTGCCCCGGCCCAGATCCGTTTGGCCATTCAAGAAGCAGGGTACGTCGCACTGAATTAGGGTCACCGTGTACCAGCCCCTTCATACCGCAATGAACAACGTGACCTCCATCCTCAGCCAGCTCCGCGCACTTGGAAACCCCCGTGCTCTCGAGGGCATGAGCCGTTATGGGATCCATTCCGGGAACGCGTATGGCGTCCAGATTCCGGTCCTTAGAAACATGGCAAAGGCGTTGGGCAAAGACCATGCGCTTGCACAGCAGCTTTGGAGATCAGGAGTCCACGAGGCCCGGATTCTTGCTGGCATGGTTGCTGATCCCGCGCACGTGGCGGAGAGCCAGGCGAACCGGTGGGCGAGAGAATTTGATTCCTGGGATGTGTGCGACCAGGTATGCCTGAACCTATTTGCACACACCGGTTTTGCCTATGACAAGTGCCGGGAATGGAGCTCACGTGAAGATGAGTTTGTGAAGAGGGCGGCGTTTGCCCTGATGGCATGCCTGGCAGTTGGTGACAAAGAGGCATCTGACAGAAAGTTTGTCCCGTTCCTCCGCCTGATCGAACGGGAAGCGGTTGACGAACGGAACTACGTGAAGAAAGCAGTTAACTGGGCACTTCGACAAATCGGGAAACGAAGCTCCGCTCTCAATAAACTTGCCGTGCGAACTGCCCGGCGTATCCAGACATTCGATTCACCAAGTGCCCGGTGGATCGCGTCCGATGCACTTCGCGAACTCCGCAGTGACGCAGTCCGGAATCGTCTCAGGAACCGCTGATCTTGCCATGCGGGCACGGAAGCCCTCGGGTTTGTGTTGATGTTGGCGGACTGATGAAGTAATGCAGTGTACCCCATGACTGAAACGACTCGAACCATACAACCTCTGACAACGTTGACCCTTCCGGTTGAAGGGATGACCTGTGCCAGTTGCGTCCTTCGGGTTGAAAAGGCCCTCAAGAAGGTGGAGGGGGTAAACCGTGCGTCGGTGAACCTCGCAACAGAGCAGGCGACGATTGAGTTTGATCCGTCAAAAGCGACCATGGGACAACTCGCATCTGCTGTCGCCGATTCGGGTTACACACTGCACGGTCCAGAGCAAGGGGATGCGGAAGGGACACTTCATCCCGAGGTCTTTTCAGGGAAGAATGAAGCATACAAGCAACTGAAAAGGGAGCTCTTCCTGAGCATCACATTGACCCTGCCGATCGTGGCGCTAAGCATGTTCTCCATGACAGGGGCATTTCAGCTGTGGTCGTTCATTTCGATTGGAGAAGCGCACCGGATTTTGCTTATCCTCGCTACGCCCGTGATGTTCATTTCCGGACGTCGGTTCTTCAAGGGTTTCGTGGGCACAGCGAAACATCTCACCGCTGATATGAATACGCTGGTTGCTGTTGGAACCGGTTCGGCATACGTGTATAGCGCAGTGGCCGTACTCTTCCCCCAGTGGATTGGTCTCACAGGGGGCACACCTCACATTTATTTCGATACAAGCGCCACGATTATTTCTCTCATTCTCCTCGGCAGAGTGCTCGAGGCGCGAGCAAAGAACAAGGCGTCTGATGCGATTAAGAAACTCATGGGCCTGCAGCCGAAGACTGCGCGCATCATACGGAACGGTACCGAGATCGATATCCACATTGATACGGTTGTGGTGGATGATCTTGTCATTGTACGGCCCGGCGAAAAGATTCCTGTTGACGGCGAGATTATAAAGGGGTTTGCAGCAATTGATGAATCAATGGTTACGGGCGAGAGCCTGCCTGTGGAGAAGCGGCCTGGGGATAAAGTCATCGGCGGGACCATAAACAAAACCGGCAGCATCGAATTCCGCGCTATGGCGGTAGGGAGACACACGGTGCTTGCGCACATCGTACGACTCGTTGAACAAGCCCAAGGCTCCAAGGCACCCATCCAGTCACTCGCAGACAAGATTGCTTCTGTGTTCGTGCCTGTTGTTATCGGTATTGCGATCGTAACATTTTTCGTCTGGCTTCTCTTTGTAAACGTCAGCTTCACACATGCAATGATGAACTTCATTGCCGTACTCATCATTGCCTGCCCATGCGCACTGGGACTTGCCACGCCCACGGCCATCATGGTAGGAACAGGCGTTGGTGCAACCAGAGGTGTATTGATCAAGAATGCCGAGAGTCTTGAACGAGTCCACAAGATCAAGGCCATCATCCTCGACAAAACAGGAACAATAACCGAGGGCAAGCCTTCGGTGACCGATGTGGTGACACTGAACGGCTTCGACGAGCGAGCACTCCTTTGCTACGCAGCATCAGTGGAAAGGAGGTCAGAACACCCGCTTGGACAGGCGATTGTCAGTGCTGCTCAGAAGAAGTCCATTTCCCTTGAGGAAACCGAGTCATTCCAATCCTTTGCCGGCCTCGGGGTCGCCGGTGTCGTTGAGGGTGTTGCTGTCACTTCGGGGAATCTGCCGTTGATGAACCAGTTTGGGGTCACCGTTGTCGGTCAGGAAAAACTGATCGCGAAATTTGCCAGTGAGGGGAAAACACCTGTTTTTGTGGTACTCGATGGGAAGCTTGCTGGCATCATCGCAATTGCAGATACTATCAAGGAAACATCGCGCGAGGCGGTGAGGCAGCTTCACGCAATGAGAATTCAGGTCATCATGGTAACAGGTGACAACGAACAAACGGCGCAGGTAATTGCATCTCAGGCGGGCGTCGACCGCGTGATTGCCGGGGTCATGCCTGACGAGAAGGCCCAGCACGTGAAAGCCATCCAGGCGGGCGGGGGGTTCGTTGCAATGGCTGGTGATGGGATTAACGATGCTCCAGCGCTTGCACAGGCAGACGTGAGCATTGCCATGGGGACGGGGACCGACATTGCGATGGAGACTGCCGACATCACATTGATGAAGGGAGAACTCACGAGCATTGTCGATGCGATCAGACTCTCCGCGCGAACTCTGAGAACGATCAGGCAGAACCTCTTCTGGGCTTTTGTTTACAACATCATCGGCATCCCTCTGGCCGCACTGGGTATGCTCAGCCCAATGATTGCTGCGGCCGCGATGGCATTTAGCTCAGTGAGCGTGGTCACCAATTCACTGAGATTACGCGAACAGAAATTCTGGAAGAAAGCCCCAATCCCAATCTCCCGGTAAATCTCCCCCCAACCCATCTATCCACTTTTGAATACACCTCTGGAATCCCTATCTCCGCTCCTCACGGTTGATGTTGCCCATCCTCCCCGCCATCCTGATGCTGTAGAGCAGGTAATACTTGAGTCATGGTCGGAGGTACGCAACTCATCCTTTCTCCGGGTTCTGAAAATAATCCACGGTTATGGCAGCAGTGGCAAAGGTGGAAAGACGCGGGAACTTGTACGGAACTGGGTGTTCCAGAACCGCAGCAAATTCCGGCTGGTCATCGAAGGAGAGCACTACAGTTTGCTTGACCCTTCAACACAGGAGATGAGGAAGGAAGTCGGGCAGTTTTTTGATCAAGATCTTGACAACGCAAATCCGGGAGTCACGTTGATCTGGGTGGACTAACACTCTGACCTTCTGTTGAAACCAATGCCCGGCTCAAAGATGCGGGCAATCATCGATGAGCTCGATACACAGTGGTTATGTTGAGGTAAGTAGCGCGCAGTAGACCTGCTCGATTCGATCGATCTGCTTTTTTTGGTCGAACAGTTCGATCACCCGCTGGCGACCCGCTTTGCCCATCCTTTCGCGCAGCGCCGGATCGTCGATGAGGCGTGCAAGTGCCTCCGCTAATTCCAGTCCCTTTCGCGGGTGGACGTAGAGCCCCGTGACGCCATCCACTACAATATCAAGGACGCCGTCGCAATTTGTCGACACCACAGGTCGCTCCATTGCCATGGCTTCAATCAGCACCATACCGAAGGATTCGGCGTGGGAGGGGAACGCAAAGATGTCAAAGGAAGCCATAACATCCGCAATGTCCTTACGGAAACCGGTAAATGTCACAGCGCCTCCCAAGTCCAGTCTTTCGCACATGGCGTGAATATTCCGCGCGTAGTCATGTTCACCAAAACTTGCTTCGCCGACGACTAGGAACCGCACGTTTGCATACCGTTTTCGCAGCGTATCTGCGGCTTCCAGGAATTCTTCATGCCCTTTCCCCGGAGAAAAGCGGCCGGCAAAGCCGACGAGAATCGTGCTGTCATCAAACCCAAACTCCTCGCGCACCCGCCGTCGATCAGTCCGCCCAGGTGAAAACAGATCGGTGTCGACAGCATCGTGAAGGGTCATGACCCGATCAGAAGTGATCGGCGTCGTGTCCAGCACGTTCCGGTGGATGACGCTGGAAATGGCCAGCACTTTGCTGACGTGGGCATACGTGAACCGGTGGAACAAATCCCTCTTGCTGACGTATGAGCCGACCCGCTTGCTCAGCACAATCGGAGTGCGTCTTCCGGAGAGTCTTACCGCCGGGACAATCGTTGCGATGTCTTTGGAGAGCTGGCAATGGATGACAGCAATGCCATTGTGCCTCGCGATTCTGCTCAGGCGCCAGACTGCCCTTGGATGAAAATAGCCGGTGACGTCAAGCGGCACTGCGACTATTCCCGAGGATTGTGCTTCCTCGGCGAGTCTGCTCCCGGTGCAGCAAGCAAGCCAAACGTGGTGCCCGCGGCGCTGCAACTGCTTCGCGACCTCTAGCGCCTGGAGCTCGAGCCCGCCCCAGGAGCGTGAGAAGCATGTCTGTAGTATGTTCAGTGAGTGAGTGATGGCCACCTGAGGATGATATGGTTCAGAGGGAAAATCGCAACCTGAACAATTAATAATCAACACTCAATTTTCAAGAAGCAGGAGAAGCACCAGGGAAAGTCCGAGGTCCAGATCCAATCCATTGGCCCGCTGATACGGCACCGCATCACTGCAATGATCCAACAATCGGACTAGCTACGCCCTTCATGCTATGGAACCTGAAGCAAATCCTGCGCCAGAGGCGGACCCGTTCGACGGGTCGACTTGTCAACCTTCAGCGGAGGAAGCGTGGTTCCGAAATCTCTTTCCGCCACCTACCTCCTACGTCCCTCCAACTATCTCCAAAATCCCAAGCTCCAAATCCCAAGATACATCAATCCTGTCCCCCGTTTTCTGGATGCCTCTCTTCAGGGAATTGCAAACGTATATCCTATCCTTATTCCAAAACCCTTTCGCGTCGACTCGGGCTGATGAAATCCCCTGTCCTCGGGCGATTTCGAAAGTGTCCACGTTTCGAAGTAGAGCTCGGCAAGAAAATTGTAGACGCTGCTCCCTGCTTGTATTCTAAACAGCGGGTTTGTTCCCGGACTCAGGCTTATGTCAGAGGGTCCCACGCCTGTGGATGAGAGATCGACAGACTCCGAAATAGTTAGGGGCATTTTGATGAAAATGGAAGAAGAGAGCTGGATGTACCTGTTGACGATATATGCTCCCCTGGCGCCCACGTTAAACAAGAAGACCGTGTAATTTTCAACATAGCCCTGCTGCACCTTTCCCTGCCCAATGTCTCTGCTCCAGTACTCGATCCCGAACCCGCCGATGGGTGTCAACTCGAATGATTTTGAGGCCGGGAAACTATATCCCAACGATAGCACCAAGTCAAACCCAAAATACCCAGTGTCAGTGTTGAACGGCGTTGTGTTTCCGAACTCGTCTTGTAGGTATCCTTCGTAGCCCACGCTCGCAAAATAAAACTGAAGGTCAGCGTCGGCATAGAAACGCAAGTCCTTGGTAAACGCGAACCTGGGGATTGCTCCGAACGAGAAGAGCATCCCGCTCTCTTTCAAGTCTTCATCTCCTTTGTCGCTAAACTCCTTCCAGCTGAACCCACCAAGGTTCACATATGGGGTGACCTGAAAGCGCCGGTTTATATTCTGACTATATCCGGAGGATTGAGGCAAAACGTGCAACAGCATAAGCAGGGAAAGACTGGCAGCAAGTGACCTTTTCATTCTTTTCACCGTTGTGAACTGTGCTCAGGATTGCGCATAACGGAACAACGAGTAGAAGAGTAGATGACAAAAATTAGTTGATGAAAAGTCCAAAATCAAGAAACATGTTCAGCCCGCCCAGCTTTGCATAAAGCCATTTGTCCTATGGACACTAATTCAAAAGGATAAGCTTCTTCGATTCCACGAATGCAGCAGATTGCAGCCGATAGAAATACGCACCGCGTGGTGAGCGAGACGCAACCTGTTGTACTGAATTATCTCTTGGCTTCAACTTCTCATCGACGAGCGTCACAATTTCTCTATCCAAGAGGTCAAACACCCGTTGGGAAACAGCATAATGTGTCCCCGGTGAGTAATACTGGGGGAAGGGAGAAGTACGATGAAAGAGGTGAGTGCGATTGTCTTTACATGTTGTAGAGGTACTTGAACAACCGTACAAAAAACCTCATTGCGGGGCAGCTTTCGTTCATTGGAGTTCCGCTCTCTGAATCCCGCCAAGCGGCACAATCCCCAACGTGCGGGACAATCCAACTGCTCAAGTCACTCTGTCACTTCACAAGACTCATCTTTCCGGTCAGACGTTGGTCATGGATGGTTAGCTTGTAGAAATACACCCCGCTTGCCACATCTGAGCCGATCTCACGTGTCCCGTCCCAACGGACCGCGTAATTTCCTGAAGGCAAGATTCCCGATATGAGCTGCTTGACCAACTGTCCTTGAACGTTATACACGGCAAGCTCGGTGTGCGCGTTTGTCAAGGCGTCAGGGATGACGAATGTGATGATTGTGGAGGAATTGAATGGATTCGGGTAATTCTGTCCGAGTGTCGCTACCCATGGAATTACTGGAGAGGGAGAATCCCCACCTATTCCTGTGATAAGGGAAGGCCCCTCACCTCGTGATGAGCCGGTCATATCTGCGAGGTAGAGGTTTACGAATGACGGACGGAATGACGGAACAATTGCGTACATCGTCTTCCATTCCTCATCAGTCAGCCGTTTGAAATTCGTGCTCACGTGCTCGTAGTAACTCATCACCGGTCCAATGAATGCACAGGGCACGCCGCTTGACAGCTCTGTGATCACGACCGCAAGGTTGAGTGGGCCCGTCCCTGCATGGAGGACCCATCCCACCGGCGCTCCGCTTTCGTCGGTGGGAGCAGTATGTACATCGGCAACGACGAGGTCACGCAGTGTCAATCCTTCCTCACCGGTGTAATAGAGCTGTTCGTACCAACCGTCGATCGTGCTGCCGCAGACTTGGTCAATCGTCAGCATTCTCTTCATGAAGTCTGCCTCGGCAGCTTGAAGGGGACTCTTTGCCAACTCTTTGCGTGCGATGGAACCAAGCGTATCAGCGATCCCTCTCATGGTCAGAAAATAGTGCGCGGTCCATTCATTCTGCAACATGCCACGCTGGAAGCGCGTTGCGGCGCTGTCTGCGAACAGCTTTATCGCATCGTAGAAGGCGGGAACCGGCTCAACATAGCTTTCGGGAAACGAGCAGACGAAACCACCAGTATACGATTGCTTGGCGTACAGCAGGTTGTCGTGCCGAAGCTGCGCCCATGCTGACAGCTGCGTGTTCATCTTCTCTTGCCACCAGGCAGCCGTGTGCATGAATCCCGGAAGTGCCGTCCTCTGTGACGGCGGGTTGAGAGATCGAATTGCATTCAGCCAACCGTTGTAGAGCGAGCTTGCCCAGAATGATGGATCGTATGAATCCACCAGATACCGGAGTGCGCTGAGGTTGGAGGAGTAAAGGTAGCGATCTAGCTCCGGCACCAGGAGTTGCCCGCTCGCGCTGTTTCCGAGGGCGAACAGGACGTCCAGCGTCGATGGCAGAAGCCTGGGGATTTTTCGTCCATTAAATAGGATCCGATCGTACACGACATTGCCAGTGACGTACGAGTCGATCACGAATCGCTGTCCGAGCAGGAGGAATGCCGAGGCAGGCTCGATCTGCTCCGGACTCATCGGATCAGAAATCAGGATTTGAGAGTTGATCCTCTGGAACGCGTACGATTCGTCCCGCAGTGTCTGCTGAAACCCTTTCCAGCGCTGAACATCGAGCAGCTCGTGCGCGCCGGCGGTCCCGGTCTTCTGTATCAACGTCCCGATGTTCGGCAGTGTTACGTTATCCGATTCGCCGACAAACAATTTAATGATGTTGTCGATCTCTTCAAGGAGCGGAAGGGCCTGGGCGGAGTTGGCAGCTTCGCGAATCAGCACTGCGACGATCGTTTGGCGCTGGATGTCCTCGTCCTTCTGTGGGTTGTCCGCTGATACCGGCGCGATAAGGTAGATCTCAGTCCGGCCCAGCCAGATCATCGCCTGGAAATAACGGGTCAACTCCGGCGACTCAGTGTAGTGACCCCGCGGAGTGAATTGGCTGAAATCGATGGTCCGGGGTGTGCCGGAGAAGAGCGGAAACATCGCGGGTTGCTCTGACCGGACGAGATCAAGCAAAGTCTGGACCGTCGGCCCGTTTCCCATCAATTTTGGTCCTGTCGCTGTTCCCAACAAAATACGCGGCACTGTTAGGTACACGTCGAGGTCGTTCAGCATCAATCGCATCGATGGCTGCGTGGCATAGCGCTGGGCAAGCGTGGGCACCTGGTCATGCAGACGAGTCAGGAGTGAGTCAAGATTCTTTATCAAATATCGGTATTCAACTCCCTTCAGTATCTCGTCGTATGAAATGTGAAGCGCATGAAGGATTGCATCCGCGGACAGGAATACCGGAAGGTCGTGTTTGTAGATCTCCAGGAACGCATCGCCGAATGAATCGGCGTGCAGTCGCTCAGTGACGACAAAGCTATGCTTCTCCAGGAGGGATTTCTCGTGCGTTGTCAGTGCGTAGTGGGCATCGATGCTGTCGAAGTAGAGCGCTGTCGGAGGGTTGGTCTTTGCCTCTTTCGCAAAGGAACCCGCAGGGTACGTCGATCGCAATTGCTCGGCGCTCATGTCCCGGTGCGATTCCAGGAATTGCCTGTATGCATCGACATCAAAAGCTGGACTTCCTTGGGGGAAGGAATGGGCCGGGATAAGCAGCAGGAAGGCGACGCACAAAGAAAAAGAGCGGTAGGTATTCATGGCTACCCCCTTTCTGAAGGCATGCAGCTTTCATAACGAAACTACGCTTTCAGAAGGTGAGAAGCAACACACGAGAGAATTAGCTTGACTGCAAATGGCTTATAGCTCCCCCGCTCAGGTGCCCTTCGACAAGTATCGTATAGTCGCTTTTCGTGACATCGTACACATTGAGGGACACAAATACCCATTGTTGTCGGGGTGAATCTCATTTGAGCAGAAGAACGGTGTGTGAGCTCACACTGCTGCCGACGAGCAACCGCGAAACATACGTTCCTGAGGCAAGCCGGACTCCCGCGTCGTTGGTCCCGTCCCATGTGGCTTCATATGTCCCCGGTCCCTGCCTTGAGGAGACGATTGTCTTCACGTCCCGCCCGAGCGCGTCATACATGATAAGCTTCACAAAAACCTGTCGTAGACCTCCAATGGTATAACGAATTGTCGTTGATGGATTGAAAGGATTGGGGTAATTGTTTCCGAGTTTGTGAGCACCCGGTGTCAGGTCATTACCTGCGGATGTGAAAGGAAAACTATACCCGATAACTCCGCTGCTTCTCGTTCCGATAAGCAGGATGTTTGACTCTGGGATAACGGTTGGTATGATCGCCATGCTGAGCGCACCGTCGACCTGGATTGTTGGGACGATGCGAACCCATGTTTTCCCGCCGTCGTTGCTCGAGTATAGCCCGAAGCCGCCCGTATTTGTTGAGCCGCTCACGAAAATAGTCTCAGTGAATTGAGCAATCGCAAGGGCGTAGAAGTAATATGGTGTTCCAGCGAGTAATGTCTGAGTCCAGGTATACCCTCCGTCAGTTGTCTTAATGACTACTCCTTCCATCCCTGCGTACACAACTGTCGTATCCGCCGGGTCGAAGGCCAGCGAGTTACAAGCATTGTCCCCGCCCAAATTTGGGAGCACGGTGATCCAGGACGCGCCCTTGTCGCGCGAGAGACTGATATAGGGGGCAAAAATGCCGGTCTCTCCGCCTGCCATGACTGACACAGTGGTTGAGTTTGCCTTGACTACGTTCACGAACCCGATGCCGATGTCAAATACCCTCTCCCACACACCTGACATTCCCCTGTAGACTCTTCCTCCGCCAGCCGCGAACGTCTCACCGCAAATCGCCGGGGATGGAAAGCCATCAATCGACATGATTCCTCCGAGTTCGTTTCTATCGATACCGTCGTCTGCAGGGACCCACGACGTATCGCTGTAGCGCGAACAGTAGATGAGCGTCGAGTCGATATCACCAGGCATTCGTTCGATGCCGACGGTAATTGCGTACCCGATCGGTCCAAAACTGTGTGGGTAGACCGAGCGAACGCGCTTTCCTTTCAAGCCAAGCAAGCTCCAATCCTTTGTGCCCTGGCCGATCGGTTGCATATAGACACCGTCGTCTGTGCCTGCGTAGAGCTTGCTGCCGTACGTTGCAAGACTGTACACCGCTCGCCCGACGAGTCCGTATGACTCGAACTGTGCAGCTGCGGTTAAGGGACACAGAACCAGCGGGAACACAAGACAGGCTGTGAGCTCATGAAGATGAGAGAGGACCAAGAGAGGGAAGAAGTGTGATCGCCTCATATCCGCCTCCTTCATAGAAGGAAATCCATGCCACAATGTATGGGCAGATGTCGCGGAAAGCGCACAAATGAGAAAATGCTGATGCCCCTGGTGTCTTGCTTAACGGATCAGGAGCAACTTCCGTGTAGCGGAGTAACTCCCTGCGATCAGGCGGTAAAAGTACGTCCCGCTTGGGAATCCGCTTGCATCCCATGTCGCCGAATGCACTCCTGGCTCCTTCACTTCATTGAGGAGTGTTGCTACTTCCCTTCCCAGAACATCAAACACCCTAAGGGATACAAATCCTAAATCCGCAATCCTAAATCCAATA
>Ga0299912_10004657_pt1 | contig 11249 bp, 18 predicted proteins | sample RVTome_2_FD_207667 | JGI IMG/M metagenome (GOLD analysis project Ga0299912, IMG submission 207667) | Soil microbial communities from uranium-contaminated site in the Upper Colorado River Basin, Wyoming, United States - RVT95D214 (version 2) ... | reverse complement strand
GTAAAGGCGTGGCAGGAACTGTCCCGATATAGATTTGATCAAGCGTATGCTGGATGTGAGCAGTAGGGGTTGACCAGATAGCATCCAGCAGCATCTGCCGAACACGCTCCTCATCCCCTTCGTTGATGAGTATCCTCGTGATGTGGTTTTTCTTGGCACTTTCGACTGCGTTTGCAATCAGCCTAGGCAACGGCCGAGTGGCTTTCTTCAACGATTCACGATCAAACACGCTTGACAAGATGGCGCCTCGGTGTAGATAGGCCGGGGGCAGAGGCGTTAGCTGAGACGAATCACCAGGAATTGCCAGTGACGGCCACGTAGTATCTGAACGCCTTGTATGCGTTTATGTCTACACGTGCCTCTGCCTCGGTGGGGCAACGCCAACGCCCCTTGCTGTCACGCCAGCCGTGCCCGTAAGCAGCGACCCAACGCCACGGTGTGCCCGGGCATGACTTGCGTGCCTGCGCGAGCCATCTTGCCCCCGTCCTGACTTGACAGTCTGCGCCAACCAACGTCTCAGGGCACTCACGTGGCCTCTGCCGAAGGGCAGCGCTGTTCCCGGGCATGATCTGCATCAGCCCTATCTCACCCCGTCGCCCAAACCGCTTCAACATCTCCACGCTCAACCAGAACGATGATTCACGCCTCGTGATCGCCACGAGGATCACGTGGTCAATCTCCACCTCAGCTCCAGCTTTGGTGTAGACATGAGCAAGACGTGCTGCCCTCATGTCGTCCATGTGCGGCTGGAGCACCTTGATTGCCTTCTGCGTGCAATCCTCGTCACAGCCATATACCGTGTCGCCAAAGAGCATCGTAACCAAGAAAAAGACAACTGCGAGCATCCAGATCGTCATGATAACGCCTGTTGCGCAACGCTCCACGACCTTACAACTGTCAACATCATGTTCCTTCATGCTAACCTGCCTTCTGTTGGGATTATTTGTCGTCGTCAGGAGTATACATGACCGGAGGTGGAGTTGGCTGCGTAGGGTCCGGACGGGCTGGCCGGATGGACTCGATGATGAACGGAGGTGGTGCGCTACCCTTTAGTTTGCTGTTCCTGAACACTATCTCACACGCGTCACAGCAGATGGTAAAGGCGCCCACGTATCCATCAATCTCAACCTCACGCCACGGCCAAGGCAGCGGCAACACAATTCCCTTGGCTTCTTTGTCTACAATGCTGATCACCTTGTCACAGGCATCGCACTGTACCTTCTGCTCAAGCCAGCGTGTCACCGCGTACACCTCGTGCCCCGCCCAGTTCCGAGGATAACCCGAGCTGGCACGAAGCGATGAACGAAGTGGCCAGGCTGTGTCGAGGTGCTGTCGAAGGGGTCAGGGGTGTGTCGAGGGATGCGGAGGATCAGGCGATGAGCGGCACGCCAAGGGGCAGGGCAGCCTTGCCGTTGGAGACCAGCTCGAAAGCGACCACGTTCGTGGCGACGAAACCGTGCGCCGTCATGTCGTGCGGCACGAGGGTGACGGCGGTGTCGGTGATGCTGGCGAACGCTGTTGCGCCGGTGGCGTGGTAGATGAACACCTCGACACCGCCCTCATAGAAGGTGATGCCCGCGCCAACGCCGTTCAAGAACGGTGCTTCAGCGGTGACCGCCACCTCTGCCCCGAAGGTGCCGGTGCTGTCCGCCCTGATGATCCCGTGACAGCCGGCCAGGGCGTTGATCGCCGTCGCCACGGTGGCCTCGTTCTTGGCCGCGCCAACGGCACCGCCCAGGTCGATGGTCAGTTTGTGCGCTGCGTAGGTGACGGCCAGACCACCGATGCCCGTGTCCACAACCTCCACCTTTTCGGCGTTGCCGGCCGAACCGGGCACGACGCACCACAGGTTGAGGAATGCTCCCACGAGCTTGCCAGCGAACGCTTGCCCCTGAAGCATATCAACGCCGGCCAAGGCGAAGTTCACGGAGCCATCCGCCTTGGCACCAGCGACTGCGCCGGTGAACCCGACCACGCGAGGATAGCCCGTGCGAGCGCGATGCTCGACGATGTCGCCAGCGCGCACCAGCTTCATCGAAGCATCGGTGATCGCCCCGATGAACTCAGTGCCGTTGGCCGTGACGACACCAGAACCAGCTGCGAGAGTCGTGGCACCCTTGACCTGACCACCATACATGGTCAAGGTTACACCGCCCCCAACGCTCAAAGCACCTTCGATATGCGGATTCCTCAGCGTGGCCACGACGGTATCGTTGAGATTGACTGGGTTGTCGAATACACAGTTATCGCACTTGATGTCGCCCGTGCCATTGGCTGTGAAAGTCCAGAATCGGGTGTTGTACGTCTGATCAATGCCGACTGCCCCGTTCAGAGTCACGTTTCCACAGTACGCCTCTCTGAACGAGAAGTAACCCGGTCCAAACGACGGTGCGCCGAGTACATCAAACGCATCATACGTTGCGACAAGCGGCAGAAGCGAACCACCTTCAAACATAGCATATGATGTGTTCACGAAAGTGGCACCGACTCCGGCACCGCCACCATTGGTGCCGTCGAATGAAACGATGCAGGCATTTCGGCAGAAAACGGTATTGGCGTTTGTGCCGTTCGTCAAAACGTCGTAGCACCTCAAACCACCGTAGCCAAGGAATGATGTGGTAGCGCCAGCGCCAGCGTCACCCTTGACGCCAAGGCACTCAAGTGCACGCCCGCCAGCAGGGCCTTGAAGAGTCAGATCGTACACACAGACCGTCTGTGGCCCCGCCGTGGGCACGGCCTCAGCCGCAAGCTGCGTGTAATCGTATGCCACCCTGTACAGCGCCAAGCTGGCCAACGTGGCATTGGTCACTGTCAGCGCTGTGCCCGTTGCTGGAGAAATGTACGTAGCGTTCTGACCGGCACCCTTGATGTAAATGCCATCCTTCTTGATGGTCACCTGCTCAGCGAAAGTGCCAGGCCCAACGTTGACGACGACAGGGTTGGTGAAGGTCGCAGCCGGCACAGCCGCTTCTGCTGCGTTCACCGCAGCCTGGATGGTCAAAAACGGTGCCTCTGCCGAGCCATCGCCGCGTGTGAAACCTTCCTTTGACACGTACAGGTTGCGCGCATTCAGGAACGTGTCAGGGTTGTAGGTGATCTTGCCGCTCGCGTCGGTGATCGTCCCGTGAACCTTCGTGCCGTTGAGCGCCACAACGCCAGCGCCGGCTGCCGCCGTCAGGTTGCCCTTGATGTAGCAGTTGTCCAGCGTGAGGTTGGCGCCTGCCTCGGTGGCCACATCGACTGCGACGTGAATGCCGGCCATGGCGAGCGTGGAGGTGTCCTTCACGGTGACAGTGCCCTTCGTGAATCCACCTCGGATTGACGCCGTGGAAGTGTCCTCCACGGTGAACTCATCGAAGTTCACGTTACGCAACTGCACGTCACAGGCGCCTGTGATCGCGAAATCCTCGTACACCCCTGACTCGAACATGTAGTTGCCGAGGCCATAGACGTGGTGCCCGTAGATGCTCGCGAGGTCCATGTCCAGCGTTTCTTGGGCGCCGCCAGCAGCGTTGGTCTTGGTGATGTAGGAGCAGTTGTAGCAATCGCTCCAGCCGCTCACGAAACCATCGCGCTGGCAGCTGACGATGCCGACGTTGCGAGCGTACAGACCACCCATGGTCGAGGTGCCGCCGCCACCATTCACGACCACATCGGCGAGTGCCAGACCCCAGAGGGCCAGGAAGTTGGTCTCATGCGCCGACGCATCGCCCTTGACACCGAGTGCCATGATGCCATACTGCGTAGCAGGCCCGGTGATGCGCATGCCACTCACGTTGACGTTGTCAGGCCCGGCACCGCTGCTTTGAAGCGCAGGGTCATAGACCAGGTGAGCGTAATCACCAGACGCCTGAAACGCTGCGAGCGACACGAGCGTTGCGTTGGTGATCACGAGGGGCACGCCCGTCGTGGGGGCCAACTGCGTGACATCCACGCCTTGCCCTCTCAACGAAACACCACACCGAATGACCACGTTCTCAGCGTAGACACCCGGTGCCACGTCGATGATCGCGGAGTCAGTGAGACTCGGAATCGGATCCATGAGCATGGCCGCGTCTACCGCTGACTGGATCGTGATGAACGGATGCGCATCGCTGCCGTCATGCACGCTGCCCGTGTAGGTCGGGTCCACCTTGAGCGTGCGCGTGACGAGCGTTTCTGTGGAGAGATGCGCCTGGAGGTCCAGGAGCAGCTCTTCCAGGATCGCATCGTCACCGAGTCGGTCACCTTCGGTCAGGTTCCTGTGGGCCTCGAAATGCCCGGGGTTGACTGTCAACATCTCTTGTCCTCCTGCTCCGTGCCAGAAAACGATTGCTTGACGTCAATTCTATAGGCAAGAACAAGGAAGGCAAGGGATGCAAACGGCAGGCTACAGGCCGACACTGAAGAGGGGCAACTGAAACCCTAGCAGCTCCTGTGTCACTTGCATGGCACGAGGCTTGCTGTAAGTGCTGCCGTGTACCTCGAAAGCGATGCCCGTTTTGCGCATCAGGAGGGTGTCAGCCTGCCAGCACAATCGACAGCTGTGACAGTGCTCATCGCCGCACTGAGCCGGGCAAGGCGTCCACTGGACCTCGCTGTCCAACCGAGCGAGGTCATCAAAGTATGGCACCACCATGGCAGGAACATACCCACGCCCAATGGCCTGTGTGGCCTCCAGTGGACTACTTACACTGGCCAAGATAGACACGCCACCCCACGCCGCCCTGGGAACCACTGGCCAAGCATGGGCATAAGTCCACACATGCCCACCATCATGTTGGCGCCATGCTGCCATGCTGCTGCGAGTGCCCGTGCCCCCGTTTCACTCACACAATCACCTGCCACGTGAAGACGCAACGGCAACCCGTTGAGCGACTGTCGCCGCACAGCCACCTCTGTGATCTCCTCTGCTTCCATGAGCACAAGACGTTCAGGCGTGCACGGGCCTGCTCGCTGCGTCACGAGTTTGACGTGCCGTTGCACGTCCACGGTACCCCGAGCATAACATGCCCGATTGCGATAAGGGCACGTCACCGGGCATGTTGAAAATGGTAGGTATGTCGCCGCTGCCTCGCCCGTCTTGCGATTGCGCGACTTCAGGACCAGGAAGGCAGGCTCAATCGGCATCCGGCTGGTCAGCGTCGTGTTCCCAAGGGCGAGGCACAGGGCTGAACCCGTCGATGACAGGCGTTGGCCCCGGCTGTATAGGCGCCACCAGATCAGGGTCCCACAGGATAGGGATGCCCGTCTCATCGGCGTCAGCGCCGGCATCCCCGGGGCAGTCGTCGCACGCCGCCAACACCATGGCGACCGTCAGCACCAGAGCGAGCATCAAGACCTTCATATCAGCACCTCCTGTACCTATTTGCGTTGCCCACGTTTTAGTTGACCGAAGGTGTCTCCAGCTCCGTCTCATCCGTCGGCGGGCAGATGATGTCCACGAGCCAGCCCTGCACGTCGCTGCGGGCCGTGTCGATCATATGCTGGCACATGTCGAGCGCCTGGCTGCCCTTCATCGCATCCAGCGTATCGGCGGACACACTGAAGGGGCACTCGAACAGGGGCACCATCGTGTCCTCGCCTTCCTCGCTCGGGACCACGAGCGACACCTCCAACGACAGGCTGCCGCCTTCCTCGCTCGTGTAGGTCGCTTTGGCGACCCGGATGTGCCACTTGAGGTCAAAGCCCTTGGCCCTCGCCTTGACCATCTCCACAAATTTGTTGAACCGTTCAGCCTGCGTTGCCATCATCTTCCTCATCCACAACTCTGACTGCGACGCCCCACGTCCAATCTGGCTTGAGATCCACCTCGCACCCATACAACTGTTGGACGTCGTTGACACGGAGTTGCCCGGCGATGTCCAATTGTGTATCAACGGCCATCTCGACAATGACCTTGAAACCGGGGTGGTGCCGTTTGGCTTCCCTGATCGACTGCTGAATCTGATACAGCAACTGCGGAGCGTGTGTTGTTGTCACTTCGTCACCTTCGTCAAACGATAGCCTGGCGCGATGGGTTTTGCGGCTCCCAACGCGGCAAGCTCCTGCGCCGTCTTGAGCCGCTGTGCGAGCGCCTGCTCATCCTGCTCCCTGCGCCGCGCCTTACGCTCTGCGACGTCTCGCTCGTGATCTGCCCGCTCCCTGCTGTGCCGCTCCACGATCACGGGGTCCAGAGGCTTGCCCTTGCTGTCGTGTAAAGGCATCCTGTTTTGCCAGTACAGGCCGCAGCAGCAGACGCCCTGCACACCTTCCTCGCCTTCGTGGGGTCTGCGTCGCCCGATATACCCGATGCACACGTCATTATCTGTTGGCATAAAGGCACCTAGTTGGCACGAGGTGTGCCTCAGTCATCCTCCGGTGGACGCTTGTCTGTCAGATTGTACGGAACAGGCCCTGCTGCCTTTTCGACCACCGGACGCAAGACTCTGACTTTTTCGCTGTCCGTTGGTCCGTCGTCGGTGTCATCGCCTTCCTCGGTGCCGTCGCTTTCGTCCAGCACGAACCGTCGCGGATAAGGGAATTCCATCTCCCTGTCCACGCCGAGCCAAACACCGAGGTCCACGCAGGTGACCATCTCATCAGCCGTTTCGTACTCCACCTCCAGGTTGCCCTCTGACCCATAGGCCAGCCCGCACACAACGACCTGCTCACCGTCGCTGCGGATGTAGGTGCCGCCGATGACTGGAATCTTCAGAACGTTGCCCATGCCCGAGATAGGCGGCACGAGGTCCAGGCGATGAACTTGCGGATTGAGGGAGGGGGATTTGGGGGAGGGTTTGCTTGAACGAAAGGCGTCAGCGTGCGACGATGACGTGTGAGTAGGTGCGGCACGCCTGCTGGTGCCCGGCTGCGGTGTTCGACAGCTCCTGGAACGCCCCTTCCAGCTCTGCCTTGTCGGCCAGCCCAATGGACCTCCGGAGCTGGCGCAGAGCCATCTCCACCTGCCCCACCTCGTGCGCGGCGTGCGTCAGCTGCTGGGCGACAGACATGCCTGTGGTCGCGTCACACATCCCGAGCGAGGGCCAGCTGATGTTGGTCGTCGCCTGGATGGTCGCCAGCTTGCTGCCAGGGTCACGCGTCACCAGCTCGATGTACAGCGCAACTTCAACGCTTGGTCCGCTGGTGCTCTCAGTGACCAGCAGAACACGTGAGGTCATCTCGATGTCATTCGGGGTCATGCGCATGACCCACATCACAGGGATGCCCAACTCCTTGGCGGGCCTGGCCATGGCCGTGTCGGGCGTGAACAGGCCCGTGATGAAGGTGAGCGCCTTGGTGATGAGCGCGACCAGATCAGACTGCTTCAGTTCCTTGTCCATGTTCTCCTCTACTAAAACCTGGGTTGTTCGCCATCGGCGATCACGACGACCAACGGATACTGGCGCCCGGTGCGCGTTGCCGGCGCGATGCCGTAGTACACGAAACCGTGGATGCGCTTGCTGAACCGACGGGCAACGGTGAACCCGTCATCGGACTGTGCGATGACCTCGGTGCCTGCCGGCATCGCCGACAGCGCCGAGATGTCCGATGACTCGCCGCCACACGGATTGTACCCTACGCCAGCCTGCGCACCGGCCTGGAACAACGCCCGTGCGGCGAGCAGGAGGTGCTGCGGCCGGGCGGCCAGAGCGTTCTGCCAACTGCGCTTCGTCATCAGAGCACCTCGATGTCGAACCAGTTGGACTCGTATCCGTCGAGCACGGCGCTGTCGGTGATGATCTTGGTGTACCCGAGGAGGCACATGTCATCGCCGCTGTGCTCCGGATTGACGGCGGTGAGCCCGGAAATGACCGCGAGTTTGCGGATGTCGTTGACCCGCACGACGTGGCCGATATACTGCCGCCCGTTGAGCTTGCGAGTGATGCGCACGACCTGCCCCGCCTTGACGTCGATGATCTGTGCCATGTTCTCCTCCTACCCTTCTTACTTGCGGATGACGCGGATGATCTCGGACACGTAGGCCCACGAACCGTTGTCGAAAAGGGCGATGGGCGAGTCGTTGTGATCATCGAAATCGGTGATCTTGGCGATTTTGTACTCGGAACCAATCGCCCTGTACTCCACCGTGTCGCCCAGCTTCAGTTCGTTGATGTCCATGCTTCTCATTCTAAGGGGCCAGCATCCACAAGGCAAGCTTTTTTTGCCCAGTGGGCAACTTTTTTTGTACTTTGGCGAAACCGTTAGGAGTTTTGAGCAACTTTTTTGGCGGGTCACGCAGCGAGGCCAACGCACACAGGCCCGATGCCTGACGCAAGCGACTCAGGCACGGTCAGACGCCGACCACAGCGCCCGCAACGCCCCTCGTGCCACACCTCCACCAGTCCGAAGGTGCCCGCCTTGAGCGCGCCCAGCAGATACCTGAACGCCTTGACCGGGGCAGTGTCGTCGTTGTACTTGCTTGCCCGGGTGAGGATGAGCCGCTCAGGCCGTGCCCCGGGCACGAGGCCCATGTAAGTGTACCCGTCGTTGTTGTCAGGCCCGGTGAGCAGGCCGATGAAGTACGGCGGCACCTCGCCTTGCCTGCGGGACTCCTTGGCCCGGCTGATGCGGAAGGTGTACCGCGTGCCCGTCTTGCTGCTGACGAGCGTGACGATGGCCGCGCCTGCCCAGATGAACCGGCTGGCGTCAGCGGTGTCGATAAAACGGGCTGACCCGATGGCCTCGCCTGTGCTCTCGCTGTCCTCTTGCTCGTGTGTGTACCTTGACATGGCCGATCTCCTCCTTGCTTCCTCGTGTGCCCTAGATGTCTTAGTTGCGCCGCCTGTTGCGGATGATCTTGCTGAGCTCGGTGAGGCGCCTTTCGCCCCTGGGACGCGTGGTCTTGGGCTGCCAGTGGGTGTTTCTCTTCATCCACTTCTCCAGCGTTTCCTGCGTGTAGGCGTTGACGTCGCAGAGGTAACCACGGGCAACGAATTCAGCGCGCTGCTGATCGTGCTCGGCGCCATCGCTGTTGGGGACGGTGTAGTGATCGAGGATAACGGCCACCGTTTTGGTCACGAGTTGCTCAAACGCTTCGCGGGGCAGGCTGTCGCTGGTCTTGCTCATCTTCTCACCCTCCTGACGCCTCGTGCCCCGTCGCTTGCGGCGACGGGGCTGGCCCGGGGCTGGCCGGCCTAGATACGCCTGATCGAAATGCTGTCCTGCGCGGTGTCGCGACGGACGATGAACCTGCCGCCGTTCTCCACGAACGTGGCGAGTGCATCCAAGTTCATGTCCGGGTGCCCGAGGTGCCGCGCGATGGCCCACATATCCACCTCGCCCTCAAAATCCTCGCCTTCATCGCACGCCCTGTTGAACGCCTGCTCGATGTCGTTTTTGCTGATCTTCATGGTTTCCTCCTGCCCTTCTTAGCGCGCCCGGCGGATGATCTCGGCAACGATACGGTCGGTTTGTGTCGTCCTGTTGCCCGCCTGGGTCCCGAACAAACCGGCGTGTATCTCGTTGATCTCCTCGCTCGACATCATTCCGAGGCCCAGCCGGATGGACCGCTCGTTGGTCCCGTGGGTTTCGATGATCTCCTCAATCTCCCTGTCCATCTCGTTCTGCTTCGCCATCGTGTTCTCCTGCCTACAACTCAAATCTAAGGCTTCCTCATCCACAAGGCAAGTCTTTTTTTGCCTGTTGGGCAACTTTTTTTGTACTTTGGCGAAACCGTTAGGAGTTTTGAGCAACTTTTTTGAGCCTTCTGACGCCTCGTGCCCCGCTCCTTGTGGGAGCGGGGCTGGGGCGGTGCCCGAAGGCTTAGGTCCAGAATTCGAGGGTGTCAAGCTTGCCCGTCTTGACAGCGTCGAGCAGCCGGCGAATGAGGACGACTGCGGTGTGCTTATCGTTGAATTTGCTCCAGTTTACAAGCACGAGCCGGTTTGACCCGTCGCCCGATACGACACCGAGCCTATCGATGCTGACCCAACCGTTTGTTGGGTCGCTGGTGTCGCTGCTGGTGACGAGGTCTACCGTGTACGGAATCGCGACGGAGGTGCCGGATTGTGCCCGGCGCACACGAATGACACGGTAGGTGTGGGCCGCGCGAATGAAGCGGTCCACGAGGGTGAAGATGGCCCGACCGGCCCAGAGCGCGGCGATGACCGAAGTGATGTCGTTGATGCGGGCGAGTGAACGATTTGCCATGCTTTATGCCTCCTGACTCCTAACCTAACACTTCCAACGCACAAAGGCAAGCGTTTTCGGCAAGAAAAGTCAACTTTTTTGTACTTTGGCGAAACCGTTGGGAGTTTTTTGGGGGGTTAGCGCCAAACGTGGGTCAGCACCGGGGTGATCCCGTCGGAACCATCGGAATCGTTGAAGGAATAGGCGACAGCCGCGTGCCAGTGCGGGCTGTTCGCGCAGTGCGCCTCGGTGATGCCTGCCGCCTGGATGCGCTCCAAGAGGCGTTGGGCCGCACGATACTGCCGCCGCGCCTTTTCGTGCCACCCCACCTCGCACCTAAAGGCGCGATTATGCTGATAATCCTGCGTTTCGCCCGACGCCACCACATAGTACGTCACGCCCCGCCCGGGTGCCCCGTCTGTCGATGCCGTGATGCGGATGTCCATGATCTTCCTGCCTTTCTGACGCCTCGTGCCCCGCTCCTTGTGGGAGCGGGGCTGGGGCGAATTGGCCGCGCTGCTATCCGGCCGTGGTGTAACCTGGACCGCGCGACGACACGATGCGGACCATCTTGACGCCGTAGAAAGCACCTGACTCCTTGAGAATTCGGGACTGCGCCTGTGCGCCGAGCGTGTTCCACATGAAGTCCACGCCCCTGTCGTCCTGAACCCTCCAACTGACCGACCACGCGCCCGGCTGTGCCTTCTTGAACTGTTGCGCCATGTTCTTTCCTCCTGCCTCCTAACCTAAACCCTCCCCATCCACAAGGCAAGCGTTTTTTTGTCTGACAGGCAACTTTTTTTGACTTTTCTTGCCCGATACCAAGAATCATTAGGCTTTTTCCCTCGCTTTTACGGCACCTCCAGCAAATTGTGGGCGGTCAAAGTCTAGTGCGACACTATACTTTCTTGGTCATTTTTGCCAATTCGCACAAGTGTGTGTGATCATTGAAGAAATGCGAGAATCGCTCCAGTGCCGTCAATTTTGCCACAGACCCACCAATTTGGCACGCTATGCCACGTTGGATGTGTGCACATGTCGAGGTCCATCAAGACTTTTTCCGTGCCACCTAGCACCAACACAGCCATTCCGTCCATCAAAAGATGGGGAATGCTCGACACAAAAAGTGAGCAGATCTGACAACAGGACTGGGCATACCT
>Ga0299912_10004656_pt1 | contig 11249 bp, 10 predicted proteins | sample RVTome_2_FD_207667 | JGI IMG/M metagenome (GOLD analysis project Ga0299912, IMG submission 207667) | Soil microbial communities from uranium-contaminated site in the Upper Colorado River Basin, Wyoming, United States - RVT95D214 (version 2) ... | reverse complement strand
GAAGGAATATCTGTACAGCCTTTGAAAGTCAAGTATCCGCAGGGAGGCGAAAAACAATTGATTTATGCACTCCTGAAAAGGAAAGTACCTTCAGGTGGTCTGCCAATCGATATTGGTGCCATCGTTTTCAACGTCGGTACGACTGTAGCTGTTTATGAGGCTGTACAGAAAAACAAACCTTTGTTTGAACGTATTGTAACAGTTACTGGAAAATCAATTGGTAAACCTTCAAATTTCAGAGTCCGGATAGGAACTCCTGTGAAAACTTTAATTGAAGCTTGTGGCGGATTACCTGACGATACAGGGAAAATTATTAGCGGAGGGCCTATGATGGGTAAAGCATTGGCTAACTCTGAAATTCCTGTTGTGAAAGGCAGTTCAGGAATACTTATTATGCGTGAAAGCGAGTCGAAGCGCAAAGTTGTTGAGGCCTGTATACGGTGTTCAAAATGTATTACGGTTTGTCCCTTGGGACTTGAACCTTATCTTCTTCTGGCATTGAGTCGAAAACAACTCACTGAACGAATGGAAAACGAAAAGGTTCTCGATTGTATTGAATGCGGGTCATGCAGCTATATTTGTCCTGCCGGTCGACCGTTGCTGGATTATATTCGTCTGGGAAAATCGGATGTAAGAAAAATGATCAGTTCAAGAAAAAAATGATGAATAAAACTTTAACTGTTTCTCTATCACCCCATATCAGTAGCTCCGATTCTGTCGGGAAGATGATGTATGGAGTCGTGATAGCACTTGTGCCGGCCTTTATCGTTTCAATCTATACTTTTGGCATCAGTGCGGTTTTAGTAAGTCTGGTAGCAATATTGTCATGTGTTCTTTCCGAGTTTATTATTCAAAAATATTTTCTTAAAACACCAGTTCGTATCTCAGATGGTTCAGCCATAGTAACCGGTCTGCTATTAGCGTTCAACCTGCCTTCAAACATACCTTTATGGATGGTCGCGGTGGGAAGTGTTTTCGCCATTGGAATTGGCAAGATGGTATATGGTGGTCTGGGCAACAATCCTTTCAATCCGGCATTGGTGGGACGTGTATTCCTTTTGATTTCATTTCCTGCTCAGATGACCAGCTGGCCACAACCCTTACAATCGAGGCTTCAGCTCTTTGATGCTGTTACCGGTGCCACACCACTTGGTATTTTAAAGGAGGGTCTGAAAAACGGACAAACCATACCGGACTTAATGCTACAATTACCCGATTCCATGCAGCTTTTTATGGGTCAAATGAGTGGTTCGTTGGGTGAAATATCTGCACTGGCTTTATTACTGGGCTTTATCTGGTTGCTATACCATAAAATTATTACCTGGCATATTCCGGTTATAGTGATCGCAACAATTTTTGCATTTACAGGAATATTCTGGCTGATCGATCCTGTTCATTATGCTTCTCCGGTATTTCATATCCTAACAGGTGGAGTGTTCTTAGGGGCTATTTATATGGCAACTGATCTGGTGACATCGCCAATGACAAAAGCAGGTATGGTTGTTTATGCTGCAGGAATTGGTGTGCTTACCGTGATTATCAGGATCTATGGTGCTTATCCCGAAGGAGTATCATTTGCCATCCTGATCATGAATGCCTGCGTACCCCTGATAAATAAGTATATTAAGCCTGAAAGATTTGGAGGAGAGTTGAAAAATGTCTAAAAAACTGGAATCCACATTACCAAACATGGTCCTATCGCTGACACTCATTTCATTAGTGATGTCGGCTGCACTGAGCATTGCATATCTGAAAACAAAAGGACCTATTGAACAGGCAGAAAAGCAGAAGGAAAAGAGTGGCATCGAACAGGTTGTTCCGGCGTTTGATAACAATCCTGCCTCGGCCGTAATGGATACTAACGGACTAAAAATCTATACTCTCAGAAAACAGGACCAGCTGGTTGGCTATGCTGTCCGAACATATACCGATAAAGGATTTGGAGGGCATATTGATATCATCGCAGGTTTTCTTCCCGACGGATCGATCTATAATACCGTTGTGATACAGCATAAAGAAACTCCTGGATTAGGAACGAAAATGTTGGAACCGAAATTCAAAGATCAGTTTCAGGGAAAAAATCCTGCTACATTTCAGCTTACTGTGAAGAAAGATGGAGGACAGGTTGACGCTATTACTGCGGCAACTATAAGTTCCAGAGCATATTGCGATGCATTACAGCGGGCTTATGATGGCCTTCATACTATCAATGGTTCAATCGGGGCAACTCAATAAATTAGAAGAATGGGAAACTGGAAATATTTTACTAACGGGCTCCTGAAGGAAAATCCAACATTTGTCATCGTTTTGGGTACTTGTCCGACGCTGGCTGTTACAACAGCAGCAATTAATGGAATCGGAATGGGAGCAGCAACTACTTTTGTCTTGGTCTTTTCTAATCTATTTATAGCTTTATTAAAAAACCTGATTCCTGATAAAGTACGTATTGCCGCCTTTATTGTCGTGATCGCCACTTTTGTAACAATTGTAGACATGGTGATGAAGGCCTATACGCCCGACCTGTACAAAGCCCTGGGCATATTCATACCACTGATTGTGGTAAACTGTATTATTCTTGGCCGTGCCGAAGCCTTTGCACAAAAAAACAAAGTTCTTCCTTCAATATTAGACGGTTTGGGAATGGGACTAGGTTTTACACTTGCCATCACCCTCATGGGTTCGATCCGGGAAATCCTGGGGAACGGTTCATTTTTTAATTACCGTCTGGTAGGAGAGAATGCTTCAACGATCCTGATCTTTATACTACCTCCGGGAGCATTTGTTACCTATGGTTTATTGATTGCTACAATGAACCGTATAAAACTCAGATTTAACCTGTAAATCCTTTCTATATGGAATATATTCTTCTGATAATCGCAGCTGTTCTCGTCAATAATGTCGTGCTGGTACAATTTCTGGGAATATGCCCTTTCCTGGGTGTGTCAGGTAAGATCGATACTTCCATAGGGATGGGCGTTGCAGTTATTTTTGTTATGTCGTTGGCCAATCTCGTGACGTATCTGATTCAACAATATGTATTGGTCCCCCTGCACATTGAATTCATGCAGACTATTACCTTCATTCTGGTCATTGCTTTCCTTGTGCAGGTAGTAGAGATCATACTTAAAAAGTCTGCACCTCCTTTATATCAGGCACTTGGAATATATCTCCCTCTGATCACGACAAACTGTGCAGTATTAGGTATAGCAATTCTCGCCGTGCAAAAACAGTTTTCGTTATTAATGAGTGTTGTTTATGCTGCCAGCATTGCAGTCGGGTTTACCCTGGCCCTTATTCTTATGGCAGGTATCCGGGAACAAATATCTCTTACAGACACTCCGGAAAATATGAAAGGTTTCCCAATATCACTTATTACTGCAGGTTTGCTTTCACTGGCATTTATGGGTTTTGCCAATATCGTTTGATGAGCTCCTGTTAATAAGAGCTATCACCTCTAAATGGCCAACATAATAATTAGAAGAGCCCGTTTACTGCAAGCCAAGGAAATTCTTGAGATTCAGAAATTGGCCTTTCAATCTGAAGCTGAAATTCATAAGAATTATGGTATTTCCCCTCTGGTGCAGACTATAGAATCAATCGAAGATGATTTCTCGACGTATCACTTCTATATAGCAGTTCTCGAAAATAAAATTATAGGTTCGGTAAAAGTTCGGCTAATCGAGAATATTCATCTCTGGATTGGACGGCTTGTGGTACACCCCGACTATCAGGGCCGGGGTATTGGCAAAAAAATCATGGTTTACGTTGAAAACAAATACAGAAATGTTGAAGTTTTTTTGTTGTATACTGCAGAGAAGAGTATTCGGAACGTTACTTTCTATAAAAGTCTGGGGTATGAGATTTCAGGCAAATACACAGAACCAGGTCACTCCGATATTATATTGGTCAAACTAACTAAGATCAATTCAATCAGGGAAAAGTAATTTTCATCCGTGATTAATTTATCTATGGTAAATTGATGTAATATTGTATATCAGAGTTTTATGAAATGAATACGATGTTGTTATGAATCGTACCCTGATCGTTTTTGGAACAAGGAAAGGAACAACCGAAACCACTGCCCAGGTGATTGGTGAGACATTGGTATTAAAGCATGGACAATACGTGGAACTGACCAATATCCGTGACATAAAAAAATACAAGAAACGATTGGACGATTTTGATAATCTGGTAGTTGGTACCTCCATAGTTGCCGGACGATGGGTTTCAAAAGTGTTACGTTTTCTTAAGAAGTATAACTTTCATAATCAGAAGGTTGCCTTGTTTGTTACCGCTGGAAGTACCTTGAATAAAGAGAAAAAATATGGGTTAACAAGGGAACAGGTCAGGGAAGAGGCAATCAGGAATTACATCGACCGGTATCATGACAAGTTTATGTTTAAATCGGTTTCAAAAATGGCTTTTGGAGGAGTAGTAATCCGGTCAGGTAAAGAGAAATTTAATAGCTGGAACAGGGAGGACATTGAGAACTGGGCAATTCATCTGGGTAAATTATTTTCGGAAGGTTCCGAATGATCTTTAATTATGCGGTCTTAAGCAATTTCTGCCAAGCTATTTGTTAGAAGCAATATTTAGGCAATGCAAATAAAATCTTTTCCTTCACTGTACCCGAGACCAACGAGAAATTCCCTATTTTTTCCCCTTGCTTCAGGATTTGATACATAGCTCACAATGAAGTTATGACCGGCAGGTGGAGTGCGTGTATATTCAATAACTTTGTATTCGGGATTTGAACGGAGGTCGATGAAGAATTTTGGTTCGATACCCAGATCGTGCAGCAGGGAAAATCGCTGACGCGCAAAACGTCCTGCTCCCCACACTATTACTTTCGGGTGAAAGGGATTATTTATCTTGAGCCAGTTAAATAGATAAAGTGTTTTAATCTCATAGAATGCATATGTTGAAGTTTTCTCATGAATCAGACTTAATCTGGTAGGTGAATCTTTCCAGTCAATCAGTGCTTCAGGGAGCTTGCACATTTTTATTCCGTTATCGAGCAATCGCAACCATAATTCATAATCTTCAGGGAAGTCACCCGCACGGTACATTTCATATTTTCCGGTAAGTTTCTTGCGATACATTACTGTAGAGTGAATCAGAGGTGTTTCGATAAAACGGTTCAAACAGATATCTTCATACGATATGATCCGATTGCTCCATTTTATGGATTCAAATGACCTAAATTGCATATCATCATCGTTGATGTAATTTACACAGCAGCCAACAAGATCATATTCTTTGTTTTTTTCGAGGAAGTAACGTTGTTTTTCAAGACGTTCCGGGTGTGAAATGTCATCAACACCCATATGTGCAATATATTTTCCCCTGCAGGCGTTAATGCCTTCATTCAAAGCATCAACATAACTTTTTATCGGCGTTGAAAGCAATCGGATTCTCGGATCCTGCGATGCATATGCATTAACAACACTCCTGTTAGTCTCCATCGTTTGAGTATCAAGAAGGAGCAACTCAAATTTTTTATAGCTCTGTTCAAGCATGCTCTCGATACTTTTTGTCAGAGTATTATCAGTGTCAAAAAATGGCAACAAGATGGAAATATCGGGTTTCATGGTAACCTGTTAGCATAGGTCGACACAGCAAAATTACCATATAATTCATTAATGAGACATAATAACGATAAGGTAGTATATCGGGATTGTTAATCGAACCCGTCCGACCGGATCATCCGGGCGGGTTTCTGCCCGCCGAAGCACGGGCAGGCGGCAGGCTGGTATTTATAGAATCGCTTGAGTAGAAACAAAGCGCACTAACTGCCCGTTAAACTGGAAATATCTGCATTGATTAGCACTATTTGTAATTGTGGGGTCATCTCAAAAGTAATTTTAGGGTCTCTATATAGTGACCCGACTAATATGGAATCATTGAATTAAAAATTAAACAGAATCTTAGTCCCTTTTTTGCTGATCATCAAATAATTCATAACTTGTACTTTGTCCTAATATCTAAATAAATGGACTATCAATCATTTACCATTTTTCTCTCCTGACCTGGTATATTTTTAATTATGAGTATCGGCTATGAATAACAAACAGATAGTGGTATGTCGCACCAGTCATGTTGAGCGAAGTCGAAACATGGGTTTCTGTCAGTCATCCTTCGACTCCGCTCTGGATGACAGTTTCAGCTATGTGTTGTGCATGATTCCCGATAGTCATTTTTTTAATAATAAAAAATCATCAGATATGAAACCAATTTTATTCCGGATAATCATCATTAACCTATTCGCTTTCCTTCTGATAGGATCAGCTTTTTCGCAAAGTGTTACGGATACTTCCGCTATATGGAGAATTGAAACAACCGATGGAAATGAATTTTTTGGTACAATTGTTTCGAAGGATTCAAATGCCATCCATCTGAATACTAAAATGCTTGGTGTGCTTACTATTCCTGTTACTTTTATTACTTCTAGCACCCTGGTAGATCAAGATGCGATAAAGCAGGGAGAAGTATGGATGAAAAACCTGCAGGCAGCCAGGTATTTTTATTCACCCAATGGTTTTGGTCTCGAGAAAGGGGCGGGATATTACCAAAATACCTGGGTGTTATTCAACCAGATCAGCTATGGGCTAACAAATTATTTTACTCTGGGAGCGGGAATGGTGCCCCTGTTTCTGTTTGCCGGAGCGGCAACTCCTGTTTGGATTACACCAAAATTTTCTGTACCTCTGGTGAGGGAAAAGCTAAATGTTGGTGCAGGAGTCTTATTAGGCTCAATAGTTGGAGAGGATATGATTAATTTTGGAATTACCTATGCTGTTACTACATTAGGAAATCGCGACAGGAACCTGACCGCAGGCTTAGGTTATGCATTTTTCGACGGTGACTGGTCTAAACCATTTTTTAATTTATGTGGCATAATGCGGGTTGGTAAAAGGGGTTACCTTCTGACTGAAAATTATTATTTCTCTGTAAGAAGTGAGGATATTTTTGAAGGGGAAACGAATATTTTCATTATATCTGTTGGCGGTAGAACAGTTTGGCCAAAACTATCACTCGATTATGGATTGGTATCTCCTATTAATATGGCCGATGTCTTTGTTGCCATTCCGTGGTTAGGATTCACATTACCCTTGGGGAAAAGTAGTAGCAATGTAAAAAGACAATAGATTAGATAGGAATGGCCAATACAAACCGGGTAATACTATTGATCTGACGAACTATTCAACGATTTTATCTTAACGGCTATTTAATGCATTTTGTGCATAGCAAAAGGGAATATTTCCATGTTAAATGGATAAAACCTTATTTTTGAAAGATTACCTTGGCAGCTAGGGAGATTACCAGGTTAAGGTATAAGAAACAACTGTAATTCCCTTTTAACTGCTGGGGTGTCTTAACACCGAAAACAGGATGACAAACGATTTATTTGCAAGTTTTAAACAGTTCTTAGATTTTATTTGTATAATCCTTACTTTTGAACCTCTTATGATAGACATTCCTGTGTAAACAGGAATCCGGGTTTATTGGCACTGGATTCCTTGTTAAACATAGAATGTTATTTAATCGAATTATACTATTTAATTTAGAAATAGATTTAATTGAATAATTGCAAGGGAAAAAACCTGGAGAAGATATGCAAATCAACACAGCTCGAAGAAAAGCAGGTGAGTAATGTGTTGATACTGCTAGACGAAGGGGCTACCATCCCGTTTATCAGCCGTTATCGTAAAGAAATGACCGGCAGCATGGACGAAGTTCAGATCACTGAGATCCGTGATCTGTTCCGGAAGTACCAGGAGATTGATAAACGACGTAGAACCATTTTAAAAACAATTGATGAACAAGGTAAATTAACTCCCGAATTAAAACAGAAACTCGAATTGGCTGGGTCGATGTCTGAGCTGGAGGATCTTTATCTGCCGTTTAAACCGAAGAAGAAAACACGCGCAGGCAATGCCAGGGGACATGGTCTGGAGCCACTGGCCAAAACTCTAATGGAGCAAAAAGAACCTGATGTTCATGCCCTGGCGGGTGGGTTTATAAATGACCATGTCCCCGATATCGAATCTGCACTGCAGGGAGCTCGCGATATTATGGCAGAGTGGATCAGTGAGAACAAACGTGCCCGTGATATAGTACGGAATTACTTTAAACATGGAGCAGTTATTACCTCCAGGATTATCAAAGGAAAAGAAGAAGAAGGGATTAAATACAAAGATTATTATAAGTTTTCCGAACCGCTTGCACGTTGTCCTTCGCACCGGATGCTGGCTATGCGGCGCGGTGAAGAGGAAGGCTTTCTGAAACTCGAAGTCATACCCGATGAAGACAAGCTGATTGAAGCGCTCGAAAAACAATTTGTAAAAGGGTTTTTCGAAATTTCGGAACAGGTGCGTATGGCTGTAAAAGACAGCTATAAACGACTTCTACAACCCTCTATTGAAAATGAATTTCGGGCATTATCGAAAGAAAAGGCTGACGATGAAGCTATCCTTGTTTTTGCCGCTAACCTCCGGCAGTTATTGATGGCTTCACCATTAGGCGAAAAACGAATACTGGCAATCGATCCCGGTTATCGCACTGGATGTAAGCTGGTATGTATCGACGAACAGGGGAACGTATTGCATAACGAAACCATATACCCACATCCGCCGCAAAGTGAGACAAAGATGGCTGCACATAAAATAAACTCCCTGGTGCAAATGTACAAGATCGAAGCTGTCGCTATAGGTAATGGCACGGCAAGTCGGGAAACCGAACATTTTATAAAGAAGCTTCGTTTCGACCGCAATCTGCAGGTATTTGTTGTTAATGAGGCCGGAGCCTCGGTATATTCAGCTTCGAAAGTTGCCCGTGAAGAATTTCCTCAATACGATGTTACAGTGCGTGGAGCGGTTTCAATCGGGAGGCGTCTGATGGATCCATTGGCCGAACTTGTTAAAATCGATCCGAAATCGATAGGAGTGGGACAATATCAGCACGACGTTGATCAGGGAAAATTAAAACAGAAACTCGATGAAGTTGTGGAGAGCTGTGTGAATGCAGTGGGTGTCGATCTGAACACCTCCAGTATGCACCTGCTTACTTATGTTTCCGGTTTAGGTCATCAACTGGCCAGGAATATTGTGGATTACCGCAATGAGAATGGTGCTTTTCATTCAAGGGAGGAGCTAAATAAGGTACCGCGACTCGGACCCAAAGCCTTTGAGCAGTCGGCCGGTTTTTTACGTATCCGTAATGCAGAGAATCCGCTTGATAACAGTGCAGTACACCCTGAAAGCTATTATATCGTACAAAAAATGGCAGAGGATCTGGATATATCGCTCAATATGCTGATAGAAAATAAAGAACTTCAGAAGAAGATAGATATTAACAAATACGTGAGCGATACAATTGGATTGCCCACTTTAAAGGATATTATTGATGAACTGGCAAAACCCGGACGTGATCCCCGCACCTGGATAAAAGTATTTGAATTTGCCGAGGGTCTGTTCAAAATTGACGATGTAAAACCGGGAATGGTTGTCCCTGGCATTGTGACCAATATCACCAATTTTGGTGCCTTTGTCGATATTGGGGTGAAGCAGGACGGGTTGGTACATATATCACAGCTTGCCAACCGATTTGTATCTGACCCGAACGAAGTAGTACAACTCAACCAGCATGTAAAGGTAAAGGTACTCGAAGTAGATATTGCACGGAAAAGAATACAACTTAGTATGAAAGAGGCAGAATAATAATTTAAGTATGCCTGATAATAGTAAAGAAAAGAAACTTGCCGGTATATTAGTAAAACAAAATATCGGACTGATTATCCTGTTTATTCTATCCACACTTCTCTTATCTTGTGCTTCTTTTGGATCGTTGCCTTTGTTGTATCAAATATTCATTTGTAATGAGGAGATCAAATCGTTGGTTTTTCCGGTTTCTGAAATTGTAAAGTTCGGCATAGCGGGTGTTTTTATCGGAACAGGATTGTCAATTTATGGTTTAATCCATTTCAGTATCGCAACAATTGTCAACCTGATTCGCTTATTTATCATTATTTTTATTATTTTACTATCAGTACTTTATATATCCCTTCGTGTAATCTGATATTCAAAACCAAAAAGAAAATTCGATGTTACACTTTACCGTTTATCTTTGTGCTCTGTTTATTCTAGTATCAGTTTCCTGTAAAAATAATAGTTCAATGAACGTACCACCTGTCGCAAAAAAAATACCCCATGAGCTTTCAATTCACGGTGATGTACGCATCGACAATTATTTCTGGCTGAACGAAAGAGAGAATCCAGAAGTTATCGATTATCTGAAAGCCGAGAATGAATATACTTCGGCTATAATGAAGGATACAGAAAAACTTCAGAAGAAACTATACAACGAAATCGTTGGACGTATTGCCCAGACTGATATATCTGTTCCCTATTTTACAAACGGATATTTCTACTATACACGTTTTGAGGAAGGGAAAGAGTATCCTGTATATTGCAGGAAGAAAGAAACTATGGAAGCGGATGAAGAGATCCTGCTGAATGCGAATGAAATGGCTGAGGGTTATGAATATTTTCAGGTTTCCGCCATTACAGTTAGCCCCGATAATAAGATGATTGCATACGGAGTCGATACGGTCAGCCGGAGACTGTATACCATCTATTTTAAAAATCTGGAATCCGGGGAGATTCTTTCTGAAACCATTCCTTCTACAAGTGGTTTGGCCGACTGGGCAAATGATAACCGCACAGTATTTTATGCCCTGAAAGATGAGGAGACATTACGTCCGTATAAGATATTCCGCTACAAAGTATTGGATGAAGCAAGACCTGTGATGATATTTGAAGAGGAGGATGAAACATACTACACCTATGTTTATAAAAGTCGTTCAAAAGAATATATGATCCTCGGATCAAGCTCCACACTTACCGATGAATATCGATTTCTATCAGCCGATGATCCTGAGGGGAAATTTGAAATATTTCAGGCACGTGAACGTGAGCTGGAATATTCAATCGATCATTACAGGGACAAGTTTTACATTCGCACGAATCTCGATGCAAAGAATTTCCGCTTGATGGAGACTCCGGTCAGTGCAACTTCAAAGGAAAACTGGAACGAAGTGATTCCTCACCGGTCAGACATCTTGCTTGAGGATTTTATGAATTTCGATAAATACATGGTCGTGGAAGAACGGATCAAAGGAAATACAAATCTTCGCGTTATCGATATGGAAACCCATGAAGAACACTATATCGATTTTGGCGAAGAAGTAT
>Ga0299912_10004655_pt1 | contig 11249 bp, 10 predicted proteins | sample RVTome_2_FD_207667 | JGI IMG/M metagenome (GOLD analysis project Ga0299912, IMG submission 207667) | Soil microbial communities from uranium-contaminated site in the Upper Colorado River Basin, Wyoming, United States - RVT95D214 (version 2) ... | reverse complement strand
GTTCTGTCCATGCTGACTCTGGTCAACCATTTCAAAAAGGTGATGCACCGAAAATGGGCTTACTTCAAGAGTCGGCTGGCTTTCACCATGACAATGTTCAACATTCTGGTCGAGTGGGATGGGATACAAGTGGATGAACTCGGCTGTGTCCACTTCTCTCTCGCTCCCTTCAGCCTATAAAACTAGCACCAAAGGTTATTATATCGCCGCTTCGAGCGGTAATTGGATTCACGCATCAACGCCCGGTGATGAGAGCTTGGCAATGTCAGCCGCCAATTTCAGGGACGGACAGGTTGCGGCAAATCCTCTGGGCAAGTCTATTGGAGATCTCTGTATGACGAGGCACGGCTTCCACTGCGCCTGTTCGCGGATTGCACCACAAGGAATGTGCCCGTCCTTCTCTTTTGAGGTAACAGCCGCATTTCCGCAGATGCCGTAGCAATGACTCACGCTTCATTGCACGATAACCATTTCCCTCACAGCGTCACTGGGAACTCCGCGCAATACATCTTCGCGCCTATCTTCAAGAATGAGAGTTATGGCTCCCGCGAGGCTTGCCCGACACTCTTCGATGGTACGTCCCTGTCCATTAGCTCCGGCAACCTCTGGACAATACGCGATATACCACTCGTCATCTCGCTCAATGATGGCTGTAAATTCGTTGCGCATCCAGCACCTCCTCGCGCCACACGCTATTTCCGATTATACCATCGGCCACAGAAAACGGCTAGAGATTGACCACCGTTCGGTCTGCTGCATCGTGCACCTTGCCTCTTCCCGTGACGGTCAAGCGCAAACAAAAACCCGGCAGCATCTCATCGCTGACCGGGTGAGCGTCTTGAATGAAAAACGATAATCTCCAAATCGAGTTCACACGTCGAAGGGGCATGAGAATACAACGCCAGTTCGTCGCGCTCACTTGCGCTTGACAAACAGAGCCATGCGCCATTATAAAAGTCGCTCATGCCGATGTGGATCATTGCCAGCGCCCCCCTCGGCGGCATAGCGCAAAGCGTGCCGCCCGACAGAGAGACCAGCTACTTTTTGAACCGGTACGTGATCCGCCCGCGCGTCAGGTCGTAGGGCGAAAGCTCCACCTGCACGCGATCCCCCAGCAGAATACGAATGTAATACATCCGCATCTTGCCGCTGATGTGCGCCAGCACTTCATGCCCCGTATCGAGCTTGACTTTGAACATGGCGTTGGGCAGCGCCTCCTGTACGATGCCAACGGCTTCGATCACATCCTTCTTGGTTTTTTGTTCCTCAATCGGTCTATGTTTTGCCATACTCTCTCCTCTGGATTTTGGATTGTAGATTTTAGATTTCTGATTGCAGCTTTCGCGCATGCAATCTCAATCTGAAATCTGCAATCTACAATTCAGCCTCGTCGTCGGGGCTGACGAGCACTTGTCGCAAACGGCCGGCGGCTTCCGGCGGACCAATGATACCCATTTCTTCCATTTGGTCAATGATGCGCGCCGCTTTAGGGTAGCCGATCCGCATCTTGCGCTGCAACATCGAGGCCGACGCGCCCCGTTGCCGCTTGACCAAGCCGATGGCCTGCCGCAGCAATTCCTCGTCATTTTCCTCATCGCGGCTGCCGCCGTTGGATTCTCCGCTGCCGGATTCCGCCAATGTGGCCAGTGCCTGCTCCCACGGCGCTTCCTCCAGCACTTCCTCTTCCATTTTGTCTTTCCAAAACTGGACGATGCTTTCCATCTCGCGGTCGGAGACAAAGCAGCCTTGCAGGCGTACCGTGTGCCCAGAGTCCGACGCTAGGTAGAGCATGTCGCCCTTGCCCAGCAGCGTCTCGGCGCCCACGCTATCCAAAATCACGCGGCTGTCCACCGACGAAGCCACCGCGAACGAGATGCGCGCTGGAAAGTTGGCCTTGATGAGGCCCGTCACCACGTCCGTCGAGGGACGCTGCGTGGCGAGCACCAGGTGGATGCCTGTGGCGCGAGCCATCTGCGCCAGGCGGCAGATGGTCTTTTCCACTTCGACGGGCGCTATCATCATCAGGTCGGCCAGCTCGTCCACCAGCACGACCAGGTAAGGCATTTTGTCTTCGCCGCGCTTCACCATCTCTTCGTTATAGTCGGCCAGGTTGCGGCGGCCCGCCTCTGCAAACTTTTTGTAGCGCGAGTCCATCTCGCGCGTGACCCAGCGCAGCACGCCGACGATGCGATCCAGATCCGTCTCGACTTTGCCGAGCAAGTGCGGCAAGCCGTTCCAGCGCACCAGCTCGACCATCTTGGGGTCAATCATCACCAGCTTCAGGTCTTCCGGCTGATTGCTCATCACCAGGCACGTGATGATGGCGTTGATGCACACCGACTTGCCGGAGCCGGTCGTCCCGGCGATGAGCAAATGCGGCATTGTCGTCAGGTCCGCCGAGACTGCGCCGCCGGCCACATCGCGTCCCAAGGCCACCGCTAATGGTAATGGCTTGCCGGCCAGATGGCGAAATGACGGCAACTCTAAAATGCCGCGCAGTGAGACGATGGACCGTCCCTCATTCGGCACTTCGATGCCGACGATGCTCTTGCCCGGCACCGGCGCTTCGATGCGCAGCGGCGAGGCCGCCAATGCCAGCGAAAGGTCGTTGTGCAGCGAAGCGATCTGCCCCACGCGCACCTTTTGACGGCGCACCGTGCCATCCGGCCCAGGCCGCTCGATGTACCCCGGCTCCAGCCCGAACTGCGTCACTGCCGGGCCGGGACTAACCTCGATCACTTTGCCGACCAGGCCGAACTGCCGCAGCGTCTCTTCGATCAACGCGGCCTTGCGCTTGATCTCGTCTTCTTCCAGCACCGCCGCATTCTCCGCCGCCAGCAGATCGAGCGGAGGCAAGTGGCGATCGCGCTTGGGCGCTTTGGTCTTCTTTTCCTGCGCCGTGACGATCTTGACGTCTACATTGGTAGACTTGGCCTTTTTCGGTTTCAGCTCACGCGGCTTTTCAACCTGCGCTTCGCGCGCCGGCTCAGGCTTCGGCAGCGGCAACTGCTGCGCCCGGCTCATGGCCGGCAGTTGCAGCCCACTCCATCGCACAGCCAACTGCGCCATCTGCACTCGGAACGCCATCCACACGCCAGCAAGCGTGACGAGCAAGAACACCAGACCGGTAAAAACCCGTCCCAAAGAACCGGGAGCAACGGCGTTCGCCACCAGCGTCGCCAGTCCCCACCCGACGACGCCCCCGCCGCCACCGGCGTTCAAGAGTTGCCATGGATCGGCCCACAATGTCAGCGCGTGAAGCGTCGTCAGCAGCCCGCAAAAGGCCACTTCCACTCCCACGACCGTCAGCCAATCTATTTCGCCTTCACCGCTCTGGCCATGCCGGAAAACCTGCCAACCGACCACGCCTAATATAAGCGGCACAATGAACGCGCCCCAGCCAAACAATCGGCGCAGCAAATCGGCCCACCCGTCGCTGAGGCGTCCAGGCGTGAGGCGAAACAGCGCCACCACCGTAAATACGGCTAACGCCACTAACAACACGCCGGCCACTTCCCATTGGCGGCCTCCCCACGTAAACTTTAGACGGACGGGAGTCGGACGTCGGGGAGTCTCACGCTTGCTTTTCGAGGGGCGCGGAACAGCCTGTCGGGCCATTTACCTCACCTGACCGAATGATTCAGCCGTTACTTGGACGGGAACCGGCACAGCAGCCAATGCCCGATCCCCAGTCGCTTTGCGCAGCGAAAGCCCCAAGCGCCGCTGGTGGCTATCAATGTTGAGGACCAACGCCGTGACCACATCGCCCTCGCTCACCACGTTGCGCGGGTGCAGGAATTGACCTTCCGCCAATTCCGAAACATGAATCAAACCCTCCAACCCATCTTCGACGCGCATGAACGCGCCAAAACTGACAACGTTGGTGATCGTCCCCGTCACCCGTTGGCCCGCGTGGTAACGCTCTGCGACCGTGGCCCATGGATCGGGGCGCAGCCGCTTGAGGCTGAGCGCCACGCGCTTGGCGGCGCGATCCACGCTGATAATATAGACTTCCACCGAATCGCCGCTTTTGAGCACATCGGCCGGGTGATTGACACGCCCCCAAGAAATCTCCGAGATGTGAATCAGCCCTTCCAGCCCACCCAGATCTATGAACGCGCCAAAGTCGCATACGTTGGTGACGTAACCACGCCGGACGGCTCCCTCACACAAGTCCTCCCACAGCGCCTCGCGCCGCGTTGATTCCGACGCCGTGGCGCGTTCCGAAAGGATGAGCCGGCTCTGAGTACGATCCACCTCGATCACCTTGACGCACAGGTTCCAGCCCACCCGCCGCGCAAACTCTTCCCGGCGTGACTCGTCGTCCATGACTGGTGACAGGCCCACCAAATGCGAAGCCGGCACGAACCCGCGCAAGCCCTGCCAGTCCACCAGCAGCCCACCCCGGTTGTGACCGATCACTTGCGCGATGCACACCTCGGATGAGCCTACGGCAGCTTGTGCCGCCTGCCAGGCTTCATCCGGATTCACCATCGGCAGCTTGACATTGGGCATGTCACGTGGCGCGGCCGCGACCGCTTGCCACTCCCCCAGGCTTTCCGGTGAAACCGTGCGCGCCACCTCACCCTCGTTGAGCAATGCCAGCCAGTAGCTTTCCTCTTCCACTTCGTCATCTCGAACATGCACGTCCATCTTTTCCCCCTGCACTATCCACGAGACCAGACAACATCTTCGATTTCCGATTTCGGAGCACGCCACGGCGTCGGAATCAAGCGCAACCGGAACCCGCCATCGCTCATTCTGCGATAATTATAAGTGCGGCGCAAAGAATGTCAAACGCAGTCATCGCGCAGCGGCGCCTCTGCAGGTTTCGCTTTTTCGGCCTGACGTTCCATATCGGCCAGCACAGCCGACACGGCCTCAAGCGCCACGCGCTGCTTGCGATACAAGTCGGACTCGCTCAACGCCAACTGCCACGCGATCTCGCGCACACGCTGGCCCTGGATGAACTTGAGCTCAAGAATATTGAAGAGAAGCCATTCACCCGCCGTCATCTTGCGGTCGCCTTCCGGCTTGAGCCGCTCCATCGCCTGCAGCAAAACGGCACGGAGCGCTTTGGCGGGGCTGTCTTCGTTTCTCTCAATGGCTTGCTGGACGACCTTCAACCGCATCAGCGGGCTAGAGGTGAGCTTGGGGCCGCCCCAGTAATGGCCCAACGCATCGCGCACCCAGATGGTGAACTCGGAACTGCCGGCTAACTCGGCATCCAGCGGCACGCGGGTGGGTGAATCCGCATAGCGCACAGCACTGCGCTGGCGTTGGAGCGCCTCCAGGTCCGGCATGATGTTGTCCACGGCGGCGAATACCTGCTGCTGCAAACGACGGTCTTGCAAGGCTTTGGCCGCCTGGCCGATGAGCGCCGTCACCCCGGCAGTTTCATCCGGTGTGAGATCGGGTTGAGCGCTGCGCGCGGTGACAGCCAACGCGCCCAAGATCGAGTCGCCATTTCCATTGTGCGCCCGGACCGGCCACACCCAATAGCCCAACGCCACACGCGGGCTGTCGTCAAGCAAGCCGCTTGCCCCGTCGCCAGCTTCGGAGACTTTCAGACTTTCGCGCATCGGCGCGCGCTCGACCGGGCCAACCACGGCCTCCACCTGCGGCCCGTTCGGCGTGGAAGCCACCACAAATGCCGCCGGCACGCGCAGCAAATCGCAGATCGCGCTCAAAATGTTTTCCAGGAATTGCTGCAAATCGGTCGTCGTCAGCAACCGCTCGGACAAACGTTGAATGCGGACCAGCTCGCGGCGGTCGCGGCTAAAGATTACCAGGTCCACATACGGGCGGATGAAACTGACAAAGAGTTGCAGCAGCACTACCAACGCAACCAGGACAACGAGCACCAGCATGTCGCGTGGCAGGCCCAAGAACTCTTCGACGCGCGCGACCAAAATGACGGCGCCGGCAATGCACGAGGCTGTGAACGGTCCCCGCACCAGGAAGTGGATCAGCCGGTGCTTGACCACGCGGTCGGGCGTCAGCACGCCAAAGTAGGCCACTGTGTAGGCCAAAGTAACCAGCATAGCGCCAATACCCACATTGGCAGCGATGAGCACTAGCCAGAAAATCTCTGGCGTGGATGGCGCAAACCGGCTGGTCACTAACAAGTATGGAAAGACCCCCAGGGCGGGCGCCGCAAACGACACGGCCAGGTACGTCATACGGCGGCGCGAGGTGGAGGTGAGGCATCGCTGTCGCGCCCACCTCGTGTTCACCAGCCCCCACCCGACGGCGACAAAGAAATACAAGACAAACAGGCTAAACAGCGGACCAGGATGCAGGCGCGGCGCGTGCAGGACGAGCACGCCATCACGCACGATGAGATCGCTAAATGCCGCCATCCACAAAAAAATCACGCTGACGAGATAGCTGGCGCGCGACGCAATCCTCCGCCAGGCCGAGCGGACGTTGGTCGTGCGCAGGAGCGCATCAGAAAAATGGAGGTAGGCCGCCGGGACAAAGGCGATGCCCACCCACTGAAAGCGCAACCACCGCTCGGCTGCGTTTAAATTGGTTGCGGAGAATAGAAGCAGGTCACCAAAGTACACCACCAACACGCAGGCCAACAGCGCGCAAAAGCCGCGGGCCACACTGGAACGCAAGTTATAGACCAGGATGTACGCCAGGAGCGAAAAGCTGGTGATGACGATGCCCGCAGACAGAATAAAGTTGGTCAGCGCGAGGGCATTCACAAACGGAGTTGAAACTATAGCCATAGAAAACCACGGTGACGGTGATGACAGGCGATCACTTGACTAGCGCAAATTGCGCGCAAAGAAAACGGCAATGTCCTGGTTGGCATAGTAACGGTCGTTGAACCCACAGAAAGCAAAACCGAGTTTCTCGCAAAAACAAATCGCCGGATGGTTCTTGGTCTGCACTTGGACCAATGCCTGGCGCAGACCGCGCGACTTGGCCCACGCTACCGCCGCATTCAGCAACGCCGTTCCCACTCCTCGACGGCGATGCTCTCGCTCCACGACCAGGTCGCTGACCCACGCCGCGCCTTCGGCGGCGTGCGTCGTCAGCGCCACATATCCGATGATGCCTCCGGTGAAAGTCTCGGGCTGAAGCGCCAATAGGAATCCATCGCAGCGCTTCCAACTGGCGACGAGCTGATCACGGTCACGCGGATACGCCACGTGCATCGAGCGCGGCAGGCGCACCGTGCGAAACGTCATCGCCCGTTGACCATCTTCGCTGCGCAAATCCATCTGCCAAACGGATTCCGTCGAATACGATGGGTCGAGCGCCAGGCACAGATTGAGATCGTCCAATCCCGCAGGGCGAATGACCGGAGCAAGAATTTTGGAAGTGGGAATGGAAACATTCATCATCGTCATTCTACCATCGGGAGAGCTAAGTTGCAACTCAGATTTAGACTTCGGAAGTCGCCCGCGGCACGCCAGTTGGCCTGGGCGCTTCCGGCGACTTCCGAAGTCTGGATGACTCCCATGAATGGGCGGCGTACCAGATAGGTGAAATAGTAATACGTCTCTCGCGCCAGGAACTCGACCTGGCTCCTCGTACTCTGATAGCGAGAAGTCGGCGTGGGAGATGGATGCGCGTCCATGCCTAAATCTTGCGCAAAGAGCATGGCCCGCCGCATGTGGAGTGGATCGCTGACGACGAGAAACCGGCTCAGGCGATGCTCAGTCGCTACCTGGCGAGCATAACGGAGATTCTGCTCCGTCGTTCTCGACTGGGTCTCGGTCAAGATGTCGGCTTCAGCCACGCCGCACTCAAGGGCGTACTGTCGGGCAACTATCGCTTCAGCGGGTTCATTGCTTTCGCCTTGACCACCCGTGAAAATGATCTTGTGGACCTGCCCACTTTGATAAAGGTCAATCGCGTGGTTGATCCGTTCTCGAAAAACCGGCGACGGTTGTTCACCCCACGCCGCCGCGCCAAGAACAATGGCCGCGTCCGCCTGAATAGTTTCCGAGTTGCCCGCGTAGGCATAAATGCTCGCGGCCAGTCCGCCAAACACGGCGACGACCACACACACAACCACAAGCAAGATAACGATGGGCCACCGCTTCTTCAACAACGCAACTCCTCAGCGCAATGCAACCAAAAAGTTGACTAAAATGGTAAACGGCGGTATTCTTGACTGCATGAGGAACACCAGCACAAAACAGGAATCGGCACAGTCCTCCACTGTGGAGACGTTCGGACATCGCCTGCGGATAGAGCGAACGGCCGCTGGTCTGTCCCTGGTCACGCTCGCCGCTAAACTGCAAGTGACAAAAGGCTACCTGTCTCGACTGGAAAGCGATAAGGCAACGCCCTCAACCGAGATGGTTGAGCGCATTGCAAAGGCCATCGGCGCTGACCCTGATCCACTCTACATCCTGGCCGGATACCTTCCCACAGACGTCAAACAGATCCTTTATCAACACCCCGTGGAAGCGCCAACGGTTCTCCGCGACACGTTTGGCGAATACGGTGGCAAGAAAATTTCAAATTTCGGCACAGTCTGGTTAAAGCCAGACGAGTACACGAAACTTCAAATATCAAATGACGGAAGCAAGTCGGCGCGCCTGGCGCAACGTGCACATTGGAAAGACCTTTACGAGATTGTGCAGGCCGACTGTTTTGGCTGGCTGGAGCAACGCGCCCCGAACAGCATTCACGCCGTGGTCACCGATCCCCCGTATGGCCTCAAGGAGTACACGCCGGAAGAAAAGACCAAACTGCGTCGCGGGCGCGGAGGCGTTTGGCGCATTCCTCCCTCGTTCGACGGATGCACCCGCAGCCCACTCCCCCGGTTCACGATCCTTACGGATGAGGACAAGGCCGCCCTGCAAGGCTTTATCGCCCAATGGGCAAGCAAAGTATTCCGAGTGCTCGTCCCAGGCGGACATGTGTTTATCGCCACCCATCCTCTCGTTTCGCACCTCGTCTACCTGGCACTGGAAGCGGCAGGATTTGAAAAGCGTGGGGAGATCATCCGCCTGGTGCAGACTCTGCGGGGCGGCGACCGGCCCAAGAACGCTCACAAGGAATTCGCCGACGTGACGGTGATGCCCAGATCGAACTGGGAGCCGTGGGGACTTTTCCGAAAGCCGTGCGAGGGGCGTGTGCAAGACAATTTGCGCAAATGGAAAACCGGCGGGCTGCGCCGCATCTCGGAAGAACAGCCTTTCGGCGACGTGATCAAGAGCGCTCCCACACGTGGTATTGAGCGAGACATCGCGCCACATCCATCTCTCAAGCCACAAGCGTTTATGCGACAAATCGTCCGCGCGGCTCTCCCATTGGGAGAAGGAATCGTGCTCGACCCCTTTATGGGTGGAGGTTCTACCATCGCTGCCGCCTGTGCCGTAGGCTACCGCAGCATCGGCATCGAGTCTGACCCCGAATTCTATCAGATGGCGGTTCAAGCGATTCCACGGCTGGCCGTCCTCGTCCCGAATGGGAATGGCAATGAACTGTCATCCCACTCCCGCGAAGAACCCATCTACCAGCAAAGTCTATTTGAGCCGTAACCTTACACCACTATTCCGCAATGATCGAGCGATGCTTGCCAACTCCAACCCCTGGGAGCCGATACAGAAAATTCTGGCGCAATTTCTCGACGCCCGTGGCTGTGATAGAAGCGGTCGGTGTCCGCCGCGAAGCGCCCTTGCGGCCAGAGAATGACCAGTCAGTTTTTTGCAGTTTGGCGCAAAGAATCTCCACAAAAGTAAGCGGCGACACATTGCCCCCAGCTTGTTCTCCCACGGCATATCTAAAGACTATCAGCCAGCAATCCTCCGGGTTATGGCCTTGCCAGCCGCCTTTCTGAATGGAGGCCTTGACCTCGATTCCTTCGTCACCCTTCAGCACAAGATTCGAAGAGTATTGGCCTTTGGGCAAAAGGTCAGGATGACCGCCTACTTTGAGGTTGGCTTCAAGAGCTACAGATGACTTGGCAATATTCTTCACCAAGAACTCGGAAATGATGCCAGATAACGAATTGCCGAGCAAAAGCTCCTCCAACGGACGGAACCCAGCTCCGATCAGGAAGTCGTTGAGACCGTGAAAGAGACGATAGGTTTCGGCTACCGCCTCCTCGACTTCGTTAGCCGTAAGCCCATAGGGCAAGGCAACGCGCCGATTGATGTAGCGAGAATCCAACCCTGTAGGGCGATCCATGACTTTGCTCCTTGTTGTGAGGGCCAGCGTAAAAAGCGCGGCCTCAATCTTGGGCCGCGCCAATAGCAGAACCGTAAGCCGCTGTGCCTATAGCGGCTCATCGCGATGGCAGCACCTTGAGCACCCCACGAATCAGCGCCGTGAGTTTGGGCACGATGACCTGTCCGGCCTGTAAAACCTCCTCGTGCGTCGTCGGAGGAATGGAGCCTGGCTCGATCACCGCAACGTTGCTGATGCCCGAAAGGCCCAACACACGGATGCCGCCATGCCGCGCCACCGTCACTTCGGGCACGGTGGACATGCCCACGGCGTCCGCGCCGATCTTGCGCAAAAAGCGCAAATCCGCCGGCGTCTCAAAGCTCGGCCCGGCCAGGCAGACGTACACGCCCTGGTGCAGCCCGATGTTTTGCTCAGCCGCCACCCGCAGCGTCAACTGGCACAACGTGGCATCATACGCTTCCGACATGTCCGGAAAACGCGGGCCAAGGCTGGGATCATTGGGGCCGCGCAGTGGCGAAAGCCCTGCCATCCCGATCAGGTTGAGGTGATCCGTGATGAGCATCAGGTCGCCGGGGCGCATGTCCGGCGCAAGCCCGCCCGCCGCGTTCGTGACGATGAGGATTTCGACGCCCAAGAGCTGCATCACACGCACCGGCAGCGTCACCTGCTGCATCGAATAGCCTTCGTAATAGTGCGACCGGCCCTGCATCACGATGACGGGTTGGCCTTCCAGCACCCCGATCACGAATCGCCCGGTGTGCCCTTCGACGGTGGACGGCGCAAAATGCGGAATATCGCTATAGGGGATCGCATCAGCGCGCTCGACAGATTCGGCCAGCGCCCCCAACCCTGAGCCGAGGATCAGTCCCACGCGAGGCTGATACCGGGTACGGGAGCGGACAGAGGCAACAGACTCTTTTATTTGTTGGCGAGTGAAAAATGTGTCGCTCATAGTCTTGTAGTCGTGTAGCCGTATAGTCGTGTAGTCACATAGCCTTGTAACCTTGCAGTCAGACTGCTGGACTATCTGACTACTCGACTATCCGACTAGATTTGCGAAAGGAGCTTGATCTTTTTCGCCTGGAACT
>Ga0299912_10004654_pt1 | contig 11253 bp, 7 predicted proteins | sample RVTome_2_FD_207667 | JGI IMG/M metagenome (GOLD analysis project Ga0299912, IMG submission 207667) | Soil microbial communities from uranium-contaminated site in the Upper Colorado River Basin, Wyoming, United States - RVT95D214 (version 2) ... | reverse complement strand
GGCGTTTTCAAAATCCAAGGGCGGTTCCCATCTCACGTCCGGCTGACTTCTTCAGGCTGCGCATGGTCACAGGATGATGAAGGTGTAGATGAACACCTGGATCGGACGGATGATCAAGTCCAAAAATCCCAGGTAAACGAGTCCCAGGACGATGATGAACCCGAAGGGACGGATGCGTTCGTATTTTTCCGCTCCCTGGTTCGAGAGCAGGCCCGTCAGGATGCCGCTCCCGTCGAGCGGCGGAACGGGAATGAGGTTGAACACGGCGAGGTAGACATTGGTCAGGACGGTGTAGAACAGGACGACGCTCAGCCCCTCCAGCAGATAGATCCCCCCGGGCAGGGTTCGCTGGCCGAGCAGGAAATTCCGCAGGAAGACCCCCACTTGGGGCGAGGCCAGCTTGATGACCATGATCAAGATCATGGCCGAGAAGGCGGTCAGGAAGTTGGCGGCCGGGCCCGCCGCCGAAATCCAGAGGTTGTCCCGGCGGGGATTCCTGAGAAGAAACGGATTGACGGGGACGGGCTTGGCCCAGCCGAAGGGGGGTGCGCCGACGAGAACGAGAAGCAGCGGGACGAGGACCGTGCCCACCGGGTCGATGTGGGCCAGCGGGTTGAGGCTGATCCGGCCGAGGCTGCGGGCGGTCATGTCTCCGAATTTGGAAGCGGACCAGGCGTGCGCCGCTTCGTGGACCGTGATGGCGAAAAGAAGCACGAAGAGCCAGATGACGGTTGTGATGATGTTCATGTTAAGCCAGAGCTATATATAGCACATCGGGGAAAATGCAACAAGCCGAGAGGAACACAGGGGTTCCCCCGTTTTTTCGTATGTAGTGGGGCAGATGGACGGGGAGTTAAGGACATAGCCGTCCATCCGCATCGCGCACTCGGCGATGGTTCTAGGGCTTCACCTTGAAGGCATAAGATTGATCACCTAGCTCCCTCGCCCAAAGCCGCCCGCCACCATGGGCTTCGGGAGTTACGAACACAGCCGTGCCGTCCGTATCGCGCACTCGGCGATGGACCGTATTCCCTCCTCGCCGCTTTTTCACAGGAAGGGGAGGTATTTCTGGACCTCGTAAGCGCTAACCTGCATGTCGAACTCGCGCGAGACGTTCTGATTGTATTCTTCGATTTCCTGCCGTTTGTTGGCCAGGAATTTGGAAAAGATGTGGTCCCCCAGCGTTTCTTTGAGCAACTCGCTCTTCTTCATGCAGTCGAGGGCCTCATCCAGGTTCCTGGGCAGGAAGCGGATTTCGAATTTCTTCTTCCGGTTCGAGGTCATTTCATAGATGTTTTCCTCGACCGGATCAGGCCAGACGTATCCTTTTTCCACGCCCTTCAGGCCCGCGGCGAGCATAACCGCAAAGGCCAGGTAGATGTTGCAGCCGGGGTCCGGGGAACGGAGCTCGATGCGGGTGGCGTTTTCTTTGCCGGGCTGGTACTCGGGGACCCGGATATAGGCCGAGCGATTCTTCTGGCCCCAGGCGATATAAACCGGGGCCTCATACCCGACGATCAGCCGCTTATAAGAATTGACCCACTGGCTCAACACGGCCGACATCTCCCGGGCGTGGGTCATCAGCCCGGCCAGGTAGTGGAAGGTGAACTCGGAGAGATGGTAAGCGTTCTGGGCGTCGAAGAACAGGTTCTTGCCGTCCCTCCACAGCGACTGGTGGACGTGCATCCCGCTGCCGTTCTGGCCATTGATCGGCTTTGGCATGAAGGTGGCGTAAAGATTATGCATGCGGGCGACCTTCTTCACCACGTAACGAAAGATCATGCCGATATCGGCCATCTCCAGGGCGGTCGTGTAGCGGAGGTCGATTTCGTGCTGGCCGTGGGCGACCTCGTGGTGATCGTATTCCGAGTTGATCCCCATCTTCTTGAGCATAAGCTGGATTTCCTTGCGAATCTCGCCGTGCTTTCCGCTGAAGAAATATCCGCCCTCGTCGCTGGGAGAGCCGTTGCGGTCGTCGGGGAAGATGAAGAACTCCAGCTCGGGCCCGGTCTTGAAGGCATCGACCTTGAATTTGTCCCGGGCCAGGCCAAGCGCGCGCTTGAGGACGTAGCGGGAGTCCCCTTCGTAGGGAACGCCCTCCGGCCTCAGGATGTCGCCGAACATGATGGCCTCCCGCCAGCTGACTCCTTCCGAGAAGCCCTTGTATTCCCAGGGGAGGATGCGGCAGGTGATGGGGTCAGGCTTGATGACCAGGTCGCTCTCTTCGATCCGCACGAATCCCTCGACCGAGGAGCCGTCGAATCCCTTGCCATCGAGGAACGTGCTCTCCAGCTCTTCCCTGGGGATGGAAAAATCCATGGGCCGGCCCAGGATGTCCGGGAAGATGATGCGGATGAATTCGATGCGCTGGCCGGGGTCCATGATGGTGCGCAGGACATCCTCCTCGTTCTTGAATCCATAAGTCTTGGCCGGGGTTGATCCGGTGGTCGTGTTCATCTGGCCTCCTTAATGGCGTCGAAGATGGGAAAATCGGCGGCGGCGATTCGGGCCTCGGCGGGCTTGACCTTCCCGGGCCCATCTCTTATGATGGCCTCGTGGACCGGGCGCAACCGTTCTCCGCTTCAGACAATTCATCGATTTATTATCAAAATAAATTGTAATTGTCAAGTAAAATTATTATAATAGTAACAATTGAACTTATTACTACGAAATATAGCGACATTAAGGAGGGGCTGCGGTGATCGATGAGCTGGACCGGAAAATCATCCGCGTCATGAACCGGAACGCCCGCAAGAGCTTCCGAGAAATCGCCAAGGAGGTCGGGACCTCGGTCACGGCCGTCATCCACGGCGTGAAAAAAATGGAAGAAGCGGCCGTCATCAAGGGCTATGTCCCGGTGGTCGACCCGGAGCACTTCGGCTACACCATCATCGCCATCATCGCCCTTCGCATCTCGAAGGGAAAGCTGCTCGAAACGCAGGAGACGATCTCAAAGGATCCGCGCGTCACTGCGGTTTATGACGTCACCGGCGAATGGGATTCCCTGGTCATCGGCTATTTCAAAGGCCGGGACGACCTCAACGAGTTCATCAAGACGGCGTTGTCGCTGCGCTACGTGGACCGCACCGTCACCCATATCGTCCTGAACGTGGTCAAGGACGAGAAGCGCGTCATGGTTTGAAGGAGGGCTCGGGCCCCGGGAAAACAATTCTTGACACCCGCGGCGGTTGTGACATAATTTTGTTTTTTGGACCCGCATGGAAGGAGGAGCGCCATGGAAACCGTCGAGCATCTGACCGTGGGACATCATTATATCGTCGAAGCCTCGGGCTGCGACCCCGCCGTTATCGGAAGCGTGGAAAAAGTCCAGGCGATCCTGGTTAAGGCGGCCGAGATAGCCGGCGCCCAGGTTTGGTCGATCTCCTTCAGCAAGTTCCCGCCGAGCGGCGTGAGCGGAGTCGTGGTCATCTCCGAATCCCATATCTCCACCCACACTTGGCCGGAAAAGGGCTACGGAGCCCTCGACATTTACACCTGCGGCAACAACATCGACCCCGAAAAGGCCGTCGTTTACGCCGTGGAATCCTTCGGCGCCTCCACCTCGCACATCACCGAGATCACCCGCGGCATTGACGAGGGCGACAAAATCTTCTATCACAGCTTCGTCACCTGGGAAGAGGATTTCAAAAAAATCAAGGAAAAAGAGAAAACCAATGGTCGTTGAGTTCAGCATCGTTCCCGTGGGGCGGGGAGAGTCCCTGTCCGGCCTCGTGGCCAAGATCCTGGATGTCGTAGACGGGAGCGGATTGCCCTACAAGCTGACCGCCATGGGGACCATCGTCGAAGGCGAATGGAATGAGGTCATGGAGCTCATCAAGGCCTGCCACTTTCAGATGAGACAGGAAGCCAACCGCGTGCTCACGCGCATTTCCATCGATGACCGGGCCGAAGCCCGAAACCGGATCGAAGGTAAGGTGGAAGCCGTCGAGAGCATCCTAAAAAGACGACTGAAGAAATAGCCGCGCCCGACCTCTCGGTTAGCATCGCTGGTTGGGATTCGTATCGTTTGCCGTGAGCTCTCCGTTCGAAAAGACCCCCCTTGTTTATGGAAGATCTTTTAATGTCACGGCCGTCCCCGCTACCCCCACGATTAGAACTCAACCAGTTTCGACGATGTGGGAATCGTAAATAATTTTTACAAATCGTAAAATTTCAGCCTATCCCAAGGTCGCTTGTTCTCAACAATTTCGAGGGCGCCTGGGAAATAGGGTTGGCACAAAAGATGCTTCAATCGGAGTATATCCATTGAGAGAAGGGACATGGACGATGCCTCAGGCGGCGGGAAAACGGAGCACTCGGGCAGAGTATCGGGAATCCCTGCCGTCTGCTATAATATTTCAGTGAAAAGGCAGATTTTCTTCCGGTTCTCTGGAGTTCTCCTCTCCCTGTTATTTCTCTGCCAGATCAGCTTTCCGGCCCTAGCCCAGGACACCGGCGTCGAGGCTTTTAGCGCCAGCCTCCAAAAAAGGATCCAGGACCGTGATTGGGCGGCTTTCAGCAGCGCCTTTATCCCGGAAATCCGCGAAGAGCAAAGGGCGATCATAGCCAGCTATTTTGATCACCTGAAGATGGAGGAAATATTGGCGTTTCCGGTGCGGACGGGCGTCTTGGCTGAGGAGGAGCCCATCCTATTTTTCCAGGTGTTTTTCCAAAACGCCTACTCGGGCATCTTCGAAACCTGGAAGCTGACGCTGTCCCGCGCCGGGGAAGGCTGGGAAATCAAGAAGAAGGAAGTGACCGGCAGCCTCAGCAACCTCTACAAAATTCAGATCCCCTCGAACCGGGTGGAGAAGGCGGCTTCGGTCGAGATCGACCATGTCGATTTCAAGATCACTTTTCAAAACGCCCACGTCTTCTACGACAATATTCCCCACCTCGATACCGCCCTGTTGGTGATCGGCAAGGGCCAGGTTCGTTTCACCCCCTCCGATGCCATCGAGAAACACCAACTCGAGCTGGTTTATAAAAAAGAGCTGATCGAGGAAAAACTCAGCTATGCGTTTCTTCGCTTTTCCAACAGCTTTTTCAAGAACAACATCAAGATTCGGGGCGCGGTCGAGGTGAACCCGGACGGCTCTGAGGGGGAAAAGGCGGTGGCCGGCCAGGCTTTTTCCCTCTTCTCCAAACATTACCTGCGGTACTACGCCATCCAGCATTCGTTGAGCCGGGAGCCGCTCTCCTTCCTCCCCCAGGGTGAAGAGGCCGTGATCGAGTTCCAGGGGGGTAAGCTCGGCGAGTTCACCTACATTTACTCTCCCTTCGCCGAGGAGGAGATCAACCTCTATGATAACGGCAACAACCGTCTGATTAGCCTCTACTCGCCGTCCGTGACCCCCGGCCAAAAACGGATGTTCATCAAGTTCAGCCAGAAGTATCATGTCGAACACTATGACATCGACCTCGACTTCAGCCCGGAGCGGAAGTTCCTTTCGGCCAAAGCCCGAATCGAGCTCTTGCCGCAGGTCGATAATCTGGATTCGCTCAAGTTCAGGTTCGATTCCCGGCTGGAGATCCTTCGTGTCTACGACGCCGAGAAACGGGAACTCGTCTTCACCCAAGACAAGGCGGGAAATGTCCTTTATGTCTACTTCCTCGCCCCTCAGCCCAAGCAGGCCCCGACCTCGATCGAGGTTTATTATCGCGGCCAGCTGGAGTCTCCCGCCCAGATGAACGACGTGATCGCCGGGCCGCAGTTCAGGGAAGCCATCATCTTTTCTCCGCTCCCGCTCGAAACCTACCTCTACAGCCAGGCGGTCTTCTGGTATCCATTTCCGCCCGGGGATGATTATTTCACCAGCCGCCTCAGGCTGACCGTTCCGCGGGGTTTTGACGCCGTGGCGACGGGAGACCTCGCCGAACGGGGCAGCCTGGACAGCTTTCAACGCTTGGCCGAGACCGACAAGGTGGGAAGCTCGTATTTCATCTTCTCCTCCAGGTTTCCGGTCAAGTACATCAGCTTTCTCGTGGGCAAGTTGAACAAGCTCCAGGATGTCGTAGAGCCATGGCCTTTCCAGTATTACGTCACGGATTACATCCGGTCGCCCAAGAAGAACGCTTCAGAGGAAGCCCGGTCCATCGTCCAGTTCTACGAGAAACTCTTCGGCGCTTACCCCTACGGCAGCCTGAGGATCATCCACAGGGCTTGGACCACGCTGGGGGGACACAGCCCCTCCTCGTTCATCATTCTCAACGAGCTTCCTTTCAGCCCTGACAACAGCCTCTATGCCGGTTTGACCGTCAAGGTGGATAACCCTGTGGACCTCTCCCAGTGGAAAGAATATTACCTGGCCCATGAACTCGCCCACCAGTGGTGGGGCCAGGGTGTCACCGGGGCCAAGTACCGCGACCAATGGCTGAGCGAGGGCCTGGCCCAGTTTTCCTCCGTCCTTTATCTCAAGAGCAAGTACAACCACCGCGCTTTTTCGGCCATCCTCAAGCGGTTCTCCTACTGGACCGAGAGGAAATCCAAATGGGGCCCGATCACGCTCGGTTCCCGCCTCAGCTATCTCGACATGTATGCCTACCAATCCATCATCTACAACAAGTCCTCATTGGTCCTCAACATGCTCATGGACATGGTGGGTGAGGAGGCCTTTTTCGCGGGTCTCAAAGAATTCTTCGCCACCCACAAGTATGGTGCGGCCTCCACAGGGGATTTTTTCCGGATCATGGAAAAGGCTTCCGGCGAGGACCTCCGGTCCTTTTTCCAGCCATGGTTTTATTCGCACCTCCTCCCCCAGGTCAAAGCCGAAGCCTCGGCCGTCAAGCGGGGTGAAGAGCATATCCTCAGAGTCAGCATCGAACAATCCGGGGAGACTTTCGTCTTCCCCCTCTGGATCAGCTGGGAGGAGAACGGCCGTTTCAGGGCCGAGAAAGTGATGGTGAGAGAAAAAACCCAGGAAGCCGAGTTCCCGGCCTCCCAGAAACCCAGCAATATCAAGATCAATCCGGACCGAGCGGTCCCCGGCAAATTCGACTGAGCCCGCGTTTCCGGCGGTTAATTCAGGCTGTCGAAGTCGATTCCCAATCGCTTGATCATCTCGTTGAGCGTTGTCGCTTTAACCCCCAGAACCTGGGCGGCGTTCTTCTGGATGCCGCCGGACCGCTTCAAGGCCGTCAGGATGAGGTCTCTCTGGAAGTTCTGAGTCTGGTCCTTGAGGTTTAGGTCAGGCTCGGCGGCCAGGAATGCTCCCTCGGCCTCGCGCTTGGGCTTGAGCAGGAAACCCGGCAGGTTCTCGCGGCTGATGATCCTCGTCTTGGTCAGGACAATGGCCCGTTCGATCAGGTTTTCAAGCTCCCGGACGTTGCCGGGCCAGTCGTGGGCCTCCAGGATTTCCATGACGTCCTCGCTCACGCCCTCGATATCCTTGCGGTTTTCCCGGCTGTAGACATCCACGAAATGCTTGACCAAGAGGGGCACGTCCTCCACCCGGTCCCGGAGCGGCGGGATTTCGATCTTGATGACGTTGAGCCGGTAGAAGAGGTCCTTGCGGAAGGCCTTCTGCTCGATGAGCTCCTCCAGCGACGTGTTGCTGGCCGCGATCAGGCGGACATCGACCTTGATGGTCTTGGTTCCGCCCAGCCGCATGAATTCCCGGTCCTGCATGACCCGGAGCAGCTTAGCCTGGGTTTCCAGGCTGACGGTGGAGATTTCGTCGAAGAAGACCGTCCCCCGATCGGCTTCTTCGAAGAGCCCGATCTTGTTGCTGACCGCGCCCGTGAAGGCGCCCTTGACGTGGCCGAAAAGGTGAGACTCGAGGAGGTCGGGAGGAAGGGAGCCGCTGTTCACGATGATGAAGGGGAAACCTGAACGGTCGCTCGTCTGGTGAATGGCCCGGGCCACGAGCTCTTTGCCCGTGCCGCTCTCTCCTTGAAGGAGGATGGTGCTTCGCGTTGGCGAAGCTGCCCGGACCATGTCGAAGACGGCTTGTATGGCCTTGCTCTTGCCGATGATGTTTTCGAAGCCGAATTTCCGCTTGAGCTCGTCCTTGAGCCGGATGTTCTCCTCATGGAGCCGCTTGTACTCCAAGGCCCGTTGGATGGTCAGCAGGAGCTCGTCGTGTTTGAAGGGTTTCTGGATGTAGTCGAACGCGCCCAACTTCATGGCGGCGATGGCCGATTCCACAGAAGCATACGCGGTGATGATGATGATCAACGCCCGGGGGTGAATCCGGCGGATGTTCCTGAGGACCTCGATCCCGTCCATGCCCGGCATGAGCAGGTCGAGCAGGGTCAGGTCGAAGTCTTGGACGGCCGTTTTCTGAAGGGCTTCCTCCCCCGAGGCGGAGACTTCGACTTCAAAACCTTCTGATGTCAAGAGCTGGCTGATGACCTCATGGATGATGGGCTCGTCGTCGATGAGGTGAATCAGTCCGTTTTCCGGCATGGTGCTCATGTTCCCGTGGGCATGGATTTAGCGTTCATTTTTCGGCTGTCCAGGTCGGCGGGCAGGGTGATGGTGAAGGTCGTCCCCTTGCCCGTTTCGCTCTCCACGGCCATATGTCCTTCGTGTTCCTTGATTATAGCATAACTTATGGACAAGCCGAGGCCCGTTCCTTTGCCCATTCCCTTGGTCGTGAAGAATGGGTCGAAGATCAGGGGAAGGTGTTGCTTCTTAATGCCGTGGCCCGTATCCGAGATCCGGATCTCGGCCTCTTCCGCGGTCTGGCGGAGTTCGATGCGAAGCCGGCCTCCGTTCGGCATGGCGTCGATGGCGTTGAGGATGATGTTGATGAAGACCTGTTGAAGACGCTCGCCCTGGGCCCAGATGGGCTTGACCTGGGGCAGGGCCATCTCCATCTGGATGTTCATGGCCTTGAGCTTGTAATCGATGAGGGAGATGATTTCCTCCAGGCTCTCCTTGAGATTGACTCGATGGAAGGACAAGTCCGAAGGGTTGCGCGCGAAGCTGAGGAGATTCTTGATGATCCGGGCCACCCGATCGGTCTGGACTTCGATCTTGCCCAGGATCTGGGAGTACTGGGAGTCGGCGAGCTTCTTCTGGAGCATCTGGACGTAACTCGAAATTCCGGTCAGCGGAGTGTTGATCTCGTGGGCCACTCCGGCCGAGAGCAGGCCGATGGAGGCCAGCTTTTCCGAGGTCACGAGCTGTTGCTGGAGGCGGATCTTCTCGGTGATGTCCTCGAAAACGATGATCGTGCCGTAGGGCGTCATCCGGTTGTCGAGGAGAGGCGTCCTGGCCACCTCGAAAATGCGTTCCTCGCCGCGCGGCAGGGAGATGCGGAGCTCGGACATGAGGCTCTCGTTCTGCTGGGCGTCGGCGGGGAAAACGGCGGAGAAATTCCCGGGCCCGATGACGTCGACGAGGGCCTTGCCCAGCACGTCGCTCTTCTTGAGGCCGAACCGTTCTTCCATGATGCGGTTCCAGCCGATGATCCCTTCCGCTTGATCGAGGACGACGACGCCCACGTTCAGGCTCTCGATGATGTTCTCGCTGTAATCCTTGAGCCGCTCGAGCTCCAGGGCCCTGATACTCGCTTGATTGTAGAGGGCGGCGTTTTCGATGGCCAGGGCCACGGGAGAGGAAATGGTGGTCAGCAGCTCCCAGTCCTCGCTGGTCAGGAATGTCCCGTCCAGCTTCTTGCCCATGGCCAGACAGCCGATGAGCTTGTCCTCGACCCTCAAGGGAAGGAAATGAAAGAAGCCCAAGGTCGAATGGGGGTTCCAGTTCTGCGGCTGAGGCTCCCGGCTTTCCGTGGAGGCGTAGTAGGAGAGGACCTCCCGGCTTTTCAGGTCGCGGAGGAAAGACGGATCAAAGGCGATCTTGGACGGCGGCGCTTCCGGCCCGCCTCTCGCGCCCGCGACGTAAAAGATGCGCTCATCTTCCTCGGATGGGAGGATCAGGGCGATGCTCCGCAAGGAGAGGGCGTTGGTGATCAGGTCGAGCAGGGACTGGGAGAGGTTCTGGAGGTTGCGCTCCCGGCTCAGCTCCTTGCTGATGGTGAGGAGCGTCCTCCGGTAGGCGTAGCTCCTCTTGTAGAAAACCCGGTCGAGCAAGGTCTGGAAGAGCTTCTTGAGCGGAGTGAACAGGGTGGCGCCTAGGATCATGGCCAGGATGCCCAGGAGGACGATGTTGAACCTGTTCTCGGAGAAGACCCTGGTCTGGGAACTGACGACGACGTAGAAGCACGCAATGACGAAATAGGAGAAAACCAGGGTCGCCGCTTTCTTCAGCAGGATCTCGAAATCCATCAGCTTGTAACGGGAGATGGAATAGGCAAAAGTCAGGGGGATGAGGGCCTGGAGGAGGACGGTCAGCTCGCCGAAACGCGAGGGGGTCAGGCCCAGGAGAAAGGGGACGACGTAAAAAACCGTGAAGGGAACGGTCCCGAAGCCCAGGCCGTAGACGATCAGCTTCAGTTGCTTCTTGATGAGCAGGCTGGGCGGCCGGATGGAGCTGTGGAAAATGGAAAAAAGCGTGATCAGCGTGAACAGGGCGAAATGACCGAGATCCAGCTTTTCCATGCCTCCGACGATCGTGAGCATGTCCGCGTCATCGATGCCCTGGAAAAGGGGGAGATGGATCAGAACCTTGGCCAGGAACATCATGGCGGCCGGGATATATAAATACAGGATGAGAGAGGGTTGGTTCTTGACGAATTTTTTCCGCTGGGGAAAAATGATGAAAAAATGGAGAAGAAGGGGGGGGAAATAGAGGAAACTGGCCTTGTCGAGCCAGTAGAAGACGCTATCCGTGAAGTCGAGTTCTCCCGTCGGCGAGAAGGTGTAGTAACAATAGAGGGCCAGGCTCAGCATATAAAAATAGATGTAGGGCATGGTCAGCGTCTTCTTGGAGTTGAAAAAAACGATGAGCCCGATGACGAATGTCGTCAGCCCGATCAAAGCCAGGTAGAAATAGATAAGGTCCGGACCTTTCGGCGTCAAGTTGAATGAGGGCAAAGCCATCTCGCCCTCCCGGCTGATCTGGTAGCTGACCCTCTGTCCGGTGGCCCAGGCGGCCCATTGGTTTTTGAGGACGTCGATCTTGGTCCTGATCGGATTCCTGCGGTCCGAATAATCAATGGAATAGAGCAGGTCGCCTTTTTTGATGCCATGAAGGTCGGCGATGCTTCCCGGTTCGACCTTGACAGCCTGGATTTTTCCTCCGCGTTCTTCCCAGGTCACCCCGTCGGCAGGCTCGCGCCAGACGATCTTGTGGTGAATGTTCAGGACGCCGAGGGCCAGGAGCAGGCAAATGGGGATGAAAGCCCA
>Ga0299912_10004652_pt1 | contig 11254 bp, 10 predicted proteins | sample RVTome_2_FD_207667 | JGI IMG/M metagenome (GOLD analysis project Ga0299912, IMG submission 207667) | Soil microbial communities from uranium-contaminated site in the Upper Colorado River Basin, Wyoming, United States - RVT95D214 (version 2) ... | reverse complement strand
TTAAACAACTCGAGCCGGATCTCGCCGGGCGCTTCACCTCGGCGCTCTATTTCGCCGAGGAGGCGCACATGGCGGCGCCCGCGGCGTTGGCTTTCATGCTGGCCGAGGTGCAGCAGGCCGGCGTCGAGATCACCTTGGGCTCGGAAGCAACGCCGGCGGACGCTGCGACCCTCATCGATTGCCGCGGGCTCGCCGCGCGCGACAGCCTGCCGAACCTGCGCGGGGTGCGCGGCGAACGCGTGCTCGTGCGTTCGCGGGAAGTCGCGCTCAGCCGCCCGGTGCAGCTCCTGCATCCGCGTCTGCCGCTCTACATCGTGCCGTGGGACGAGGGGCTGTATATGATCGGCGCCACCGTGATCGAGACGGAGGATGCCGGGCCGGTGACGGTGCGATCCGCGCTCGAGCTTCTGGGTGGCGCTTACGCGGTGCACCCGGCTTTCGCGGAAGCCGAGATCGTCGACCTCGGCAGCGGCGTGCGGCCGGCCTTTCCCGACAACGTGCCGCGCGCGGTTCTGCGCGAGGGGGGTAAGCAGATTTTCGTCAACGGCGCCTATCGGCACGGCTTCCTGCTGGCGCCGGTGCTGGCGCGCGCAGTGGCCGACTACATCGAGAGCGGCATCGCGTCGGAGCTGATCGTCGCGACCTGAGGGCGTGAGTGGCGCGGCCTGCGGGTCAGGTTGGGCGTCAGTTAACGACCGTCGCCTTGGGGCCCATCATGGCCTGGATCTCGCGCAACGTCCGCGAGGCCCGCCACACGTGCTCGATGCGGAAGTGCTCATTGCCGCCGCCGAAGATCGCGATCTTGCCGTCGATGTCGCTGGTGCCGAGCCCGATGATGCCGAGCCCGAGGATCTTGTGCGCGAGGATGTCGTCGCTGGTGCGCGTCAGCCGTACGTGCATCACCGAGTAGCTCTCCGGTGCGCGCCCGAGGATGCTGGCGAAGCGCTGCACGCGCTCGATCTGCGCGCCGCGAAAGCGCCAGAAGCTCAAGTGGTCGGCCCCGAAGATGATCACGACCCAGACGACGAACAGCGCCGACGACACCATCAGATAGAAGGCGAGGTTCATGTGCACGAGGATCGCCGGCGGCGTCTTGAACAGTCCCTCGATGCTCATCACGAACTGCGTGCCGGCCGCGGCCCCCACGAGGAGCAGGATCAGGAAGATAGCGCCGATCCCGCGCGCCTTCACCGTGGTGGCGAGCGCCACGAACAGGAGCAGCATGCTGAAGGAGATGCCGAGCCAGGCGCCCGGATAGATGAGCAGCGGTTTGCCGCCGCCGATGGTGAACGTCTCTCCTTGCGCGTACGTCAGCAGCGCGCAGAAAAAGCCGTAGGCCCAGACGACCCACCAGTAGAGAATAGGGGAATGCGGATAGACGCGGACTTCCGTGGGAGCGCCCGCGGTCGCTGTCTGCGGACCCGTCTCCAGCCCAGTCGACGCCATGGCACTTCCCCCAGCCCCGAAAACGAGCGCGTCAGCGAGCCTGCCGCCCTATAAATTCAAGCAAACGTCGCACAGTCTCTGCATCGGGCCCTATATGGAGTATTCATGGCACCGGCTGATGAGGCCGTCAACGCGCGCAACGGTGCTGTGCGGCTTGAGATTCCAGACCTAAGGCTGTTGAAATGCGGCCAGGGCGGCGCGGCGGCGGGCGCTCATACGGGAGCGGTGAATGGCGGTAGAAGCGCAGGAAGGCCTGGCGATCCACGTCAACGGCGACGCCGTGGCGACGCGGGCTGCGACGCTGGACGATCTCGTCGTCGAGCTGGGGCTTGCCGGCACCCGCATTGCGACCGCGCGCAACGGCGAATTCGTGCCCGAGCGGGCACGGGCGGTGACCCGGCTGGTGCCGGGCGACCGCATTGAAATTCTCTCGCCGCGGCACGGCGGCTGAGCAAAGTCATGAACATGATCGCACCACCGGCCACAGCAAGCAACGCATTGACGCTCTACGGAGTCGAGCTGCCCTCGCGATTGCTGCTCGGCACCGCGCACTATCCCTCGCCGCACGTGATGGGCGCGGCGGTGGCGGCGTCGGGCACGGGGCTCGTCACCGTATCGCTGCGCCGCGAACAGGCGCGCGGGCGCACGGGCGAGCGGTTCTTGGAGCTGATCGGCGCGCTTGGCGTGCGCGTGCTGCCCAATACGGCCGGCTGCCGCACGGTGAAGGAGGCCATGACCACCGCGCACATGGCGCGCGAGGTGTTCGGCACCGACTGGGTGAAGCTGGAGGTCATCGCCAATGACGACACCCTGCAGCCGGACGTGTTCGGTCTCGCCGAGGCGGCTGCGTTGCTGACGGCCGAGGGCTTCAAGGTGCTGCCCTATACGACCGAGGACCTGTCGGTGGCCGAGCGGCTGGTCGCCGCCGGCTGCCAGGTTCTCATGCCGTGGGGCGCGCCCATCGGCTCGGGCCGCGGACTGGCGAACCCCTATGCGCTGAAAAGCCTGCGCGCCTATTTCCCGGGCGTGCCGCTGATCATCGACGCCGGCATTGGCGCGCCGTCGCATGCCGCCGAGGCGATGGAGATGGGCTTCGACGGCGTTCTGCTGAATACGGCGGTGGCCCAGGCCAAGGACCCCGTGCGCATGGCCGGTGCCTTCGCCAAAGCCATCGAGGCGGGGCGCGCGGCTTACGAGGCGGGCCTCATGGGCATGCGCGACATGGCGCAGCCCTCGACGCCCGTGGCCGGCACACCGTTTTTCGATCTGCGCCCCTCGTCTGGCGCCTCTGGCGATGAGTGAGGGCGCTGCGAGCGGTCTCGACGTCTTCTATCCGATCGTGCCCGATGCCGGATGGGTCGCGCGGCTCGTGCCGCTGGGCGTGCGCACCGTGCAGCTCCGGGTGAAGGGCGCAGGCGGCGACGATGCGCACCGGCAAATCGTCGAGAGCCTCGCGATTGCTGAGCGTCATAGCTGTCAGCTCATCGTCAACGACTACTGGCGCGAGGCGATCGCGGCCGGTGCCGATTACGTGCACCTCGGCCAGGAGGATCTTGCTGCGGCCGACTTGGGGGCCATCAAGGCGGCCGGAGTGCGCCTCGGCATCTCGACGCACAGCGAGGACGAGCTCGAGATCGCGCTCGCCGCCGGGCCGGCCTACGTGGCGCTGGGGCCGATCTACGAGACGCGGCTCAAGGCGATGGCGTGGGCGCCGCAGGGCCTCGATCGCCTGGCACAGTGGAAGGCGCGTATCGGCGATTTGCCGCTGGTTGCTATCGGTGGGATTACGCCGGAGCGGGCAAACGACGTTCTAGCCGCCGGGGCGCAATCGGCGGCGGTGATCACCAACTTTATGACAGCGCCGGATCCCGTGCAGCGCGTCGGCGTGTGGCTCGATTGGGCGGCGGCGCAGCGGGATAGACGCGCTTTGCACACAACCCCGCAACCCCGCGCGACAAAAGCGTAACGCCGGCGGCTGCGCGCTTGCGCTCGTGTGACGGGTAGCATCAAATGCACGTCACAGTTCTGTTCGGCACTGTCTCGGCGTCGCTGCAGCTGAACATGGGCGCGCGCATATGGCCTTTCGCTTCAAGCTCGGGGAGCCTTTCGAGGAAGGCTGCAAGCGCATCGCGCGCGAGCAGATCGAGCGAGCCCAAAGCCAGCTGCGCGATATCGGCGACCAGGCCGTGGCCGTGCACGAGACGCGCAAGTCCCTGAAGCGGCTGCGCGCGCTCCTGCGTCTGATCCGCCCCGCCATGGGCGAGGATACATTCAAGCGAGAGAACGACCAGCTACGACAGATCGGCCTCAGTCTTTCCGGCGCGCGCGATCGCCACGTGTTGCTCGAGACCGTGAACAAGCTCGAGGCCGCATCCGGCTTTGCCCGCAAGGGGCTCGCCGAGACATTGCGCAAAAGCCTCCTGGCGGCGAACGGCGAGGGAGCCCCCGTCGACAGCGCCGCCATGAAGCAGGCGCAGAGCCGGCTGACCGAGGCCAAGAAGCGCTTCGCGCGCTTGCGCATTGCGGGGAGCGGGTTCGACATCGTCGGGCCGGGGCTCGAGACGTGCTACCGCAGAGCGCGCCGCGCCTTCCGCACCGCCTACGACGAGCAGACGGATGAAGCCTTTCACGAGTGGCGCAAGGGGACGCAGCACCACTGGCGGCAGATGACGCTGCTGTCGCGTGCCTGGCCCGGCTATCTCGGCGCGCGTGCGAGCGAGGCACGAAACTTGTCGCAGGTGTTGGGCGACGACCACGACCTCGCCATGCTCGTCGCCTTCGTGCACTCCGATGCGGCCGCAGGGATCACCGCGGAACAGGTCTCTGCCATCGAGAAAGCCGTGCGCCAGCGGCAGCGGGCGCTGCGCGACATGGCCAAGCCGCGCGGCGCGCGTCTGTTTGCCGAAGGGGCCCGAAGTCTGCGCCGCAGCGTCGCCGACTACTGGGAGGCCTCCGTCGCCCTCAAGGAGCACGAGCCGGCTGAGGACGACGCCGAGCAGCCAGCGAGCAGCGGCCGTACTCGTGCCCGGCCCCGCGCCCGGCGCCGGGTCGCAGACCCCAAGCTTTGAAGGTTCACCTCGGCATTACATATTGGCTAAGGTGCGCGCGAGCCTAATAGCGCCCAGCCCATAGCCTAAGGTCTCCCCGATCGTGAATGAGATCAAGACCAGCGCCGCGTTCCAGCCCGGCCCGGCAGCGCGGCCAACCGACCACCCGGCCGTCCGCTGCGGACGCATCGGCGTGCTCTTGCTAAACCTCGGCACGCCCGACGCGACCGACTACTGGTCGATGCGCCGCTACCTGAAGGAGTTTCTCTCCGACGAGCGGGTCATCGAGCTGCCGCGCTGGAAGTGGTGGCCGATCCTCAACCTCATCATCCTAACGGTGCGCCCGGGCCGCAAGGGCAAGGACTACGCGACGATCTGGAACAACGAGCGCAACGAGGGCCCGCTGAAGACGATCACGCGGGCACAGGCCGAGAAGCTCGCCGCGGCGCTGGGGATGCCCGAGCGCATCGAGGTCGACTGGGCCATGCGCTACGCAAGCCCGACGACCGACAGCCGCATCCGCGCGCTAATGGACAAGGGCTGCGACCGCATTCTGTTGGTGCCGCTCTATCCACAGTATGCGGCGGCGACGTCGGCGACGGCCTGCGACCAGGCCTTCCGCACGCTGATGCAGATGCGCTGGCAACCCGCCGTGCGTGTCGCGCCGAGCTATTACGACGATCCCGTCTACATCGACGCGCTGGCCACGGCCATGCGCCGCGATCTCGCCGCGCTCGACTTCTCCCCGGATGTTATCATCGCCACCTTCCACGGCATGCCGCAGAGCTATCTCGAGGCGGGCGATCCCTATCATTGCCAGTGCCAGAAGACGTCGCGGCTGCTGTGCGCAGCATTGGGCTGGCCGCAAGACAAGTGGCTGACGACCTTCCAATCGCGTTTCGGCAACGATTCCTGGCTGCAGCCCTATACGGACGAGACCGTGAAGCGCTTGGCGGCCGAGGGCGTCAAGCGCCTGGTGCTGGTGGCGCCCGGGTTCTCCGCCGACTGCCTCGAAACGCTGGAGGAGCTCGATAAGGAGAACCGGCACTATTTCGAGGAGGGCGGCGGCGAGAAGTTCGCCTACCTGCCGGCGCTCAACGACAGCGCCGAAGGCGTGCGCGTCATCGAGGCCGTGGTGCGCCGCGAGCTCGGCGGCTGGCTGGACAGCGCCAGCGCTCAATAGAAGTCTTCGCGCTGTTCCATAAGTAACTGCTTCAAAAGTATTTTTTAACCCTATGTTTGCGTCCTCCGCCTACATTGGGCGCAACGTTCCTCTGTCCTCGCACGGGTCATCCAATGCAACCTGAGGCCTTCAATCCTTTTTCCGGTGGCTTCGAGATTTTCGGCGTGCTGCTCGTCTTGCTGGCGATCGTGGCGCTGTGGTCGACGGTCAAAATCGTCCCGCAGGGCATGAACTACACGGTCGAGAACTTCGGCCGCTATACGCGGACGCTACAACCCGGGCTGCACATCCTCATTCCGGTGATGGAGCGCGTCGGCCATCGCATGAACGTGAAGGAGCAGGTGCTCGACATTCCGAGCCAGGACATCATCACCCGCGACAACGCCATGGTGCGCGTCAACGGCGTGACGTTCTTCCAGGTGCTGAATGCCGCCCGCGCGGCCTACGAGGTCGACCAGCTCGAGCCGTCGATCATCAATCTGACCATGACCAACATCCGTACCGTCATGGGCTCGATGGACCTCGACGAGCTGCTGTCCAACCGCGACAAGATCAACGCCCAGCTGCTGCACGTCGTCGACGCGGCGACGGAGGCCTGGGGCATCAAGGTCACGCGCATCGAGATCAAGGACATAGATCCTCCGCGCGACCTCGTCGACAGCATGGCCCGGCAGATGAAGGCCGAGCGCGAGAAGCGCGCCCAGATCCTCGAATCGGAAGGCTTGCGCCAGGCCGCCATCCTGCGCGCCGAGGGCGAGAAGCTGGCCGTCGTGCTGGAAGCCGAGGGCCGGCGCGAGGCGGCCTTCCGCGACGCCGAGGCGCGCGAGCGTTCGGCCGAAGCCGAGGCCAAGGCGACGCAGCTCGTCTCCGACGCCATTGCGAAGGGCAACGTGCAGGCCATCAACTACTTCGTCGCCAATAACTACGTGAAGGCGCTCGAGTCGCTGGCCAAGGCGCCGAACCAGAAGGTGATCCTCATGCCGCTCGAGGCATCCTCTGTCATCGGGTCCATCGCCGGGCTGGCGCAGATCACGTCGGAAGCCTTCGGTGGCGGCAGCGGCGGACAGCCGGCACAGCCGAGCCAACCGCGCGGCAGCGTTCCGCGCACCTGATAACTGACGGCCGAGCGGCCATTCTTGCTATGTTGCCGCGGTCGGATGGGAGGCCTGAGCCATGGGGTTGTCGGAGTTCTTCGAGAACCTAGGCGCGTGGAACTGGTTCATCGTCGCGGTCGCGTTGTTTGCGCTCGAGACGATCGTGCCGGGTGTGCATTTCATTTGGTTTGGCCTCGCCGCCGTCATTATCGGGGCGCTCGGTCTCGTCCTTGACATCGCATGGGAGTGGCAGTTGATCACCTTTGCCATCATATCCTGCATCACCGTGTTCTTCGTCCGCCGCTACGCCGCTCCGGACATGGCGGCGAGCGACGAGCCCGAGCTCAACGTGCGTGCCGCTCAGTACGTCGGCCGTGTCGTGCTGGTGGAAGAGGCGATCGCCGGGGGACGCGGCAAGGTGCGCGTCGGCGACACGATCTGGAACGCGCAAGGGTCCGATGCCGCGCAAGGCACGCGCGTGAAGGTCACCGGAACGAACGGCACCGTGCTGCTCGTGGAGCACGCCGCCTCCTGAGCCGATGGCCGGTAGGGCGCCATTGTGCTGGCGCGCGTTGCTCGACGAAATCTCTCGAGCCATCGCTCTGCTGAAGCAATTTCCAGAATCAGCCCCCATTATCAGCGGCAACTATCGACGCCTTTTGATACGCCGCTTTCTGTTCGGATTGAATTATCGCATCGATGGAGACGAAATCATCGTCATCGCCATTGCGCACAACAGCCGGCGTCCGGGGTGCTGGCGCGATCGAGTTAAGGCAGGCGATTAGCCTGGGCCGCCTCAGGCGATGCCGGCGCGTAGCAGATCGTGCACGTGCACGATGCCGACCGGCTTGCCGCGCTCGACGACGAACACGGCCGTGATGCGCGAGGCGTTGATCATCTCGAGCGCGGCGGAGGCTAGCATTTTCGGCGTTATCGTCTTGGGCCGCCGCGTCATGATGTCGACGGTGTGGGCGCGGAACAAATCGGCGCCCATGTGCCGGCGCAAGTCGCCGTCGGTCACCATGCCGATGAGCTTGCCCTTGGCGTCGACGATGCCGAGGCAGCCGAAGCTCTTTTGCGTCATGGTGACGAGCGCGGCGCTCATCAGTTCCGTATCGCGGGCAATCGGCAGGCTGTCGCCGTGGTGCATGATGTCGGCGACGAATTTCAGGCTGGCGCCGAGCGAGCCGCCGGGGTGGAACGTCCGGAATTCGTGCGCCGTGAACCCCTTGGCCTCGAGCAGCGCCACGGCCAGGCAGTCGCCGAGTGCCAGCTGCATGGTCGTCGAGGTGGTGGGTGCCAGTCCGTGCGGGCACGCTTCCTTGCTGCGCGGCAGCTCCAGCACGATGTCAGACTGCTGACCGAGAGCAGATTCGGCGCGCGAGGTGATGGAAATGAGCGGCACCGAGAAGCGCCGCGAGTAAGTGATGAGCGGCTTCAGCTCGACCGTTTCGCCTGACCACGACAATGCCAGCAGCACGTCGTCGGGTGTGACCATGCCGAGGTCGCCGTGCGAGGCCTCGGTGGGGTGGACGAAAAAGGCCGGCCTGCCGGTCGAGGCGAACGTGGCGGCGATCTTCTGGCCGACGTGTCCGCTCTTGCCGATGCCGCTGACGACGACGCGGCCGCGCGCGGCACGCAGCTTGTTGAGGGCTTCGCCGAACGGGCGGGCCATCGGCCCTGCCAGGGCCTCGCGCAGGCGGATGAGCCCCTCGCTCTCCAGATCGAGCGTGCGCAGAGCAGATGCAACCGGAAGGCGGCTGACCTTCTTGCCGCCGTCGACCGTTTTGAATTTGCGCAAAGGCCCTCCGGCCGCCGTCATGGCCCTGCTCCCCCGATGCCTTCAGCGACGCGTATCAATTAAAAGTTTCTTACAATTCCGGGGGTCTGTCCAGCACGCGGAGGCCGTCCCGCGGCCCCGGTCCCAGCAAACTAAACAGACCGTTAACCGTCGTTCCCTAGTGTTTAAACACGTAGGCGTTCGCGTGACGAGTAATCTCATGGGAGCGCTTTGTGGCTGGCGAGCGAAGGATCGTCTGGTTTCTGCTGGGCTTTGCGGCCGCGACGGGCGTTGTGCTTGCGCTGGAGCCTATGCCTGCGGCCGGGCAGATACTCGATCCCCTTGCCCGCAGCGAGACGCCGAGGCGCCCCGGACAGGGCCGTCCGGGTGCTCCCCGTGCTCCGTCCGACTTGCGCAGAACGCCGCTCGACGTCGAGGAGCCCGATCCCTTCTACGACGGCCGGTTTGGCCCCGACGCCGCCAGCAGCGCGCGGCCGGCCCCTACTGAAGCTGAGCAGGCGGACGGCAGAGCCACCGCAGAGGACGCGGCCGCGGAGGACGATATCTTCGGCGAGGCGCAAGCGCGCCCGCGGCAGATCCCCATCCCCCAGGACGGAGACCCGGTGTCGGTCATTGAGGCGTCCGCTCCGAGCGACGGCGATCTGAGCGAGCCCAATGTACCGCCCCCCGCCGACGAGGAGGACATTACCGAGGTCGACATGCGCTCGCCCGAGGATGTCGCCGTCTTCGCCGGCGCACCGGCCGCGTACGATCCGCTGCTGCTGCAGGCCGAGGAGTTCAATCCCGTGTTCAGCGCCAGCCAGTTCCGGCAATTCGGGGTCGATCCGTTCGCGCCGCTCGGGACGACCATCGGCAGCTTCATTTTGTACACTGCGGTGGAGGCGGACGGCGACTACAACAGCAACGTGTTCGCGTCGCCGGAACCGGTCGGCGACACCGCCCTCGAGGTGCGGCCGTCTGTGCGCCTCGCCTCGAACTGGAACTGGCACGCACTTGAGTTGCGCGCCAGCGGCGACCTGAGCTTCCACGACCGGTTTTCGTCGGAAGACGACCGTGCGTATCTGGCCGAGGCACTCGGGCGGCTCGACATCACGAGTCGCACCAACGTCCAGGCCCTGGTGGCGCATGAGGAGGCTCAGGAAAGCCGTTCGGCGATCAACGCCAGCTCCGCCGGCACGCGGCCCAATATCACCGTCAACCGGGAGCGTTTGGCGCTCAATCACCGATTCAATCGGCTCACGGTGCAGCTGCGCGGCAGCGTCATCGACACACGCTACGGCACCGACATCCTGAATGGAGAAGCACAGAGCAATGCCGACCGCAACTTCACGCTTTATGATCAGGCGGTGCGACCGAAATGGGAGTTCTCGCCGTACCTGTTCCTGTTCTCCGATATCGCCTTCAATCAGCGCAACTACCAGATCCCCGCCTTCACCGACGACCTCATCCGCAGCTCGACGGGCGAGCGCTACCGGGTAGGCGTGTCGTTCGGCGAGGTCAGCGAGATCCTGCGCGGCGAGGTGAGCCTCGGCTACGGCCGGCAGACGCCGAACAACCGCGAGCTCGAGGTGATCGACGGCTTGCTGATCGACGCCAACCTGTCGTGGCGCGTGACGCCGCTGACGACCCTGCTGTTCACGGCTGCGAGCGAAGTGGCGGAGACGACCACGACTGACTCCGGCGGCGTCATGGATCGCCAGTATGCGGTCGAGGCGCGCCACAACTTCTCGACGCGCCTCGTCGGCATCGCCGGCCTCGCCTACACGACGCGCGATTTCGTCGGCGCCGGCATCAACGAAACGCTGCTTACGGCCGCGACGGGTGCCGAATACTACCTGAGCCGCGAGGCCGTTCTCTTCAGCCGCTACCAGCACACGGTATTCGACAGCACGCGGCCCAACAGCAGCTACACGGTGGAGGAGGTGCAGGTCGGCGTGCGCCTGCGCCACTAGCGCGTGTTGCGCTCGCGCCCGCGAGCTATCTGACGAGCTTGGCGATGCCGGCTTTCAGCGCCGGGCCGAGATCGCTGCGCTCGAGCCCGTAGGCGACGTTGGCCAAGAGGAAGCCGAGCTTGGTGCCGGTGTCGTAGATCGTGCCGTCGAAGCGAACGGCGTGGAACGGCTGGCGGCCGCTCTTGTGCATGGCGAGCATGGCATCCGTGAGCTGGATCTCGCCGCCGGCGCCGCGCTCCTGGCGGGCGAGCAGACCGAAGATTTCCGGCTGCAGGATGTAGCGGCCGGTGATGTGCAGGTTCGATGGCGCCGTACCGGCCTTGGGCTTCTCCACCATTCCAGTGATGCGCGACACCTTGGCGTTGCGGTCCTCGACGCCGACGATGCCGTAGAGGTGTGTCTCGGCCTCGGGCACCGGCGAGACGGCGATGTGGTTGCCGCCGTGCGCCGCGAACGCCTCGATCATCTCGGCAAGGCAGGGATTCGCGCCGTGATGCAGCATGTCAGGGAGCAGCAGCGCGAACGGCTCGTCGCCGACGATGTCGCGCGCGCACCAAACGGCGTGGCCGAGGCCGAGCGGCGCCTGCTGGCGGGTGAAGCTCGTGCGGCCGGCCTCGGGCAGATCGCGGGTGAGCTCGTCCAGCTCTTTGGTTTTGCCGCGCTCGATGAGCGTCGCGTCGAGCTCGAACTGCTTGTCGAAGTGATCCTCGATCGCCCCCTTGTTGCGCCCC
>Ga0299912_10004651_pt1 | contig 11254 bp, 9 predicted proteins | sample RVTome_2_FD_207667 | JGI IMG/M metagenome (GOLD analysis project Ga0299912, IMG submission 207667) | Soil microbial communities from uranium-contaminated site in the Upper Colorado River Basin, Wyoming, United States - RVT95D214 (version 2) ... | reverse complement strand
CATCTGCTCCAGAATATCGTCAATGCCTGCCATGAGTAGATAGTATCAATATTGATACTATACGTCAAGCAGATAATTCGGCTTTATCGAAAATTTTTTGAAAGTCTATAGGTGCATTTTCGGACCGAAAACGCAAGTTCGGCAGGCAAAAATGGCGTGCCATGATTGGGATAAATAATAAGAGAAAGCAGATCGGCTATTTTCACAATGAGGTTGAGGCCACCCATGGTTACGATGAGGCAGCGAAAAAGTACCACGGACAATTTGCCATAGCCAACTTCCCCCATCAGTAAGATACTAACGACCAATTACCGTGGACTAACGACTACTTTGTCCCCGCTAAGACGTACGATACGCCAGCGAATAAAACACCTCGCAAATACAATCAAACACATCTTCAGAACCAAATCTCCGCCTTTTTCTATGTATTCGCTACTGCCCAATTCTCAATATGTAATTCGTTGCCTGCCACTTCCAAAAGCGGCTGCAAGGATTTTCTGTCGTTTGTGACCAGAGTCAGATCTTTCATTATGGCCTGGGAAACGATCCAAAGGTCATTTTCCTGAATCGTTAGTTGGAGAGACGTAACTGGATCAATGAGTTGCTCAGGCCTGAGACTCTTCTTCTTTCTATCTTTTGGACTATATTTTTCAAACAGTCTTGCTCGTATTCTCCCATAATCCCGCGCTACGTGCTTATCAACAAGAAACTCCTTTGGAGCAATCCCACGAATAAATTCCCTGAATGGTGTTTCCAAAGATCGCTCTTTGTTTGTCTGCACCTGGTATCCGTATTCGAGCTCTCCCCAGGTCACAGATGATATCCACACGCGAAAAGGAGCTTTCTGCTTTTCACATCGTTTCTTGAGCTCGGAAACCCGCTTCAAAACATTACTGTGTTGCGGCTCTCTTGCCTCGTTAAACCAATATTCCCAGATGTTTGTGTCAATAAGGAAGTCACGCATCCCCTCAGTCCTCCTCAAACGCCTCCACAGCCTTTCTCAGAATCCTATTCATTTCAGGCGACCGATGCTTCCTCACCCACTCGTCTGCAAACGCCACCGTCGACCTCTGATACTCCTCCGACAAATACTCATGCAAGGGAATCGCAGATTCAAAACCCTCTGCATAATAACCCGTAAATGGGAAATCCACACCTTTCCTCTGCACACCTTGGAACAAATCCAGAATCTGCTTCTCCATCTTCGGCGGCAAATCATACAACCGCATCACCTCCGCATCAATCGATAGAAGCAAATGCTTGGCCTTGTCGCCAACATCAATCCGAAACTCTGAGTCTTTCTTCTCCATCAAGCTAAAATACTCGCCAACCAGTCTTTCAAGTTTCTCAAGAAGGCCCTTTGTGCACAAGGGGATGGGCATTGCCCTGACGGTACCGGCCAAGTTGTGACGTTCCATGCTATTACAATACATGTAACCGTTTGCATAGGGCGAATTAAGAATTCCCCACAACGAAAACAGTGACCAGTTTTCGTCTTGAATTTCAAATGCAAGAAACGCACTCGTGACGGCTCGTCCAGTATGATCTATCAGTGTCTTTATTCTCCAAGGCCCGCTTCCCACCCGTGCATAATTCATGAGGATACGAGCCCTTCCTGTCGGCAGGCCCCACATAGGCCGGCGTATAACCTCTTCGCCAAGATTCATCCAATACTCTTCCGGCAATCGATGGAGCACAATATTTTTATTGAACAAAGCATATCCTTTGACGGCTCCTGCAAAGCGCTCCTTATCAAAGGTCTTTGCTCCTTCTGGAAGATCTTCTCCCTTATAGATCAACCCTTGCCCACCCGCAGCTATTGAGTCTAATCTCGCAAAGTTCCTTTCGCAATAATCCCAAACATCGTCAAGTTCTCTTACCCTAAAGTCAACTGCAGGCCCTTCAGTAAACTTCGATTGAAGGACGTACTGGTCTCTACCCTCGCATTTCTCTTGAAACCTCTTAAGACCTTCTTTGGGAACATATCTGTAAAGGACTGTATTACTTCTGCTTTTTGCTCTTCCCTTGCGTCCAAACAACAATACCGACTTATGCCTGCCAAAGGTGAAAACATCTTCAGGTAATGGACAAATTTGAGACAACTCAAAATCACTTATTATCGTCTTACGTAGGTCGGCCAGATTCTTCTTATGCAGAAAACCTCGCGGAAGTATTACCCCAAATACCGATCCTTCAGGCATGTAAGGCAATGTCCTCCACAGCATCTCAGCAGCCTTGTTGAAACATCTAAGTTGCTGCCCGTCTCTCCCGTAAGCCTTCTGCTCGGCCGGAGAGAAGTCTTCGAAAGGCGGATTGCATAATAGGATCGTAGCATTTTTCGCCTTTCCGCCGAGCATATCACCCTGATAAATGTCACCTCCTACTATCTTCCACCCGTTGGGGTTGGGAACATCGGCCATCGTCAGGGACAGCCTTGCGATCTCCCGAGCAAAAGAATCCGTCTCAATCCCTATAAGGTTCTTCTTGGCATATCTGTGAAAGCAACCCTCAGCCCCGCTATAGAGAAATCGAAGCATCCTCATCGCTGCTGTGAGAAATGGGGCATGTCCGCACGCAGGCTCAAGGACAACTCGCCTATCTTCCGGAATCTCCTCAATCCAGGGCCAGAGTTGCCACACAATATAATCCACAAGAAAGGAAGGTGTGGCATGAATCCCCAGAGCAGCCCTCAACTTTTTGTCAACAAGCACGTTCTCATACATGTAACCAAAAGCTTCCGTTGTCAGATTGGACAAACTGGCAAACCTATCGATCTCTCGCGATGCTCTTTCAAGTGCATTTCTCTGCCTAGCGGTCCCAGCTTGTACTTGTTCCTCAGCCCCGTAGTGAGTTGTTACAGCTTTAAGAACAACGTCGATATCATCAATTCGCAACCGAGCGAAGTTCCTGACGCCTTTGTCTTTGAGAATCTTCGCACAAAGAATCCAGAACCCGGCCTGAAAAATCCAGCGTTGACTGCTGGCCTCTTTCAGTTGATCTTCCCTAAATCCTTCTTCAAGCGAACTGATAACCCGTTTCATCAATCCCCCAAGCCGCTCTCCCATCTCATGTTCTAAAACCGGCATTAAACCCGCATCGACAAAGTGCAACTGCTGACCCTTAACAACATTTCCAAGGTTCTTGGCACGCCATATCCGTTCAGGGGCAAACTTTTCTTTTTGTGATTCGAAGAAGCCATCGAGTTCTTTCTTTAGAATCGTTCTCTCATGTTCAGCTCCCGTCCTCCTAACGCCCCACCACTGCACCGTTCCATCGCAGCATACGAAAACGACCGGCGCCCCAAGCCCCCGGTATTGATTCACGTACTCAGGCGTTACATCCCCAAGACCCTCACAGCCGATCACGGAAATACAGGATGTACGTGAGTCATGCACAGGACTGGCAAATCCTGCTACCGGTACGATGTGTTTTCCCATACCATCTTCGTAGAAGTAGTCCCGTCGTAGCAGTTGATCGGAATACCCACATCGTTGAAGATTTGTCTGGATTTCGACGATCATCTTATCTTGTCCAGCCAAAGGAAGCCTCCACAGGCACAAGCCTTGTCTTTGTCAACCTTGAATATATCGGCAATGCCACATCAGATTCTTTGACACTTCTCTTCGCGGAAATACCTCAGATCACTCTCTATCAGTATATCATTTCTTCTCGCTCTATTCCAGCGCCTTCAAGACCAGCCGACGTGTATGTTCTGTCGCATCCCCCCACAACTACCTCTTACTTATCTGACTCAGGTATCTGCCGAACACATCCTCCGCCATAATATGTTCCTAAAACGCCTGTTTTTCGTTGCACAGAATAGCCAAAAGGACAACTCTGGTCAAATCAAGAAATTTTGGTGTGGATCAGAAAACCCGCATGGGCAAACAAATTGCCCATCTTACGGATATACTCCGCCTCAGCGGAGATGTTCGCTAATTCGCCAATTCACCAATCCTCTAATTCACTATTCACTGACATATTGCTTGAGTCAGTTTTTTGCGGTGACTATCAAGCCATTCCGCTTTGCGAAGGATCATCTGCAGAAAGTCCAGGCCGGACAAGTTGCCGAAAAAGCCGGTCGGTCAGATGATTCTACTTTTGCCTGGTGCAACGATTTGCGCCTTCTCCTGTTTTCCGACACGATGACGTAGGAGCAGAAGCAGACGCGGAGCGAAGTGTTTTGAGTTTTAAACCATATCTCTTACACAACTGTTCAGCACCTTTATGAATATGATCAGCAGTCTCTTTCATAGAAAAGTCCTTAGTTTCCTGATAGACCTTATCTTTCCAATCCCAGACCTCCTGTAAAGATTTATCAACTTTCATCTCTTATTACCTCCATAGGAGTAACTATTTCTATTCTCTTAAAATATCCGGCCTCCAAATTTGCGCTATAAAATAACTCAGCTTTTCTCAAATTCGCCAGATGGCGATAATTCCAGGTAATTACCGCATCCATTTCAAAAGCTGTGGCTATTGCAATATGCAAAGCATCGTCTCTCTTAGTCTCCGGCACAATCTTTTTCTCTAAATAGATACTGGCTAATTTCTCTGCTTCTTCGACAATGTCCACTCTGATGGGCGCGCATTGGTCAATCAGTTTTGTTAGCCGGTCCCTTTTATCCTTAGGTGCATTATTTATCTCTTTTAAGACCACCTCTGAAATATATACCTCATAAAATCCCCTCCGAACGGAATCAAAAAATTCTTTAGTTACATCCATTTTCTCCGGCGCATCATCAGCAAAGAAGAAATTCCAAACTGACGTTTCAAGGTATAGTTTTAGCTTTCGCATAGCTTTCTATTATAACAGATTTTTGATATTCCTTTAAGGCAAGTCCTCTGAAAGACTGTTCAAATTCACTAAATGGCCATAAACCCATAACAAATGTGACCTCTGGCCGTCTATTCTTTTGTCTCTGTCGTTGCATCATAGTCAAATTACGAGTCACAAGCACATTGCGTGGGTCAATTTTTTGCGGTGAATATCCAGCCAGTTGGCTTTGCGAAGGATCATCTGCAGAAAGTCCAGGCCGGACAAGTTGCCGAAAAAGCCGGTCGCGGCCACGGGCAACACAGCCTCAGCGATCATAGTCTCTACCATAAGATCAACCAGCGAATGTAGCTTATTCTTGTCCAGTTTTGCTGCTTCGCGGTAGCCGTTTAGAAACTGAAAGAGCTTGGCCTCGTCAAAATAATCAGGCCAATCGGCTGGGTTCGGCCGACCACCCACGATGGAGAATTGCAGCATCCCGTTGGCTAAATCCGTAGCCGGCGGTGCAATCTTGACCGAGTCAAAGTCCAGAACCGCGGCAACTTTGCACCTGACAAAAAGCATATTGCCCGGATGCCAATCGCCGTGCACGACCTGCGGGTCCCACGAATCAAAGCCAAGTTTGTCTACGCGAATGCTCGATTCATTATAAAGAGCCAAGAGTGCCTCAGCAGTAACGTGCAGGTCTTTATCCGGCCTTGTTCTTTTGTCCCCTGCGACCGTCCGGAGATGCCTTCGCACGGTGGCCGAATCGTGGAAGCTGCCTTTTGGCGGTTTCCACTCGGACGCGAAATCTCTCAAACAGTGGTGGAACTTCGCCAGTTGTCGGCCGGCGTCAATAGTAGCTTCGGCTGAGCCGTCGTAGCGAACGCCGGAGACGAACCTGAAAAACTCGTATATATGATTGTCCAATTGTAGAACGGTGCTATTCTCGTCACGGGTGGCCACCAGCGGCGCAACCGGAAAAGACTCGCCGGCCAGATGACTTTGCACGGCGTGCGCAAAGGCAATGCGGAAGGGGTCGTCTTTGCCTCTTGGCCTGCGCTTCAATAAGAACTTGCCCCGCTGCGAAGCGATCACCACTTTCGGCACACGGCGGTTGCCAACCGCCAGGGCCTTTACCTTATGAATTACGCCAACATCATAATGGCTCAGAACCCGCGCAAGCTCTTCCGAGGAAAAATGTGCTCCGCCTCTGGGCATAATTAGCTGACCATTGACAATTGACTATTTAACGCAAGCAGAGACGATGGTCAGAGCTGGCCGCGGTCAGAATAGCAAAATGAGAAGATTAATTAGGATAGATACCGCCGCCACCGTAGCTAAAATCAGGATCGCAATCTTGTAGCGGGCAACGACTTCCTCGGCGGATTCCTGCTCCTCAAACTCGACGGCATCGCCTTTTTCCAGTTGCTTGAGCATAGAAACGTCAAATCTCTTGTGTGCCTGCAGCGGGGGCCGGCCGTTGCGCAGAGCCTCCAAATCTATCAGCAGCTCCTTAACGTTGTTGTAGCGGTCTTCTCTGCGCTTGGCCATCATAATCTCGATGACCTCGGATACCCCTGCGGACAGCGACGTGTTTATATGGTCCGGCGGAACCAGTTGCTCCCTCAAATGCTTTCGCATCACCTCTGCGGAATCGTCCGCCATGAACGGCACTCGGCCGGTCAGCATGTGGTACAAAGTCGATCCGAGGCCGTAAATGTCGGCACGGCCATCGATGTCGATCTTGCCCCGAATCTGCTCGGGAGCAATATAGTACGGCGTTCCGTAAGCCTTGCCAGCTTCCGTCTGCGCCAGCTTGATATCTGTTACTTCACGGGCCAAACCCATATCCGCAAGTTTCACCATGCCATCGTTGCTTATCATTATGTTCTTGGGCTTGACATCGCGGTGGATAAGACCCTGGGCATGGGCGTGCTCCAGCGCATGGGCGACCTGAATGATTATGTCCAGCGCCTCCTGTTCGGCGAAAACCTTGCCTGCCGCCATATCCTCGGCTAGGGTTCGGCCCTCAACGTATTCCATCACAAAATAATGGTATCCCCCCGCTTCACCGACGTCGATGGCCTGGACGATATTGGGATGGTTGAGCTTGCCGGCGGCCTGACCTTCCTTATAAAACCGCTGCACATAGTCCGGATTTTCGCTGAAACGCTTGGGCAAAACCTTTATGGCAACGATACGGTTGAGGCTCAACTGCTTGGCCTTGTAAACCACCGCCATTGCGCCGGCGCCGATCTTGCCCAGTATCTTATAGCCCGGAATCTGGTGTGCAACGGTCTTGCTCGCTTTCAGCCTGGACTTCAATCTTTCAACCTGGGCGGGCGTGAGGTAGCCCAGATTAATCATAAGCTCTGGAAGCTCCACCGGATTGTCTTTGCGCTGGGACTGTAACTGCTCAACCGAACGGCGCACCTCGACATCGGTGCACAGACCCTGCTCCACGGCCATTTTGCCGAACAAAGTGTCGGAGTTCACGTCGTTCTTCATTGCTGTCCCCCACAGATAGGGACCGTAGGCTCAGAAGCCCAATCCTAGGTTTGGGCTTCACCATCCGATAATAACTCTACTGCTATGATTGTCAACTCAGCAAAAATGGTTGTCAAAAAAATTTTGTTGCCTAAACTTATCAAGTCAGCAGTTATCTGGGACAAAATCGACCTTTTCGGTCGGCGAGTTTAGTGGTTTTTCGGCGCGTCCGCAAAGCACACCGAGTTTATTTTTGAACAACGATTAGCCGGCGAGCTTCTCCCATTCTACTCTGCGAAGTAGCGCTTCGCTACGTAGCACGAGCACGTCACGGAATTTATCCGGATTGTATCGTCCGTACAAATCCGCTACCTCTCTTCCAACGCCGCGTACCTTTTTCGGCAAAGTCTCCAAAAACCTCACTAATGGCTCCTGTATCCCTGACCACCGCGTATGCATATTTTCATCTGCCGCTGCCTTCTTCAAACACCGTAAGGCGAATAACTCGTTTCCCTTCCAAATCCCCGCGGATAATCTTCCCCAAGTAAATCTTGCCTTGAGATTCTTGCGTTACCTTTAAATCATCCAATCGAAAATCTCTTGCCTATCCCCGCAAATCGTGTAAAATTCAATCGTGAGCAAAGCGACTATCACCTTTTGCGTCTGCTAAAAATTGCGAATACGCCGTCCAATATCTGGAGGTACTACCGTTGGCCGTACTTGATGAAATAGTCAAATGGGCCAGCACTGAATTATTTCCGTGGCAAAGCGACGCTGTTAGGCGATTTCTAACACAAGATACACTAAGTCCCGCTGATGAACGAGAATTGCTTCTCATACTGAAGGCGCAGTACAATCTTCTCACATCTGGAGAAACTGTCCCCACTCCACAACCGCTTGATCCCGCAGATATTCCTGGAACGGAGATCGCGTCACAACGGATAAATCTTCTTGCAATGAAGGATTTAACGAACATCAACGCCATCCCATCCGGATCCGCCCCCCTTACTTTCGGCGAAAAAGGTGTTACGATAATTTATGGCGACAATGCATCTGGCAAATCAGGATACGCCCGCGTTTTAAAGAAAGCGTGCAGAGCAAGATATACAGAACCTATCTATCCAGATATCCGCACCCAGACCCCCACCAGCCCACCCAGTGCTTCGTTCGTCGTAAGTATAGGAAATAGCCAATCCAAAGAACTTCAATGGGTGGACGGCACTAATGCCCATGAAATACTTGGAAATATCTGTGTATTTGATTCCAAGTGCGCACGTATTATCATCGACGAGGATAATGAGGTCGTATATCTTCCATACGGTGCGAGCGTTTTTCATGACCTTGGAATTCTCTGTAAGAAACTAAAGGCAATGCTCGAAGCAGAACGGCCAGAGGTAATCCTCCCTGAACACGATATACAATCCAGCACACAGGCAGGCAAGTTTATCGCAACCTTGAATGTAAATACCACAATAGAAGATTTGAATGCCGCAACTAAATGGTCACAAGCGGATGACAAAAAGCTACAAGATTTGACGCAAGAAATAGCGAAAGCCACTGCCTCAGACCCTAAACAGCAAGCTCTTCGAGTAAGCAACCTTAGACAGCGTATCTCCGATCTGAAGTTAGGCCTTGATAGCATTTCGGCTGCTCTGTCGGACGAATCTGTAGTTGCTCTAAGCAATAAAATATCTCACGTCAAAATTGCAAAACGTGCATTTGCCATTGCCTCGCAACAATCGCTACCCAAGGAACCACTTCCAGGTATCGAACAGAACGAGTGGAAGGACCTCTACGAAGCTGCAAAAGAATACTCTACTAAGATTGCATATAAGGATAAGGACTTCCCTTTCACTGGTCCTGATAGTGTTTGTGTTCTCTGCATGCAACCACTATCACAGCAAGGCAAAGAGCGTCTCCAGCGTTTCAAGTCTTTTATGGAGCAGACAACAAAAAAACACTTGGAAACCGTTGAGGCAGACTTACTATCCGCCCTGAAAGTTCTCGCAGATCTCGACTTCGAAATCCTCGAATCATATAAAGATGCCTTCGATGAGATCTCTGCACGGAACAAAACTTGCGCTGATTCGCTCAAAGCATACGTCGATAAAGCAATGGCTAAGAAAATGTCGATGGAATCTGCCGGTCAGACATTGAGTGACCCGTTAGCCATCGAACTGCCAGTTTGTCCACTGTCCGACATTGAGAGTATTCTCGCCTCGATGGAGCAAGACGCAGTCAAACTAGAAAGTTTGGCTACCCCAGAGAAACTGGCCGGTCTCAATGCCGAAATGAAGGAACTTGCTGCGCTTAAGAAACTTACCGAAATGAAACCGACCATTCTCCAGTACCTTGCTAATCTCAAACTCGGAGAACTCTATGGTCTTTGTATCAAAGAAACTGATACCACCCAGATCACCAAGAGAGGCCGTGGTATAATCTCTGCGGTTTTGACGGAACAATTTAAAAACGTCCTTAATAAAGAACTTAACGATTTTGGTTCTCAGATACAACTGACTCTTGAATCGCGCGGCACAGTAGGCGAAACTGTCCACAAGCTTAAACTAAATAACTGCCAATTACCTAAGGGTGCCAAAGTTACTGACATTTTGAGTGAAGGTGAGCAGGGAATTGTATCTATTGCCAGTTTCCTCGCAGAACTTCAAGCTTGTGGCCACATCAATCCAGTTGTTTTTGACGACCCGGTTTCTTCGCTTGACCATATCTGGCGTGAGAGAGTCGCAGAGCGTCTTACCCGCGAATCCGCTAAGAGGGAGGTAATCATCTTCACTCATGATATTGTTTTCACAACTGCTGTTATGTATGCTGCCAAGACCGCAAATATAACGCTAACACCGCGCTGTATCCAGCGTTGTGGCGACATGCCCGGCTCAACCGCTGACATGATTCCTTGGAAAGCGGCTAACGTTTCGCAAAGCATCGATGCTCTGGAGAAAGAACTAGCTCAATTACGGAGAACTCGGACATCTAAGACAAACGAGGAATATGCCAAAGTTGCCCGGCCTTTCTATTCTGACATGAGATCAACTTGGGAAAATGCCATTGAACAGGTAGCTTTCTCTCGAACTGTTCAGCGTTTCGATGCTCACATTCGTGTTAGTAATGAGATTATGAAGGTCACTGTACTTGACGTCGATGATTGCAAAACCCTTTTATCCGCATATAAGAAATGCTGCGATATAACAGAAGCACATTCCAATATCGCTGCCACCAACGCTCCCGTTCCTGAACCAGAGGAAATCGCCCAAGATCTTAATATCCTTAAGAATTGGGTTAATAATATAAAGGATAAGCAAGAAGCTTTAAGTTAACTCTCCTAAAATTATCTTATTTCCGCCAAACCAAGTATAAATCCTCTTTTTCCCCCTGTCAACCTTATCTTTCGTAGTCTCATTCCCACTCTGCCACAGAGCACCCATTCGACTACGCTCAGGGTAGACTCCGAGGGCACAGAGAGAAGAACCCCCGGCGTTGCCGGGGGATAACAATGTAAAATAAATACCCGTTGCGGTTTTGAACAACCCCCGGCAATGCACACGATTAAAAACCCCTTGCAATGCAAGGGGCTAACAACAAAAAATGCCCTGCGGTGCATAACATTAAAAACCCCTTGCGGTGCATAACGTTAAGAACCCCTTGCGGTGCAAAAAATTGAAAACCCCTTGCAATGCAAGGGGCTAATAGATATGTTCATTAACATGGCGAGAATGATCGGTTTTATGGCGACCTGGACCACATACGGGTCATGGCTGCAAGGCAATAAAAAAGTTATGTCAAAAATGGAACCATCCTGCCGGCAAATGCTGACTTAGAAAAATCCAACAAAGCACTACTCAAACACGACAAAATAAACATCCCCAAAAATCTTCGCATAGTAGTCAAAAACGCAATCCTCAAAGAAGCAGCAGATATCGGCCAAAAAGTTTATGCGATAGCAGTATGCAGTAATCACGTACATATTCTTGTTGAAAGCATCAGTAAAAG
>Ga0299912_10004650_pt1 | contig 11254 bp, 13 predicted proteins | sample RVTome_2_FD_207667 | JGI IMG/M metagenome (GOLD analysis project Ga0299912, IMG submission 207667) | Soil microbial communities from uranium-contaminated site in the Upper Colorado River Basin, Wyoming, United States - RVT95D214 (version 2) ... | reverse complement strand
GCAACGTTTTCGCCTCACAGGTCGAGACGCTGCGCCAGCGGCTCGGCATGGAGGCGTTGCGGAAAGAGGTGCGCAGAACCCGGAAGGCGATGGAAAGAAGCCACTTCAGCACCGGCCTGCGCGAGGCGATGGGGCACTTCTTCCGCAAGCTGGACGACAATCTGAACGCCTCGGCGTCGGGCATCCAGGAAATCCGCGCCATGATGACGGCGATGTACCAGAAGTTCAGCGATGAACACGGGCTGGCGGCGGTCAATCCGCCGGATCACAGCCTGAACAAGTACCGCAAGGAAATGGCGCGGCTGGAGCGCATTTTCGATGAACGCTTCAACACGATTTTCAAGATGCTGACCCTGGGCCAGCAGCAGTTGACGTCACGCTTTTTCGAAACCCTGGCCAGCAAGGTGGTGCAGGTGTTCGAGCTTGCCAACAGCGAGACCGAATCCTGGCTGAAGGCGCTGATCGCGCCGATGGAAACCCAGGTACGCGAACACAAGACCCAGCTCAAGCGCCGCCTGGAAAGCGTGAGCCGCATTCATGCCGCGACCGAAACACTGGATGAACGGATCGCCGAGCTTGAAGCGGCCATGGGAACGGTGAGCGATCAACTGGACAATCTGGCGCGTATCAACACACGCATCGTCGACACCCTGTCCGACGAGACAGCCGGGGCACGGCTGGCCCAAACGGCCTGAGTTACTTGGCGGCGGTCAGGCGCAGAAACTTCTCCTGCAGTTGCTCTTTGGTTTCCGGGTAGTCCGGATTCAAGGGAATGCAGTCGACCGGGCACACTTCCACGCACTGCGGCGTATCAAAGTGGCCGACGCATTCGGTGCACTTGTTGGGATCGATGATGTAGATCTCGTCGCCCTGCGAAATCGCTTCGTTGGGACATTCGGGCAGGCAGACGTCGCAGTTGATGCATTCGTCCGTGATCATCAAGGCCATGGTGCTCTCCGGGTTATATCAGTTTCCGCTTATTTTCTCATTTAATCGCCGAGCCACCAATGGGTGGACGAAGGGCGTCACGTCGCCGCCCAACTGCGCGATCTCGCGGATCATGCTGGCCGAGATGAACATGTACTGATCCGACGGCGTCAGGAACAGGGTTTCGATATCGGGCTTGAGGTTGCGGTTCATGCCCGCCAGCTGGAATTCGTATTCGAAGTCGGACGCGGCGCGCAGCCCCCGCAGCACGGCAATCGCGCCCTGCTCGGCAACGAAGTCGATCAGCAGGCCGGAAAAGCCTTCAACGCGAACATGCGGCACGTCGGCCAGCACCTCGCGCGTCATCGCCACGCGCTCCTCCATGCTGAAGTAGGGCCGCTTGTTGCGCGCTTCGGCCACCGCGACGACGACATGATCGAACAGGCGCACCGCGCGGCGCACCAGATCCTCGTGGCCGCGCGTGATGGGGTCGAAGGTACCGGGATAGACGGCAGTCAGCATCGAGTTTTCCTATTCTTTTATCAGCAGAGCAAAATGCGAGCGCCCCGCGCGCCCGCTGCGATGAATGATAAACCCCGCCGGCGCAATCACCGGCGCGGCCTGTTCGACATACGCCTGGCCACCGGATTTCAGATGGCGCGCCAGATCGGCCAGCACCGTTGCGGCCAGATCGCTGTCGAACGGCGGATCGACGAAAATCAGGTCGAAGGTCTCGTGGCTGTTTTCCAGCCACGCCAGCGCGTCGGCACGCAGGATGTCGACCTGGGTTGCCCCCAGCACCGTCCGGTTCTTTTCCAGCGCATCGAGGGCGGCACGCTCGCGTTCGATCATGAAGACCCGCCCCGCCCCGCGCGACGCGGCTTCGAAGCCAAGCGCGCCGCTGCCGGCAAACAGGTCGAGGCAGGACCAGCCCGGCAGGTCCTGCCCCAGCCAGTTGAACAGCGTCTCGCGCACGCGGTCGGGTGTGGGACGCAGGCCGGCGCTGTCGGGAAAGTCCAGCAGCCGGCGGCGATACCGCCCGCCGATGATGCGCACCCGGTTGGGCGCACCGTGCGCCCGCTGGGGCGCCGCGCGCTTAGCGAGCACCGCCCACCACCACGGTCACCAGCTTGCTGGGGTCGATGCGGCGGGCGAAGGCCTGCTTCACCGCGGCCACGTCGACCGCGTTGACCCGGTCGACCCAGGTATCCAGGTAATCCAGCGGCAGCTTGTAGAAACCGATCATCGACAGGTAGTCGAGGATTTTTTTATTGCTGTCGATGCGCAGCGGAAAGCCGCCGGTCAGGTTGGACTTGGCCTGGACGAGTTCGGCTTCCGAGGGGCCATCGGCGATGAACTGCCGCAGCGTGGCCTGCGCCACCTTCAGCGCGTCGTCGGTCTGCTCCAGCTTGGTCTGCAGGCCCAACTGGAAAGGTCCGGCTTCCCCCATCGGCAGGAAATAGCTGTAAGCGCTGTAGGCGTAGCCGCGCTTGTCGCGCACTTCGCGCATCAGCTGCGAATCGAAGCCGCCGCCTCCCAGCACGTAGTTGCCGACGAACAGCGGAAAGAAATCGGGGTCGTTGCGCGCCATCCCCACCGCCCCCATCAGCACATGACTTTGCGTCGAGGGGTGGGCGATGCGCGTGTCGGACGCGGCGGCCGGCACCGTCTTCGGTAAAGCCGGCACCGGCGCCGCGCGCGACAAGCCGGTGGCCAAGCGGATGGCGATGGCCCCGGCCTCGGCACGCGTGATGTCGCCCATCAGCGAAATCACCGCGTTGGGCGCGCTGTAATGCGTGCGATAAAACGCCTGCAGGTCGCCCCGCGTCAGCTTCGCGACAGCGGCAGCATCGCCGGACTCATCGTTGGCATAGGGGTGCGCGCCATACAGCGCGCGGTAAAACGCCTTGCTGGCGACATTGCCCGGATCGGCTTCGGCCTCGCGGATCGAGGCGATCAGGCGCTGCTTTTCGCGCTTGACCACCGTCTGCGGAAAATCCGGCTTCTGCAGCACGCGCGCGAATAGATCGAGCGCCTTGTCCTTTTCGGAAGCAGACGACAGGGTGCGCAGCATCACGCCCGCACGGTCGCGGTCCAGGCGTCCCGACAGCACCGCGCCCACATCGGCCAGGCGGTGCGCGATGTCGGTGTCGGACAACCCCCCCGCGCCCTGGTCGAGCAGGCCGTGGGTCAGGCTGGCGAGCCCCGACTTGCCGGCCGGATCACGGGCGCTGCCCGCAGGGAAATCCACCGCGATATCGAGCATCGGCAGCTCATGGCTTTCGACGAAGTAAACCCGCGCCCCCTGCGGCGTCTGCCAGTGCTGGATGGCAAGCGCGGCCTGCGCCGACAGCGGCAGGCCCAGCAACAGGGCGACGAGGCAGGCCTTGATCGACAGGCGGTTCATGGACTTGGTTTTGATTGGCATGGATTCAGTTCGCACGTCCTTAATTTGCATGGCGCACCCCCGGCACGGCCGTAGCACGCGACTTGGCCTGCAGCGGCTGCGGGTCGAGTTCGGCCACGCTCAGGCGGTCGTCCTGCAGCCATTGCTGCGCGGCGGCCTTCACCTCCGCGGCAGTCACCGCCCGCAGCTTGTCGACCCGACGCGTCAGCGCCTCGGGCGGCAGCCCTGCGATCACGTAATCCCCCAGCTGCATGGCCTGATAGAACAGCGAATCGCGCTGGAAAACGTCGGCCGCGATGACCTGCGCCTTGACCCGCGCGAGCTCCGCCTCGCTAATGCCCTCGCGCTGGATGCGCGCAATTTCTGCGCGGACCGCCTTTTCCAGCTCGGCCACCGACTTGCCTTGCGCCGGGGTCGCGTCGAGCATGAACATGCCCGGTCCGCGCGTGACGCCGTCATAGCCCGCGCTCGCGTTCACCGCGACCTGCTGCGTTTTCACGAGCGATTTTGGCAGCCGCGCCGAGTCGTTGCCGGACAGCACGCCGGCCAGAATCTGCAGTGCGTAGGGCGTGGTGTCCTTCTCCCAGTCCTTGAGCGCCGGCGCATGCCAGGCCATCAACAGATAGGGGAGCTGCGCCGGCGCCTTCACCACGATGCGCTTTTCGCCCGCCTGTGCGGGCTCCATCTGCGGCTTGCGCGCGGGCAGGGGGCGCGCGGGCAGCGGACCGAAATACTGCCTCGCCAGGGCGATCACCTCGTCGGCCTTCACGTCGCCCGCCACCACCAGGGTGGCGTTGTTGGGCGCATACCAGCGCGCATACCAGTCGCGCGCGTCCTGCGCGGTCATGTTCGAGAGGTCGTCCATCCAGCCGATGATCGGGCGGCGGTAGGGATGCGTCTGGTAGGCAGTCGCCATCAGGCGTTCGTACACCACCGATTGTGCCTGGTCGTCGGTGCGCAGCCGGCGCTCTTCCATCACCACCTGGATTTCCTTGGCGAACAACTCGTCGCTGATGACGAGGTTGGCCATGCGATCGGCCTCCAGCTTCATCGACAGCTCCAGCCGGTCTTTCTGCATCTGCTGGAAGTACGCCGTATGGTCGCGGCTGGTGAAGGCGTTTTCGCGGCCGCCCGCGGCGGCGATGCGCTTGGAGAATTCGCCCGGCGGCACGTTCTGCGTGCCCTTGAACATCATGTGCTCAAGCACGTGCGCCACCCCGGTGGTGCCGTTGTATTCATCCATCGATCCGGCGCGATACCACACCTGCGACACCATCACCGGCGCGCGGCGGTCTTCCTTCACGATCACCCGCATGCCGTTGTCCAGCGTGACATCCGTCAACGTTGCCTGTGCACTGCCCGCCAGCAGCGCCAGACCGATTGCCCATAGGCTGCGCATGTTTTCACCTCTGATTGTTTGGGCCTGAATGATAAGCCGCATCTGAATGATAAGATTGGGTGTCCGTCAAACTGCTGTGCTGACTGCCCCGATCCGTGTTTAGTTTCCTCAAGCCCAAACCCCCTGCCGCTGAACCGGCGACGCCCGACGCACAAGCCAGAGCCGCCGCGCCCCAGCCTGCCGAACCGCGTCCGGGCTGGGCGCAGCGGCTGAAGCAGGGGCTCGCCAAGACCCGCGACCGGCTCGGCGGCCAGCTGTCCGGCCTGTTCGGGGTCGGCCGCAAGATCGACGCCGAACTGTTCGAGGAACTCGAAACCATCCTCATCACCGCCGACATCGGCGTGGACGCCACCCAGGCGCTGCTCGACGCGCTGCAGAAAAAAGTGCGGCGCGACAACCTCACCGAGGCGTCCGACCTTCAGACCGCGCTGAAGGAAGCGCTGGTCGACCTGCTTGCGCCGCTGCAGGCCCCTCTCGACGTCACTCTGCACAAGCCCTTCATCCTGATGCTGGCCGGCGTCAACGGCGCCGGCAAGACCACCACCATCGGCAAGCTCGCCAAGCTGTACCAGGCGCAGGGGCTATCGGTGCTGCTGGCGGCCGGCGACACCTTCCGCGCCGCCGCGCGAGAGCAACTGCAGGTCTGGGGCGAGCGCAACAATGTCACGGTCATCAGCCAGGAAAGGGGCGACTCCGCCGCGGTGATCTTCGACGCCATCCAGGCCGCCCAGGCGCGCGGCATCGACGTGGTGCTGGCCGACACCGCCGGCCGCCTGCCGACGCAGCTGCATTTGATGGAAGAGATCAGGAAGGTCAAACGGGTGATCGAAAAGGCCGCGCCCGGCGCGCCGCACGAAGTGCTGCTGGTGCTCGACGCCAACACCGGGCAGAACGCCGTCACCCAGGTCAAGGCCTTCGACGATGCGCTCGGCGTGACCGGCCTGGTGCTGACCAAGCTCGACGGCACCGCCAAGGGCGGCGCGATTGCGGCCATCGCCCAGGCTCGGTCAAGCCCGGCGCGGCCGATCCCGGTGCGCTACATCGGCGTGGGCGAAACCGTCGACGACCTGCGGCCGTTCGATGCGCGCGAGTTCGTCGAGGCGGTGTTCACGGCATGATCAGCTTCAGCCAGGTCACCAAGCGCTATCCCGGCGGGCATGAAGCCCTTTCAGGTCTCACCTTTTCGATCGAACAGGGCGAGCTGGTTTTCCTGACCGGGCATTCCGGTGCAGGCAAGAGCACCCTGCTTAAACTCATCGCCGCCATCGAGCGCCCCACCAGCGGCATGGTGTCGGTCAACGGACAGAACGTCGGCCGCCTGTCGCGCCTGGCGGTGCCCTATCTGCGGCGCAACATCGGCCTGGTGTTCCAGGATCACAAGCTCCTGTTCGACCGCAGCGTGATCGACAACGTGATGCTGCCGCTCGACATTGCCGGGTTCGACCGCCGCGAGGCGATCAAGCGCGCGCGCGCGGTGATCGACAAGGTCGGCCTCCTGATGCGCGAAAAGGCCAATCCGGTCAGCCTCTCCGGCGGCGAGCAGCAGCGCCTGTGCATCGCCCGCGCGCTGGTGAGCCGCCCTGCCCTCCTGCTGGCCGACGAACCCACCGGCAACCTCGACGCCGGCTATGCCGCCGACATCATGGCGATGTTCCGCGACTTCCATCAGGTCGGCACCACCCTGCTGATCGCCACCCACGACGACCGCGCCATCTCCGCGCTGGGCGGCCGCACGCTGCACCTGGACCACGGCAGGATCGGGGAGGCCTCCGTATGATGGGCTGGCTGCGGCATCAGAAGCATGCGCTCACTGCGGCAGTGAACCGCCTGCGCGCGCACCCCCTCAGCACCCTGCTCACGGCGCTGGCGATGGGGGTGGCGATCAGCCTGCCCGGCGTGCTGTATCTGGGCCTCAACAATCTCAGCCGGGTGGCGGGCGACCTGCCAGCCCATCCGGAAATCAGCATTTTTCTCGACAGCGGGATGTCCGACACGCACAGGCAGGCCATTGCCGCGCGCCTCAAGCAGCCCGACATCGCCGCGGCCCGCTTCGTGCCCCGGGACGAGGCGCTGGCGGCGCTCAGCGCTTCGCAAGGGCTGACCGACATCAGCGCCGGCCTGACGCAGAACCCGCTGCCAGACGCCTGGGTGGTGCGACCCCAGGACACGTCGCGCGAGGCACTGGCCAGGGTAGCGGACGAGTTGGGCAAGCTGCCGGGAGTGGCCGAAACCCATATCGACAGCCTGTGGGCCGACCGCCTGCAGGCCGCCCTGGCCATCGGGCGCGCCGGCGTCTGGCTGCTGGCCGGCCTGTTCGCCATCGCGCTCGTCGCCATTTCAGGCAATGCCATCCGCGCCCAGGTGCTGGCCCGTCGCGACGAAATCCTGGTCAGCCGGCTGATCGGCGCCACCGACCGCTACATCCGCCGCCCCTTCCTCTATCTGGGCGCGCTGCAGGGCCTGCTCGGCGGGCTGGCGGCGATCGGGGTGCTGGCCATTGCAGGCGGGGTTTTGCGGGCACCGGTCGAACGCCTGGCCGCCCTGTACGGCTCGACCTTCCACCTGCTTCCGCCGACCGCCATCGAGGTCGCTGCCGTGCTCGCTTTTACCGCCGCATTTGGCTGGCTCGGTGCCTGGCTCTCGGTGACCCGGGCGCTGCAACAGGTCGAAGCGACGCGCTGACCTTCAACTTCAGGAACCCTTCATGTCTTTGGCACTCATATGTTGCGAGTGCTAAAATGGTTTTGTAAGGGGGTGTTTACAGACATGAATCAATCGTTATCTTTACCCGTTCCTGCGGCTTACAGTCTCGATAGCTACATCCAGACCGTGAACCGCTATCCCATGCTCAGTCTGGAAGACGAGCAGCGGCTGGCGCGCGAATGGCACGACAAGCAGGACGTCGAAGCGGCCCGCCAGTTGGTCGTCTCGCATCTGCGGGTGGTGGTCAGCGTGGCGCGCCATTATGTCGGGTATGGCCTGCCCCAGGCCGACCTCATCCAGGAAGGCAATGTCGGCTTGATGAAGGCGGTCAAGCGCTTCGACCCCGACCGCGGCGTACGCCTGGTGTCGTTTGCGCTGCACTGGATCCGCGCCGAAATCCATGAATACGTGCTGCGGAACTGGCGTCTGGTCAAAGTCGCCACCACCAAGGCGCAGCGCAAGCTGTTCTTCAACCTGCGCAGCCTGAAGCAGTCGCTGAACACCATGTCGATCGCTGAAGCCGACGCCATGGCGCGCGAGCTCAACGTCAGCCGCAAGGACGTGCTGGAAATGGAAACCCGGATGTCGGGCCATGACGTTTCCATCGACCCGACGGTGGATGACGGCGAGGAAAGCTTCAGTCCAATGGCCTACCTGGCAAGCCCGGACGAAAACCCGGCCCAGGTGCTGGAGCGCGAGCAGACCGAGCGCCTGCGCCATACCGGCCTGGTCGCTGCACTGGAAAACCTGGACGAGCGCAGCCGCCACATCATCAAGGCGCGCTGGCTGACCGAGGGTGAAGCCGCGACGCTGCACGAACTGGCCGCCGAATACGGCGTGTCGGCCGAGCGCATCCGCCAGATCGAGGCGCGCGCGCTGCAGAAAATGCGTGCGGTCATCCCAGCCTGAGTCCCGACCCGCCCCAAATAAAAGCCCCGCAATGCGGGGCTTTTGTTTGGGGCAAGCGGGCGATCAGAAGAACGAGGCGACCAGGACAGAAAAAAGGCTGATCCATGACCAGATAACCAATGCGACCACCACCACCATGGGGAAACCCTGAAAGGTCAGAAGCTGTTTCATTGCGCGAACTCCATTAAAGTTTATCGATTTTAGTTGATTCGTCTTTGCTGCTCAAGCGGCGGGTCGGCAACAGGGGATCGTCGTCGTCCATCAGGATGCGCTCGGCCGGGCCTTCCAGATCGTCGAACTGGCCGCTCTTGATCGACCAGAACACACCCACGATGATCAGCAGCACAAAGATTCCGGACAGCAGGAACAGGAAGCCCATGATGCCGCTCATGGCGCGACCGTCTCCTGCGTCATGGCATAGTGCAGCTTGCCATCCCGCTGCAAGCGCAACTCGACCAGCCAGCGACCGCTGGCTGGCAAACCCAGCACGCCACCGTAAACGCCCGGAGCAAGCGCCCCCAGGGGCAGCGTCAGTGCAGGCTGTGCAGCGCCGGGCCGCAGCAGGCGCAACTCGGCCTCGATGCGATCGACGGGCAGGCCGGTGCGATCCTTGACGCGGACCTCGACCACCCGCTCGGCCGCGTTGCCGTCGAGACCGACGACGTCGACCTGCCAGCCCAGTTCAGACTCGCGATGCGCCTGCGACAGTTCGGAGGAGACCGCCTTGGCCGCGCTCTGTCCATGCTCGACCACCCCGGAAAATCCGCTGTAAACGGCGCCGCCGTCGCTGCCCAGCCACCAGCGGCCCAGCGGTTCGGGCAGGCCCTTGGTGGCGATATACAACAGGCTGCCGTTGATCACGACCAGGCCGATGAAAAAAGCGATCAGGAGCTTGGGAACCCAGTGCATGCGTCCGACGCTGCGACGGCGAAACTGGGTCACCGCATGCAGCACCAGTCCCGCCGCGAGAAACACCGAGATGTGCATCGCCACCACGTCCAGCCCCGGCCAGCGCCCGATGATGAGCATGAAATAGCCGAGCAGCGGGATCAGCCCTGCCAGAACGGCGCGCAGAATCGGCGGCAGGTTGCGGATGCGGCCGCCGATTGCGTACAGGACCAGGACGGCCAGCAGCCCGCCAAACAGGGTGGTCATCGTATTCATGGGCGTCTTCCGGGATGATCGAACCGGACCGTTTCGGTGCGGGCTTCCGCAGGCTTGCCCATCGGCGTGATGACCAGATCGAAGTGCTGCGTCTTCGCTGCCCCCGCGGGGGACAACCTGACGCTCACCTGCACCAGTCCGCTGTGTCCGGGCTTGATGGTGATTTCATCGAAGTTGCCCAGGTCGAGCGCGTCCGCCGGGATGCCGCGCGCGCTGAACATGTAGGTCTGATCCTGCGCGGCCTTGTTGGTGATGCGGATCTGGTAGCGGTTGCGGATGTCGCCGTTCGACAGCACCACATAGAGCGGCTGGCGGATCTGGTTGACGGCGCGGTCGAAGCTGCCGCGCGTGGCCACGCTGTAGCCGAGGTAGCCGATCATCAGCAGCAGCGCCACGCCGTAGCCGATGGTTTTCAGCCGCTTCCATTGCACCCGGGGTTCGGCCGGCGTCGGCGAGGCCAGATTCTTCTCCGAATCGTAGCGAATCAGGCCACGGGGAAACTCGAACGAATCCATGATGGTGTTGCAGGCATCGATGCACAGCCCGCACGAGATGCATTTGTATTGCAGGCCGTCACGGATATCGATGCCGACCGGACACACCTGCACGCACAGGCCGCAGTCGACACAGTCTCCCAGCCCCTTTTCGTGGCGTTCGGCCAGGGTGCGCTGGCCGGCGCGTGCGCTGGCGCGGCCGCGTGTTGCTTCGCCGCGCCGGGCGTCGTAATGAACGGCCAGCGTTTCGGGTTCGTACATCACGCTCTGGAAGCGGCCATACGGGCAGATGTAGGTGCAGATCTGCTCGCGCATCAGGCCGGCCGCGGCATAGGTCGACAGCGTCAGGATGCCCGACGTGATGTAGGCGGCGGCCGCGGCCTGACCGGTGAGAAAATCCACCACCAGTTGCGGCGCGTAGGTGAAATAGGCGACAAAGGTGAGGCCGGTCCAGAACGACGCCAGTATCCACAGGGCATGCGTGCCGCCGACCTTGAGTACCTTTTCGCGATCCCAGGGCTGGCGGTAGAGGCGGATCCGGGCCGGACGCTCACCCTGTATCTTGTGTTCGATCCAGATGAAGAAATCGGTCCACAGCGTCTGGAAGCAGAAGTAGCCGCAGAACGCGCGGCCGACCAGCCCGGTGACGAAGAAGAGCAAAATGGCGGCGATGAACAGCAAGAGCGCCAGCCAGATGACGTCCTGCGGATAGACCGTCAGGCCGAAAATCAGGAAGCGGCGGCCCGGCAGATCGAACAGGACGGCTTGCGCCGGCGCATCCAGCCGCGACCACGGCAGCCACGGCAGCAGGAAATAAATCGCATAGGCCAGCACCAGCACCGTGGTCTTGAAACGGCGAAAACGTCCCTTCACCGATCGGGTGAAGATGGGTATGCGTTTCTGGTAAAGACCAAGCTGGTCTTCTAAGCCTGTCTGCATTTCGCTACCGGTTGCATGGGTGGGAAGCAAAAGCCCCCGAGAACGGGGGCTTTGCTTGTCTCTTCAGCCTGCGGCTTTATTGTCCACCGCCGAGTTCATGAACGTAGACCGTCAATACCTTGATCTGTTCCTGCGACAGGCGCCCGGCCCACGCCGGCATCACGCCTCTGTTGAGGCCGTTTGCAATCACGGTGCGAATCGCCGCGACCTTGCCCTCGCCGGCACTGGCTGCCGGCACATCGGCCCACAGCCAGATGTTGTCGGTGAGATTGGGCGCGCCCATGTCCTTGCGCCCGGTGGCGGCGCTGGTGT
>Ga0299912_10004648_pt1 | contig 11258 bp, 11 predicted proteins | sample RVTome_2_FD_207667 | JGI IMG/M metagenome (GOLD analysis project Ga0299912, IMG submission 207667) | Soil microbial communities from uranium-contaminated site in the Upper Colorado River Basin, Wyoming, United States - RVT95D214 (version 2) ... | reverse complement strand
GGGTGAGAGGGATGGTTTGTTGCAGGGAACTTTGCAGGGACACAAAAAAACAGGCTCATGTGGAAAACATGAGCCTGTTTCTATCAACCCGCTTCAGGTGTCAATGCCTTAACTGACTGGCATTGGGCCTCGACCGCGCTTTTTTGTTGGGCATGAGCGTGTCATCAACCCAGTCGTGCGTGCTGTGTCTCCAGCTTCTGCAGCATGGCACTGAAGTCGGCGAGTCGGGCTTTTTCCTGCTCGACGATGGTGGCGGGGGCGCGGTCGACGAAGCTGGAATTGGCCAGCTTACCCTGCGCCTTGGCGATTTCGCCCTGGATGCGGGCGATTTCCTTGGCCAGGCGGGCGCGTTCCGCGTCCTTGTCGGTTTCCACCACCAGCATCATCCGCATGTCGCCGACCAAGGCGACCGGGGCGTCGGCTTCCGGCAGTGCGGGGACGGCACTGACTTCGCTGAGTTTGCCGAGCGCGGCGATGTAGGGCGCGAGCGCGTTGATCGCGGCGTCGTCGCCTTCGATCACCAGCGGCACGCGCTGTGCCGGTGACAAGTTCATCTCGCCGCGCAGGGTGCGGCAGGCGTTGACCAGCTCCTTCAGCAACCGGATGCGCGCGACGCTGTCGGGATGGCGCTGTGACTCGTCCACCTGGGGGTAGGGCGCGAGCATGATGCTGTCGCCCGCGATCCCGGCGAGCGGGGCGACTTTCTGCCACAGTTCCTCGGTGATGAAGGGAATGATGGGATGGGCGAGGCGCAGCGTGGCCTCGAGCACCGTGGCCAGCGTGCGGCGGGTGGCGCGCTGCTGTTCCGGCGTGCCACCATTCAGCTGCACCTTGGCAAGTTCCAGGTACCAGTCGCAGTATTCGTCCCACACGAATTCGTACACGGCACGCGCGGCCTGGTCGAAACGGTAGGCGGCGAAGGCCTCGCGCACCTCGGCGACGGCCTGTTGCTGGCGTGCAGTGATCCAGCGGTCGGCGTCCGAAAAATCCATCGGCTGGCTGGCGTCCTGGCCGCAGTCGTGGCCTTCCAGGTTCATCAGTGCGAAGCGGGTGGCGTTCCACAGCTTGTTGCAGAAGTTGCGGTAGCCCTCGGCGCGCTGCAGGTCGAACTTGATGTCGCGGCCATGGGTGGCGAGGCTGGCGAAGGTGAATCGCAGGGCATCCGTGCCGTAGGCGGCGATGCCTGCTGGGAATTCCTTGCGGGTGCGTTTCTCGATGCTGGTGGCCTGCCTGGGATTCATCAGGCCTTGGGTACGCTTGGCGACCAGGTCGTCGACCGCGATGCCGTCGATGAGATCGATCGGGTCGAGCACGTTGCCCTTCGACTTGCTCATCTTCTGGCCCTCGGAGTCGCGCACCAAGCCGGTGACGTACACCTCGCGGAACGGCACCTTGCCGGTGAAGTGCAGCGACATCATCACCATGCGGGCGACCCAGAAGAAGATGATGTCGAAGCCGGTGACCAGCACCGAGGTCGGAAGAAACCGTTCGAGTTCGGGCGTCTGCTCGGGCCAGCCCAGGGTCGAGAAGGGCCACAGCGCGCTGGAGAACCAGGTGTCGAGGACGTCGTTGTCCTGCGTCAGTTCGCGCCCGCCGGCCTGCTTGCGGGCTTCGGCCTCAGTATGCGCGACGTAGAAATTGCCGTCGGCGTCGTACCACGCGGGGATGCGATGCCCCCACCACAGCTGGCGCGAGACGCACCAGTCCTGGATGTTCTCCAGCCACTGGCGATAGGTTGTCGTCCAGTTCTCAGGCACGAACTTCAGTTCGCCCGAATCGACCGCGGCGAGGCCCTGCTTGGCGAGGCCCTCCATGCTCATGAACCACTGGTCGGTGAGCATCGGCTCGATCACCGCATGGGTACGGTCGCCGCGCGGGATCATCAGCTTGTGCGGCTTGGCCGAGACCAGCAGACCTTTGGCCTGAAGTTCGTCGAGCAGCTTCTGGCGCGCGTCGTAACGGTCCAGCCCCTGGTACTCGGTGGGGCAGAGGTCGTTCATCTTGGCGTCGAGCGTCAACACGCTGATCGCCACCAGCTTGTGGCGCTGCCCCACCTGCCAGTCGTTGAAGTCGTGCGCAGGGGTGATCTTGACCACGCCGGTTCCGAACTCGCGGTCGACGTAGTCGTCGGCGATGACGGGGATGCTGCGCTCGGCGATCGGCAGGCGCACGTGCTTGCCGATGAGATGCGCGTAACGCTCGTCCTCGGGGTGCACCGCGACGGCGGTGTCGCCGAGCAGGGTTTCCGGGCGGGTGGTGGCGACGGTCAAGTGACCCGAGCCGTCCTCCAGCGGGTAGTTGATCTCCCAGATGAAGCCGTCTTCCTCGCTGCTGACGACCTCGAGGTCGGACACCGCGGTCTGCAGCACCGGGTCCCAGTTCACCAGCCGTTTGCCGCGATAGATGAGCCCTTCGCGATAGAGCCGCACGAACACTTCGGTGACGGCCTTCGACAGGCCCTCGTCCATGGTGAAGCGCTCGCGGCTCCAGTCGGGGCTGGTGCCGAGCCGCCGCATCTGGCGGGTGATGGTGGAGCCCGAATGTTCCTTCCACTCCCACACTTTTTCGAGGAATTTCTCGCGGCCGAGGTCGTGGCGCGAGACGCCCTGCGCGTCGAGCTGGCGTTCCACGACAATTTGCGTCGCGATGCCGGCGTGGTCGGTGCCCGGCTGCCATAGCGTGTTGTCGCCCGCCATTCGGTGGTAGCGGGTCAGCGCATCCATCAGGGTGTGCTGGAAGGCGTGCCCCATGTGCAGCGTGCCGGTGACGTTGGGCGGCGGCAGCATGATGCAGTAGGCGGGGGCGTCGGGCGCGTCGCCGGCCTTGAAGTAGCCGGCGCTTTCCCACTGGGCGTACCAGCGTTTTTCGATGTCAGCCGGTTCGAAGGATTTGGCGAGTTCCATGGCGTGCAGGCAAAAGCGCGATTATCCCAAAGAATCCGCGGGCGCGCCCCTAAAAATCATTGGGAAGGGCCACAAGACGTGGCCAGATGCGGTTTCAGGCCGACGGATCGCGCGGCTGCTTGAGCTTTTCGGCGACGGCGTCGCGCACGATCTCGCGAACGTTGACGTCAAGCTGGGAGAGCAGGGTGGCCACGGTCTGGTCGAGGTTCTTGCGCAATTCGGCGGCGACCTGTTTTTCCATCACCTCGGACAGGCGCGGCGCCAATTCGCTCATCAGCTGCTCCGCCAGGGTATCGTTCACGACGGCAGGGGGCGCTTCGGGTTCGCCAGAGGGTGCAGCAGGGGCCGCTGGCGTAGCCGCCGTTATGACGGGCGGGGTGCCGCGCTCGATCACGTCGGTCAGTACCGGCAGCCAGGCGTCGGGCGGCGGCGCATTTCCGGGGGAAGGGGCGTGTTCTGGAGCGGCTGCGCGGTCGGACGATGCGCCAAGGTCGGCCTCGCTGCCGCGATGCTTTTTCAGCAGCGCATCCATCTTGCTCAACAGGGGACTTTCGCTCATCGAGGCCTCCTAGCCGGCGTGCTGGCGCAGGTCGTGCGTTTGCAGGGCGTAGCCGCGCGTCTTGTAAAAGCGGTAGCGCTCGCGTCCCTGTTCGACCCCAGCTTCATCCAGGCCGACGATTTCGACCAGGCGCTCGAAGCGGGCAAAGGAGGGCGGCTGTCCGGTGTGCAGATTGATCATCACATCGGCGCTGCGCAGCGCATCGGCGTCGGTGCCGATCAGCACCGGCGTTTCGCCGGCCAGTGCGTCGGTATCGCGACAGTGCGGCACGAAGCTAAGGGCGGGCGTCGTCCACAAGAGTCGGTCGATGGCGTCAGCCACCGCCGCATCCGGCGCATAAATCATCACCTGCCTGCCCTGGCCGTGCGCCTTGGCGGCGACACGGCGGGCGATGTCGAGCGGGTCGTCGGCAAAGGTGTAGAAAAGGATCTCGGTCACTTGGCCGTGCGGTTCAACAGGAAGTGCACCAGAAGCGACACCGGGCGCCCGGTCGAGCCTTTCTTCTCGCGGCCACCCGTGTAGGCGGTGCCGGCGATGTCGAGGTGCGCCCAGTGGTATTTCTTGGCGAAGCGCGACAGGAAGCAGGCCGCGGTGATCGAGCCGGCGGGGCGGCCTCCGATGTTGGCCATGTCGGCAAGGCTGCTCTTCAGCTGCTCCTGATAGTCGTCCCACAGCGGCATGCGCCAGACGCGGTCCCAGGCATGGTCGGCGGCGTGCTCGATTTCGCGCGCCAGCGGGTCGTGGTTGCTGTAAAGCGCGCTGGGGTGCGCGCCGAGCGCGATCACGCAGGCGCCGGTGAGGGTCGCCAGATCGACCACCGCGTCGGGCTCGAAGCGCTCGGCATAGGTCAGCGCGTCGCACAGGATGAGGCGGCCTTCGGCATCGGTGTTGAGGATTTCAATGGTCTGGCCGGACATCGATTTGACGATGTCGCCCGGCTTGTTGGCGTTCGCATCCGGCATGTTCTCGCAGGCCGGAATCAGGCCGACGACGTTGAGCTTCAGTCCCAGTTCGCCGATGGCGCGGAAGGCGCCGATGACCGCGCCGCCGCCGCTCATGTCGTAGTTCATCTCGTCCATCTCGGCGGGCGGCTTGAGCGAAATGCCGCCGGCGTCGAAGGTGACCGCCTTGCCGACCAGCACCACCGGCTTGTCGCCTTTCTTGCCACCTTCGTGCTTCAGCACGATAAAGCGCGGCGGCTTGTCGCTGCCCTTGCCGACCGACAGGAAGGAGCCCATGCCGAGCTTGTCGCAGGCTGCGTAATCGAGCACCTCGCAGCCGAAGCCGTGGGCTTTTGCCACTTTTTTGGCCTCGCCGGCGAGGTATTCGGGGGTGCAGATGTTGGACGGCGTGTTGCCCAGGTCCTTGGCGAGACCGATGCCGTGGGAGATGGCCAGACCGCGCGCCAGGCCAGCCTCGCCGAACTTCAGTTCGCCGCGCCGCGATACCGCGAAGATCACGCGCTTCAATGGGCGGCGTGCCCCCTCCGGCTTGCTCTTCATGCGGTCGAAACGATACAGCGCATCGTGCGCGCTGATCACGGCCTGTTCGATGTTCCAGGTGACGTCGCGCTTCTTCACCGGGATTTCGGACAGCGTGATGGCTGCCTCCATCGAGCCGGTGTCGCGCAAGGTCTTGACCGCGCCGGCGATGGCGTCGCGGTAGGCTTTTTCGTGAAAGTCGCGTTCCTTGCCGAGGCCGACCAGCAGCACGCGGTCGGCCAGGATGTTCGGCACCCGGTGCAGCAGCAGGGTGCTGCCGGACTTGCCTTCCATGTCGCCGCCGCGCAGGATCTCGGACAGATAACCGTCGCTGGCGCGATCGATGTCGATCGCTGGCCCTGACAGCTTGCGGTTTTCGAACACGCCGACGACCACGCAGGCGGTGCGCTGCTTTTCGGGGGCGCCGCTTTTTATGCTAAATTCGAGTTCGATTTCCTTGTTTTCCATGTCTGTGCTCAAAAAAATACAGTTTGCCGATGCGCCGAATAGTGGCGCGGGCGCGGTGGAATGTCAAAAGTCCATCCGTTTCACGAACGGGTCACGGATTGCCCCATGCTTTATCGCCGCGCACTGACCCGCGAGATGGGCCTTACCACCGGCGCCGTGCTCACGGTGCTGATCGCGATTGCGCTGGTGGTGCTGTTCATCCGCCTGCTCGGCGACGTGGCGCGCGGCGAACTTGCCAACGAGGCGGTGTTTGCCTACCTCGGATTCTCGCTGCTGTATTTTTTGCCGGTGCTGATGACGATTGCGCTGTTTGTCGGCGTATTGCTGCCCTTGTCGCGCATGTGGCGCGACAGCGAGATGGTCATCTGGTTCAATACCGGCCTGTCGCTCACGCAGTGGATGCGGCCGGTGCTGACATTCGCCGCGCCGTTTTCGCTGGTGATCCTGCTGCTGACGCTGGTGCTCAATCCGTGGATGCAGACCAAGAAAAACGAGTACCGGCAGGACCTGAAGAGCCGCAGCGAAAGTTCCCTGATCGCCCCCGGCCTGTTTGCCGAATCCGGCTCCAGCCAGCGTGTCTATTATGTCGAATCGCTCAACCCGCTGACCGGGATCGTGCGCAACGTCTTCATGCAGTCGTACATCGACGGCCAGCTCGGCCTGGTGGTCGCGCGCGAGGGCAATCACACCGAATTGCCCGACGGTTCCCGCTATCTGGTGTTCAAGGATGGACGCCGTTACGAGGGCACGCCCGGCCAGCTCGACTACCGCATTGTGCTGTTCGAGCGTTACTGGATGCGTCTGGACCCGGTGGCCACCGGCGACAAGGTGACCAGTGTCCGCCAGGCGTCGATGCGCGAGCTGCTGGCGGACGCCACGCCGCCGGCGCGCGCCGAACTGCTGTGGCGGCTGGGCGTGCCGGTCTCCGCGCTGATTCTCGCGGTCATGGCCATTCCGCTGAGCTACGTCAACACGCGGGCGCGCCGGTCTTACGGGCTGGTGATCGCGCTGCTGCTGTATTTCGTCTACAACAACCTGCTGTCGCTGTCGCAGGCCTGGGTGGCGCAGGCCAAGCTCAATCCCTGGGTGGGGATGGTGTCTGCGCATTTATTGATGCTGCTCGCCGTGGTTGTCCTGTTCTACCTGCGTACGCGGCAGTATGACCCGCGCTGGAGACGATCATGAGCATGCTGGCGCGTTATCTGGGCAGTCAGGTGCTGGTGGCGTCGGGGTTCGTGCTGCTGGCGCTGCTGGTCCTGTTCGCTTTTTTTGACGTGATGCAGGAGCTCGGCAGCCTGGGCCGCAACAACTATGGCCTGGGGCAGGCCGCTGTGGTGGTGTTGCTGAGCATCCCGGGTCATCTCTACGAAATCCTGCCGGTGGCCGCGCTGATCGGCACGCTGTTCGCGCTGTCGCGTCTGGTGGGTAATTCGGAGTTTGCGGTGATGCGCGTGTCGGGCCTGTCCAACTGGCGGGTGGCGGGGTATTTCGCGGCGATCGGGGTGCTGCTGTCGCTGCTGGTGCTGGTGCTCGGCGAATTCGTGGCGCCGTGGTCCGATCAGACGGCACAGCGCTACAAGCTGTCGGCGACCCGTTCGGTGGTGGCGCAGCAGTTCCGCTCCGGTCTGTGGGTGAAGGATGGCAACAGCTTCATCAATGTGCGCGAGGTGATGCCGGACAATACCCTGCGCGGCATCGAGATTTACGGCTTTGAAGCCGACGGCAGCCTGGGGTGGATCCGGGCCGCCGAACAGGCCGACTGGCGCGGCGGCCAGACCTGGAGTCTGCGAGGGGTGACGGAAACACGCTTCGCTGCTGACGGCATCCGCGCCGCCCGCAGAGAGCGCCAGGACTGGCAGTCGGTTTTGACGCCCGACATCCTTAGCATGCTGCTGGTCGCGCCGGAAAAAATGTCGGCGCGCGCCCTTTGGCGCTACGTGGCGCACCTCAAGGAAAACAAACAGAAAGCCTCGCGTTACGAACTCGCCCTGTGGACGAAGTTCATCAGCCCGTTCGTCATCCCGATCATGATGCTGATCGCCATGCCGTTCGCCATCCAGGGGCCGCGCGCCGGCGGCACCAGCAGCAAGATTTTCATCGGCATCCTGGCCGGGCTCGGCTTCCACTTGCTGAGCCGGCTGTTCGGCCACCTCGGTTTGCTGAACGACTGGCCGGCGGTGGTGGTGTCGGTCCTGCCGTTGATGATCTTCCTGGCCATCGCCCTGTCGGGTATCCGGTGGGTGGACCGACGCTAGCGTCGCTGCCGCACAGGCTCGCCGAGTGTTTGCACGCAAGCGAGCCGGCGGCCAAGGTGGCCTGCGTGCATGCCCTGCAGGCCGATTGGCTGGCCGGGGCCCTGGATCCTGCAGTCGAAGTCGCACGCGACCCGATTGACCGGCCGGGGCATCCGCAAAAACCCGACCTGATCCCACCGCAAAAAGTGCCGCGGCGCCGCGCCGAGACCCTGCCCGGCCGCGCCGCACTCATCCATGCGCTGGCGCATATCGAATTCAACGCCGTCAATCTGGCGCTCGACGCTGCCCATCGTTTTGCCGGCATGCCGCCGGCGTATTACGCCGATTGGTTGAAGGTGGCGGACGAGGAGGCGCTGCATTTCGATCTGTTGAACACCCATCTGGCGTCGCTCGGCTACACCTATGGCGACTTCGCCGCGCACAACGGCCTGTGGGACATGGCGCTGAAAACCGCGCTCGACCCGCTGGTGCGCATGGCGCTGGTGCCGCGCGTGCTGGAAGCGCGCGGACTCGACGCCACCCCCTTGATCGTCGACAAGCTCCGGGCCGCGGACGATCTGCGCATGGTCGAGATTCTTGCCGTGATCGAGCGCGACGAGATCGGCCACGTCGCCATCGGCAGCCGCTGGTTTGGCTGGTTGTGCGCGGCGCGCGGGCTCGCGCCCGAATCGACGTTCCGCCAGTTGCTGGTGGAATACGATGCGTCGCCGCTGAAGCCGCCGTTCAATCTGGCGGCACGCCGCGCAGCGGGCTTCAGCGAGCCCGAGCTGGACTGGCTGAGCAGGCTCTAAGGAAACGCTGAACGATTCCGTCATCGCGAGGAGCGAGGCGACGCGGCGATCCAGGGTCCTTTTATTTAGCTGAGATTCTGGATTGCTTCCCGCCGCGCTTCGCTCGCGGTCGCAATGACACCTTCTGAATAAATCAGCGTTTCCCTAAAGCTCAGAGCCCCAACGTCGTCGCTGACACGCTGGCCGGCGAACGCTGCCACATGCCCTCGAATTCCTGATTCAGCAACACGGCATCGCGTGCGTCGTCCAGGTGGAGCGTGCCATGCACTGCGGCCTTGTCGGCGCGCAGCAGCACGCCGTGGCGATCGGCCAGCACAAACGCCTGCTCGGGGCGCGGCGCATCGGGGTCGGCTTGGCGGATATCGAGGACATGGCCGAAGTCGCGCACCAGCTGCATCAGACGGGGATGCCTGCGCGCCACGAGGCCGATGTCGTCGAGCAGCAGCTCGATGCGGCGGCCGCCGCCGGCCACGCACAGCGCGCGCAGGGCCGCGTGGCGCGGCTCGTGGTCGAACTCCAGCAGACTCAGGTCGTGGTCGTACAGCCGCAGCTGGCGGTGCGTGCCGGCCAGCAAGGCGTCGAATGCGGCACGGAATTCGGCGGGGGTTTCAAAGGCATTCATGCAGCGTCGATCTCCAGCCAGCCGGCTTCGTACCAGTCATAAAAGCGCTCGCGCAGCGCGGCAGGCAAAGGCGGCGCGAGGTGGCGCTGATCGGCAAGTTGCTTCAGCGCGGCGGTTTCGGCGGCGGTCGGCGTAAAGGCTTCGCCGTTGATGAAAAAACGTCCGCCTGTAAACAGCAGGCGCGATTTGGGATTGAGCGCGACGCCGACCTTGTTCGCCTGCTTGTAAAAAGCGGCACGGCCGAGCGGGGCGTCCGGCGCGTCGAAAAACACATTCGGCTTGGGTTCGGACAGATAGCGTCCGGCAAACTCGGCGATGTCGCGCTTGCCCCATTGGATTTTGGCGATCATGCCTTCGATCTGCGTCAGCATCGCCCGGCTGATTTCGCCGGGGTGGGCCTGCAGTCGCAGATCGGGGTCGGCGTAGCGGCCTTCCAGTTTGAGCGTGTCCTGCAGATGCATCAGGAATCCGTGGGCCAACTCCTCGGTGGTGGGGGCGCGGAAACCGATCGAATAGGTCGTGCAGGCGTCTTCGGCGACGCCGTAATGCGCGACATGCGGCGGCAGGTAGAGCATGTCGCCCGGACCGAGCACCCATTCCTCTTCCGCCTCGAAGCGGCGCAGAATTTTCAGCGGAACGTCGTCCAGGATCGCCAGATCGGTCTGCGTGCTGATCTGCCAGCGGCGATGACCCTGACCCTGCAGCAGGAAGACGTCGTAGGAATCGAAATGCGGCCCCACGCTGCCGCCGGGCACGGCATAGCTCACCATCAAATCGTCGAGCCGGGCGTGCGGGATGAAGTTGAAACGCGAAAGCAGCGCATCCGCTTCGGGCAGGACGTGGTTGAGCGACTGCACCAGCAGCGTCCACTCGGTTTTCGGCAGGCGCTTGAAGTCGCTCTTGCTGAACGGGCCGTGATCGAGCTGCCAGTGGGTGCCGCTGCCCTGGATCAGGCGTGACTCGACATCGTCGCGGCAGGCCAATTGCTGCATCTCGTTGGGTGACAGCAGGCCAGTGAAGTTGGGTACGGCATTGCGGATCAGAAGCGGGTGCTTGTGCCAGACATCACGCAGGAAACGGGAGGGGCTCAAGCCGCCAAGCAGGGTCGTCGTCATTCGCGGAATTATAACGATGTGTTTGGGCGCTCCCCTGTTAGAATGCTGCCGAAATTTGCGTGGTGGAGTCCCCATGTTGAAAGCGGGAGACAGCGCGCCGGATTTTTCCAATCCGGACGCGGACATGAACATCGTCGAACTGTCCCAGTTTCGGGGCAAGACGCTCGTGCTGTACTTCTATGTGCGCGACGACACCCCGGGCTGCACCACCGAGGCAATCGAATTTTCCGAACTGGAAAACGACTTCTCCAAACTGGGCGCCACGGTGCTCGGCGTGTCGCGCGACGACTGCATCAAGCATGGCGAATTCCGCGACAAGCACGGCATCAGCGTGCGGCTGCTGGCGGACAAGGAGCAGGCAACCTGCGCAGCCTATGGCGTGCTGCAGGACAAGGAAGTGGACGGCGTCGTGCGTAAAAGCGTGGTGCGCTCCACCTTCATCATCGACAAACAGGGCGTCATCCGTCATGCCCTGTACGGCGTTTCCAGCCGCGGCCACGCGGCGGAAGTGCTTCAACTGGTTGCTTTAATGAGCAAAGGGGAACTCAATTGAATATCGGCAAGGACACTGTCGTCACCATCACCTACATCGTCCGTGACATGGAAGGCAAGCTGCTGGAAGAGAGCGACGAACCGGTCAGCTACCTGCACGGCGGCTACGACAACATTTTCCCGCTGGTCGAGCAGGCGCTTGAAGGCAAGGCGGCGGGCGACAAGATCGACCTCAAACTGCAGCCGGCCGACGCCTTCGGCGAATACGAGGATGAGCTGGTGCGGCTGGAGCCGCGCGAGGCCTTCCCCGCCGACATCGAGATCGGCATGCAGTTCGTCGGCTCGCCGGTCGACGGCAGCGAGGAAATGCTCTACACCGTGACCGACATCGCCGAAGACAAGGTGGTGGTCGACGGCAACCACCCCTACGCGGGGCAGGCGGTGCATTTCCAGTGCGAAGTCGTCGAGCTGCGTGCCGCCACGCCGGACGAGGTCGAGCATCGCCACGCGCACGGCGCCCATGGCCATCACCACCATTGAGCCGTGCGGCCACTGAAGGCGGGCTGTTAAAC
>Ga0299912_10004647_pt1 | contig 11260 bp, 14 predicted proteins | sample RVTome_2_FD_207667 | JGI IMG/M metagenome (GOLD analysis project Ga0299912, IMG submission 207667) | Soil microbial communities from uranium-contaminated site in the Upper Colorado River Basin, Wyoming, United States - RVT95D214 (version 2) ... | reverse complement strand
CAGAGGGAGCGAGGCGCCCGCGATCTCCGCCTCGAACGACCAGGTCTCCTGGTTGGCCCCCCCGGAGAGACGCCGGAGATCCCTCACCTCCGCCGCGTCACCGACGCACCTGCTCAGCACGCCAGCCAGCGCCGCGGCGTGCACGTCGCCCATCCCTCACCACTCTCCGGTGTTGGGCATCGAGATCCAGGGCTCCCGAGGTGGGAGCGCCACGCCCGCCTGGAGCAGCTCGATGGAGATGCCGTCGGGAGAGCGCACGAAGGCCATGCGTCCGTCCCTGGGCGGGCGGCGAATCGCGACGCCTGCGTCCATCAGCTTCTGGCAGATCGCGTAGATGTTCTCGACGCTGTAGGCCAGGTGGCCGAAGTTGCGACCGCCGCGAAGCTCTTCCGGGTCCCAGTTGTGGGTCAGCTCGAGCTGGGCCTCGGGGTTCTCGTCGGCACCGAGGAAGACCAGTGTGAAGCGGCCCGCCTCGACGTCGACGCGCCGGATCTCCCGCAGGCCGAGGTGTTCGCAGTAGAAGCGGAGCGACTGCTCGAGGTCCGTGACGCGGACCATGGTGTGAAGGTATCTCACCGAAGGACTCCTCTCCCGGTTCCGCGAGACCTGGATGGATCGCGTGCAACGATACGCCGATAGCGGGGGCGTGGGCTCTGCAGCTGGCGCAATGGCAGGCGGCCGGCCCCGGCCCGGCGAGCCGTCTCGAGCGGAGCGGAAGGGCGAGTCGCAGCCTAAGGGCGGTGGTGCGGATCCCGCTGCCCGCTCGCTCAGTCGCTCGCCTCCTCCTCGCTCTGGTAGTACGGCGTGAGGCGGATCAGCAGCTCTCCCGCCTTCAGGATCTTCGCCATGATGGCGTCTTCGATGTCCGCCTTCCGCGCGTCCTCCTCGAACTCTCGCCGCAGCAGGCCGAGGCGCCGCCAGGCGGCAAAGGTCTCTTCGCGGCCCTCCCCGGCCTTGAGCTTGTTGGCGAGAAGCGTCGCGGTGTTGGTCATGATGCGGATGTCGTCCTGCGCGACGTAGAGGGAACGCTGGCGCGCCGGATTGGTAACGGGAGGCGCAGCCTGGATCTCCTTGCGGAGGTCCTTGATCGCCTTCTGGAACTCCTCCGCGATCTGGGTGACGCGCGCCTGGTCCCACTTGGCCAGCTCCGCAACAGCGACGGTGCCGACGAGCAGGAGCGCGAGGATGGCACCGACGGCCGCGGTCCCGCGGAATTCTCGGATCGACTCCATGATTTCTCTCCTTTCCAGCCCTGGGCTGGATCCCATCGCTGGATTTCCGGCGACGCGGCCTCGCGTCGGAGCGCGACATCACCCGAGAAGCCAGTCGGCTCCGAGCCTATCACAGCCGCGGTGCCATTCGCGTCGAGAAGGCGACGAAGGCAGGCGAGGAATTCGCGTGTGGGGAATTGCATCCATCGGGTGGTTCCGCCCTTCCATCCGAGACTCGCGAGACTGTGCCTGCAGCCCGCTTCCGGGCTGCAAAGGGCTGGGGGCGGGGTTTCATCGCAGCGGATGGGTTAAGATGGGAGGCGACGGAGCCGATGGGAGGATCTGTGGTCAGGAAGCACACGGGGATTCTTCTCCGCCGGCTGCTCTGCGCCGGCCTTCTCGCCTTCGCCTCGCTCGCCCTGGCGGGAGCGAGCGTTGCCGTGGACGACGTGGACGAGAATGGCTCCGCAATGGAGGCGCCGAGCGGGCTCGCGGAGGACGGCGGCTCGAGCTCTGCCGCATCCAGCCGGATCTGGGACGAGTACGACTCCAAGGAGGCGGGGCATCCCCTGCGGATCATCGCGTACGCGCTGCACCCGGTGGGCGTCGTCATCGACCGTCTGATCTTCCGGCCCGCCTGGTGGCTGGGATCCCACGAGCCCTTCCATACCCTGTTCGGCCGGACCGACTGAGCCGGCGCACTCGGTGCCGCGTCGAGGGTTGCCCGAGGGGTTCAAGTCGGTATGTTTATTGCATATGCGACCGTTCTGGGCGAATGCCGCTGTCGGCGTCTGCGTCTCGATCGCTCTGGGATGCGCCTCGACGGCATGGTCCGACGAGAGCTCGTCGTCCGCCCTCGAGCTCGAAGAGATCACCTTCGTCGTGAGCCAGGGGACCGAGAACGAGGTGGTCCTGGTCGCCGAGCGCGCCCGGGTGGAGACGGGCGAGAAGCTCGCCCATCTGACCACCGTCCACCTCCTGCTGGCCCCGGGTCGCGAGAAGCCCGGGCTCGACATGAGGTGTGAGCGCGGGACCGTCGACATGGAGACCAGTGATTTCCACGCGGCGGGAAACGTGCGGGGGACCACCGGCGACGGACGGCGCTTCCGCACCGAGCGTCTGCGCTACAGCCACGGGCCGGGCCTGGTGACGACGGACGCGCCCGTCGACATCCGGGACGAGGCCGGACGCTATAGGGGCAATGAGGGGTTTCGCTACTACGTCCGGGAGAACCGCTTCCTGCTGCGCGGCGCAGCGACGGTGGTGAAGTGATGAGCGCAATGCGGCGAATCGTGCCGTCTCTCGCGGTGGGCCTTCTCGCGCTCGGCGCGTTCGCAGCGGCGGCGCAGGAGGCGGGGGACGGCGTCCGCATCGGGGTCGCGCCTTTCGAGAGAGTGGGTGCTGCCGGTCTCGCGGTTCCCGACATCGCGAGCGGCCTCGCGCAGCTTCTGAGCACCAAGGGAGTCGAGCGCGTCGTCGGTCCCGCAGAGCTCGGCGGGACGGCCGCGGCCGCGCCGGCGGCGGAGGAGACCGTCTCCCGGGCGAAGCGGGCAGGGGTGGACCTGGTGGTGGTCGGGCGCACCACCCGGCTCGGAGAATCGCTCAGCGTCGATAGCCAGCTGCGGTCCGCGGTCACCGGTGCGCCTCTCGGAACGCCGATGGTGGTCGAGGCCAGCGGACCGAGCGATCTCGGAAGGGCGATCGACGAGCTTGCGACACTGGTGCTGGAGAGGAGCCGGCGAGCTCTCAGCGGCACCATCAGCGCGGCGGCACCGCGCCGCGGCGAGCCGCGGGCGCCTGTCGCCCCGGAGAGGGAGAAGGGCGACGGCTCGGGAGAGGGGCAGCCCTTCGACAGCGATGCCCCGATCTCGATCAAGTCCGATGTGCTCGAGGCCGTCGAACAGGATGGTGAGAGAAAGTTCGTCTTCTCGGGCAACGTGCGGGCGACGCAGGACGATCTCCGTCTCCAGTCGGATCGCCTGGAGGCGTTCTATCCGAAGGGGCAGAGCCAACCGGAGCAGATGGTGGCGACGGGCAGCGTCGTGATCAGGCAGACCGGGAAGCGCGCTCTGTGCAAGAAGGCCACCTACCTCCGCACCGCGCAGAAGCTGGTGTGCGTCGGTAACGCGCAGCTGGACGAGAAATGCGATCGGGTGCGCGGCAAGGAGATCGTCTTTCACCTCGATACCGAGGTGCTGGAGGTGATCGGCGCCGCCGACGTCCGGATCCACCCCGAAGGCGTCGCCTGCGAGCCGGTCGACGCCGCCCGGGCCAGCCGATGACGTCGCGGGCGCTGACCACGGTGGGGCTCTGCAAGCGCTTCGGCGACCGCGAGGTGGTCCGGAGTCTGGACCTTCGGGTGGATCCCGGGGAAGTGGTGGGACTTCTGGGGCCGAACGGGGCCGGAAAGACCACGAGCTTCAACATGATCGTGGGAGGGATCCGGCCGACCCGGGGCCGCGTCTTCGTGGGTGACGAGGAGCTCACCAACCTTCCCATGTACCAGAGGGCGCGGCTGGGCGTCATCTACCTGCCCCAGGAGCCGTCGGTCTTCCGCAAGCTCAGCGTGGCGGGCAACATCGAGGCGATCCTGGAGACCGTGGAGCCGGATCCGGGCCTTCGGCGGGAGCGCCTGGGGAAGCTGCTGTCCGAGCTCGGTCTGGCCGATAAGGCCGGTCGGCGCGCGGATTCGCTCTCGGGCGGGGAGAGGCGCCGCGTCGAGATCACCCGGGCGCTGGTGCTGGATCCGAGATTCATGCTGCTGGACGAGCCCTTCACGGGCATCGATCCGATCGCAGTGATCGACATCCAGAAGATCATCGAGCAACTCAAGCTTCGCGGGATCGGGATCGTGATCACGGAGCACAAGGTTCGGGAAACGCTCGCCGTCTGCGATCGGGCCTACATCATCCAGGAGGGTGAGATCATCCGGCACGGAAGTCCGCAGGAGATCGCGAACGATCCCACCGTGCGCGAGATCTACCTCGGCGAGAACTTCGAATTGACCTAGGCAATCGGCGCGGGAGATTCGAGGCCGGCGCAAATGGCGATCGCGCTCAGACAAGAGCTCAAGCTGACCCAGCAGCTGGTGATGACGCCCCAGCTGCAGCAGGCGATCAAGCTGCTGCAGCTCTCCCGCCTCGAGCTCCTCACCACGGTCCAGCAGCAGCTTCAGGAGAATCCCGTCCTCGAGGAGAGCCTCGAGACCGAAGAGGAGCTTCCCGGGGAGGTCTCCAAGGAGGCCGAGGCCCAGGAGACGCCGCCGGCGGAGCTGTCCACGGACCACGAGGAGCATCGCGAGGCCAGCCAGGCGGAGAAGATCGCCGACCTCGACTGGCAGAACTACATGGACGCCTACCCCCAGACGGGGATGTCGGTCGCTCGCGAGGAAGACGATCGCCGCTCGCTGGAGGCGACCCTCACCCGGCGTCCCACCCTCCAGGCGCATCTCGAGTGGCAGATCCACCTCTCCTCGTTCTCCGAGGAGGAGAAGTGCGCGGCGGGCTGGATCCTGGGGAATCTCGACGAAAACGGCTACCTGCGCTCCTCGGTCGAAGAGATCGCGCGCCAGTCGGGGGTGGCAGAGGGCATCGTCGAGGCCGCCCTCGCCAAGGTCCAGGCGCTGGACCCGCCGGGCGTCGCGGCGCGGGACCTGCGCGAGTGCCTGCTCCTGCAGCTCGCCAGCCTCGGGCTCGAGGCTCCGCTGGTCTACCGCCTGGTGGACGAACACCTCGCCCCCCTGCAGAAGCGGGACTTTCGCGGCATCGCTCGCGCTCTCGGCGTGACGGTCGAGGAGGTGGCGGCCGCCGCCAACGTGATCGCGCGGCTGGAGCCCCGGCCCGGGCGGGCCTTCGGCGGCGACGAGCCCATCTACATCACCCCGGACATCTACGTGCACAAGCTCAACGACGATCTCCACATCGTCCTCAACGAGGACGGCCTGCCCCGCCTGAGAATCAACAACCTCTACCGGGAGGTGCTGGCGCGGGATCGGGAGGTCAGCAAGGACACCCGGGACTACGTCCAGGACAAGGTTCGCTCGGCGATGTGGCTGATCAAGTCGATCCACCAGCGGCAGCGGACGATCTACAAGGTGATGCAAAGCATCGTCAAGAACCAGCGCGAGTTCTTCGAGCACGGGATCGCCCACCTGAAGCCCCTGAACCTGCGGGACGTGGCCGATGACATCGGGATGCACGAGTCGACCGTCAGCCGAGTGACGACGAACAAGTACGCTCACACGCCGCAGGGGATCTTGGAGCTCAAGTACTTCTTCAACTCCAGCATCAACCGGGTGGATGGCGAGGCGGTGGCGAGCGCGAGCGTCAAGGAGAAGATCCGCCGGATCATCGCCGCCGAGGATTCCCGCCGTCCCCTCTCCGACCAGCGCATCGCGCAGATGCTCAGGAACGGGAACATCGACATCGCCCGGCGCACGGTGACGAAGTACCGGGAGTCGATGAGGATCCTCTCGTCGACGAAGCGCCGCGAGATCGGTTAGCCTGCGGTCGGAGGCGGGGAAGGTCGATGAAGATCATGGACATTCTCCTCAGGGACGCGGTGATCCTGGACGTCGAGTCCAAGGGCAAGCGCGAGCTCCTCGCCGAGCTCTCCGAGTGCGCGGCGCGGGCCGAGGTCAGCATCGACGCGAAGCGGCTCTTCCAGGTGCTGCTGGATCGAGAGAGTCTCCAGAGCACGGGGATCGGCGACGGGGTGGCGATCCCCCACGGCAAGATGCCGGGCCTACCGCGGCTGGTGGCGTCGTTTGCCCGCAGCCGGGACGGCGTCGACTTCGAGTCGATCGACGGCCAGCTCACCCACCTCTTCTTTCTGCTGGTGGTCCCCGAGCAATCGGGAGGGCAGCACTTGAAGGCGCTGGCGCGGATCTCCCGGTTCTTTCGGGACGCGGGGTTCCGGAAGGCGCTCTCCGAGGCGGAGTCCCGGGAGGACGTCTTCCGGGCCATCGAGGAGCAGGACGCGAAGTTCTGAGGGATTTCGCGGTCGCTTTCCCGCGAGGGCCTGAGCGTGGAATCGCAGGTGCACGGCGCATTGGTGGAGGTCCTGGGCGTCGGCGTTCTGATCCGAGGTCCGAGCGGCATCGGCAAGAGCGAGACCGCCCTCGAGCTGGTGGTCCGCGGCCACCGGCTGGTGGCCGACGATGTGGTCCGGATCCAGCGGCTCGAGGACGGCGGCCTGTCGGGATCCTCCCCGGAGATCATCCGACACCACATCGAGATCCGGGGCATCGGGATCCTCTACGTCCCCGATCTCTACGGTGCGGAGGCGGTGCTCGAGAGCGCCCGGATCGGGGTGGTGTGCCGGCTCGAGCACTGGCGCGAGGGTGCGGAGTACGATCGGGTCGGGTTCTCGAGGGCCACCGAGTCGGTGGCCGGGGTGGCGGTGCCGATGATCCTGCTCCCGGTCCGGCCCTCGGGAAACATGGCGACCCTGATCGAGGTGGCGGTTCGGGACCACCTGCACCGATGCGCCGGCGCCGGGAGCGCTGCGAGCCGGCTCGACCAGCGGCTGCGCAGCCTGGCGGGGGCAAGGTGACGGTCGGCGGCGCCCACATCGTCTTCGTGAGCGGGCTCTCCGGCAGCGGCAAGACCACCGCGATGGCCGCGATCGAGGACCTGAGCTTCTACTGCGTCGACAATCTGCCCGCCCAACTGATCGAGCAATTTCTCGATTTATGCGCCAAGTCCACGCCTCCTATCATGAAAATCGCTCTTGCCATCGATGCACGAGAGGCGGAATTCCTGCGCGGCATCCCCGCCGTGATCGAGAACCTGCGGACCCGGGGCGCCCGGGTTCAGCTGATCTTCCTGGAGTGCTCGAACCAGAACCTGATGCACCGCTATCGGGAGACCCGCCGGGTCCATCCGCTTTCCCCGGCAGGGTCCGTGGGCGAGGGGATCGAGACCGAGCGCCGGTTGCTGGCGGAGGTCTCGCGGCTGGCGGATTTCGTGGTGGACACCTCCGAGTTCAACATCCACCAGCTTCGCGAGACGGTGGTGGGCTTCGTGGCTGGGGGCGCGCGCCCCACCGTCGTGAACATGATCTCCTTCGGCTTTCGCTACGGCGCGCCCAGCGCCGCCGAGCTCCTCTTCGACGCCCGCCTCCTGCCCAATCCGCACTTCGAGCCCAGCCTGCGCTCGCGCAGCGGTGAGGACCGGGAAGTGGCCGAGTACGTTCTCAAGAACGAGCGCGCCTCGGGGCTCTTGGACCGGCTTCGCGGGCTCCTCGGATTTCTGCTTCGGCTCTACGACGACGAGGGGAAGCCCTATCTCACCGTGGCGATCGGCTGTACCGGAGGGCGTCACCGCTCGGTGGCGATCGTGAATGCCCTCGCGAGAGATCTCCGCAGCGGCGGGCGTGACGTGAACGTGACTCACAGGGACGTGGAGAAGCAGTGATGAAGGTCGGAGTGCTGATCGTTGCCCACTATCGCCTGGGACAGGAGATGCTCCAGGCCCTGCGCCTGATCGTCCCGGACAGCCCCCCCTTCCAGGCGGTCGGCATCGAGCCGAAGCAGAGCGTCGACGAGATGCGCTCGGCGATCGCCGAGGCGCTGGCGGTAGCCGACACCGGCGACGGGGTGTTGATTCTCACCGACATGTTCGGGGGCACGCCCTCCAACATCAGCCTCTCGTTCCTGAAGGAGCACCGGATCGAGGTGGTGACGGGAATCAACCTGCCGATGCTGATCAAGCTCGCGACTCTCGCTGAGGAGAAGCCCGTCGAGGAGCTGGCGGTCTTCGTCAAGGACTACGGGCGGCGGAACATCTCGGTGGCGAGCGAGCTGCTTCCGGAAGGGCGGCGGTGAACGATACGGCCACGCTCGAGCGGGAATTCACGGTGGCGAGCGAGCTCGGCCTTCACGCCCGCCCGGCGGGGCAGTTCGTCCAGCTGGCCGGGCGCTTCTCGGCCGAGATCACGGTTTCCGCGGACGGGGAGTGGGTGAGCGCCCGAAGCGTCCTCTCCCTGCTCTCGCTGGCGGCCGGTCAGGGGACCCGGCTCCGGATCCGGGCCTGCGGGAGCGACGCGGCGGAGGCGATCGACGCGCTCGGCCGACTGCTCGAGAATCCCACCGCGCATCGGCCCGATCCGGAACCCGAGGCTCCGGGCTAAGCTGGCGACCGAATTGGGCTTCTCCTAACTTCCGCGACCCGGGGTCCGGGAAATCGATCGCCCCGAGGGACCCCAGGAGAGAGAGGGCATGGTTTCTCGCAAGCTGTTCACGTCCGAATCGGTCTCGATGGGTCATCCGGACAAGATGTGCGACCAGATCTCGGACGCGATTCTCGATGCGATGATCGCGCAGGATCCCGCGTCCCGGGTCGCCTGCGAGACGCTGACGACCACCGGGCTGGTGGTGATCGCGGGCGAGGTGACCAGCAAGGCGAGGGTCGATCTGGCGCCGCTGGTGCGCTCGGTGATCCAGGACATCGGATACACGGATTCGGAGATGGGCTTCGACGCGGCCACCTGCGGGGTGATGGTGGCCCTGGGACGGCAGTCCCCCGACATCTCCCAGGGCGTGAGCGTCGGCGAGGGCCTCCACAAGGGGCAGGGGGCCGGGGACCAGGGAATGATGTTCGGTTTCGCCTGCGACGAGACGCCGGAGCTGATGCCCGCGCCGATCCGCTTCGCCCACCGGCTGATGGAGCTGCAGCGGGAGAGGTTCGAGTCGGGTGAGATCGAGTACCTGCGGCCCGATGCCAAGTCCCAGGTGACGGTCGAGTACGAGGGAGATCGGCCGGTGCGCATCCCGACGGTGGTCCTCTCCACCCAGCACGATCCCGACGTGTCCTACCAGCAGCTCAAGCAGGACGTGATCGAGGCGATCGTGAGGCCCGCGCTGCCGGGTCATCTCCTGGACGGCGACACCGTCTTCCACGTGAACCCCACCGGTCGCTTCGTGATTGGGGGCCCGATGGGTGACGCGGGGCTCACCGGCCGCAAGATCATCGTGGATACCTACGGCGGGATGGGACGGCACGGCGGCGGCTGCTTCTCCGGCAAGGATCCCTCCAAGGTCGATCGCAGCGCCGCCTACGCCGCGCGCTGGGTCGCCAAGAACCTGGTCGCCGCCGGCCTGGCGAGGCGCTGCGAGGTGCAGGTGGCCTACGCGATCGGCGTGGCCGAGCCGGTCTCGATCCGGGTCGAGAGCTTCGGCACCGGGAAGGAGAGCGAGGCCACCCTGGAGCGGCTGGTCCGCAAGCACTTCGATCTCACGCCCGCCGGCATCATCGAGTCGCTCGATCTGCTGCGCCCGATCTACCGGGGCACCTCCTACCACGGGCACTTCGGCCGGGAGGACGCCGGCCTGCCGTGGGAGGAGACGGGCAGGGCCGAGGCGCTGCGGCGGGATGGCGGCAAGTAGATGGGCGGCGCACTCGGCTTGATCTGGCTGCAGGCGGGGGAGGCGCAGAAGGGAAACCCGATGGGCTTCCTGATCCCGATGGGCGCCATCTTCCTGATCTTCTACTTCCTGCTGATCCGACCTCAGCAGCGCAAGCAGAAGGAGCAGGCGAACCTGCTCAAGGCGCTCGGCAAGGGAGACCGGGTAGTCACCACCGGCGGGATTCACGGCGTGGTGACTGGCACATCCGACGACGTGCTGACGCTGGAGATCGCCAGCCTGAAAGGGGAGCGGATCCGGATCAAGGTCGACCGAGCCCGCATCGACCGGCGCATCGAGCAGGCGAAGGGAGAGGAGTCATGAGCCTCCGCTGGCGCCTGGGCTCGATGGCGGCGCTGGTGCTGCTGCTCGCCTACCTCGCGCTCGCCAACTTCGTCCCCGCGGAGCGCCGGGCGGGGGCCTGGTATCTGCCCGACCAGGGTCTTCGCCTGGGCCTCGATCTCCAGGGTGGAATCCATCTGGTGATCAGCCCGGATCTGGATGCGGCGGTCGCCCAGGAGCTCGGCCACCTCGAGGACAGCCTCTCCCGGCAGCTCGAGGAGAAGAAGATCACGGGAGCGCGGATTTTCGTCGAGGGGGAGAGGCTCGAGGTGGCGCTCGCGGGGGCCTCCGACGCGCAGGGGGCCCGCGACCTCTTGAGGGACTACGAGACGCTGCGGGTGGTGGACTCCGACGCCGAGCGGCTCTCGCTGGTGCTCACCGACGAGTGGCGCGACCAGGTGCGCGAGCGCGCCATGCTGCAGGTGCTCGAGGTGTACCGCCGGCGGGTCGACGACCCGCAGACCGGGATCCCCGAGTCGGTGGTGACGCGGCAGGGGCCGGACCGCGTCCTGATCCAGTTTCCGGGGATCTCGCGGGTCCCGGACATCTTCCGCAAGACCGGCCACCTGGAGTTCAAGATCGTCCAGGACGCCGATCAGAGTGAGGAGCTGCTGCGTGCCAAGCATCCCGAGGGGCTTCCCGAGGGCACCGAGGTCGTCTTCGAGCGCGAGAGGGAGACCCAGCGCATCGTGCGCGCCTACCTCGTCCCGCAGACTCCCGACATCACCGGCGACTACCTGGCCGACGCCCGGATGGGCTTCGACAGCAGGATCTCCGAGTGGCAGGTGGACTTCACCTGGTCGAGCGAGGGGGCGGAGATCTTCGCCGCGCTCACCGAGAAGAACATCGACCAGCTCCTGGCGATCATCCTCGACGGGCAGGTCTACAGCGCCCCGCAGATCCGCGCGCGGATCTCCCGGCAGGGCGTCATCACCGGCCGCTTCAGCTCCGAGGATGCCGCGGACCTCGCCGTCATCCTGAGAGCGGGTGCGCTTCCGATCGCCGTCCAGATCGAGGAGGAGCGCACCATCGGACCGGCCCTGGGGGCCGACTCGATCCGAAGCGGCGTCTGGGCCTCGGTGATCGGCTCGCTGCTGGTGGTGGCCTTCATGGTCGGCTACTACCGGCTCTCCGGCGGCTACGCGAGCGTGGCACTCCTCGCCAACCTGCTGATGCTGGTCGGGCTGATGTCGCTCTTCGAGGCCACCCTCACCCTTCCGGGAATCGCCGGCCTGGTGCTCACCATCGGCATGGCCGTCGACGCCAACGTGATCATCTTCGAGCGGATTCGCGAGGAGCTCCG
>Ga0299912_10004646_pt1 | contig 11261 bp, 5 predicted proteins | sample RVTome_2_FD_207667 | JGI IMG/M metagenome (GOLD analysis project Ga0299912, IMG submission 207667) | Soil microbial communities from uranium-contaminated site in the Upper Colorado River Basin, Wyoming, United States - RVT95D214 (version 2) ... | reverse complement strand
AGATCGTTCGGGAACTATCAGAGAAACAACAGGTGAGCCAGAAATTTTACGATGAGACCGCTCAACTGATCTCTTCATTTGTCAGCCAGATGAAAGGTAAGACTGACCTGCCACCTAAAGCGGCTGAACCCGCTCCTTCGATCCCGGAAGATGAAGCGAAAAAACTACCCAGTGAGCAGATGCTGCAGATCTTCATCCTGGAAGCCCGCGAATATGCCGAAGACGTGAATTTTATTCTGATGAAACTGGAAAAAACTCCTGAGGATCCGGAACTGGCTGAACAGCTCATGCGGATGCTTCACACCCTCAAAGGCTCCTCTTCGATGGTCTACCAGGAGCCGCTGGAGAAATTATTTCATTACAGTGAAACTCTGGTGGAGAACTTGCAGAAACAGGGACAATCCTTTACGGCTGACAACATCGATCTGCTCTTTGCGATGGTGGATGAAGTAGAATTCATGCTCACTTCTCTGGCAGATCATAAAAAGTTAAAGACCCAAAATTATGAGCAGCTGCTGGAAAGACTGCAGTCATTGCAGGGTGCCGAGGCAGTTATTGAGAAAGCAGTGACGCCCGAAAAAGCCGAACCGGAACCCATTCTGCCTGATGAATATGTGACAGTGACCGATGAGATTGAGACGACACCTGCCAGAACCCCGGATACTCACATCCGGATGCAAGTGAAACAGATGGATCAGCTGCTGAATGAGGCGGCGGAGTTAGTGATCAATAATAATCAATTCAAAACCCAGATTGACCGTTTCAAGAATTTCCTCCCGCGGCTGGATCTGGAGAAGAAGAACCTGCAAACAGTACTCGGACAGCTCGATAAAATCGTGCACGAACAGGACCGGATTCTGCTACTGGTAAAATCCGGATCGCAGAGTATTCCGACCATCGAAGAATCACAAAAAGTGTATTTTGATAATGTAAAAAGGGTGGTAGAGCATCTGCAAAAATTCCAGACCAATTTTACCCAGGCGCTGCAGGGAATAAAAGATTCCGGTAAATTTTATGATGAACAGCTGCAGAAAATCTCCCGCCTGAGCAATCAAATTCATGATGAGATCATTCAGGCCAGGCTGGTTCCCATCAGCATTTTGCTGCAGCGATTCCATCGACCACTACGCGATATTGCCCGGAAATTCGGCAAGAAGATTAAACTCTTTATCGAAGGGGAGAGTACTGAAATTGACCGGGTGATGGCTGAAGAATTATATGAGCCCATGCTGCATATTCTCAGGAATGCCATTGACCATGGAATAGAGCCACCCGAGCAGCGCCGGAAGGCTGGAAAAGCCGAGGAAGGACTGATAAAGATCTCGGCGGTGCAGGAACGGAACACTATCAGTATCTCGGTGGAAGATGACGGCCGGGGAATTGATGTGGACGCGATTCGCAGAAGGGTGGTAGAATTAAAACTGCTTACTCCGGAACTGGCCGATAAACGGACTACCCAGGAGATGTATGAATTTTTAATGTATCCAGGTTTTTCAACCGCGGCCCAGTTGAGTTCCCTGAGCGGCCGGGGAATAGGTCTGGATGTGGTACGCAATCAGGTGCAAAAGCTGAAAGGTGATCTGCGAATCTATTCGCAGATTGGAAAATTCAGCCGTTTCACGATCAGGGTGCCTATTTCCATCACCGTGATCCAGTCGATCCTGGTGGAAATAAATAAAAATCTCTATGCCATTCCCCTGATGCAGGTGGAAGAGACTCTCTCAATCGGCCCGGAAAATCTGATCCTGAAAGAAAGCGGTTTTGTCATCCGTCAACGAGGAAGTGAGATTCCGGTCATTAAAATGTCAGACCTGATGACTCTGGCCAGATCCGGGGAACAGTCTGCCAGCCGGGCATCCGGTTATCCCATTATCATCGTACAGGATGAGGGTAGGAAAGCGGCCTTACTGGTAGATAAGATCTTGCACCGCGAAGAAATTCTGATTAAATCGCTGGGGCAGATTTTACAGCGGGTAAAATTTGTAATGGGCGGTTCGATTTTAGCGGATGGACGGGTGGTACTGGTGCTTGACGTTCCCCAGATTGTTTTCAGCACTCTGAGACTGAAAGAGAAGGATGTGGCTCTGAAGATGGAAGATGTGAAGCGGCTGGAAGAGGAAGTTATTCTCTCCCGGAAACCCGTGAAGGAATCAGTCGTCGAAAAGCGCCGGATAAGAGGCCGTAAACCGCTGGTGCTGGTAGTGGATGATTCCTTGAGTGTGCGTAAATTTTTGTCCGGAATGCTGTCCAAACATGGTTATGAAGTCGAAGTAGCCAAGAGCGGATCGGCTGCCATGGAATGGCTCAATCAGAAAGAATTTGATTTAATGATTACTGATTTAGAGATGCCGCAGATATCCGGATATGAATTAATTGAACAAATTCGCTCTGATGCCCGCTGGGAAAAATTACCGGTGATTGTCCTCACCGGCCGGGCCAGCAAACAGATTGAGCAGCATATCACCCGGCTCGGTGCCAATGAATTTGTGGTTAAACCCTTTAAGGAATCCGACCTGCTGGAGAAACTCGGTCAATATATTGATTATCGGATGTAACAATTATTTCGAGTATTTAAAATCAGTGAAAAAGAACGGCTCTTTCCTACACCAAAGTGAAATGATAAAAACTTTAATTTTTATATTATTTATTCTGTCATTTTCTGATCTGGCAGCTCAAAAATATTTTTCTGGTGAAATTTCGCGAAACACCCGCTGGCAAGGCGAAATCTTTATTGACGGAGATGTGACTGTTCCCCAGGGAGTGATTCTTACTATTGAAGGCGGCACCCGGATTTTTTTCAAACCCAAGTCCGATGTTCTTAAGTCCGGTAAAGATAAAGAGCGTGCCGAACTCATTATCAACGGAATGATCCTGGCCAAAAGTAATTCCATGAGCTCGCCCATTATCTTTACCTCTGAATCTAAAAAACCGCAGATGAATGACTGGTATGGAATCACCATTAAAAATTTTTATGATCAGTCTTTTTTACAGAATTGTATCATCGAATTTGCCTACAAAGGCATCATCTGCTATGGGAGTGCTCCGATTATCTCCGGCGGTGAAATAAGGTTTAATCATAATTCCGGTATAAGCTGTGAAGTTAAAGCCGCTCCGATCATCAGCAACCTGCTGTTGATGGGAAATGGTTTTGCCGGAATTAATTCCGAACTGGCCTCTAATCCCATTGTCAGCGGTTGTACCATCTCCGATAATTATTATGGAGTGATTGTCTTCAGCCGTTCTGCTCCGGATCTGGGAACTGTACCACTGGACGAGACAAAGAGCAAGGGCCAGAATCGACTTTCCAACAATTTTGAGTTTGATGTCTACAATCATTCCAATAATCCGGTCCATGCTCAGAATAATATCTGGACTTCCACTAATGCAAGGGGAATCCCCAACGTCATTTATGATAAATTGGATAATCCGGCCTATGGAGATGTGATCTATCTGCCGATCTTTACCGAAAGCCGGCCGGTAGTTCAACCGCCAGTAGTTATTGCAGCTGCTCAATCGGAACCTGCTCTGGATGCTGGTAGTACTTCCCAAAACCAGGCCTCAGTTATACCCCCGGCTCCGGTAGCTGAGGATACGGCCGCAGCAATCGCCCAGCAGACTTTCTCGGACAGCATTCCACCTTTGCTCACAACTCTGAGCGAATCTTCAGGGCAAAACGAAGAACAGGTTTCTACTGAAACTGCTCTGGCTTATAACGAACCTCCTCCGCCTGCTCCGGCAGAACCAGTGATCCAGGAACCGATTCTGGAAGCTTTCCTTGATTCAGGAAAACGGGAGTATGTCCGGAAAGTTCAGCCGGAATATCCCAAGATCTATTTACAGACTGGTACCCAGGGTGATGTACTGGTGGAAGTCATCATCGATCGGCAGGGGAATATTGAGGATCTGCGGGTGCTACGGTCTGATGGTGATTTGTTTACCGACGCTTCGCTCTCGGCTTTGAAAAAATTTCTCTATAAACCCGGTCAAATGAGCGGCAAACCGGTTAAGTACAAGGTGATTGAGCGCTTCCGTTTTAAGTTGAAAAACTCCCAATGAAAATTAAAAAGAAGAAAAATTACTTGATCGGTATTGCCGGAAATATCGGAGTAGGCAAGACCACCCTTACCCGCAATCTGGCCGAACGACTGAAGTGGAAGCCCTTCTATGAGAGTGTGATCGATAATCCCTATCTGGATGATTTCTATCGTGAAATGCGGCGCTGGAGTTTTAACCTTCAGATTTATTTTCTGGCTCACCGCTTCCGCTCCCAGAAAGAAATTGCCGATCTTGGTCAGCCGGCTATCCAGGACCGCACTATTTACGAGGATGTGGAGATTTTTGCCAAATCCCTGTATGAACAGGGCTACATGTCCGAAAGGGATTACCAGACTTACCGCCAGTTGTTCAATGATATGATCTATTTTCTTCCGCAGCCCGATCTGATTATCTATCTGAAATCATCGGTAAAAACTTTGCTGCAGCGGATTAAATCCCGGGGACGTGATTTTGAAAAATCCATTTCTCCAGACTATCTGGAGTATCTCAACCTGGCTTATGAAAAATGGATGAAGGAAGCCAAGGAAAAATTCAATATATTTACTGTCAATGCCGATGAGATCGATTTTTTGAAACACAATGATAAATTTGAGCAACTGGTGTCCACCATCCGTGAATACTGCCCGTAAACCGCACCTGCTTTTTCTCAGCTACTATTTTCCACCCATGGGAGGAGGGGGAGTTCAACGCATCCTGAAATTTTTAAAGTTCTGGGATTATGACCAGTTCGAGGTTTCAGTCCTCACCGTTAAATCCAGTTTTTTTTATGCTGAAGACCGTTCTTTAGAACAGGATCTCCCGCCGCCGCCGGTGGTACATCGCAGCGGCAGCCTGGATCCGTTCCGCCTGCTCTTTATTCTGCAGAAAATTTTTAAATCGCCGGGAAAGGTGAAGTCCGAAGTCAGTCAGGAAAGCGGAGGATTGGTGCGGAAACTGGCAAACTATATTTTTCTTCCGGACAGCCGTATTTTGTGGCTGCCTTTTGCAGTCCTGAAAATATGGAAAATTAGCAAAAGAAAACCGGTTGATCTGTTGATTGCTACCATGCCTCCTTTCAGCACTGGTTTGGTGGCCAGAACCGCTGGTAAATTTTTTGGGATCCCCTATCTGCTGGATTTCCGGGATGCCTGGACGGGTAATCCGTATCTTCCGGAGTTAAGCCGGCTTCATCAGAAAGCCCAGAATGTTCTGGAAGAAAAAACGGTAAGCCAGTCAGCGGGTTGTGTTTTTGTTAATTCCGCCCTGCGGGATTATTATGCTGCAAAAATTGCAGCTCTGAAAAATATTCCTTCTACTGTGATCAGGAACGGTTATGATCCGGATGACTTCCGGATGGTCACGCCGGAAGCGGCATCCGGTACTGAAAAATTTTTCCGGATCGGCATCATGGGAACGGTGTATTCCCAGGGAAACGCACCATTGCCGCTATTGAATGCAATTAAAGTTTTGCATCAGGAAGAACCTGAGTTGGTCGGAAAACTGCAGCTGGTTTTTATCGGGAAATGGTCTGGTAAATTTTTAAAAATGATTAAGGGACATCCACATAGCCAGCAAATCTCCCTGGTAAATTACCTGCCGCACCAGCAGGCACTGGCTTATGCAAAAAATCTGGATGCGCTGGCGTTGGCGGTGCAGGGAGATATAGAGGGGAGTGAACAGGTAACACCGGGAAGGATCTATGAGTATCTTTTTCTCCGGAAACCGATTCTGGCAATGTGTTCACCGGAAGGTGATCTGGCTAAGCTCATCAGGGAATGCCAGGCCGGTGAGGCTGTAGACTATGTGAATAAAAGGGAAGTTGTCAACATTCTTAAAAAATGGTTGAGGGATCCTGCGGCCGTAAAAGCTGATTATACGTTTCAAAATATTGACCGATTTCACCGCCGGCAATTGACGGAAGAGATGATGAAGTTTATAAGGCGGTTCCTGCCATCAGAGATCCGCAAAATCGAGAACTGACCCTAAAACTCTGGTCAGTCAAGAGTTCCAATCTTTTTTTCCACTTTTTCCAGAATTACATTTGACCGCACCAAATCCACCGCTGCCGAAATGTGCGGATACAGCGGCTGATCAGATGAAATAAATGGAATTTTTTTACGCAGCTCCTGGTAGGCTGTCGCCGTACCGCTACCGAAAAGGGATTCCGGTTTATTTTTTCCCCATTTCTGCTTGCGGAAGTCCAAAGCCTGGCCAGCATATAAAAGTTCAATGGCCACTATTTTCTGGACGTTCTGCAAAATAGCCGAGGCTTTGCGGGCGGCAATCGGTGCCATGCTGACATGATCTTCCTGGTTTTCGCAGGTAGGGATGGAATCGATACTGGCAGGATGGGCCAGCGCTCTGTTTTCGGAAACCAGCGCGGCGGCGGTATACTGCGCCAGCATCAGCCCGCTTTCCAGTCCGCTGTTAGCGGTCAGAAAAGAGGGCAATCCGTTGTTGAGGTTTTTATCGGAGAGACGGAATATCCGGCGTTCGGCAATGCTTCCCACCTCGCACAATACCATCGCAAGAAAATCGGCTGCGAAGGCAATCGGCTGGGCATGGAAGTTACCACCGGACAAGGCTTTGTTACCATCGGGAAGTTCCGGAATGATCACCGGATTATCAGTAGTGGAATTGATCTCAATGTGGATAATATCCTGAATATAATCCAGGGCACTGCGCACCCCGGCCAGCACCTGCGGATGGCAGCGCAGGCTGTAGGCATCCTGCACTCGTTCCGGGAACAGGTCGATCAGTTTGCTTCCCTTGATCAGGCGGCGGATGTTCCGGGCGGTCCGGAGTTGTCCGCTATGCGGCCGCAGGGCATGAAGTTCTTCCCGGAAGGCGCTGGATATTCCCTGCAGGGCTTCCAGCGACATGGCCATAGCGATATCGGCCTGCTTTACCAGTCGTTTGGCTTGGTACAGCGCCAGTGCCAGGATGGCGGTGGAGATCTGGGTGCCGTTGGTTAAAGCTAATCCTTCCTTGGCTTCCAGGATCAGGCGGGGGATGCTGGCCTTTCTCATGACGGTTTTCCCGCTGGTCAGCTCCCATTGTAGTTTCTGTTTATTGAAAAAATAGGCCAGTCCGCTGTACTCCTCCTTATCCTCTTTAACTCCCCGGCTCAGTACCAGTCCCAGATGGGAAAGCGGGGCCAGGTCTCCGCTGGCTCCCAGCGATCCCTGCTCCGGGATCCAGGGCACCACTCCTTTTTCCAGCATTTGTATTAACGTATCGATCAGCTCAGGTCGCACACCAGAATATCCTTTAGCGAAAGTATTTATGCGCAGCAGCATGGCAGTCCGCACCACTTCAATGGGCAGAGCCTCGCCGGTACCGGCAGCATGACTCATGATCAGGTTTCGCTGCAGATCCTTCAATTTTCCCTGGCTGATGGAAACGGTCGCCTTGGACCCGAAGCCGGTATTGATTCCGTAAACCACCGGAGTTCCCTGTTCCTGTATCCGTTCCACCCACTGCCGGCTTTTTAATATTTTTGGCCTCGCTTTTTTATCAAGTTTAAAGCGGGTATCCAGATTATAGGCCGAGGAAATGAGATCGTCGAGAGTTAATTTTTTTCCATTCAGGATTATCGTTTTGGTGACTGATTTCATGGCAGGTTTTTATCCTGATATTTTTAATTAAAATTGGACAGATTCATCTGATGGAGCAAGAAGATTTTATTTCTGTTTTCCAGGTATTCCGTGTTCGGGTTGATCGACCAGACTTTCCAATCTTTTAACCTGGCAAGCATTGACATGCACTAAGAGATTTTGTAAACTGAAACAGTGAAATTTTTAAATTAGCTGATTAAAGCAAAATGAGTAAAAAACAAGGTGACAAATTGATTGTTTTAATGCTGGATTATATAAAAATTTCAAATTAAAATCTTGGACCATTAATATTATAGGTTTTCATATGAACAGCATGAAAATATTTATCTCGATCTTTTTAATAAATGCCGCTGCTGCTTTCTCCCAGCCGGGAATCGTGGCTTTGTTTTCTCCCCACAGTCATACCTTTGCCGGCACGACTATCCCTTATAGATTATTTGTACCCCAGAATTTGGATACCAGCCAGGTGTATCCCCTGGTTCTGGCCTTGCATGGATCAGGCGAGCGGGGGAGTGATAACCTGATTCATATCCAGAGTCACCGTCTGGCTACATCCTGGGCCGATCCGGTTAACCAGGTCAACTATCCCTGTTTTGTGGTGGCTCCGCAGTGCCCGCTCACCAGAAGCTGGACTTATTCATTTACAGGTCCCATCGGACCTGAACTGGCTACGGTGGTTGATTTGATCGATTCACTGCTCACTGTCTTTCCGGTCGATTCCAACCGCCTCTATGTCACCGGTTTATCCATGGGGGGATTTGGCACCTGGGATCTGATCCAGCGATTTCCGGACAAATTTGCTGCCGCCATACCCATGAGTGGCGGGGGAGATCCTTCCCAGATTGCCAATATTTCCCATATCCCCATCTGGAATTTTCATGGTAAACTAGATGATGCGGTGCCGGTTTCATTTTCCCGCGATATGATCAGTGCCCTGGAGAATAATGGCCAATCGGTGGTTTATAGCCACTGCAAATATGAAAACTGCACTGGGTTGCCGGACAGCACTATTGCCATGTTTATTGAAAGCCACGCCCTGCATTTTTATACTGAGTATGAAAATGGCGGACACGTTATCTGGCCGGAATCGTATGATTATCCGCATCTGTTCCCTTGGGTGTTCTCAAAATACCGAACAATTCAGAACTCAATTAATTTTACAAATCTGAATAATTACCACACCCTATCTCTCATACAGGATATTACCTGGAGTGCGATCAACCAGGATGGATCCGTTGAACTATGGTTCAGTCCGGATTTTGGTCAGAGTTGGCAGCTGGTAACCGATTCTGCCGCCAATGACGGAAGTTATTCCTGGAACACTGAATTGGTGGAGGATTGTGCATTTGGATCTTTAAAGATCTTTCTTAAAAATAATGAAGGATCCATCTACGGCCATTCTGTCTCTTCTTTGTTTGCCATTGACAATGCCATGAACGGAATACCTTTCGTGAAAATTTTAAACGCTGAATTTGATTTTGGACTGGTTTTAACTGCGGATACTATGATATTGGATTTATTGCTGGCAGATCCCGAACAAAATCCCCTGATCACCACCATTCATTATAGTACCGATGATGGCAGTAATTTTGAAGTGGTAAATTCCTTCCTGAGCGCTTCTGACTCAGTCGGTAGGACAGTGACTTTCCATGTTAACTTATTGGCAAATTCAAATACTGCAGTGATCAAAGTAAGTGTAAATGATGGACAAAACACTTCTGAGGATCAGACCTTTCATTTTATAAAACAGAGCCTTCGTCCTTCCTCATTCCCGGCAACCCATGTTGCGGGCGCGGGTGATGCTTCGGTGAATATCCAGATCGTTGATCCGGCCCAACTGACCGGTGATCTGTATCGTCTGTCATTTGATGATTCCAGTTACAGTTATAAAGTGTACAATGTTTATAATGTGAACAGCGGTCAGTATGTGGTACAAAATGCCACTGAACTGGATGGTATCACCGAAGGTCCACTGTTTGATGGCATCCGTTTATTGATCAAAGACTATGATCCTCCGGCAGTGAATTATCAACTTACCGGATGGCAGAATAGTGCCACCACCCTTGAGCTTACCATCTATTTGCCTACGATAAACATGGGCACATATACTTTATATGGGGTGCCGTATCCGGCAGATTACCAGATTACTATCACTGATGTTATTGCTGATACTTCCAGCACTGCCTTCGGGGTACCAGCAATCCCGATGAAATTTGCGGTTCAGAATATCACCGAAAACCGTCCAGCCGAAGTGATTTTTTTGGACAATGATAATAATAACCAGCTTTCCCTGGCAGATGAATTATATTTCATCGAATCCGATTCCCTGGGTGATCCGCTATTGACCTGGGCCATCCATGTGGAAGGGAATCCCAACCCGGTATTGCCGCAAGCTGGTGATCAATTCATGTTAAAGACTTTCAAGCCTGCCACTGCTGAGGACATTTATGAATTTTTGGGTGAAGTGAATTCGATTCTTCCAGTTACCACTCAACCGAATAAAATAAAATTATCCAACAACTATCCCAATCCTTTTAATCCCGTAACCACGATTGAATTTGAACTTTCTCAAAAATCTCACGTGACTCTTAAAATTTTCAACATCCTGGGTGAAGAAGTCTGCACTCTGCTTTCTGCTTCTCTGCTTTCCGGTATCCATAGATATGAGTGGGATGCCGGTGGAATGGCGAGTGGTGTGTATATCTACAAGCTGACGGCTGGTAGTTATTCGGCAACAAAGAAAATGGTATTGCTTAAGTAATCTTGGGTGTTTCTTCATTATATAATAGGACGCGGATGATGCGCAAACTTACGGATTTCACTGATTATACTAATAGATCATTTTTAAAATTATCCGTGATTATCCGTCGCATCAGTGTCATCTGCGTTCTATCGATTTAATAGAACACGGACAACACTGAAATTCGCGGATTGTCGCTGATTAAACCAAGAGAACATTGTAAATATTATCCGCGAGCGTCCGTCCTATCCGTGTCTTCCGCGTTCTATTAATTCAATGGAACGTTGACAACACGCATTTGACGGATCTGCACCAGACCGGTAGAAATGCTCTATGAGGATTAAGATAATTTCCTGGAGATTTTACTTGACCGTTGCTGCCAGGATATTTAAAATGACAGTAAAAACTCGACTTTGAATAAAATACTCATACTGGGCATTGGAAATTTATTAATGGGTGATGAGGGGATCGGCGTCCATGCCGTACGATACCTGGAGAAAAATTTTCCGGAGACCCAGGTGGATCTGGTTGACGGCGGTACCGGCGGATTCCACCTGCTGGAATATTTTCAGAAATATACTAAAATCATTATGATCGATGCCACCATTGATGATCAGCCGCCTGGAACGATTCGGTTGCTGAAACCTAAATTTTCCAGTGATTATCCACCCACCCTCACCGCCCATGACATTGGACTGAAAGACCTGCTGGATGCACTGTACCTCTTAAAGCAGCAGCCGGAGATCTGGCTCTTTACCGTTTCTATTGCAAGACTGGATCGCCTGTCCATAGTATTATCTCCGGAATTGGAAAATGTTTTACCGGTGCTAGCTGTAAAAATCAGAAAACTCCTGGAGGAATTGACTGCG
>Ga0299912_10004644_pt1 | contig 11264 bp, 10 predicted proteins | sample RVTome_2_FD_207667 | JGI IMG/M metagenome (GOLD analysis project Ga0299912, IMG submission 207667) | Soil microbial communities from uranium-contaminated site in the Upper Colorado River Basin, Wyoming, United States - RVT95D214 (version 2) ... | reverse complement strand
ATGCCAATTTTTAATTCTTGGAAAATAAGGTTACAAGGAAGAAAAAGGCGGAAAAGTGAGTAGATAATAACACCTATGGGTTATCATGCGAACCATGGAAATCGATAATTCCCTTCGCCCCCCCCCTTAGAAAAAGGAGGGGGACTTTGAAAATAATTGTCTAAGTAATTTTAAACGATTCTGAATCATACTATCCAGAATCGTTTAAAACGGTAAAATTCAAAATTGAGTGTCTGGAGTAACTTTTATTAAAGGAGAATAAGAGGTATATTGGTTGACATTTAATGGCCGGAGTGTTAGGGGAGATAAAGCCCCATTACGTTTTTACGAGCTTCGAGGGGCAAGGAGGAAATATGCGTTTCTCTATTCAGAAGGACTTATTCGATATCCTGCCTGATCTTACCATCGGGATGGTGGTGGCTAAGGGTGTTGACAATACTCATCTCTCCCAAGAAATTGATGACCTTCTTACCCACGCGGTTGAAGAGGTGAAGAAAAATTTCGTCGGTGACAAAGCCCAAGAGCATCCAAGAATCAAACCCTGGAGAACGGCCTTTACCAAATTGGGTATTTCCGGAAGTAAGTTTCCAAGTTCCATTGAATCCATGGCGAGGAGGATTCTAAAAGGAGATCCCTTCCCCAAAATCAATCCTCTCGTTGATCTTTATAACAGTGTCTCATTAAGATTTTTAGTCCCCATGGGAGGCCATGACCTGGATACCCTTGAGGGAAATATTCATCTCCGATTTACAGAGGGGTGGGAGCCCTTCACTCCCATGGGGGGCGGAGAAACGGTCACGGTGCCAAAGGGAGAACTGGTTTATTGTGATGATCGAGAGGTGTTGACCCGAAATTGGGTATGGCGTCAGTGTGAGAAGGATAAAGCCACTGAGAAAACAAAAAATATCTTCATCCCCATCGATGTCTTAGGTGAAGTGGGAAGAGAACGAGCGGATGAAATCATTCTGGAACTCTCTCAATGGATCCCGAGATATTTAGGGGGCGCCCTCTTTTCAGCCACCCTCACCAGCGAAAAATCTTCGATTGAATTTTAATCCCCCTCACCCCATCCCTCTCCCCCAAGAGACTGTGTCGTAATGTCATTGCGAGGGAGTGCCTGCCTGCGGTAGGCAGGAAGCGACCGAAACAATCTCATAATTTATTGAAAACATAGAGATTGCCACGCCTGCGTGCCATAACGTCTGTATGAGAAAGATACCGAAAATAGGCACTTCGGCGTGCAGGCACGCTCCCTCCGGTCGCTCGCAAAGACAAATAGGAATTGCGACACAGTCTGCAAGGGGAGAGGGGAAGGAGGAGGGGAGGTAAAGGTTCATACAAAAAAAGGGGAAGAGTTTATCTCTCCCCCTTTAAAAATTTTTCTCTTTCCTCCAGAGGATAGTTAAGTTTCTTTAACGAGGTGTGTGATTAGTAACCTTTCTTCTGAATCTCGGCTAAGCCTTCATCCACCGTGAAGACAGCGCCGCATTTTGGACATTTAATCTTTGCGTCCTTCGTTACACCACACCCGAAAGAAAAAACTGCTAAAATCGCCAATGCCAAAAAGATGCTTACCCACTTCCTCATTCACCCTCACCTCCTTTCATGATATTTTAGGGAAATCCCAAGGCAAAATAGAGTATAGATGAAACGGATAACAAAAATCCGTTTCTATGTCAAGTAAAAAATAACACTAAAAAATAAATATTTCTTTCTTATCCCTGGGTCACCCCCCACCTACTTCTTTTTCTTTGGTGTTGCCTTCTTTGTTGCTTTTTTCGCCTTAGCCTTAGGATGTTTCATCCCGCATGCCATATTCTCGCCACCTCCCTTATCTTTTTATTCTATTGATTTATTTATCCCTTTTAAATTATTATTTGTCAAGAGTTTTCTTGTTTTACTCATTGTCCATATTTGTATTAGAATGTTTTTTATCGATTAGATTTTAATTTAGACTTTAAAGGGATGGAAAATGGTCGAAAGATGGAGGAAGACCCCTTTTCCGAAGGGGACACATTATTTCTCAGGGAATGAAGCGGCTGCTGAAGGGGCGATTGCAGCAGGATGCCGGTTTTATGCGGGCTATCCCATCACTCCATCGAGTGAGATCATGGAGCGAATGGCTTTTCGATTGAGAGAGGTGGGGGGAGTTTTTATTCAAATGGAGGATGAGATCGCCTCCGTCTCAGCAGTTATTGGAGCTTCGTGGGCAGGGGCCAAAGCCATGACCGCTACCTCAGGGCCCGGATTCAGTTTGATGCAGGAATCCATTGGATATGCCGCTTTTACCGAGACCCCCTGTGTGATCATTGATGTACAGCGGGCAGGCCCCTGTACAGGGCAGGCGACCCGGGTTGGAGGCGGGGACATCATGCAGGCCAAATGGGGCTCCCATGGGGACTACCAGGTAATTGCCCTCTCTCCTTGGTCTGTTCAGGAGATGTATGAACTCACCCTCCTCGGTTTCAATTTGAGTGAGCGTTATCGAGTTCCCACGCTGGTGATGGCTGATGAAGCCGTTGGGCATCTGAGAGAAAATCTTTCCATCCGCGTAAAGGTGGAGGTTTGGGATAGAGAGAAAAAGAGAGGAGGCTCCCCGTTTGGGACAGAGGAGCAAGGGGATATCCCTCCGATGCCTGCCTTTGGAGAGGGGGAACGGCTTCTGGTCACAGGCTCCACTCATGATGCCTTTGGTTTTCGAAAAACCGATGATCCCGAGGTTCACGCCAGATTAGTGGATCGAATCAATCAAAAAATTTTGAAAAACAGAAGCAGGATGATCGAGACAGAGAACTATTTTTTAGAGGACTCTGAGAAGGCTGTCATGGCTTATGGATTCACAGCGCGAACCAGCCTCTATGCTGTGAATCATCTGAGAAAAGAAGGGATGAAGATCGGGATGTTGAGGCTCAAGACCCTCTGGCCATTTCCGGAAGAGGCAGTCACAGCGTTGGGGAAGAGGGTTAAAAAAGTGATCGTCCCTGAAATGAATCTGGGGCAGGTGGCCGGCGAAGTAAAAAAATTCTGCTCCTGTGAAGTTATTTCTTTTAACCAAACCAATGGAGAAGTCATCCGGCCCGAAATGATTATTGAGATGTTAAAGAAGATTTAGTTGTAAGGCGTTAGGGGTTATGCGCAAGGGGTAAATCAATTTACGCCTCGCCCCTCAGGAGGTAACCCGATGGTTAGAGCAATGGAAAAATATATTCGACCAGGGGTGAAGACGACTCCTTTCTGCCCGGGATGTGGCCATGGGATTTTGATGAACTGCATTTTAAGGGCAATGGATGAATTAAAAATGGATATGAGGAAGATGCTCTTTGTCTCCGGGATCGGTTGTGCGGCGTGGATTCCGAGCCCGCACTTCAATGGGGACACGCTTCACACCCTTCACGGAAGGGCGTTGGCCTTTGCCACAGGAGCTAAACTTTATAATCCTGATCTCTGTGTGATGGTCGTCAGCGGTGACGGCGATCTTTCTTCGATCGGTGGAAACCATCTTATCCATGCCGCAAGGAGAAATATCGATCTCAAAGTCATTTGCGCCAATAACATGATTTATGGCATGACGGGGGGGCAGGTGGCATCCACGACACCGAGAGGATCTAAAACCTCTACAACCGGTGAGGGGAATCCTTATCTTCCTTTTGATCTGTGCAAATTGGTGGGGGCGGCTGGAGCGACTTATGTGGCCCGGCACTCTGTGACCCAACCTGTTTCTCTCATCCACGCCATCCAGAAGGCAATCCTTCATGAGGGATTCTCTTTCATCGAAGTCCTCTCTCCCTGTCCAACACAATTTGGAAGGCGAAACTTTTTGGATCGGCCAGAGGAGATGATTCAAGACCTCATCCGACGATGTGTTTCGGAAGAAGAGGCAGAGGGGTTGACCGAGGAAGAACGGGCAGAGAAAATCGTCACCGGAGAATTTTAGTCATGAAAGAAATCAGACAGGTTCGTCTGAGCGGTTTGGGGGGTCAGGGGGTTGTCTTAGCAGGCCTTCTTCTCGGCCAGGCAGGAGTCATCGAAGGGAAATATGTCACGGGATCGAATTCCTATGGTGCCCAGGCAAGGGGTTCTGGATGCAAATCCGAAATTATATTTTCGGATGGTCCGATCAGCTTTCCTCATCTTATCACTGCAGACATTTTGGTTGCCCTGTCACAGGGGGCCTACCAAATCTATTGTGGGGATGTGAAGGAATCCGGTCTCATTCTCTATGACCAGGGACTGGTGACCCCAAACATGGAATTAACCGTGAAACAGTTGGGTGTCCCTGCCACAGAAATTTCGGTAAAGAAATTGAAAAACAAGCAGGTGGCCAATATCGTGATTCTGGGTGCCCTCGTGGAGACCACTCACATCGTCTCACCCAAGGCCATCCAAAAAGCCATCGCCTTACATATCCACAAAAGGTTCCGAGCACTCAATCTCAACGCCTTTCGTATGGGAATGGGGTTAGGAAAACAGATTAATGCCTGAAGGAAGAACACACAAACCCGTCGTCCGACCGGATCGCTGTCACTCCTGTGAAGTTTGTATCCGGGGATGTCCTGCTGAGTTGATTCCGGAATACCGAGGGGAGGAGAAAAGCCTCCGCGGGACCCTCTACCGGGGAAAGCTTTATGAAAAACCGTTAAAAGAACAAGTTATTCTTCCTCCTTGTCAGGAGGCCTGTCCCATTCATCAGGATACAAGAGGCTACGTCTCTTTGATTGCCGAGGGAAAATTTAAAGAGGCATTGGAGATCATCCGAAAGGTCAATCCCCTCCCTGCGGTCTGTGGATTTATCTGTCATCATCCGTGTGAAGAGGCCTGCTTAAGAGAAGGGGTAGATCATCCGATTCCCATTCGGCTTCTGAAACGATTCGTTGCTGAATATGAGCGAAAGGGAGGGGAGATCAAAAAGAGATCAGGGAAAAAGAGACGGGAGAAGGTTTTAGTGGTGGGCTCTGGCCCGGCAGGGCTGGCCGCGGCCAATGATCTGACTCTCCTGGGTTTCAATGTAACAATCTTTGAAGCCCTTCCGGTTCTGGGAGGGATGTTGGCGGTAGGGATACCGGAATTTCGATTGCCCAGAGAGATCCTTCAAATGGAGATCGGAGGGATTAGAGAAATGGGCGTTGAGATGAAGACACATCATCCCTATCATCTCAATGGGGATAGAAGAACGTTTCAGAAACTTGGTTTTCAGGCCGTTTTTCTCTCCATCGGGGCCCATCGGAGTGAAAGATTAAATATTCCCGGGGAGCGACTTCCGGGAGTTTTTCATGGGGTGGAGTTCTTGAGGGATATCCATTTGGGAAAGAGTCTGAAGATTGGGGAAAGGGCGGTTGTCATCGGGGGTGGAAATGTGGCCATCGATGCCGCTCGTTCAGCCATTCGATTGGGTGCGCAATCCGTGAGGGTCTATTATCGAAGATCGAGAAAGGAGATGCCCGCTATCCCTGAAGAGGTGGAGGAGGCCATCCGTGAAGGAGTGAAAATCCATTTTCTTTCCTCCCCTGTTAAAATCATCGAGAGGGGTAAGAGGGCGGTTGGTCTTGAGTGCATGAGGATGAGGTTAGGCGAACCTGATCAAAAGGGAAGAAGGAAACCGATTCCCATCGAAGGGTCAACTTATAAAGTGGCTGCAGATAGGATCATTGCCGCCATTGGTCAAAGAGTGGATCGAAAAATTTTGAAGGGATTGGATGTCAATCAAGATGGAACCCTTCGAGTCAATGCGAAAACGAATGAGACCAGTATCAAGGGCGTGTTTGCAGGCGGAGACGTCGTGACCGGGCCAGGATGGGCGATCGATGCTATTGCGGCAGGAAAGAAAGCCGCGGAATCGATCTCTCGATATCTATCCTGAATACGATTTCGGATTGGAAAATTAAAGTTTGTAGTAATTAATACAAATGCATTAAATATTTTAACATCGCACGTTGTCATTGCGAGCCCGATGGGCGCGGCAATCTCGTTTTTTATGGGGTTGGGTGGTGGCGGTGGGACACGCCAAAAAAAAAAAAATATTTGGGTTTTATTAGTTTGGGGTGCTTAATTTTTAAACTCCGAAGTTGAGCTAAGTTATGATTAAAGAATGTAAGCAAGAAACGGTTCGAAAAGCAAAACAAAAGACCCTTTCAGTAAAAAAGCGAAAGAAGGGATTTTCGCCGGTTGAATCAGGTTTCATCAAAAAAGAGGCCATCACAGAAGCCCAGCGTTGCCTCAGTTTAAGGGAATGCGAATCATGTGAGATCTGTAGTCTCTTCTGTCCGGACCTCTGTATCACTCGAGACCCAAAGACAGGAGAGGTTCTGATTGATTTAGATTATTGTAAGGGGTGTGGCATCTGCGCAACGGTTTGCCCAAAAGGGGCGATTCAAATGGTATTGGAGGAAGGGTGATGACAGAAAAGATCCAGATAGACATGAACTCCGATGTGGGGGAAAGTTTTGGGGTTTATAAACTGGGACTGGACGAGGAGGTGATTCCCCATATCACCTCAGCGAATATCGCCTGTGGATTCCATGCTGGAGATCCCGCCGTGATGAGAAGAACCATCTCCCTGGCAAAAAAGTATGGCGTCGAGGTGGGAGCCCATCCTGGATTTCCAGACCTTATGGGTTTTGGACGAAGAAATGTCGATGCCACTCTTGAGGAGATTCAGGATTATGTCGTCTATCAAACAGGAGCTCTCATGGCCTTTGCCCTATCACAAGGGCTAAGACTTCAGCATGTAAAACCCCATGGAAGTCTTTATAATATGGCTGTGGTGAATCCTAAGATATGGGAGGCCATTGCAGAGGGAGTGGCGAAAGTGGATCGAGAAATCATTCTTGTTGTCCTCGCTTCTTCGAATAGAGAGTCTCTTCTGGAGATTGGAAAACGTCATGGCATCCGCATCGCCTTTGAAGCCTTTCCAGATCGGGCCTACAACAAAGATGGCTCTTTGGTTTCTCGAAGAGAAAAAGGAGCCGTCATTCATGATCATGTGGCGGTTGCAAAAAGGGCGCTCAAGATGGCTCTGGAAGGAAAGGTCATTGCCATGGATGGGACAGAGATCGAGCTGAAGGCCGACACGCTCTGCGTTCATGGCGATAATCCCACTGCCGTCGAAATGGTAAAGAGGATTCGGCAAGAATTAAAGGACACCGGCGTGGCCACCATCTCAATGAAATGGTTCGTCTAAAGAATTGATTCTCGGTGATCAACCCTGTCCAAATGTGAGATGAGAATGGAAATTTTAGGGTTTATCATTTTTGTCTTTTCAATCTGCAATCGGCAACCTGAAATTTTTTTAATATGGCCCTCTATTCGAAAACTCTCTACTTCTTGATGGGCGATCGTGGTCTTCTCCTTGAATTTGGAGACGAAATCAGTCGCGAAATCAATGAGAAGGTGAGGAGGATGGCTCTGGCCATCCAGGCCGAGATATTGGAAGGCATTATTGAAACGGTTCCGACCTACCGATCTTTACTCATTATTTATGACCCAACCGTTCTCCCTATCGAGGGCCTAAAGAAAAGGTTAGAACTGATAGAGGAGGGACTTCAACAAACTCCCCTGCCAGAGCCAAATTTGATACATATCCCTGTCGTCTATGGGGGTATCTATGGCCCTGATTTGGAGGGGGTGGCGAAATATCACCAGATCTCTCCGGAGGAAGTGATTCGACTCCATTGTGGCAAACCCTATCTCATCTATATGATCGGCTTCATGCCCGGATTCCCTTACATGGGAGAACTTCCGCAGGCATTGGTCACTCCTCGTCTTAAAACACCAAGACTCATCGTACCCAAGGGCTCTGTGGCGATTGCGCAGAGGCAGACAGGAATTTACTCCATGGAGAGCCCGGGGGGTTGGCAGCTCCTCGGTCGAACCCCAGTTGAACTCTTCTATCCTGAGAAAGACCCTCCCGCTCTACTTCAAATGGGAGATTTTGTCCAATTCTACCCTGTGACGGAAAAGGAGTTTGAGAATTGGAGCAAGTAGAGGCTTTTGAAGTCATAGAACCTGGTATTCTGACCACGTTTCAAGATCTGGGGCGTCATGGTTTCAGTCAGGTTGGTGTTCCTCCTTCTGGCGCCTCGGACACCTTCTCCCTCAGAGTGGGTAATCTATTAGTTGGAAATAGAGAAGGAGGGTCCGGTCTCGAGATCACACTCATGGGTTTAAAAATAAAGGCATTAAGAGAAGTTGTCATTGCCATCACGGGTGGAGATCTCTCTCCTGTCTTGAATGGGGAGCCCCTGGAGATGTGGAGAACCCATCTTTTAGTGGAAGGTGACATCATTCACTTCAAAAAAGTCAGGACAGGTTGCCGCGCTTACTTCACTGTGGCTGGGGGATTTGCTGTTCCAAAAATCATGGGAAGCTCTTCAACTTATCTTTCAGGAAAATTTGGCGGTTTTGAAGGAAGGGCGTTGAGACGAGGAGATGTTCTTCATGCTTTTGATATACCCTCTCCCTTAAATAAATTGGGTCTCCGTTTTCCAAGCGATTGGCTCCCTTTTTGGGAAAAGGAGGAGGTGCTTCTCAGGGTGATCCCCGGGCCTCAGGATCATCATTTTACTGAAAAAGGATTCCAAACATTTTGCTCCTCATCCTATCGAGTCACTCCCCAATCCGACCGGATGGGCGTTCGGTTAGAAGGGCCCAAGATCGAGAGACGATCCGATGTGGAGGAATCGATCATTTCAGAAGGTATGATATCAGGGGCGATTCAGGTCCCCGGGGATGGGAAACCTATCATCATTTTGACGGAGTTGGTCACCGGCGGATATACGAAGATCGCCACGATCATCTCTACGGATTTACAAAAGGTGGCACAACTCAAGCCTGGGGATCACGTGCGGTTTAACCCTGTATCCATTGAAGAGGCTCACCTTCTGTTGAGAGAGCAGGAAGAGCGGTTAAGGGAATTTAAAGAAAATTTCCAAAAACGTTAAGGAGGAGCGGAATTATTCAACAGGCTTGCTTGGCTTGATAGGAATTTCAAATTCCCAGAGATTTGCACCTGAACCGAAATAAATCTTGTTGTTCAGTATCGCCATGCCGGAATGGATCGGAGAAGAAGGATTAGCAACAAGTGAAACCCGGTCGTTTTTCGGATCAATGAAAAAAATCGCCTCCCTCGCCAGTCCATAAAGTTTTAAATCTGGCCCAAGCTGGAGGGAGATTTCTCTCGGCTCTCTAAATCCAAGATCAAAAACCTTTTTGACTTCTCTTCGCTCCGAATCGAAGACAAAGACCTTTTCATTGTCCGTGATCCCATAAAGCATTCCATCCACGGTGACCGCAAGAGAGAGAATGGTTTTGGCTTCTGGAACTGGAATCATCTCAAACACCTTCTTTTCCTCTTTGGGGTCCCAAAGAATCAGTCTCGCCTCTTTTTCGATCGCATGTGTTCCGGTTCCGCCTCGTATCGAACTTCCTCCTGCAATGAGATCGAATTTTTCAATATAAGCGAGGGAAGCGATGCTCTGATTCTGGACAATGTGGCGATAGACTCTTTTCTCATTTTTCTTCGGATCATAGACGCTCAGGGCGCCCCCCAGATTTCCATAATCAGGATAACTTCCGATATAGATTCTTCCGTGGGGTCCTGCCATCAGGGTCCTGGGTCGATACTGCTTCTCCCCGATGGGTCCCAGGTCTTTTGGATTCGAATCTCCCTGATCGCCAAATTTTAAAGGTTTCTTTGGATCGTAAACCGAAAGTCTGGCCTCAGGATAGGAGCACACATAGAGTTTACCCTCATGCGAGCCCATCGAATAAATCTCTCCATTTGAATAAGAGGCCCTGCCGAGGTTATTGTGAGTTTGAGTGAGCGGATCATAAACAAAGAGGCGGAGGGGAAGCATACTGCTTCCATAGATTTTGTCCTCCGGGCCCGTGCTGACCACAAAGATATAGGAGCCTGCGGCTTCATACTGGAGAGGAATCTTTTTCTCCTCCCGGGTCACAGGATTTTCAATTCGAAGGAGGCTGTTGTCAATGACACTGAATTGTCGGCCATCGGGAAGTCCGCTTTGAGGAAAAGGGACATCGGACGTTGGGACCTCAACCAGTTTTTCTCCTCTCTCGATACGAAACCATTGTTCTGAATTGGAAAGTTTGGTGTAAACCTTTCCGTCTTTTCCTTTGACTAAATTCACCCGCCCGGGCTTCCGGCTCTCTGGAGGAATCAAAGAAGTTTTGCTCTGTATTTCCGGATTGAAGACGACGATATCCATCTTTTCGAATTGAATCGCACAATAAATCAAACCATCCTCCCCTGCTGTGGGATAACAGTAGAATTGACTGGAATCCATGCGGCCATAATTTTGAATCGCCCCTGTCCTGGGATCATAGGAGAAAAGCTTTGCCGAAGGAAAAGTTCCCCCCCAGATCTTTCCGTCTTTTCCCGTTGTGATTTTACAGATGAACGATTCAGTTTCTCCTCCAGGCCTTCCGAGGTCCTCCCACTCCTCGGCCTTCGGATCGAAGCGCAGGAGGTGGGCATTGTAATAACTCCCCAAATAGATCCGATTCTCATGATCGATTGTAAATCCCCAGGACCCCATCTCAGAGGACAAGGGGCCATTAAATTGTTTCATTTTGCCGGTATCAGGATGAACGGCAAGGAGAAAAAGAGGGGCTTTGTATTGCCCAAAGGAGAGGTAAATCGTATCCATCTTTCCAGTTTTTTCTGGACCGACATAAGCTCCCCAGATGATGGCTTCTCTCACAGGAATGCCAAGATCTCGTTGAGCGAATAAGGTCTCTGAAAAAAGGGAGAGGATGAGAAAGGCGAGGATAGGAATGAGAGACCGAAATCCCTGCATCCCCCACCCCGTCGCCAAAGAGGCCTGCCTGCACGAAGCGTTTCGGCGAAGGCAGGCGATGGCGCGTCGGCCACCCTTTCTCAAGAGGGGAGAGGAAGGATTAGACGATGGGTTCTGTTTCCTGGACATGGGGAGTATTCGTTGCATCAGGGATGGCTGATGGTTGCGGTTTTGGTTTTCTTTGCCGCGGGCGCCAGCGAGGTTTCGAGGGCTTCTGTGCTTTCCGTTCATTTGATTCCTTCATGTCCTCTGTCTCACTTTTTCTCTGCTCTTTACCAAATCCGATGATGACATAGGTCCCGCTTCGGGCATCGGTTCTGAGCTGAATGATTCCTTCTTTTTCAGCATCTTCAAGAAGGTCACTGAAGGTGCGGTAGCCATGGTAGGATTCATTGAAAGAAGGCTTCTTTCGCTTCATCGTCTCTTTCACCATGGAGGACCAGAGCACCT
>Ga0299912_10004643_pt1 | contig 11265 bp, 10 predicted proteins | sample RVTome_2_FD_207667 | JGI IMG/M metagenome (GOLD analysis project Ga0299912, IMG submission 207667) | Soil microbial communities from uranium-contaminated site in the Upper Colorado River Basin, Wyoming, United States - RVT95D214 (version 2) ... | reverse complement strand
AACATTGCCCGCTAAATTCGCCCAACCTGCCGCTCTAAATGTCGAACTTCTAAAATTCATTAGAAAAAGAATATTCCCGAATGATGTTAAAACCTCTAAATTTATAGAATAAATTATAACTTCAAAAATCTTAATTGGAATAAAAATAGAAACTAAGAGGTGGGGAGCACCCCTCCCACCAATGGTGTGAGAAGCAATTTCTAGTGATAGGATGGAGACTGATACATTGTTCAAAATATTCCGCGAAATGTTGGTCAGTTTTCAAAGGTCGCATATATAAATAGCGACAAAAATAACTGGCGCCCTTAAATACTGGTTAGCGTGAGGAAGTTTAAAATAGGCCTACACCCAAAAAAACTACAAGTGCGTGCGATAGTTATCGTCTTCACAAAGGCGATATGAAAAGAAAAATTATCTGCAGAGTGTATACTGCGCTAAATTTTCTTTTCATCCCGTGCAGAAATGGCGCCCCGACGAGTGGGTTCCATTTACGCGTGTCCCCCGTTAGAATTACATACAACCGGTGAAAAATAATGTCAATGATGAAAATTGTCACCTGCAATCTGCCAGAACCTTTCATCTCCGCAATGGAGAAGCTCATTTCGGAATATGGGCTCTATCCGTCACGATCCGAGCTCATTCGGGTAGCTGTCCGAGAATTTTTGATCAAGGAGTTAAAAGTGCTCGATAAATTTTCAGAATACAGTGAACCCAATCCAGAGATTGACCAAGTTCCCAAGCGAATGCAAAATATCGATATGAGAACCATCAGAAATTTTCACAACCTCAATACAGTGAAAAAGTAATTCCTTTTCACTCTCTTTTTCAAATCCCTTTTGTAAGGGACTACATCCAAAAAGATCTTCCCAATCCAAAAAAATGAACACTTTTCAAAAAAAGCAATCCTTTTTTTTCAAAAATAAAGATTTATGCCGTTTCAATTAAAATTGATTGACTTGAAACGAGAATAATCAGGAGTCCTTCCTCGTTATAGGTATTTAACAGATTAGCATCTTTACCAAGCGGACTTCTAGAGCGCGCCTTCTCGCTTGAGTAACTTCCGCACGTCCCCTGGGTCCGCATTGAAAAGTTCAGACACAACTGTGATGGAAACGTCTTCTTCCATACCCGCAGCCCGATAATCTTGGTAAAGCTGAACCCACGTGGCCTTATTGTTGTTGTACTCATCGGGGTGATCCTGCGCGAGGTGTGCCCAGTATGGTCGATTGAGCATCTTCCCGCAATAGGGACATCTCCTTTTCTCGTCCACAAGTGGCAGCCTCATCAATGGGTTGCAAAAATGCAATTTGCTTGTACACCATTTGTTACCAATTTAAAAAGACTTTCGTTACGAGGGGATGTTAAGTTAACTTAGGAAAAAATGATGAATTCGTGATGGGGATTTACATTTGTCAAAGTATTTCCCGCGGTCGCGCGGGCGCCTACAAGGATTACGAAGTAGCTTGTCTATTTTGTTGTAAAATGTAGAAAATGAATGAATTAGTAACCCTGGATAGGGTATGATTTAGCAATTTCACCCGCGTAATAACGAAACACAGATACCGTTTTGCCGAGGTCCTTGATGGAGCGTGAAGCCCCGATCAGGAAGAAACGTCCTGCCGCGGCAAAGAGCAAGAAAGCGCTAGATCCCCGCAGCACGACTTCGAGTAAATTATTATAACCAAGTTTCTGGACTGCATCATTACCTGCTTGCAGGATGACCGCACTCATAGCTGAAAGGATGTCAGGGTTAATGTCAAATCCTGGAACTGCCGAAAATGCCAACCGCATTCCTTCACGGGTGACGAGTGCCAGGGCTTCCAAGTCCGTGTGTTGGGTGATACCGGCAAGGTATTGGGCGAGGGTATTGGCCTCGGCTTCGGTGAGCTGGGACATTTTCCTTCAATCCATTTCGATAACAATTCACTTTTTTTTCTTTTTGTGATCTTCCTTTTTTTCCACGCGGATACCGAATGCTTTTTTCAGGTCTTGAGGTCCCATTTTCGCGAGATGATCCTTCAAACTTATCGTCTGGCCCTCTGATGCTGGCACTTCGGGCTCTGCGGGCAAAGGAGGCAATTTTGGAGGGGGTGGTGCTTGTTTAGGAGAGGCAGCACTCGCCGTGGTGAAAGGCGTACGCGCCTTAGCGGGTGCCGCGTTAGGGGTGGCTGTAGCCTTAACTGGCCCAGCTCTAGCCGCTGTTGCTGTTTGTTTTGCAACCGCGGGCGGCAATGCAGGTATTGGCTTGGATGACGAGAGCGCTCCGGGACGGGCGGCTGCAGGAAATTTATCAGCCGCCCCCATCACTTTTTTTAGGAATTCAATTGCTAGGACTTTCCCGTTTTCACATAAGACCCGGGGCGCGTAACCTTCTGCGAAAAAGACGCCCTCGGGCAAGGACCCGATGGCTTCCATTTCCTTTTTGACCACACGTTGGCCTAAGAACATGATTGCTTTTTCAACGATACTGAACGTTTGAGAACCGATGATAACCATTTCTCGTTCGTATCCAGCAGGAGTCTCTAGGCCGGTCAACGCATCCATTATTTTCGTGTAATCCGCTGGGGGCGCCGCCCTTGCGATAGAGCCTTTTTCGTTGGTGCCCGTGTATAGGGGACCGACATTCTGTGCCGAAGTAGCGTATGGTTTTGTTACCGGGGTTGGAGCAGGTGTCGATGCTGGCTTAGTATCGCCAACAATGCCTGAGGGGATGGGTGTGGTAGGAATTTTCTCCGGTTTGCTGAAGTCCATATCCTTGAGGAATTTTGGCCCTTCGCCTTCCTCGCGGATTTCCTTTGCGTACCCTGTTACGGGAACGTTATTAAGGCAGGCCTTAAAGTCATCGGGTTCTTCGTCTTCGTCCACGGGTTCAACTTTAAAACTCAATCCGACTTGGCCGCGAACATCTTGTGACTTCTTGGCGCCAATGAACTTCGAACGAATACGCGAGTTCTTACCTTTCCACAAGAAACACTTGTGGGAAACATCATCGACAATAATGAAAACTTCATTTGCGTCGAGAAATTCGCGTACGGTCTTTTTCCCGCCGAGCCCAAGCTCTTTCGTTTCTCCAGTGGCCTCGATAATGAAGATTTGCACCACAATAAATCACTCGATATAATTGATAGGGCGATGAGAGCTTGTTAATATTAATATAATAACATCGGCTTGTTCCTTAGTATCTTAAGATGACTCTCGCTATTTAAATTTTTAAAGGAAGGGTTGAAGGATTTCGTTTGATTTCGCATTACCACTGTGAGTGCAAGTACTAATTTCATTACATCTTCAAAATTACAAATCCACTTCATCAAAATAGAGGATGGAAAAAACTACTGCAATATGAGGGAGATGCACCGTATCCCGAAAAAATTATAACCGCGAGAGTAAAGATGCAAATGCATTATCTATAGTCTGCGTGAACTCGGTTGGTTTCGTGAGATCTGCTTCGAAATAGGGCAGCGAATCGTGAGCGGCGATCCAACCGCGAATTTGGTCGCGGAAGGATGGGGAGGGTGCATCCCCGGGTTTTAATGCTATACCCACGAGAATTTGGGGTGGACGTGTCCCGATCTCCCGCTTGATTTCTACTAGATACTCCTCTACGCGGTCGAGGGTGTCTTGATGGGAAGCGGATAAGTTAAAGGTTAGTATAATCCCTTGAGCGGCATAATAGAAATGGCGGCGTAAGGTTGCGAATTCAGGATCATAGGAGAGAACCCACGAAACAACCCTTGTGGGTATACCTTTGAAATTCACTTTACGCTCATATAATATGACTGGTTGTAGGGTTGGTAGATCGGCGTCTGTACGTCCCCAAGCTCGACCCACGGCGCCCTTTCCCGTATATCGGGCTCCGACTACTAATATTTTCATACTCGGATCCGGCATCGCTAGAACATCCTCTTCATAACAAGGTGGGCGTTCTGAATTAAATCCATTGCGGTAATATATTCTCCCTTGTTATGTACCGCTTCTTCCCCGAACTTCCCGTTGAGAAATGCCCCGATGCAAGCTGCACGGAACGGATCCACTTTTTGGGAAAGGAGTGCCCCAACAAGTCCCGAGAGGACGTCCCCAGTCCCGCCCACGCTCATGGGAGGAACGCCGGTAGCATTAAATCTAGTCTCCGTTGGCGATGCAATAATGTCCGTAGGGCCCTTCAGCAAGATCACGCACCCCAGGGATGCCGCTTGAGCTGATACGATGCTTCTTCGTTTTTCGAGATCGGGTGGAGAGGGTAGTTCTACGCCCGTCAAGGCGAGAAACTCGCCCGCGTGTGGCGTGAACACGGCACTGCAACCACCAGTCGGCAAGAAGTGACCTTTCGCGTGTTTAAGCGCATCCGCATCGATGACAAATGGTTTCTGCGTCTTCACGAGAAACTCAATTATGTTCTGAATTGCCAACCGAGTTTCCTCCGCATTGCCCGTCCCGGGACCGAGTACTACTGCATCAGCCCACTCAATGAGCGGTTTTAACAAAGAAACATGGGCGGGTACGAGATAATTGCCGGGCAAAGTGCTAACCATAAGAGTCGGCGAATAACCCCGGATCGTGCTAGCTACCACCTTGGGGGCAGCAACTCGCACGAGGTCCACTCCCAATATTTGAGTAGCCAAGGCCGCGAGAGAAGGAGCGCCAGAATAGTCTTTACTCCCGCCAATGACTAACACTTTTCCATTTAATCCCTTGTGGGTAAACTTGTCCCGGCGTAAGAGGGTTGCATTAACATCGCCAGGGCCAACATACAGACTCGCTTCTGGGGGGATGCCTATCTCGGCGACCACGAGTTCCTTGATATAATTCGTGCCCGCCTTCAAACCGGGTTTCGCCCGATGGAACGTCACACACAAGTCCGCTTGAATTGCGTTGTCCGGTACCTCTCCCGTGTTGGGATTCATCCCCGAGGGCAGGTCCACGGCGACTTTCAATCCGGTTGATTTGTTGAAAAGGGGAATCGCCGTGGCATAAGGTTCCCGGAGCGTTCCCTGCACACCGGTACCGAGCATTGCGTCTACTAAGATGTCTTTGTCGTTGAGTTTCGCCTGGAATCCTTTCAGCTCTTTCGAGTCCATAATTATGAGGCATTTTATAGACCGGAGATTTTGCAGGATTATCCAATTTTTTCGACTCTCTTCGGTGCGAATCCGTTCGGGCGAGCCAAGGAGTATTACTTCCACTTGAGCGCCCTCCGCAGCGAGATGTCGCGCAATGACAAATCCGTCCCCTCCATTATTGCCCACCCCACAGAACACCACTACCTTGGCGCTTTGCAACTTGATTTTCTGCTTGATTGCTTTCATCACGCCCAAACCGGCACATTCCATAAGCAAGTAGGCAGGCACGCCCCAGTATTGCGCGTTCTTGTCAAGAATGCCCATTTGTTCGCTCGTGACCGTTTCCGGTGTATCACTCATTCACGACATCCCTTACCCAAAGTAACAACATACTTTGTTTTAAGTGCTACGCTTTTCAAGCTTCGTTGATATAGAAGCGAAAACGTGGAACCGTATTAATTAGGTTAACCTAAATAGGTCTAACTAATAAGTATTCGCACCAAACCTTATATCGGAAAAGAGTGCGGAGATGGAATTATGTTAGGACGTTTCGAGATTCTGGTCGGTATCGGTGGTCCAATGGTCATAGGATTAATTTTTGAGGTTATTGTAAGGAAGAAGCGCCAAAAGGGGTACCTCCCTCCAGGATCCATTGTCGTTGAAGGTCCAGAACCGGAGAAGCGAGGAATGCCTCCGAGTACTCCTTGGGTCCGCCGCGCGAGCACGATTGGGATTAGTTTTGTCTCCTTTTTTTCATTTTGGGCTCTCATTGTGAGTATATTCGACTGGCTCAGCACCCCGGCAATTCTTATCTTTGATCTTCCCCCATGGGTTAATTGGGGAGGTATGGTAGCGCTCTGGTTTGAGGTTATCTGGGGTCTGTCCGTCTTGTTTTACAACGTAAACTATACGGCATTATTTTTGGGGATGAAGGGGAAATATGTAATGGCTTCTGGCGGTCCTTACAAGTACTTACGGCACCCGGCGTACGTGGGTAAAGCAATAGAGACCCTGTGCATTTTCCTCATCACGGGTTTATTGCCTGTCCTACTTGCGGTCCCTTTTTGGGGCGCGCTCCCCAAACAAGCGGCAGGAGAAGAGGCAGTGATGCGGGAGTTGTTTGGCCGCCAATACGAGGACTATATGCAAAGAACGGGGCAATTCTTCCCCAAATTCCACCGGTTGAAATCATAAACTGTGTTCTTTTCAAGAATGCCCATTTGCTAGCTCGTGACCGTTTCCGGTGTATCACTCATTCACGACTTCCCTTACCTAACGTAACAAAATACTGTATTTTAGTAGCTACGCATATCACGATTCGTTAGTATGGAAGCGAAAATGTGGAACCGCATTAATTAGGTTAGGCAAAATAGGTCAACCTAATAAGAATTTACAGTTTTCGTGCTAAACCTTATATCGGGAAAGTGGGAATGAGAATAAATTATGTTAGGACGCTTTGAGATACTGATCGGCATCGGTGGCGCGATGATCGCTACATTGATTTTTTATACTGTAGTCAAGAAGCGCCAAAAGGGGCGCCTCCCTCCAGGATCCATAATCATTGAAGGACCAGAACCAGACAAACGAGGCACTCCCCCGGGTACTTCTTGGTCCCGCCGCGCAGTCGCGATAGGATTGGGTTTTAGTTCTTTTTTTACAATCTTTGCCCTCATTGCGAGTATATTCAACCTCTGGCTCTTCATCCCAGCACTTTTCATTATTGATCTTCCCCTCTGTGTTAATTGGGGGGGTATGGTGGTTTTTTGGATTCAATATGTCTGGGGTCTGTTGGTCGCGTTATACAACGTAAACTACACGCCGCTGACTTTGGGGATGAAAGGGAAATATGTAATGGCTTCCGGCGGTCCTTACCGGTACATCCGGCACCCGATGTATGTGGGTAAAGTGATCCAGACCATCTGTATTTTCTTCGTCACTGGTTTATGGCCTGCGCTATTTGCTGCCCCATTTTGGGGAGCATTGCCTAAACAAGCGGCGAACGAAGAGACAGCGATGCGGGAGACATTTGGGCGCCAATATGAGGAATATTGCCAAAGAACGGGACGATTTTTCCCCAAATTCCATCGGTTGAAACCATAAACACACGCCTCCTATGAACTGACGATAAATTCAGGTGGAAAATTTAATGAGCGCGGATCCTGCGTTGGTATGGGTGTTTCAAGTCCTAATGATCGGCCAACTCGTTGCCTTCGGGTCAATTCGCGGGTATTATCAGTACAAAATTAAAAAGATAAACGTGAATGCTGTCTTCGGCAGACGTTGGAATAAAGGAGCAGGGCAAGAGGGAAAAGCAAGTGTTATCATTCAGGATCTTGCAGGTTGTATTTGGGGAATGGGGATACTCGTTTATGCCATCTGGCCTCCAGGGATGGATTGGGGCGCGCTTAACCTCTGGTTATGGATCCGGTGGGCGGGCGTGGGTATCGGTTTCACAAGCTTGCCCTTGCTGATCTGGGTCCACCGCACGTTGGGAAGATTCTGGGTTCCAATACTTGACATTATGGAGAACCACAAGCTAGTCACGAACGGCCCCTATCGCCGGGTTCGCCACCCCATGTACACCCTCGGTTTCACGTTTATGCTGGGGACGTCATTAATAACGGATAACTGGTTGAATCTCCTCGTAACAGGCCTCACTTTATTTATAATTTACGCAAGAATCAATCAAGAAGAACAAATGATGTTCAATCATTTTGGGGACGAATACCGGTTATATATGCGACAGACCGGCCGTTTGTTCCCCCGCATTTTTTGGAAGCGAAAGCGTGGAACCGCATTAATTAGGTTAGCCTAAATAGGTCCACCTAACAAGGACCCGCACCAAACCTTATATCGGGAGAAGCTCTGAGATTGTCTTATGTTACCGAATACAGAACTGAGCATATCAATGAATGAAGTCAATAAAATTTATGAGATGGGTCCTGTTAAAGTCAGGGCACTGGACACTTTGTCCTTGGAGATTCCGAAAGGGCAGTTGGTCATAATTTTGGGGCCTTCGGGATGCGGGAAAACAACGTTGCTGAACTTAATCGGGGCAATCGATATCCCGACCTCGGGTCGGATCGTTGTTCTTGGGGATGATATAACCAAATTCAACCGGACGCAGCTGGGGGTCTTCCGCAGAGATCATATCGGGTTTATTTTCCAGTTTTTCAATCTTATTCCCTCGTTGAATGCGGCCGAGAATGTCGAATACGCCATCCAAATTATGGGTAAGAAAAACACACATGCTCGAGCGTTAGAAGTGCTGGATCAGGTCGGTTTGGGCGAAAGAATGAATCATTTTCCCTCTGAATTATCAGGCGGGGAACAACAGCGGGTCGCGATTGCCCGGGCGTTGGCCAAGGATCCGGAATTAATTTTAGCGGATGAACCCACCGGAGAATTGGATTTTGAAACCGGGATTAAGATCTTGGAGCTTCTTTATGGGGTTGCCAAAAAGGGAAAAACCGTGGTGATCGTAACTCATAATTCGGAAATTGCCCAGATCGGAGACCGGATTATCCGTTTGCGCAACGGAAAGGTCATCTCCCAAGAAGCGAATCAGAATGCACTCCCGCCGTCCAAGTTGAGGTGGTAATTACATGGGTCGTTCAATTGCGTTGGCCAGGTTGTTCCGCGATCTCTGGCATCGAAAAAGTCAGGTTTTCATTCTGACCATCGTACTCGGTTGTGGGGGTGCGGCATGGTTCGGAATGAGCTTGATGAATTACTGGCGGGAATACAATATCCATTCCCTTTACCAAGAAGAAAAACTGGACGATGGATTACTCAACTTTCCGAATAACATGGGGATATCGAGATCCGAATTTATCGACCTGCTTTCAAATTTTTCCCGCAAAGATGATATCGAAAATTGGGATAGTCGGCTCAGAATCTCAATCGGATATGAATTTAATCAATCTGATCGGCAGGAGATTTTTCGTGGATATTTATACGGGCTCTCGACTCAAAATTGGGATGACCCCATTATTGACGGGATCAAAATTTCGGACGGTCGCAAATTATCAGCTGCTGATATCAATCAATCAGTTGTGGTCATTAACGAACAATTTCGGAAGGAATACGACCTGACTATGGAAATGGAGATGATTTTACGGTTGGGTACCGGGACCGAAAAGGTGCAATTAGTTGGCTCTGCTGCATCACCCGAATGGGTAGTAATTATCGACCCCGAAAGCACATCCATCGGATATACAATGGCATTCGCGATCGGATATGTCCATCTGGAAACCCTGCAAAATTGGGTCGGTTTACCTGATAGGATCAACGAGGTGATGTTTCATCTCAAAGACGGGGTGGATACCACACAGTTCGGCAAAGATTTAGAAGGTTACTTTACCAAACTCGGAGAATTGTCGCAATTTACACCACGGGTTGAGATGCCAGTGTATGAAGGAACAGAAAAAGATATGAAAAGTGATAGGGAAATGATGACGCTCTTGGCGATTATTATCTTCGTGGTCGCCCTTTTCGGGTTATGGATCTCGTTAAATCGGTTGGTCACCCATCAAAAACGCGAAATCGGTATCGAATTATCCTTAGGAACCCCATCGGGAAAAATATTAAGATATTATTTGATTTATGGAGTGGTTATTGGAGTGTTGGGGATGGGATTTTCATATCTGTTAGGGTGGATATTTGGTGTGCAGATGGATTCATTGAGCCAGAGTTTTTCTCCCATTCCAAATTGGCAACAACCTATGTCTTGGCGGGGGCTATTTGAAGCATGGGCATTTTGCCTCGGGATTAGTTTTTTGGCTTCCTGGTATCCGGCGCGTCAGGCATCGAAGATTCTTCCGATTAAAGCGATGCGGTCCGATCCTGCCGTCACTCCCGTTCACGGCGGAGGAACCTCTCGAATGCTGAAATGGTTCATCCGGATCTCGCATATAGGTATGTTTCTCCGGATGGCGGTCAGAAATATTCTTAGGAGTCGAAAAAGAACCGCAGCCACCGTGATCGGATTTGGGTTGAGTGTGGGACTCATCATAGGAACAATCGGGATATTCAGTTCATTGGATAATGTCGTAGCGATGCAGAAGGTCGAAATGGGGACGTGGGATTTACGGGCACAATTATATATGCCGGTTCCCATCCAAAGTTTGGCCGGCATCACCAACCACCAGGATGTGGAACAAACGATTTTAGGGTTAGCATATTTCGCCGAGGTCCAGTCCGATCGGGGTGATAAAGTGGTGCAAATTATGGGATTTAACGATTCAACGATCATTCCGTATATGATTAGAGATGGCGATCTAAACGAAACCGGATTAGCAATCTCCGCCACACTCGCAAACGACATTGGGGCCGAAATCGGCGAATCCGTAATCTTGGAACATGTATTATTCCAACTTCCTATCACGTATCAAATCCACAATAGTACCGTTGATGTAGTAGCCTTTCATGTTAGGTCGACTAAAATTGAGGCCCTAATGACCTGGTCTGGAATTCAGCAGCTGCTTAATACAACGGGTTGTGCCAATCAGATCTATCTACACGTACCGGCCGAGAAAATGGAACAGGTAAAAAACTACCTATACACATTATCTTTCGTTCGAATCGTTGAATTACGGGAGGAGACGATCAGCGAGTTTTCCGAGGCCTTCGGCGAATTTATGGATCTTATGTGGATCATCGAAATTATGTGCTTTATTCTCGCATTCGGGGTAATACTATTAACATCGATGATTACCCGGGGGGAACGGGAAAGGGAAATCGGTACTATGGCCACGCTGGGAGCCGGCAACGGAACGATATTGCGAGTCTTTCTCTGGGAAGGTGCAATTTTGGCGTTCTGCGGAATTATTTTAGGGGACTTCTTGGGTTGGGTGGTATTGGATAGCCTGTTGATTCCCAAGTTGAATGCAATGTTCGATGCTTTTACAATGGTAACCTTCATTCCGCAAAACATATGGATTAACATTGCGATAATTGCGATGGGTTTGGCATTATTATCCCAGCTCCCGCTCTTAGGGTCATTGCGGAAAATTGATATCGCCCAAGCCACGAAGGTACGGGATTTTTAAGAGATAAAGAAAAAAGAACGAAAATGATAAAACATAGACGACTCCAACACCTTTTTATTTTTTTTCTTAATTTATTATCGTGTCTCGCGACAAAAATCGACAAAAAGAACCAAGATTGGGCATACGCTTAAATTCTTCACGGCGAACTCCACCCTATG
>Ga0299912_10004642_pt1 | contig 11265 bp, 13 predicted proteins | sample RVTome_2_FD_207667 | JGI IMG/M metagenome (GOLD analysis project Ga0299912, IMG submission 207667) | Soil microbial communities from uranium-contaminated site in the Upper Colorado River Basin, Wyoming, United States - RVT95D214 (version 2) ... | reverse complement strand
TGACGCGAGGTATAGTTGGACGGAGACTAGCCAGCTATATGCCGAGCCAGACATCGTGACTGGTAGTCATCGGTTTTTTAGGAAGTATGGGAAGCGTGAATCGGCTGCACATGCCAAGTGTTTCACCCACTTCTTAGGGGATGGCCAAGTAAGCCTAACCGCTGCATCGGATTCGGCTGTGGGCAAGTTGGGCTTTGGCACCTCGCTTACTGGGGTCTCAAATCCCGTATGGGTCAAACATTGTCGCGTGAAGTACCGGGTAGGCTATTTCTAGCCGCTTCTCACGTGCTAGTCCCGGTTCGTATTTGTCTTTGCTCTGGAAAGTTACTAATGCCATTCTTTGCATGATCGAATTCAACGTGCAATTCCAAAAAAAGAGGGATTGCGCGGGAGATGTCTGCACTTGGGGTTGGGTTCAAATCCCAGCGGCCCCTATTTATATAGGGTCTCACTTTCGTTCTCTGAAAATTCCTTTCAATTACTCGTCCACTTCGTCGTCGCCATAGATACCCCTTGCCGTTTACTCATCGTTTGGGCAAGCTTCCAAAAACTCGTGCAAACCCCAATAACGACCACGGATAGACTGAGCATCATCGGCTCCTAGCTTGTAGCCAACTCACTCTTTCTCACTTCACACACTTGTCTTAGGAGAGGTATCCATATGCTCCTTTTTAGCGTGCGTGGCCTGAAACAGATTTTGCAAAATTTAATAAGCATCCAACAGGTAATCGCATAATTAAATCGAGGCAAACCGCTTGAGTAAGCCGGACATAGCAATTGAAGCTAGAGACCTTGGCAAAGACTTCGGAAGTACCAAAGCCGTTAAGTCTGTTTCATTTACGGTAAACAAAGGTGAGGTCTTCGGGTTTTTCGGACCAAACGGCGCAGGAAAAACAACAACTATTCGTCTGCTTTGTGGTCTCACCAAACCTACTCGTGGATGTGCAACAGTATGCGGGCACAACCTTGTATCCGACCCAACGGGCGTGAGGCGACACCTAACGATGACGCTTGAAGAAAGCGTTTTTTACGAGAAAATGAATGTCAGTTCATACCTGAAGTTCTTTGCAGCTATGACAGGTCAAACATCAAAGTCTCAACAACTGAAAATAGAAGAGGCCATCAATTTATGCGAACTGTCTGACTTGCTGAAAAAACGCATTGCGGTTCTTTCGCACGGTCAGCGACAGAAAATCTCTCTTGCAAGAGCTTTCTTAAGCGATGCGCCCATAATGTTTCTGGATGAACCGTTCCAAGGTATAGATATTGTCCATAGAAAAATGCTCAGAGACTATTTACGTGAATACGTAAAGAAAGACAACACTGTCTTCTTCACTTCCCACAACTTGATTGAAGCTGAACAAATCGTCGACCGATTTGCATTCATCGACCGAGGCAGCCTCCTAAAAATAGGCACGGCCCGTGAGCTACGGGATCAGTATCTTTTGCCAAGGTTTTCAATAAGGGTCTCTGATCCAGTCAAGGCTCAAAGAATACTTTCAGACGGTCTTCAACTTGATGAATGCATAGTGAAGGGCGACGAAGTTGTCGTTACCTTAAATAATAGAGAAGATGTTTCAAAAATCGGCGCGGTTCTCAGCACCGCCGGAGTGGCGGTTTTGGAAATGCGCTTGCTTGGAACGATGGAAGAAGTTTTCTTAAAGATTCAACAGAAAACTGGGGCAGTCGCGTGACTCAAAAGAAAAATCAAGCTGTAGAATCACCCGAAGAGCATTCATGCCGTGGCAGCTTTTCTGGGAACGCACGGAACAAACTTGAACTCATTTTCACAATGGTCCGTAGAGACATATCACAGATACATAGACAAGGGCTGCCTCTCCTGCTGCTCCTTTCAGCCATTCTCCTGACTATAGGAATCTCGTTTTTGGTCATCGCAAATAGCGGGGCTGGGTTCGGAGGGGAATTAGATATAACAGGACAACCATGGACAGTGCCCAGCATCGGGTTCGGTGGCGGAAAATCCGGGATTCCCTTTTCCTCCGTGACTCTTCTACAAGTGGTCTACGGTTACTCAGTAGTAGTTACAATGATTCTTATTCCAGCCGCGTTTTCCCTCAACTATAATTCCGAGGTCAAGAAAGGAACCATCCGGACACTGACTTGCTACCCACTTGGCGTCTTTGAGATAACAATCGCGAAACTCGCATATGCGGCTATAGTGGGCTTTATTTTTGCAGCACCTGTTTCCATGCTGCCCGTTCTGGGACTGGAAAAATCAGTTTTTGACCTGTTTGCGGTATTTGCAACAGCCTACGCCTTTTCCCTTGTCATAGTTGCTGTGGGAGCTTTTGCTGCAAACGCCATAACTGTTGCTACTAAGAAGATGTATATTCAGCCGCCCGTTCTAGCGAACCTCCTGGTGGTCTTTTCTTTCTTCACCACTTCAACGATTCTTAACCTTTTGGGCGCGGCACTAAGCTTTGCCTCTCCGTTTTTTCAGGCTGTGGGTCAACTGACTCCACTTTCGCTGTATCACCAAGGACGTTTACTATTGACATATGTTTTCGGCGGATCTGAATCACCAATCTGGCTAGTCTTTTTGCTGCCAATTGCTCTCTCGGTTTTGGGCGTATGGCTGACTTTGAAGCTGTGGCCAGACATATACGAAAAGGAGTAAGCAGGCGCGTTTGGTCGCGCCAACAAAGGAAAAGAAAAAAAAGACTAAGCAACGAAACACGAGTAAGTATCAGCAGAAAGCGAATAACAGTTTCCTTGAAGTATGATCTTACCTGAGAAATTCTTTATTTGCGAGACTTAATTTAATAAAAAAGATTTGATAGAATGAATGCATCTGCCTGTTAATGTGAGTACTTCAGTCTTCTCCCAAATCGGGTGCTGACAACTCATACAAAAAAAGAGAAAGTAGCTGCGTAGAAAATTAGCGGAAGTGGCGATGCATCGCCTTTGAGGCATGCGTTCAAATCCCAGCGGTCCACCACCATCCAGCAAAACAACACCACCAGATTTTCATCCAGGATCGCTAAAATGAGCTGAATTTGATGGAAAGAAGGCTGATTTGCAGTGTTGTGATTGGAGACCAATACTTGAAAACGCGTTTGCCGGTCAAAACACCCTATGTTTTTGTAGAAAGTTGAGTGGTCTATCTGATTTTGTTGAAGCGCAACTTAGTAGACTTGTTTTGGTTTCAGCCCTTAGGCTTGGATTCGTACTTGAATGTGCTCATGCAGACTTTGCAGCGAACGACGTTTTCTTCAGGATAGTATAGCGCATCTCCGCCTACGTCGTGAACTGCGTTCTTATGAATTTTGAAAATGAATTCAGCACTGCAGTTCGGGCATTTTTTCCTAACAATATTGTATCCTCTGACTCCACGTTCAAGTTTAATGTCTTCTACCATTTTGACTACCTGTCCTTAAAATCGTCAGCTTTTCTATTTATGTTTTTAGCTGCGTTGGAAGATTGGCTTAAAGATTTGATGGCTTTTATGCTGGACTTGGCTGATGCAGTAGTAGGTGATGATGTAGTTATAGGTGAAAACGTTTGGATAACTTTCTGCGTTGCCTCAAGCACGAAAATAACCATTGCTCCGCCAGTGCTCAAGTACAAAAAGAAGATGCATCCGTGAAAGTTATATGGTTGAATTGAACTGAACTAGGATTCAAGGTAAGTGAAGCATTTCTCCTCTGGAGTGCCTGAGAGTTGAGCGAGCCTTGCCGAAAAAGAAGGTTAACGCATGAGTGAGCACGAGTCGTTTCGGGCTACCGCTTACCTCAGGCGACATAGCACTTGCCTCAAGATTCTCCTGATCTTTTTGAGCGTCGGCATCCCTCTCATCATTCTCTATTCTCTGTATCCCCTGTCATTTGATAAAACTTTCAATGGCAGGGCGTACTACTTGTTTTTTGTGTGGCTTGTTGTGCTGGAATTTGCGTTGGATTGGGATAAGTACAAGTCAGAAACATCAAGAATGGCTTCTAAGCGCACTTTCGCTTTTGGTTTGGCTTTGTTGCTCCCTACAGGTTATGTTATTGCTTCGAATATTTTTGGGTTCAACGCGGCAATTATGGATTTTTTCAGAATGTTTGGAGTGATCTCTCCATGGTTGGATAACACGCCCCTTGCAATCGAGTATATAGTCTTTGCAGTGCTATTTGCACTCATATTCTCGTTTGCGTACAAACTGAAAGGTTTGTCGGATTTCTCGCTTTCCATTGCGCTGTTAGGAGTTGTTGGCGCCATACATACAATTAACATTCTATATCCCTACGGCGGATTCACTCCGTTCCAGATTCTTGTGCCCATAACTGCCGGGTTATCGGCGGATTTTCTGAATTTGATGGGGTACCAAGCAACACTACTTCTAGGTTCGGGGAGTCTAACGCCAACCTTGGTCATACGCGACTCTACGGCGTTTTTTAGAGGGGAAATAGCTTGGCCCTGCGCTGGAGTGGAAAGCCTGTTGCTATACACAATCGTAATGCTGTTGTTCTTGAAAAAATCAGATATCCGTCGGCTTCATAAAGTAGTCTACTTCGTAGTTGGAGCGGCAGTCACGTACTTCATTAATATTCTGCGCATAGCCACCATTTTTGTTATTGGGCTAAACAAAGGCGATGTTTGGGCTTTCCATGACTATTGGGGTCAATTATACTCTGCTGTCTGGATTGTGTCGTATCCGTTAATAATAATTGGCAGCCGTACTCTGTGGAATAAATACAAAGAACATATTCTTTGGAGAAAATATAAAGACGCAACAGTGACCGCCAAGAGTGGACGACTGGAACCACGCAGCGCAAACTGAGCTTCAGTCTGAGCCGCAAACTTTTTGGTTTTGGCACTTCCTTAATTGACTTGTACGTATTGCGCCGAAGAAAAAAGGTGGGGTGAAGTGCATTTAGATTTTGGGTTTTTTGCGGAAATAGCGGATGCCGACTACCATTGCGACAGAAGACAACAGCACCATGAGTCCGATAGTCAAGCCCTCTGGGTATGCTCCACCAACGTATCCCGAGATGCTTCCCCAGCGAGATGGGTTGTCTTGCGGTGTGGGCGGCCACGCTTGAACTCCCGCTGCGGCATTGCTTGCGTCGTACACTGCCACTCTAAGTCCATGCGGTGGCTGGTTCGTTATGGGTCCTGCTGACTTGTCTAATCTGAATTCTAAGATCCAGTGAGGTGTGCCTGAGAGCGGAGATGTGTCTATCGAATTAGCCCATGCTATTCCGCCAGGTGTAGCAACCTGAGTCCAGCCCGCTCCGTTTCCTTGATACACCGTTAGGGTTGTGTGTCCTACGATCTCTATTCTCCAATCGTTGGTGTCAGGAGCAGTACCCCCGTTACCGGCGCCGTCCATACAAATTTGCCAGTAGTCGCCAGCATCATTGGTGTTGTCATTGAAAATTTCGACAAGATTATGCTGGAAAACTCCAGTTACTATGTCAATTTTACCCATGAATTTAGCGGTTGGGGATATTATCAGAGTTGGGGCGTCGGCCCATTCCGTAGTAGTTGTCCATTTTCCATCCATGGTGGGTACTGTAACACAGTCATATTCTCCGTATGAGTAGCCTGCTTCGAATGCCTTGGCGGACCCTACGTTTACTAACAAGAGCAGACTGCACAGAAAGAGTATGCAAAATGCAATCGATGATGTTCTTTTCAATGCAAACAAATCTCCTATTGTTTGGGTAAATTCTTATTGGTCAATTTGCCTTAAGAGTTTTTCGGTAAAATAGAATATCCATCGAAAAACCCGTTCTTGGTTGAACATCCTCACTTACATTAGCAGATTCTGGAAGCTGGAAGACCTTGACGGCGTTTGGATTGAACTGATAGTAAGAACGTGAAGCCTAAAACAAACTAATAGCTACACTGACAGGCAGCCAATAAGATGAGGAAAAAGTGAAATGCTGGAGACGGCGCCATTGAGGGTGGGAACAAATCCCAGCCGTCCACCACTACGCGGCTAACAATATCACCATGGATTTTCACCTAGCTCGAAAATGCCAAGATGGATGGAGAAAGGCTCTTCGTTAGAGCAGCTAGCCTAAAATAGTCAGCCTTGCATTAGTTTACGATTGTCAGGATTCTTCAAGAAAGAGTCAAAAACCATCCGAGGGAACTTTGCTTTTTCGAGACGGTTCTGGCAAACAAAAATGGGAATGCGGAAATTGAACCGAAAAAGGGATACAGTAATCGAATATCTCGCGTTTCTTTCAGTAAAATACAGCATTTATCTTGCAGAACTCTTCCAAGCCATGGTTTCAGCAAGGGAAAAAGGAAAAACCACCTGCCATAACTTAACAATCGAGTACCGAGGCAGCGCCAAAGACGAAGCCATATTCCTAATCACCAAAGACAGCAGCCTCCTAGCACAGTTCCGGGTGAGTGAACAATTCCTCCTAAGAAAAGGCATCTGCTTCGAAAACTGGTTGGACACTGACAGAATACGCAGACAAATGTCCAAGCAAGATACCGCAACCCGCTCAACCTTGGTCCAAAACCTTCGGCACGGAATGAAAAAAATCAACTTGGAAGCAGAAATTCTGGAGATTCAAAAGCCTCAAACAGTCTACACGCAATTCGGAAACACCGCGACAGTATCCCACGTCTGGATAGCCGACGAAACCGGGAGAATCAAACTCTGCCTCTGGAACGGGCATTCAAACTCCGTCGCGGTCGGTGACACAATTCAAATTAAGAACGCGTCGGTAGCCACATTCAAAGGCGAAAGGCAATTGCGTCTTGGAAGAAACGGGACAATTAGCGTGCTGCAAAGCCGCGCCGCTGAAATCAAACAATGCCCCGAAGCCATTGCCAAGAACACAATCAATGCCTAAGTTACCTCTTGCATAGCTTTACGCTTTGCTTCGAAAGTCGAAACCATTCTGCTCAGCGCCCTCCTATTATAGACTTTTGACATACCTGGTGACCGTCGGGGCTGTTGCAGTCTATAATTGGTGCTCGTCTAGAGGCTGCTTACTGCTTTTGTGCAAGTGAATGCGTTGCCAGTTCAGGCTTAGGCATGTGCGACTATTTCTGCGTCTGCGCACACGGTATTCAACCCCGTGATTTTTACCTTAACGTGGTCGCCTGGCTTCGCGTTGCCAATGAAAATCAAGAACCCCCTTACTCTGGCGATGCCTTCGCCGTTGGGGCTCGTTTCTGTTACTTCTACTTCGTATTCTTTTCCAAGCTCAACAGGGAGGTTGTCAATGCCTCTTCCCCGCTTGCTCTTGGCGTTTCTCGGGCTTCTCTTTTTTGGGCTCATCGGACATCTCTTTCCACGTTTACAACTATGATATGAGCACCTTAAGGGCTTAAATGTTCCGTTTTCAATTCAATTCCGTCCTGTTCACAGGTACGAAACAGTGTGGGACTCGGACAAGAAGGCAATCCGAATCTAACCGACGAACTTAGGGCTACGTACCGCTTCACCCTCGGTTAGGGGCAAGTTTGTATTGTCGTCTTTGTTTTTTTCCACGAGATGTTCGCGGTCCTGTTTCTTGTTCATTAAGCTTCGCGGTTACTTTTTCGTTCTCACCGGTGTATCGTCTTATTTGTTTTCTTCCGCGGGGTGCTCGTGGCTGTGTTCCTTGTTCATTATTCTTCACACTTTCTTTCTCACTCATGTTCTTTCACCTCACCTTTGAAGGTTTCACAATTTCTTTTCAGAAACAAAATTTTGAATAATGCGTGCTGTTTTAGACTGATGCCTTCAAGGCTTTAGTTCTCTGTCCTCGCTGTAATCTCTGTCCTCATGGGCTTCTTCTTCGGATTCTTCTTCCTTCTCTTCTTCATTCTCGGCGATTTCTTCGTTTGCACTTCTTTCTTTGTCTTCAGCTTCGCCTCTTGAGGGAAAAGCATCATCTAACCACGCTTCAAACTGTTTTTTGCCTTCAGGATTGGAAAAGGCCCACTCGCACAATTCACTGATGACGCTATTCAGGTCAACTTGGTGATTGTCCGCCAACTGTTTCAGAAACTGTTCCCATTTTGCGGGAATAGATATCGCTGACTTGCTCATTTTTTCACCCCCATTTTGCGTCGTAAGTTGAGCAGTTATTTAGGTTTCAAGCTGCTGGGCAGTTGATTATTTCAGTAACTCCACGCTTTCTTCAAGGCTCATCGCCAGTTTGATTTCGCTCGTGTTCCAAGCCATCCATTTGGCAATGTCCGGTTCCATTGAGAATTTTTGAAGCGCTTCCGAGCTTGGGGCTTCATACACCCAAACCACCAGATGCTCTGGAATTACAGTCCACACACCTGTTCTCTTGATGCCGTGCTTCTTCTCTAGTCCAACTAGTTTTTCAGGCAGCTGCAGTGTAAGGTTCTTCATTCTCTCGTTATTCATCGGGCAATTCTCGGGCGAATGTCTGGAAACTATCAGAAAAGTGGGCATAAAAACACTCTCAAGAGAGATATGCTGAATGCTAAATATAAACCATTAGAAAACGCTGGATATTTTGCCATGAGTTGTTTTATTAATGTGAATGCGCAGATTTATGTTCAATTGATCTTTGGAGGATGGAACGGGTTTCCAACATTTCTGGTCGAGAAAAAAACACTCGCCATTACGTAGAAACATTTTGGTTTGGGATGAGACTCTATCGTAATTTGATGTCAAACCTATTTGGTGTAAGGGTTCCGCTGTTTTGCGGACACAAGTTGACGTATAACTGTAATCTTCAATGCAAAATGTGCCCCTTCTGGAAAAGATCCAACCCAGATTCGAGTCTTGAGCAGGAAAAAGCAATTCTCAGGCAAATTTACGATTCAGGAGCCTGCGGAATCGCGTTTGAAGGCGGGGAACCTCTCCTAAGAAAGGACTTGGTGGAAATTCTTGCTTTTGCCCGTTCCCTGCATTTGCATACAAGCCTCATAACTAACGGTACTCTCCTCGAATCCAGGATAGAAGAAATAGCACCGCACATTAACGGTGTTATCTATGTTTCGTTAGATGGCTTAGGAAAGACTCATGACACGATCAGGGGAGTTAGTGGTTGTTTTAAGAAGGCGATGCAAGGTATAACTGCATCCACACCGAAGGTTCCTGTGACAATCAACACGACAGTAATGGCTGAGAATCTCAATGAGATAGAAGGCATGGTGAAGCTGGCTAAAGAATTGAATGCCAAAATATCCGTGGCTGTAGCGCATGAATATTGCAATACCAAGGCGTCCGCACCCACAGCAAAAGAAATCGTGGATATAGCTGGAAAACTTGCCGCAATGAAGAAGAAAGGCTATCCACTTGTGAATTCAATCAGTTATTTCGAAGTCATGGCGAAAGCGAAAGACTGGAAATGTAAGCCCTGGGCGATGATTAACGTTGGTCCAGATGGAAAGTTGGTGCTACCCTGCTATGTTCGTAATGAATACGCAACCAGCGTTTCTATTCTTGAAACCAACATCAGAACTGCCATTGCTGGATTAAACTGGAAAAAAACACAGAACTGCCAAAAGTGCAGCCTTCATTGCTACGTAGAACCTTCATTGGTGCTTTCAAGGGATTTTCGAACCTACCTAAATTGGGCCTTTGGACTTAGCATCTGAGCCTTCTATAAATGCTCAGCGACGTTTTCTTAAACCGAAGTTGCTCTTTTTCGGTATCTGAAGGTTCCGGTTTCCTATGTGGCACGTGCTTCGCAAGCGGTTGACAGAATTTGCTGGTGAAGGGTTCGGTGGAAATGGGTATATATAGCCATTTTGCCTTTTGAGGGATAGGTTGAAAGTCATGCCGAAATGTCCGAATTGTACAGCGCATATGCAAGGGCCTGATAAAGAATGGAACTTTGGACGATTCACAGTCAAGATGTATAAATGCACTAAATGCGGAAATCAATTCAGGGAATATTTCAAGGAAAGTACCCTGCGATTTGTTTTGAGCGCACACAACGGTGGTTTAGGAAAGATCAAAGTGAGCAAAGAAACAACTGACAGGCACAAGACCTTTCAATAACCCTCTCTTCCTTCGTGCCCCATGAGTTGCTTGAAAAAGGGCTGACTAGGCCACTATCTTTGTTCTTTCTGCAATGACAATCTCTTGGCAGTTTCTTTAGAGACCTTTTCAAGACCTTCAGCTAACTCTGCACTGCTAACTTCGTCTAAAGGGTAAAACTTGCCGTTTTTGTCCATGAATATGATCTCCAACTTTCTGACCACCGTTGTTCCACCTCATGAAAATGAAAATATCCGATTGTTTATTATCACGTTTCTAGTATTAACCGTTTTCGCTCATACCGACAAAGCACCGAAACCCATTCAACTTCATTTTCGGAACGGGGGAACCTCAGCTAGTAGCCCTCACACGACCTCACCATGTAAAGGTAATGTGCCTAGCAACACGCACGCTAAAACACAAGCAACTCAAATAAACAAGCCTGGGTAGGAAAACGCTTACTAACGGTGTTATCCCCATGCAAGCAACCTATGGAGAAACCAAAAATTCTTAGAGCAGACTCCAAGCTCTGTGAAGCCCCAGTCATAAAGTACCCCAAAATGAAGAACGCAAAAGACACCAACGAAACAGCACAAATGCTAAAGCGCACTATTTGCTCACAAAAGGAAACCTAAACAACGTAGCCACAAAACAGTTGCTGCGTGGTTGTTCACGCAGAATAAAGATATTAACGTTTGCTCCAAACGGAAAAAGAAAAACGAGATTCACTTGGATTTCTTGAATTGCTCACAGACTGAGCGAGAAGGGTCAGTTTGCCAGAGCAATTGTATTCTCGTTCTACAACGTTTACATTGTATCAGAGCACCTTTAAGTTTTTCATAGCCAAACTCAGAGTAGCTATTCGGGTTGTCCGGTGAAAGAAGAATCCCACACTTGGGGCAGTCAAATGAGTTGGCTTCTCTTGAAACAAGAGAAGCTTTGATCTTGCCATCCCTTCTTAGCTCGTCTATTACTATCACGAAATTCACTGTGGGTTGTTTCATAACTCATGCCTCAATGGTAACATAGCAAAGAAGGTTATTTTGGTTTTCTGAACATGACTTTGCAGTAGCGCGCGCCACTTGGAAATCTAGTGCATATGGAGCTAACAATTGCGCCTTTCGGAACAAATCACACGCCATTAAGCAACTCTCCTTCAGCTACCCGGAGGCAGCTAGTGCGAACCAAAGAATGCATCAAAGGCCCGCGCCTGCAACACATCAGGATTTTTCAACTATGGTTTTTATTAGATCCTCTACAGGTCTCACTTGCCGAATTTCAATGCTATTCCAGAAAGCAAAGCCAATGTCTTTAAAGTAGTTCTCAACAACCTCTTGAGAAGA
>Ga0299912_10004641_pt1 | contig 11265 bp, 14 predicted proteins | sample RVTome_2_FD_207667 | JGI IMG/M metagenome (GOLD analysis project Ga0299912, IMG submission 207667) | Soil microbial communities from uranium-contaminated site in the Upper Colorado River Basin, Wyoming, United States - RVT95D214 (version 2) ... | reverse complement strand
TACCCTGCAACTGCAGAACCTCAGCGAGATTGTCGATAAATTCACGGTTGATGTCGAGGGGCTGGACGAGACCTGGTACAGCCGCTCGGCCTCAAGCGTCGCTTTAATGCCTCAGGCCAGCGGGCAGGCACAAATCACCTTCCTGCCGCCGAAGCGCAAGGGAGTCAGGACGGGTACTTATCCCTTTGCCGTAACCGTGCGCTCGCAGAGCGTGGCCGGGGAGTCGGCGAGCATTGTCGGTCAATTGGAGATACTGCCTCAGGTAGAGTTCAAGGTAGCGGTGCGACCCTACCGGGTATCGAGCCGCCGCAAGGGCAGCTTCCGGGTGAACCTGGCCAACACCAATGTCAGCGATGTCAATTTTATCCTGGAGGCGACCGATTTGGATGAGGGCCTGCGTTTCCAGTTCAAGGAGGATAAACCGGCGGTCTCTGCCTGGAACACCGTCGATGTGCCGATGCTGGCCCGACCTAAACGCGGGTCAACGGTCGGCGAGAGGAAGCGTTATGACATTACGGTCACGGCCCGGACTGAAGATGGCAGGACACAAACAACCAACTGTGAATTTTACCATAATCCGTTCATGACTTCATGGCGGCCGCTCCTGCGCGTGGTGAGGGCCCTTATTGTCATCGGTGCTATTGTGACGCTAATCTATTTTGTCCTCCGGTGGGGTGGGGGTTGGAGTACCTTGACTAAAAGCCCGCAGACCTGGGTGAATAACCTGGTCAACACGGTTGAAGGCTGGTTCCTCCGGTAAGTTCATAGAAGAGGGAGGCTGGCATGAAGAGACTTGGCATCCTCGTTGTCGCGGTAGTGTTTATCGCCGTGATGCTGGTGGGAGTGACCGCTGACATAGCTTACTCCCAGGCGGCTCCGAGGATAACCCTGACGCCCAACACCGGATTTGCGGCGACAACTGTCTCAGGTACGGGGTTCCTGGGCGGCGAGGTTTATATTTACTGGGCCGAGCAGCGCATTCCGACAGTACCGCTGCGTATATTTGCCTCTGATACCCAGCTCGGCGAGTTTACTGCGATTATCACGGTGCCCACTCAGACCAAGGCCGGCGAGTATGTGGTCAGGGCCCAGGACCAGCGCGGCACCACCGCCAGTGTCACCTTCAAGGTTATTGATATGACCGGTCTTCAAGGTGCCCAGGGTCCGGCGGGTCCGTCCGGCCCGCAAGGAGCCACCGGTCTTCGGGGTGCCGATGGTGCGGTGGGGAAGCCTGGTGCACCTGGCTCCCAGGGACCTCAAGGGCCACCTGGTGAGCAGGGCCCGGCGGGTGGAGCTGGACCCGGCGCCGGTATGAGCATTATCGCCATCATTCTGGCGGTAATCGCTCTGGCGCTGAGCGTGTTCAGCCGGGTTATGAAGTGGATAACCGGCTAGAATTATATCCGGCAGTAATGACAATTGGAGAGGGGCTTAGCCCCTCTCTTTTTTGTTCCGGGGGTGAGCCGTCGGCGCTGGGCTATGGTCAGATTGGTAGCCAGCGCCTCAGGTTGGTACCTCGATGGTTACGGTGGAGCCTTTGCCTGGTTGCGAATCTACGGCGAGGGTAGCGTCTACCAACTGAGCGCGCTCCTGCATTCCCGCCAGTCCCAGCTTCCCGTAACGGGCCAGGTCGCCCATTGTTTTGGGCCGGTCAAAACCCTTACCGTTGTCAACCACGGTTATTTTGAGCTTTTTCTCACCGAACTCCAATACCACCTCCGCCCGGGTAGCCTGTGAATGTCGCCAGACATTCCTCAGTGCTTCCTGGATGATACGGAAGAGCACCAGCTCTACTTCCTCAGGCAGTCGCCGTTCGGTACCGACTACCTTAACCCTCGTTTCTATGCCGGAATACTGGGCCACATCAGAGGCGAGCCATTCCAGCGCTGGCAGTAGCCCCAGGCGGTCCAGCGCCGCCGGGCGCAGGTCCTGACTCAAGCGCCGCACCCCCTGCATGATATTGTTGGTCTGCTGCCACAGCTCTTCAAGACGGTGGCGGGTATCTTCTGGCAGCCCCTTACTGTTGGCGGCCAGAGCATCCAGCTGGCGGGAGAGCACCACCAGCGATTGGATGGTATCATCATGTAGCTCACGGGAGATGCGTTTTCTTTCCTCTTCCTGTGCCCGCGTGGCCTGCTGCAAATAGTAACGCAGGTTCTCCTGCAATCGCTTCTCTTCAGTAACATCCCGGGCAATATGCTGGAACCCGGTAGGGGTGCCACTGCTGCGAATCAGGCTTGAGCTCAGTCGGACCAGTGCTTCAGTTCCGTCTTTCCGGATTATTCTCTGGTCGTAAGACTCGCCAATGGTCTCCCCCTGAAGTAGTTTACGACGTACCTCCCGGGCCACCTCCAGCCCCTCAGGAGAGAGAAAGTCCCTTACATTTAGTTGACTCAGATTGTTGATATCATATCCCGTAAGTTTGTAGGCGGCGGCGTTGGCGGCCACAATGTTGCCATCCATGTCCTGGAGCCAGATGGCATCGTGGGCACTCTCAAACAGCCCGCGGTATCTCTGTTCCGAGGCGCGCAACTCCTGCTGGGTGCTTTCTAGCTGGGTGCGGCGCTCCCGTGCCCGGCGTAGAGATTCAAAGGTGACTGCCAGCACATTGCCAATAATGAAGACGGCGCTGGTCTCAAATATGGCGTCCACGCGGTCATTGGAGAGAAAAATAGCCCGCGGCAACATCAGCGCCAGCGTGACTAGGGAAGTGATACCCGCCCCTTTAAGGCCGAACATGAACCCTGCCCAGACGATTGGGGCCAGATATAGGATTCTCTCAAAGGCGTGCCGCGTCAGTCCAAGGCTGGCTATAATCTTATTGAGGAATGTCGGGTGGCCCAAGGCTTCAGAATAATGGGGTATTGTTATGAGTAGGAACAGTGCCAGAATCAGCCAGAAACCCGGCTTGCGCAGCAGAGTTATCAGTTCTTGACCTGGCGACCGGCGAACAGTGTTCATACTCCAGTTTTGCTTGTCTTAAGGTACATCATCAAGGGTAACCCACCCTTCTTTCAGGGCGCGTACCACGGCTTCGGTGCGTGAGCTAACCTGCAGTTTGTTAAAAATGTGACTGAAATGGGCCTGAACCGTGCGTAGACTGAGGCAAAGCTTGTCGGCAATATCCTGATTGCTCAGGCCGCGGGTGGCCAGCTTGAGAACATCGAGCTCGCGCTCGCTAAGTACTTCGGGTGGTTTTTGTCTGACTGGTTTACCGGGCGTCGGCACGAAGCGATTGAGTACCTTGCGGGCAATGGCCGGGTGCAGAACGGACTCGCCGGCATACACCGCTCGCACGGCGTCAACCAGTTCTCGACCGCGGACGGTTTTCAGCAGGTAACCAGCCGCCCCCGCTTCCAACAGGCTGAAAACAAATTGGTCATCATCGTAAGCACTCAGGATTAGCACGGCGATGCTCGGGTAGAGCGCCTTTATCTGCCTGGTGGCGACGATGCCGTCAACCTTGGGCATGGCGACATCAATAATGGCCACATCTGGCTTGTGGATACCGGCTAATTTCGTGGCTTCTTCGCCATCGCCGGCTTCGGCCACTACTTCCAGGTCAGGCTCCTGTTCGAGAATCTGGCGTGTACCCTCGCGCACCACCGCATGGTCATCCGCGATGAGAATCTTAATCTTGCCCAAGCCAAACCCTCCTTTTTTACCCCTTCTATAATACCTCTTTTTGGGGCGTGTCTCAACCTGATAACTTATGGCGAGGTCAGTTTTCCCTGCTGTCCCAAAGATATACCTAGTGGGTAAGTATAATTACCTATTCCGCAGCCACAGGAATTAGGTATAAAGCGCAGGCCCGAACGGGAGCTTAGGTACTTCGGTGAGTCGAAAATTAGGTATCACTGCGGAAGTCGGCTAAGCCAGCGAAGTGCTAAGCTGATTATGGAGGTAAGAGAAGACAATGCGGAATTTGAAAAAAGGAATGAGATGTCACCGGCTTAGCGTTGCAGTCAGTGCTTCTCTTACCTCTAAGCTGGGGAAGACTGGATAGGAGGTGTGAGCTATGGAGTGGCAGTTCATCGTCGCACTGGTAGTGGCTATACCCATCATTCTCTTCCCGGCTGCCTTTGTCTGGTATCTGAACATCGGGGGCATATTCCACCGGGTTCGCGAGGCGGCTGAAGAGAAAGAGAAGGTCGCCACCGGGCAAAAAGCCAAGGGCGTTACTAAGTAGTCAGACAGTCTAGGATGGGAGGACTGGAGTAAGGAGCAAAGGGGGTGGCAACAATGCAGTGGGAATTTGTCGTCGCACTTATAGTCGCCATACCGCTGATTCTCTTTCCGGCTGCCTTTATCTGGTACCTGAATGTTGGTGGCATCTACCAGACGGTCAGGAGATTGGCGGCGCGGCGAGCCACCCGTAGGGCAGTGCCGACATCTGAAGTCACTACAGCACAGGCCAACGGTGCTGGCCGGAAAGACGAGGATGTCTGGAACCTGATCTTTCTCCCCTGATGCTGGCTGGGTGCAATACGAGGTGATGAGCAGGCAGTAACCGCAAGTAGCACTCGCCCGGTAGAAAACGCTGGCTTAAGTTAGTACTGAGAGTGCAATTAGCTAACACAAGCATAAAGTGGTATAGTAAAAGGAGGAATAATATATGGAATGGCCGGTCATCTTGGCTCTGGTAATAGCGATACCCATTGTGTTATTCGTGCCAGTACTGGTCTGGGGGGCCATGGTAAGTGGTGTGTATCAGGTGGCGCGTGACGCCGTGCGGCGACGGGCAAATCTGCGGCGCCGGGCACGAGTAGCTGAGGAGCCGGTGGTACGGAGATAGCGAGAGTTGAGTAGAGTTGTCATAGCACCAGGCGGGCTAGGAGGGGGTTAACCATAACCCCCTTTTATTTTGTTTGGGCGCCAGTAGCCGATGATTGCTGGCTGACAAAGGAGGTTTGATGGAGAAAAGAAAACGAAATGGTGACCTGATAGATGAAATCAGCGCTATTCCCGGCGGGGAGGGAGTCCGCCTGTGCATCCAGTGTGGCACCTGCACGGCATCCTGCCCCAACGCCGACCGGATGGACCATACGCCGTCCCAGCTCATTGCCATGGCCCGCGCCGGGATGAGGGAGGAGGTCCTTTCCAGCAATGCTATGTGGCACTGCTTGTCCTGCTATCTCTGCACGGTGCGCTGCCCCAGAGGCATCAAGCAGACGGAATTGATGCATGCCCTGGAGTCTCTAGCCGTCCGTCAGGGCTTAGCTACTGGTCGGTCACGGACACCTGTTATGTATCGTAGTTTCAACGATTTTGTCTACAGTTTGGGCAGCTTGCCTGAGTTTGGCTTTATGACCTGGTTCTATATGCTATCGAATCCCCTGCGGGCGGTCAGAATGCTTCCGGTGGCTATGGGCTTGATAAAACACGGTCGCTTGTCTGTTAAAGCCAGGCGGCTGACGCCAGAAGGGGCGAGTCAGCTAAGAGCCATTATGGATAAGGCTGACTCTCTAGGAGGTGCGGTATGAGATACTACAGCTATTTCCCCGGGTGCTCATCCTCCGAAGGCGGTGCCAAAGCGTATGGCCAGTCGGCCTTAGCCGTGGCCAAGGTTCTGGACACCGAGTTGATTGAGATTGAGGACTGGAACTGCTGCGGCTCAACGCCTTACAGCTCCGAGGATGAACTGGCTTCCCTCTGTCTTTCCGCCCGTAATCTGGCGCTGGCGGAGAAGAGGGGCTTTGACCTGGTAACTCCGTGCAGTTCGTGCTATGTGAATTTGAAGAGGAGCAATACTTATCTTAAGCAGTACCCGGAGATGCGGGCTAAGGTGGACGAATGTCTGGCGGCGGGCAAGCTGGAGTATCACGGCACGGTTAAAGTCCGCCATCTGTTAGATGTTCTGGTCAACGATATTGGCTATGAAGCGATTAAGGCTAAAGTGACCAAGCTTCTGAATGGTTTGAAGGTGGCGGCTTATTACGGTTGTCAAATCGTCCGGCCAACTCCGGGCTTTGACCACCCGGAGTTACCCGAATCTCTGGACAAGCTCATCGTGAGCCTGGGTGGAGAGGCCGTTCCCTTCCCGCTGAAGAGCCGGTGCTGCGGCGGCTCACTGATTATATCTGAAGAAGGGTTGGTTTTGGACCTGATGAAAAAGCTTTTCGATTCAGCTGCCAGCAACGGTGCGGAGTGCCTGGTCACAGTTTGTCCGCTGTGCCAGTTCAACCTGGATGCCTATCAGAGCCGGGTGAACAAGAAGTTGAAGACAAACTTTAATTTGCCCGTTCTCTTCTTTACCCAACTGATGGGTGTGGCCTTCGGGCTTAGTGAGCTGGACCTGGGACTGAAGACCTGCATTGTCCCCACCGAAAAGGTCCTGGCCAAGTTCAAATAAGGAGAGAGTTATGGAGCGAAGAATCGGGGTTTATATCTGCCACTGCGGGTCCAATATCGCCGGCACCGTGGATGTGGCGCAGGTGACGGAGTTTGCCAAGGGTCTCCCTTTTGTAGCGGTGGCGCGCGACTACAAATTCGTGTGTTCCGACCCGGGGCAGGACCTCATCAAGAATGATATCAAGCAAATGGGGGTAAACCGTGTGGTGGTGGCATCGTGCTCGCCACGATTGCACGAGCCGACCTTCCGCCGGACCCTGGCCGCTGCCGGCCTTAACCCTTATCTCTTTGAGATGGCTAACATCCGTGAGCAGTGCTCCTGGGTGACCGAAGACAAGGCGGCGGCTACCGAGAAAGCCAAGGCCATGGTCAGCGCCGCGGTGAGGCGGGTTTTCTACCATGAGCCTCTGGAGAGGAAGGAGGTCCGGGTCAACCCGGCGACACTGGTGGTTGGCGCTGGTATCGCCGGTATTCAGGCGGCACTGGAGATTGCTGATTCCGGACACAAGGTCTACTTGGTGGAGCGGGAGCCGTCCATCGGCGGCAATATGGCCCGACTGGACAAGACCTTTCCCACCTTAGACTGTTCGGCCTGAATATTGACACCGAAGATGGCCTCGGTGAGGTCACACAAGAACATAGAGCTGATGACTTACAGTGAGGTAGTGGATGTCTCGGGGTATGTGGGTAATTTCAAGGTCAAGATTAGACAGAAGCCACGTTATGTTGATGCCAGCAAATGCACCGGTTGTGGCACCTGCCAGGAGAAGTGCCCGTTCAAGGAGGATAACGAATTCGACGTTGGAATGGGCAAGCGGAAGGTAATCTATACACCCTTCCCGCAGGCGGTGCCCAATGTGCCGGTGATTGACCGCGAGCACTGTGTCTACTTCTTGAGGGGCAAGTGCCGTGCCTGTGAAAAGTTCTGCGAGGCTAAGGCGATTGACTTTGAGCAAAAGGAAAAGATAGCCGAGGTGGATGTCGGTAATATTATCGTGACCACTGGCTTCGACTCCTTTGACCCCTCGGTTATGGCGCAGTATGGCTACCGCCGGTATGACAATGTCCTGACCGGTATTGAGTTTGAGCGAATGTGCAATTCGTCAGGCCCGACTGGCGGCAAAATCGTGCTGAAGGACGGTTCGGCCCCCAAGAGTGTGGCTATTCTGCACTGTATTGGCAGTCGGGATGTCAACTACCACGAGTACTGCTCGCGTGTCTGCTGTATGTACTCGCTGAAATTCTCCCATGTCATCCGGGAGCGGGTGCCAGAGGCCGAAATCTATCAGATGTATATTGACATGCGCTGTTTCGGCAAGGGTTACGAAGAATTCTACGCCCGACTTCAGGAGGAGGGGGTTAACTTTATCCGCGGTCGTGCCGGTGAGATTACCAATATCGCTGAGAAGGATGCGGAGAAAGGCAAGCTGGTTGTGCTGGTGGAAGATACCCTGGTGCGGCGGAAGCGGCGGATTCCGGTGGATATGGTTGTCCTGAGCACAGCTCTGGAACCGCGGGCTGATGCCGGTGCAGTCGCCCGGCTCTTCTCTATCAGTCGCAGCAAGGATGGCTTCTTCCTGGAGAAGCATCCCAAGCTCGACCCGGTGGCCACGACAACCGACGGCGTTTTCGTGGCTGGCTGCTGCCAGGGGCCAAAGGACATTCCCGATACGGTGGCCCAGGCCTCAGCCGCGGCGGCGCGGGTACTGTCTATGATTAGCCAGGGTAATGTGGAAGTTGAATCGGCGACCTCCTTCGTTGATGAGAAGCTTTGCTCCGGATGCAAGACCTGCCTGGCTCTCTGTCCCTATAACGCTATCTCTTTTGACGAAGCCAAGAAGGTTTCGGCTATCAACGAAGCCCTGTGCAAGGGCTGTGGGACATGTGCTGCGGCTTGTCCCAGTGGTGCTATTACCAGTCGACACTTCACCACCGAACAAATTATGGCGCAGCTGGAAGGAGCGTTGGTATGAGCTTTGAGCCCAAGATTATTGGCTTTCTCTGCAACTGGTGCTCCTATGCCGGGGCTGACCTGGCCGGCACCGCGCGCAAGAAGTATCCGCCCAATGTGCGTGTTGTCCGGGTGATGTGCAGTGGCCGGGTTGAGCCGACTTTCATTCTGAAAGCCTTTGAGCGGGGCGCCGATGGCGTGCTTGTCTGTGGCTGACATCCCGGGGAATGTCATTACCTGGAAGGTAATGTAAAAATACTGCGCCGGATACCATTGCTCAAGAAAATGCTGGCTCAGTTTGGAATTGAGGACGAGCGAGTGCGTCTCGACTGGGTCTCAGCCTCGGAAGGTGACCATTTTGCCCAGGTGGTCAGTGAGATGACCGAGCAGGTCAGGAAGCTCGGACCTTTTAGTCGTAACGGTGGAGGCAAAGATGGCTAAACTGAAAGTTGCTCTCTACTGGGCGGCCAGCTGTGGCGGCTGTGAAATTGCCCAATTGCAGATTGGTGATAAACTCCTGAAGCTGGTGGAAGCGGCCGATATTGTTTTCTGGCCGGTGGCTATTGATGTCAAGTACAAGGATGTTGAGGCTATGCCTGCCAAGAGCATCGATGTCTGCCTCTTTAACGGGGCTATCCGCAATTCGGAACAGGAGCACATCGCCAAGATGCTCCGGGAGAAGTCCAAGGTGGTGATTGCCTACGGCGCCTGTGCCTATGAGGGCGGCATCCCCGGGCTGGGCAACCTGTTCAATCGGAAGACGATTTTTGACCGGGTCTACACGGAGACGCCATCAACGGATAACAGCGGCCAGATCTTTCCGCAAACGGCTTACCAGGTGCCGGAAGGGGAACTGACTCTGCCGGAATTCTATGACACGGTCAAGACTCTGCGCCAGACGGTAGATGTTGACTATATCATCCCCGGCTGTCCACCGGAGGAAAAGACAACCTGGCTGGCTCTCGAGGCTCTAATTACCGGCAAGCTCCCACCCCGGGGCACGGTGATTAGTCACAGTATCAAGGGCGTTTGTGATGAATGCCCCCGGAAGCGCGATGTGAAAAAGGTCAAGAAATTTTACCGCACTTTTGAGATTATTCCGGAAGCAGAAACATGTCTGCTGGAACAGGGTCTTCTCTGTGCCGGACTGTCCACCCGTGGTGGCTGCGGGGCACTCTGCCCGCAGGCTAATATGCCCTGCACCGGCTGCTACGGGCCGGTGGAGGGAGTCATTGACCAGGGCGCGCACTTCCTCAGTGCCGTGGCTTCGGTCATTGACTCTAATAGCCCGGAAGAAGTACAGAAAATCATTGAGGATATTCGCGACCCCGTGGGCACCTTTTATCGCTATAGCCTGCCCGATTCCCTGTTAAGGAGGGCGAAAATAAAATGAAAAGGATAACCATCGACCCCGTCACGCGACTGGAAGGCCACGGCAAGATAGAAATCTTCCTGGATGATGCGGGTGGGGTGAAGAATACCTACTTCCAGATTCCGGAGTTGAGGGGCTTTGAGAAGTTTGCCGAGGGGCGGCTGGCCGAAGATATGCCCCAGATAACCCAGCGCATCTGCGGCGTTTGTCCTGAAGCCCACCATCTGGCTTCAAGTAAGGCGCTTGACGACCTTTTTCATGTTGATCCGCCTGGCCCGGCCAAGAAGCTGCGCGAGCTTTTTAACAGTGCCTTCTATGTCACCGACCACACCACCCACTTCTATATCCTGGGCGGCCCGGATTTTGTCATGGGGCCGGATGCTCCCGTGGCCGAGCGCAACATTGTGGGGGTTATTGGCAAGGTGGGTCTGGAGCTGGCCGGAGCGGTCATCAAGACCCGCATGCAGAACCACCATATTCTTCAGATGATTGGTGGTCGACCCGTGCACCCCGTCTTTGGCCTGCCCGGCGGCGTCAGCAAAGGGCTGACCGAGGAACAGAGAAAGGAAGTTGAGCAAATCGCCAGAGACTCGGTGGAGTTTGCCAAGCTATCACTAAAGGTCTTTGATGATATTGTCCTGAAGAACAAGGCTTATGTTGATATGATTACCAGTGAGGCTTTTACCCATCGCACCTACTACATGGGGATGGTTGATGCCCAGAATAAGGTCAATTTCTACGACGGCAAGCTGCGGGTGGTTGACCCGGCGGGTAAAGAATTCGCCAAGTTTGCCCCGCGGGAATACCTAAACCATGTCGCGGAACATGTCGAACCCTGGACTTACATCAAGTTCCCCTTCCTCAAGAAGATTGGCTGGAGAGGTTTTACCGATGGCCAGGATAGCGGTGTTTTTCGAGTCGCCCCACTGGCCCGGCTCAACGCCGCCGATGGCATGGCCACGCCTCTGGCCCAGGAAGCCTATGAGAAAATGTACTCTACCCTCGGCGGGAAGCCGGCTCACTTCACTCTGGCCACGCACTGGGCTCGTCTGGTGGAGCTGGTATATGCCGCTGAGAGACTGCTGGAGCTGAGCCGAGACCCGGAAATCACCAGCCCTAATATTCGCACCATCCCCACGGCCACTCCGGACGAGGGTATCGGCGTTGTGGAAGCGCCGCGTGGCACGCTAATCCACCACTACGCCACGGACGAAAAGGGAGTCATCAGGAAGGCCAATTTGATTGTGGCTACAGTTAATAATGCAGCGGCTCTCAATATGTCGGTCGGGAAAGCGGCCCTGGCGCTGATTAAGCCGGGCGTGGAAATTACCGAGGGACTGCTTAATCGCATCGAGATGGCGTGGCGACCCTACGACCCCTGTTTTGGCTGTGCCACCCATGCTCTGCCCGGCCACCCGGCCGTTCCAATATTCGTGTATAATGACCGGGGGCAACTGGTCAAGAACTTTGAGTAGATTGACCCATAGTGGTAAGATAACTTAGGCGAGGATGAAGACCTTAATCTTGGGCCTGGGCAATCCCGTGCGGGCCGATGACAGCGTGGGCTTGCGCGTGGCCCAGGCTTTGGCCA
>Ga0299912_10004640_pt1 | contig 11265 bp, 22 predicted proteins | sample RVTome_2_FD_207667 | JGI IMG/M metagenome (GOLD analysis project Ga0299912, IMG submission 207667) | Soil microbial communities from uranium-contaminated site in the Upper Colorado River Basin, Wyoming, United States - RVT95D214 (version 2) ... | reverse complement strand
TTCCAGTACCTGAAGAGGAATCTCTTATCGAATACCGCATTGTGAGCCACCAAGAACACATTAGAAAAATGATCTTCCGAGAACTGCGCTAGAACCTCCCCGATCGAAGGCGCGTTAGCAACCATCGCGTCTGTGATATGGCTTGCCGCTGACGCTGCCGGGTTGATTGGCACCGTAGGCTTCACCAGCGACTGAAACTCGGAGATGACGGTGAGGGTGTCGTCTATCTCAACCCAAGCTACCTCCACGATCTCATCAGTGCTGGTGAGTCCCGTTGTTTCAACATCACAAATTAGGATTTTCATTTAGTGATACCCTCCATGTATTGATAAGCAGGAGAGCAGCTATCACAGCCCTCCCAACCTAAGCATTGCTCTGCAACTAGACGGTGAGCCACAGATTCTGTGAAGTCGGAGAATTGGCCAAGGTGGTGGAGCCGCCCGCCCTCTGCTATCATAGCCCTCCACTTGTCCTTATGGCCGAGCCTCTTCCTAGAAATGATACCTTTTACGCCTGAGTTGTTATCCACCCGGTTCCCACGTTGCGCATATTGCATGAGTGGGAGACTTCCCTGAGATTCCCTATTCGATTATTAGTTATGTCCCTATCAATGTGGTCAACTCCGTTCTCTGGCATATACCCGTGATGCCATAGCCATATAACCCGATGAACTCGGAGGTGCCACCAGTCTACCATGACGGTTAAGTATCCTCGCCCATTTGGACAGCCAACTACGTCGCCAGCCTTTGTGGAGTTGGCCGTGCGGGACTTACGGACCAGCCAGCCGTCCTCACGATAATCAAACAGTTCCCGAACCCTTTCCTGGGTCAGGGTCTTTCTTGTACGGTCGGTTCCAGTATGGTGACTTGCACTTACCGCACCTGAGCGGGAGATCTTCGGTTCGTCTGATCCATTTGTGGCCACATCTGAGGCACTCGACTTGGGCTGATGAGGGTCTTGATTCCATTCTGTGTTCTCCATGAGTTGACATCCTTTCAGGTTAATCTTAATCCTGGCCGGAGTGTATCGTATCAGTGAGCACTTGTAAAGAATAAAATTAGGGCTGGCCGCCTCCGGGTGGCCGGCCCCTCATGTGTTATAACTGCGTGGATTTGGGCACAATTTTAGTCCAACTCTGCCCTTTGCTGCTGACAGGTACCGCCTCAAGGCGGACCAAATCAACAGTTGCCGGGTCAACATGCCCCATTGCAACCTTAAACGCTGTCTGCTTGCGCCAACCTTCGAACGCAGTCACTGAGGTTGGTGACAACTGAAGCTGAACCATGCTAGCGAGATGCTCGCTCGGCTTCTCGCTGGCCCGGAGCGCCCCGACTACCTCATAATACAACTTGCTGGACGCATTGGGCCAGTTCACCCGAAGATCGTTAAGATACTGAGGCACGGTGTCACCAGTACCGTCGTCGAACGTCTCGTTGTCTACACTGTACCGGACGAGATCAGACGGGGCCTTTTGATCCCCAGGACCGATGACGTACACTGCGTTATAGGAGAGCAACTGGATTTCAATCCATCTGCCCAGGTCCTTCTCGTCGCTGTCTACGAGATTGCCACTGCCAGCCTTGATGCGAGGGAGTTCCCCGAATTTAGCAATGAACAGGTCTTTCTTGTCTTCCCAGATCAGCTCCATGGAGCCGCGAGCGGGAGTGGCAAGGACAGGTGGTGCAGCGGGCTTCTGAACAGCAACAGCGGCAGCAGTCGCAGCCGGTACTATCGGAGCTTCGGCTACGGGCAGTACAACGGGGTCACTCAATCTTTTTAATACCATAATAATTCTCCTTGTAGTTTTCATTCTCAGTTAGGTTTCGTTGTCAGTGTCGTTGTTTAAGTCTTTGTCATGGGCTACCTCCTCGTCAGTTATACTACCCCCTTTGCTTATCCTTTGTCAATACATATTTCTCACTTTCCTGTGAGCGCCATCCTAAGCGTCTGTTTCGTGGGCATTACCTTCTGAACCACATCTTCCTTCCTGATTATGCTTTTGGCAATGTGTGCTTGGATTGTTCCTACGGCTATGGCCATCTTCAGCACACACTTCTTCTTCTGGCCCGGCCTGTGTATTCTGGCAAGAAGCTGTTGGAACACGGCGGCAGTGAGCGGCAGTTCCAAGACGCAAGATGCCCGGCACACCTGTTGCAACCCGTCAACACCAGTACCGACAGTCTTCGGGTTTCCCACTAAAACATTGCAACCCGAATCGTTCAGGAACCTGGCCAAGTTCTCCTGACTCTGCTTCGGCGTTATCCCGCCGAACGCCTGGACTGCGACTACACCTGGCAGCTTCTGGAGGTACTGGAACACCTGATTGTTGCTGTCCTGATAATTCACATAGATGACCAGCTTCTCACCACTGTCCGGGATGTCCAATTCATTGACCATCTGCCGAACAATATCAAACGCCTCCGGGAACACGCCGTTTACCGGGGCCAGGATCAGGCGCTGGCATGTGTGGTACAGTCGTTGAGCTGTGACTGCATCAATTACCTCGCCGCTATCCAGTACCAACAACTGCTCCTCGACCAGTTTGTCATAGAGACGCTTGTGCTTAGGCTCCATGGCGTACTCGATCGGGACGTACTGGATCTCCGGCAACTCCAAGACATCCTCACTTCTGACTCGAACAGACTGGAGCATCAGTGCTTGGGCCAGCGACTCAAGATTCGCAAAACGAGTGGGTGTGCCCCAGGGGTCGACAGCAGTAACGTGGAGCGTAGTGAACTGCCGGTATGATCTGTACACCTCCGGGGTCTTAATCGAGATGTAGGCATAGGCGTTTACAACATTCGTCACAGGAGTCCCAGACAGCATCACCCCGCGCTTGTTCCGCAGCCGGCAGAAATCCCTAACAGCCTTGTAAACGAGGGTGCTGATGTTCTTTATCTCTGCTGCCTCATCAATGATGATGAACTCTTTTTTTGTCTTCATCTCAGACATGAACCGGCTGTGGTCCCGCTTGAAGATTTGGTAAGACAGGACGATAGCGTCCCAGTCCTCAAACTTCTGCGCCGCCCGCCACTTAGGCGAGCCTTTGTAAGCCAGTGTGTCTACGCCAAGGTTCGTGAGCCAGTTCCGCCACTGCGTGATCAGCAGCGGCGGAACCAGCACAAGCACTTGATCAGTTTGGCCAGCAAGCGCAGACAACAGTGCGACAGCAGACGAGATGGCTGTCTTTCCCGTTCCTGGGTCTGACCAGATTGCGGAGAAGTCATAGCAGCTCGCATACCCGACAGCCTCCTTCTGGAATTCATAGAACTCGAAAGGAAAGTTGTAACGATCCGTGACTAACTTGACGCGGTCAGTGATCACCTCTTACCCCCTCGCCGTAGCATGGTTCCAGATCCGGTCCAAGATATCAGTCTGCTTCAATGACAACGGCAAAGCAGCCTCAATTCTGCCGCGAATTGACTCCAAGAACATTATCTCCCACTCGGTCAGCCGACTTTCTCGGTCTTCACAGTCATCAATCATCCTTAAGTATTCTTCTTTCCAACTTTCTTTATCTTTCAAACTCATCGGCACAGCCTCCTTGTAGTGAAATCCACTACATATAAATTATTATTTGTAACCGGCGTGTAAGCGTCTGCCGCTCCGCGTGCGACGACTTCCCACAGCGGGTACACTGCCGCCAGAATGAAGTTCGGCACGGACATTGCCCGGTCGATCCAAGCCGTCGGCCTCAGTTCTTCCGCCCACTCACCGAGCGTCCTGCCATCCGATAACTGTAGGGATGCCCCAACAACTGCCGGAGTTGACTGGAATGAGACCGGGAAGTTGCCAGTATCACCTTCGTAGGACCTCAGTGATTCCAGGGCCTCAGCAATGCAAAGCCACTGAATATTCCACACACCTTTCAAGCTCAGGTGCTCGTCAAGAAATGGGCCAACAAGCTGGCCTTCATGCAGAACAGCGTAGGCCTTCATTGGTAACGGACTCCAAATCATTTTTGCTTCCTCCTTGTAGGTACTGCTTCATATATTGATAGGCCGGGAGCAACCTAGTCTATCCTTTTTCCACACAGTTATTTTCTGCCTAAAGTACAACTCAGCACCACACTCATCACATTTCCAGGTATCCTGCCAGTCATCAGACATCGTTATCGCGGTATAATCTTCGAGGTGGTGACCACAGAGACACTTGACCACCTCAAGAAACTCCCCGTCAACGTCGCCAAACTCAACCTGGTCAGTCACGTCAGTGTCCATCAGGTGGCCAATCCCTAAATAGTCCTGCCCCGTCTCGGCACGGTGTTGGTCCTGCAATCTGCGCAACTCAGCCATTTTCATAGCAATCGCATCTTTTAGTTTTTCGAACTCGATTTCATTCATATCCAGTCTCCGTATGTTTTTACTTCAACCCCATAGGCGGCAGCCTTCTTGCACTTCGACGAGCAGCTGTCCAAGGAGGCACATATCAGCAGGGAGGTCTTCTTAGTTACAGCCTTTCCGATCACAAAGCCTCGCTCCACGGCCAGCCTCTCCAATTCCGATCGGGCCATAGGGCCAGCCCCAGTCATCACAATTGTAGGTGCAGACAGCGACCCCTTTGTACCCACAACTTTGAACGTGGTCATATAGTCTATCCACTCCATACCGCTCACAGCCTCACGAATCTCAGATGCCCTGGCTGAGCCAATCCCCTCGATCTCCTCAAACGCGGCCGTCGCGAACTCCTCGACGCCAACCTTATCGCAGATCTTCTTCGCCAGACTGGTGCCAATACCAGGTATGTTTAGTGCCGCAAGCAGTTTGTAATCCTGAATCGGTCGGCCCATGATCGACTGAACATGACTGTACGCTGCCGAAGCAGACTTCTCTGCAAATCCCGGCAGCTTACGCCAGTCTTCCGGCCACATCTTGAATAGCCCGACGAGGTCTCTGACGCCGGCGTCAACGAGACTGGAGCAGATCGAAGGCCCCAGGCTCTCAATGCCCACACGAACGAGAGCGTCGCGCAGCTTCTTAGCAGCAGCACCGCCGCAGTGAGGGTTGGTACACCACACATGAAGCTCGTCGGTGGCCGTGTGCGCTCCGCAGGCTGGACAAGACACAGGATCAGGCGCTGCTGACTTGCCCGGCTTGACAACGCCAACCACATAAGGAATTACTGACCCCGCCCGCTCTAGGGTGATCGTGGCGCCAATGATAGGCTGTAGCTCCTGTAGACGGCCATAATTGTGAGCTGTAACGCGCTCGATCGTAACTCCGTCCAGCTCGGTGGGGTCCAGAATTAGCACAGGCGTCAGTGTCCTTTTGCCCATCCCCCACTCAACGTCGATGACCTTGGCGGTTGTAGACGGGTTGGTAATTTTATAAGCAATGGCGCAGTGCGGGTGGTGATCACTTGCCCCCAGCGACTTTCCGTATTCTTTGTCCGCGAGGGACACGACGAGACCATCGATGGGAATGTCGCCTGCCTCCTGCTCCCGCATCAACTCCAGGAAGTCACCGGCCTCGAACTCGGCGAGCGTGAACTCTGCCAGGACTTCCTCACCAAAGGCCATGAAACTGAGCAGGCCCAGCCGGTCCACGGTATTGACGAGGCCTGCCGCCGCACTGCGGCACGTTTTGTACGGCTCACCCCCAGAGCGAAACGCAAGGGGCAGCGCGGACTTCAGCACGACGATCTCGCCGCGGCCAACCTTCAGCCCGGAGATAAATGGGCGGGCATTGTCACGCTTCTCCTTCTTCGTCCATAGGGCGTGCTCCTCAACAACCGCGGTCAAGCCGTCCGCCTTCCTCTCAACCAAAAAAAGTTCTCGCCGGCCACGCGCTACCTTCTTGCACCAGGCATGCAGATCATCTGTGGTGTAGCATTTATCAAGACTGAGGAGCTGGTGATCGTGCAACTTATTCCTCAGCGGGTGATCGGCCGGCAGTTGCTGTACGAGTTTATCATAGTCCGTGTCAGACATTATTGGGGAGTTATCCCGCCAATACGCCAGATCCGCCTCCTCTATTTGTTGCTCAAGTGTTTTCATTTAAGTATTCCTTCATGTATTGATAAGCAGAGCTACAGCTATCGCACCCAGCCCAATCAACAGCCTGCTCTGCTGCAAGGCGGTGGGCGACAGCCTCGGTGAAGCATCGGAAGCGTCCCAGACTAATGTGTTGGCCGTTCACCGAGATTTGTGCCTTCCATTTGCCTCCCGTGGCTGAGTATCCTTCACTCCCTATCTCAAACTTCTTTCTCATCTCCCCACCTCCTACTGTATGTTAATGCTTGGGGTCCAAGCAATGACAGAGGTGCCGTCATCAAAGTAAATCCTGACCTTGACCTGGCCACTCCAGTTACGTTCAAGGACCGAAACGCGCAAGCCTGACTTAGGCCTTACACAGATGTTCTTGGACATCAGGTACGCGGCAGACTGTTTGTCCACAAAGAACTGATCAAGGTAATCCTTAGAGATGCAGACTGGCATCTCATCCTTAATTGTCTCAGCCTCCGCCTGTGAACACAACACGAACGTCAATAGAACTGCAAACACAGACTTTTTCATCATCCATTCTCCTTGTCAGTTAATTGTTAAATCCCTGCCACTCAATTTCTCCTGCCTCAGTACTTTAATCAATTCAGCACTCGAAATGTTGCAGCACTCCCGCTGAAAGAAACGTGACAGCAGATTCCTTAAAATCTCAAAAATTTTGTCAATGATCATTTTTAGCCTCCTCACCCTGGTGGTTGAAAATAACAGAGGTATAGCCACAACTTCTGGATTTATGAACTATCAACCGATACCGGGAAGTCCGGTGTTCAGGTGTGATGTGTTTCGCCTTTGCACCCTCATGTGTTCTAATCGGCTTCGGCGCTGGGCTCTCCAAAGCAACGGCATCAATCCCGGAAGGCGTGACCGTGAAAACAGGATCTCCACCCGCGCTTGTTCTTTTACGGCTCGGCGCAGCTGTGCAGCAACAACAGGGTGGCAATGTATATCGTTCCCGATGGCATAACAGTTCAGGTCTGGCTCGATTCGCCTTTTCGCTGGATTCTTCATCCATTTCTTCCTGATCCGGCGTTTTTTTACTCCTTGGCCAGATCTGAATGGTTTTTGTGAGATTCACGTTTTCAAATACTCGCATGGTTTACCTCCTGGCATTTAACAAGCGGGTCGTTATGTGTCCAAAGAATATAGTCCTTGGTACTCTTCAAACGCCTTTTGCAACTTATGCTCAGCCTCGAAATGTGCCGGGAATGCCACAAAAAAATCAAATGAACTTGGCATGTCCATCACAAATACTCGCATACCGATAATTTCATCTGTTCCGGCGAGTTCTGAATAACTTTTAGCGACAATAATTGTCTCATCTGGCCACTGTAGCCCAGTTTCCTTAGCTGCAAACCTTATAGCATCGGCAATATAACCAGCGTATTTTGATCTTCGTTCGACGTTCATGGGTAGGCCCTCACATAAACAAGCGGGTAGAGCAGAACCGGGGAACCGCCTGATTTTTTATTGTAGTTTGGGTGGCCCGGTCGGCTCACCCTTGGCGTTATAATTTTACTTGATCTGCACATGCTTTTTTTCTGCAACAATTAGAGCAAAGCTCGCAAGAACACTTTATGGCATAGGTGTTTCGTAGTGATTCAACCTCGCCGGGGGTTCGGAAAATCAGCACGTGTCCTATGCCGTCAAAAGATGAGATTTTTTCTTTTAGCTGCTCCATGGTTCTGAACCAAACCCCTCCCCCAAGGGATACAATGCCTTTTTCTAGTTTGGCCCAATGTGTATTATTTGTTCCCTTAAACTTCATAGCCACCACACCCAGATCACCTGACTGGAATATTTGTCCAGTCATGTCCCTCCGTAGAGAGTTAAGTCGGAGATCAGCTGACAGATCACTGCCAATACCTTTTACGATATTGATTATGTCCATATAGTCTAATCCTTGCGCGTGTTTAGCTAAGATATATTCAGCTAACGATTTATCTTTTTCTACCAATCTATCCCACACTTTATATGGTTCCGTATCTATTAAACTACCGATAGCAACTATCCCGCATTCTGCATGCATCGGATGCTTTACTGTTGGTGTTTCGACACCGTAAAATCCACTATAACCCATAACAATTCCATCCAATTATAACCAGCGCATTAAATCCGACCAGAATACGCTTGTTTAAGTTTTCTGCCAGTTCTGGGGCTGGCGGTTTATCGTTAGCCTTCCAGGCGACAATCGCCGGTCGGTCCCGCAACAGCACAGTATTGACCCTCTAAAAGCTCAACATGTGTTGAATCGGCCACCACCGAAACGTGCGGGTGACAATTGGTATCAAGCCACTTCATTAATTTTTTAGCCATGACTTCAAACTCCTTACTCTGCTCGTCTGTCAATATCATTTTGACCTCCAGGTATGGCCGCAGATATGACATTTATGGCAAAATCCAAGATTCCAGTGCTGGAATGATGTGGTCCCACATTTTGGGCATTTATGATCCATCGTGATTCTCCTATGAAAGAAAAAACGGCTAACAAAAAATTCAAGCCGACGCCGGGAAGCGCCGTTCTTCGAGCCATCACCACGGCGGCGGCTTAATCCCTTGTTAGCTGCCACAACACACAGCCTTTGGCCGATCATCCAACTGATTAACCGCATCAATTATGCAGTATTTGCAAAAATCACCTTCGTTCCAGGTGCTATCCTTGGCGGTAATAATTTCGATTTTCAACGCTGCACTCGCCCTCTTTATCTCTGCCGTCATCCGGCCAGATAGTGCAGTAGGCCCAAAGATCTCAACACCACAAACATCACAAAATCTCTTCAACATATTCATCTCCTCGGTAGTGCAGCTAACAAGCGGGTCGAGTTGACCGCGTGGATCTGCTTTATTTTTCGTCTAGTTTGGGTGGCGCGGTCAACTCACCCTGGTCGTTAAGTGGCAGAATAAGGTTGTGCCTCTTCAAATTGTTTCTTTTCCCAATCCCATTTCCAAGGAGCAGAAACATCACGCCACTTCCCGTTTCCTCGCGGTCCTACACTCTTGATTTGATTCTTCCCGCATTCACATACGCGGCAATAGTAAATCGTATGTCCATGTATCTTCTGGTGCTCATACCAGCAGTGTAAATCCACTTCAATGCCAAGCCACTTAACCAAACGGTCAAGCAGACGTGGTGAAGTGTGGCGGCATTTCTGGTTGTTTTTTGGCACGCTGCTTACCTCCACGTTAGCAAGCAGAAAAATACTTTTGCACCAGGTCGTCAGCCAAAGAGAAAAGCATTGGATCGCCGCCAGCTCGTAACACTTCAAGCAGTGCCCTTTTCTCTGGCATGTACACTTTGGCAAACTCGGGATCAAAAGCGCAAATGCTCTTTGTGTTGTCGATCAGGTCTGCCAGCTTAATAGTCTTGGCCTCCGGGCTGGCAATGGAGGTATGCTCGCGGTCGATGGCCCGCCTTTTGGCCCTGTTGCCGTCAGTTGGCTTTGAAACGTCCGTCAGGTCTTCAACCATTTGGGCAATCCGCACCCCGAATATGCCACGAATGGTCTTTATCTCCATTGGCGAGTCTTCACACACGTCATGCAAAAGAGAGGCGACAATCATATCGTCATCTTCCGTTACTGAAGCAACCAATCCGGCTACGGCGAACGGATGAACGATATAAGGCTCGTTGGTGTACTTCCGCCGTTGGTCTTTGTGCGCTCTCTTGGCCACATCAATTGCAGCCAGGTATAAAAAATCCATGATATTCCCTCCATAATCTTGCTTGCTAACAAGCGCATCAACGCAGACGGCGGGGACGCGCGGTAATTTTAGCGGGGCTCATAGGCCGCCGCTGGTTATGCTTGGTCGTTAGAAACCCGTAGCCCACGTCCCGCAATTGGGGCAATAAAACCCTTCTGGGGTAGCGTGGAACAGGTCATTCCCACAATTACAATACCAATGGGGAACTCTCGCTCAAACGGGTAAATGAACCTACTCCTCTCTACCGAGCACTCAGGGCATTCAAGCCATTCCATCCCGATTGGTGCTACCGCCGCCCATTCATGTTTGCAGGTCAAGCACCTAGCTCTACCTGCCACATGGGGCGAAAGTTCCTTTTTTGCGGTGGCAAAGTCAATAACCGGCATAGCTACACGGCATCATAGGTAGCTGCAAAAATATCCATCTTGCAGGGGTAGATTTCCCCTTTTACTCCGGTAATCAACATATCTTCGGGGGTAAACTTCATTGTCCCCTCTAGGGTGGGGATCAGGTAGCACTCGTCATTTTCATGGGTAATTGGCTGCCCTTCATAATGGAAAGACCAAGGCATCCCATTTATAATATTGCCGCCGTTGGCCTTGCCGTACTCCACGAGTTCGGGGAATGTGATTGCCTCAATAACAACAGGTTTTTTCTTAAACTTCATTTTCATAATCTCCTTTTGTGGTTTCGTTTCTAACAAGCGCATCGAGTGGACGGCGGGGATGCGCTGTTTTCAATAGTAGTTTCGAGGCCGCCGCCCCTCATGCTTGGTCGTTGTACCTCTAATCAAGCTCAAGGTAGTTGACGCCATCAAAATGATGGACATACAGGGTGGGCAGCGGCCCATTTCTTACCATTAGCGGCATGTCATCTTCTGCCCCGGCTAACAGCATTTTCATCTCGCCAACGGTGGTAACCTGGGCGGCCTTTATTCTCCAACTGCGCGGGGGCGTACCAATAGGTTCAAGGCCAGGAGGTACAACAAGCGCATCAAAGCCGACATCAAGGCCGCCGCGTTCTTGGGCTTCGGCTTTACTTTTAAAAATCCACTTGCCATGGCACTCGCCGTCTTCCGTTATAGCGGCTGGGTATTCTGCGCCGTGTACACATTCATCGCATTCATCGTGCATGTCATTTTCTCCTTTTTGGCCTTGCTGCGGGTTATGCTTGGTCGTTGGGCGTCAAGAAAGGCTCTTCAGTATCCAACGGTTAATTTCTTTTTCGGTCATAAAAATGTAGCTGTCATTGCCGCACACAGGGCACACAGATACCATTGATTGTAACCTCCATAAAAATTAAGGGCAAAAGCCCAACAAAGCAATTAACCGGAGCGCGAGAAGCTCAGAGTTTTTAATTCAAGCGCCTCGGCGCGCCCGGTTAATTGCTGGCGTTGGGCGGAAGGGCATTTAGCCCTTCGGGGTGTCATCAAACTCTTCAGCGCGGCCAAGATCCACAACCGGCCACCCCAAGAACTCACTCCACTGGTTTGCATCCCGAACCGCTGGGGCTTTGTATCTGTATCCGACGCCCTCGCTCGCCCACCCTCCCCCGAACTTCTGAGC
>Ga0299912_10004639_pt1 | contig 11267 bp, 8 predicted proteins | sample RVTome_2_FD_207667 | JGI IMG/M metagenome (GOLD analysis project Ga0299912, IMG submission 207667) | Soil microbial communities from uranium-contaminated site in the Upper Colorado River Basin, Wyoming, United States - RVT95D214 (version 2) ... | reverse complement strand
GATTCCCGCGACTGGCGAGAGCGAGTTCCGGCTGCAGCTGTTGCAGGTGGTCTCCTCGATCAACGCCGGCTTCGCCGGCGCCGATGCCGGCGGTCTCGTTGCGACCATCGGCGAGACCCTGGCCTGGCTGGGCAGGGACATCGGCGTCGATCGCGCCTACGTGTTTCGCCTCGATGATGGGCTGACGCAGTGGACGAGCATCTGCGAATGGTGCGCCGAGGGCGTCGCTCCGTCCATGGCTCCCGGCGAGCGCGTGGCCGTGGCGGAGATGCCCTGGGCCATGGCGCGGCTTCAGCGCGCGCCCATGTTCTATCTCGCCCACCTGGAAAGCCTGCCCGCGGAGGCCGCACGCGAGCGCGAGCGCTGGCAGCGGCAGGGGCTGCAGTCCACCCTGGTCGCTGCGCTGCGCGACGAGGAGCGACTGATCGGCGTCCTCGGCCTGGACACGCTGCACCGCGCGCGCGAGTGGGAAGGCGACGACATCGCGCTACTGCGTTCCCTTGCCAGCATCATCGAGCAAGCCTGGCGCCGGCGGCGGGCCGAAGCCGCCCTGCGTGAGGCGACGCGGGTGGCCGAGGCGGCCAACCGGCTCAAGAGCGAGTTCCTGGCCATGATCAGCCACGAAGTGCGCACACCCCTCAACGGCGTGCTGGGCATGGCGCAACTGCTGTCCGAGACCCGGATGGACGAGGAGCAGGCCGATTTCGTCGCGACGATCCAGGCCTCGGGCAGCACCCTGCTGGCCATCTTCGACACCATCCTGGACCTGTCCACGATCGAGGCCGGCACGCTGGAGCTGAGTCTCGAGCGCTGCGATCCGGCCACGATCGTCGAGGAGATCGTCGCCGACTTCGCCGGGCGCGCCCAGCAGCTCGGCTCCCGCCTGACGCAGACCGTCCACGGCGACACCCCCCGCGGCATCATGAGCGATCCCGTGCGGATCCGGCAGATCCTGGCCAACCTGCTCGACAACGCCCTCAAGTTCGCCCCCGGCAGCGACATCCGCCTGACGCTGCGCCCGCTGGCCGACAGCGAGGGCCAGCGCTGGCTGCGCTTCGCCGTCACGGACCGCGGACCGGGGGTCCCGCCCGAGGCGGCCGGGATGATCTTCGAGCGCTTCACGCAGGCCGACAGCTCCTCGACCCGCCGTGCGGGGGGACTGGGCATCGGGCTGTCGATCTGCGACAATCTCGTCAAGCTCTTCGGCGGGCAGATCGGCATGGAGCCCGTGCCCGAGGGCGGCGCCTGCTTCTGGTTCACGATTCCCGTTGCGCTCGCCGCCGGCGGCGCGCGCGAGGGATCGACAGCTCCCGAGGCCTGCGCCATTCTCTAGCTTGGCAGCGGAGGCGCACGTCCGACACGGCCTCCCCACCCTGCCGAGGGAGGACCCGATGTCGATCTCGCGCCGCATCAGCTTAGGCACAAGCCTCGTCCTGCTCCTGACCGGGGGCATTGCCCAGGCCGCGCCGGAACGCGTGGACTCGACGATCATCGCCTTCGCGCTGGCCCTCGAACAACAGATGCTGGCCGACGGCCTGCCCAGCATCGCGGCCGCGGTCGTGCAGAACGGCCGGCAGGCCTGGGCCGGGGGCTTCGGCTGGGCCGATCGCGAGCGGAAGATCCCGGCCACGCCGCGCACGCCCTACCGGCTGGCTTCGCTGTCCAAGCCCATCGCCGCTGCGCTGCTGCTCAAGCTCGTCGAGGCCGGCAAGCTCGACCTGGACGCGCCCATGCGCGACTTCGCCATCCACCCCTGGTTCGAGCCGGGCGGCGGCAGTTGGGCGCACTACCCGGAGCGCTACACCGAGCGGCCGCTCACCGTGCGCCAGGTGCTCAGCCACACCAGCGAGGCCGAGCCGCCGGGCAGCGCCTACAAGTACAACGGCAACATCTTCGCCGACCTGACCTGGGTGATCGAGGACCTCACCGGGCAGTCCTATCCCCTGGCCCTGCGCGACAGCATCTTCACGCCGCTGAAGATGACCCGCACCCTGCCTGGGCAGCTCGCGCCCTGGGGACAGTTCGTGGCGGCCGCGATCGCCACGCCCTATGCCTGCGAGCACGGCGAACTGACGCCGGCGAACTACCCGGGTTTCGGCATCGAGCCCGATGCCGACGTCAGCCCCTGGCGGCTCGAGCCGGCCTATCGCCTGCCGGCGGCCACGGTGGCCGCGCGCAAGGCGCGGCTTGGCGAGGCCTACACGCCGCTCTACTCGGTGCAGAGCGCGGCCGGGGTGGTCTCGACGGTGGAGGACCTGGCGCGCTTCGACGTCGCCCTCGACGAGGGGCGCCTGCTCGGCGAGGCGACGCGGGCGCAACTGTACACGCCGGCGCGCGGGGCGGACGGCAAGCTCCTGCCCTATGCCTTGGGTTGGTTCGTCGAGGAGGTGGACGGCCTCGAGGTGGCCTGGCACTTTGGCTGGTATCCGCCCAGCGTGTCCGCGCTCTACATCAAGGTGCCGGCGCGGCGCCTCAGCCTAATCCTATTGTCGAACTGCGACGGTCTCAGCGCGGGCGTGGCCTGGACGGCCGAGGGCGTGCTGGCCTCACCCTACGCGCGGCTCTTCTGGGAGCGGCTCGTGGCGCCCTGAGCGGGGCCGGCGCCGCAGGCGGGGCAGCCGGCTGCGCAGGGAGGGGAGCCTGGGGCGCAGCAACAGGTGGGTGGGATAGGCCACCAGGGCGAAGAGCCCGAGGAAGAGCAGCCAGAAGCCGATGAGCGGCTTCACGCCGCGGAAGTCGGGATCCATCGCGTAGCGGATGGACTGCAGCAGGAGCTGGAGCAGGGCGAGCAGGGCCGTCGCCCCCACCGCGATCGAGATCCAGTGGCGTCGCAGGCGCAGCAGAGCGAACCCGGCCAGCAAGGCCAGCAGCCCCACGAGGAGGGGCGCGTAGAGCACCGGCGCCTTGGCGGCCGCCTGGAAGCCCGTCACGTCGAAGCGGCCGCAGCCGCGGAACATCGGCAGAAAGAACGCGAGCACGATCACGCAGCCGGCGCCGAGACCGATGCCCCCCTCCCTGCGCAGCGCCACTTTCTTCAACATGCCTGCCCACCTCCCCATCGCGCACCAAGATGCGCAGGCCGCCACCCTTGCGCAAGCGCCGCTAGGCCGCGACCCCTACCGCGCAGCCCAGGTAGCGGTCCTCCACGATCGAGGTGTCCAGTCTAGCGCGTGCGCCCCCGCGCCGCCACTGCCGCGAGAAAGGCGAGGACGAGCGGCGGCGCCTCGCCGGCCAGCGCCCGCCGCTCCGGCTGGAAGAGCGTGGCGACGAAGAAGGGATGGCCCTCCAGCTCGACGGCCCGCGGGCCGCCCGTCGCGGATTCGGCGCTCACGCCCAGCGGCCCGCCGAGGAGCGCGGCGGCCTGCGCCGGGTCGAGGCCGTAGCGGCAGTGGTAGTCTTCCTCGATGGCGAGCCGTCCGTAGGCGGCGGCCAGGCGCGAGCCCGGACGCAGGCGCAGGCCTTCGCTGGTCTCCACCAGCGGGCACGCCAGCGGCACGATGAGCGCGCGGGTCGCCGCGAGGTCGCTCTCCGCGTGCGCGGCATCGGCCCAGCCGAGGACATGGCGCGCGTACTCGATGAGCGCGTGCTGGAAGCCGCCGCAGGTGCCCAGGAAGGGCACGCCCTGTTCGCGCGCGAAGCGGATGGCGCGCAGGGCGCCCGCCTCGCTGCGGTAGGGACTCGCCGGCACGCACCAGAAGCCGGCAAAGCCCACCAGCGCGGCCGTCTCGAGCGAGGGCGTGGGCAGCCACTCGCCCGCCACCGCGAGATCCAGCTCCTCGCCGGCCAGGCGCAGGGCGACGGGAATGGCGCGGTGGGCGGTGACCGCCCGGTCGTGATCGCCGATGAGGCCGATGCGCAGGGGCGCTTCCACGCGGCTCAGGGCTCGCGCCGCGCGCGCTCGGCGCGCTCGAGCAGGGTGGCGGCCGCGACGTTGTGGCGCGCGGCCTGGGCCCGCTCGTCCAGGCCGGGGATGCGCCCCTCCTCCACCACCACGCGCCCGTTCACGATGACGAAGCGTGGCCGCGAGCCGGCCGCCGCCCCGGCCATGAGCAGGCCACCCAGGGGATCGACCTGCGCGCCGGCCATCTCGAGGCTGCCCAGATCCCAGAGCGCGAGATCGGCGAACTGCCCGGGCACCACGCTGCCCAGCTCGGGGCGGCCGAGCACCGTGGCGCCGCCGCGCGTGGCGACTCGCCAGACTTCGTCGGCGCTCAGCCACTGGCCGCGCGCGTGCAGTCGACTGAGCATGAGCATCTGTCGCGCCTCGGCGAGCAGGTGGTTGCCGTCGTTGGAGGCCGAGCCGTCCACGGCCAGGCCTACGGGCGCGCCGGCGGCGAGCAGCGCCTGCACACGCGCGACGCCGCTGCCCAGGCGCATGTTGCTCGATGGGCAGTGGGCCACCCCCGTGCCCGTGCGCGCGAGCAGGGCGATCTCGGCATCGTTCAGGTGCACGGCGTGGGCATACCAGACGTCGGGGCCCGTCCAGCCCTGTGCCTCGAGATAGGCCACCGGCCGGGCACCGAAGTGCGCGAGGCAGTAGCGTTCCTCGTCGAGGCTCTCGGCGACGTGCGTGTGCAGGCGCAGGCCCGCCTCGCGCGCCAGGGCGGCGACCGCGCGCAGCGTGGCACCCGTCACCGAGAAGGGGGAGCAGGGGGCAAGGTCGATGCGGAGCATCGCGCCCGGGGCGGGGTCGCTGAGCAGCGCCAGGCGCCGGCAATCGGCGAGGATGGCCGCCTCGTCCTGGCAGACCGCGTCCGGCGGCAGGCCGCCCTGGCTTTCGCCCAGGCTCATCGAGCCGCGCGTAGGCTGGAAGCGGATGCCCAGCTCGCGCGCCACCTCGATCTGGCGGTCGATGAGGTCCGGCGCGGCGTCCGCGGGAAAGAGGTAGTGGTGGTCGCTGGTCATCGTGCAGCCCGAGAGCAGCAGCTCGGCCAGGCCCGTGCGCGTGGCGACGGCGAGCAGGTCCTCGTCCAGGTGCCGCCAGATCGGGTAGTGGTAGACGAGCCAGTCGAAGAGGGGTGCGGACTGCGCCCCGGGCAGGGCGCGGGTCAGGGTCTGGTAGAGATGGTGATGCGTGTTGACGAGCCCCGGCGTCACGAGCAGCTCACTGGCCTCGATGATGCGATCGGCGCTCGCGCCCGCGGCCTCGGCGCCCACGGCGGCGATGCGCGAGCCCTCGATGAGCACGCTGGCCCCGGCGAGGCGACGGCCGCGCTCGTCCATCGTCGCCACCAGGCGCGCACCGCGGATGAGCAGGCTCACGCGCGCCCCCTCGCCCGCGGCTCGGGCTGGATGGCACCGGTCGGGCCGAGCTCGGCGTCGAGGTCGAGGCTGAGCGCCGCCGTCGGGCAGACTGTCACGCAGAGCCCGCAGACGAAGCAGCGGCCCTCGTCCACGATCACGGCCTCCGCGTTCGTCGCCTTGTCGATGTGCAGGGCATCGTACTCGCAGCTCACGACGCAGAGATTGCACAGCGTGCATAGCTCGGGCAGCACCACGGGCGGCGGCCCGCTGAAGTGCACGCGGCCCGTGGTCCCCACGCCCGCCAGCGTGCGCCCCGCCTCGGCGCCGAGCTTCTTGGGAAAGAGCCCGACGATCTCCTGCGCGCTGGCATAGCCGTGGGCGTCCAGCCAGGCGTTCAGCTCGCGGTTCACGCGCGCGAAGACCTCCGGCCCCTCGTAGATGTTCGCGGTGCAGATCTGTACGGCGCTCGCGCCGGCCATCATAAACTCCACCGCGTCGGCGCCCGTGCGGATGCCGCCGATGCCGATCACCGGCACCTTCACCGTGCGCGCGAGGTCGAAGACGATGCGCAGGGCGACGGGCTTGATCGGCGGGCCACTCAGCCAGCCGTAGCCGTACTCGGTGCCCATCACGCGCTGGCAGGCCTCGATGTCGATGCGCAGGGCCGGGCCCAGGCTGTTGATGGCGGCGATGCCGTCCACGTAGGGCTCGAGCCGCTTGGCCGTCTCGATCACCATCGCCGGGTCGTGGGGGCTGAGCTTGGCGATGATCGGGATGGACACCGCCTCGCGAAGGGCCTTCATCACCTGCCAGGGCTCTTCGGCCGCGTAGTGCACCGTGACTTCCAGCGCGTGCACGCCGGCGGCCTCGGCCGCGCGGCCCAGCCGCGCCACCTCGGCGGCGCTATAGCCCAGCGACGCGATGATGGGCACCCCGGCTGTGAGCGCAATCGCGTACTCGCGCTCCAGCCATTGTTCCGGCGGCAGCTCGCTCCACAGCTCCGCGTTGAGCATGCCGCCGCGGCGGTTCTTGGCCAGGTTCATCATGTGGTACTTGGGGACGGGCGCGGCCTCGCTGCTGATCGTCTTGCAGACCACGCCGCCGGCGCCGCCGGCCACCTGGCGCAGGATCATCGCCCCGTCGCGCACGGTGGGGCCGGCCGCCGGCCAGACCGGATTCGGAAAGTGCAGGCCGAAGAGGTCGACTGCCAGGTTCGCCATGGTGCCCTCCGCGCCGGAGCATAGCGGGGGCCGGCGGGCCTGCCAAGACCCTTGGCGACCTCTCTTGCCAGCGGCGGGCGGGGCGGGTAGACTGGAGACGTCCTGCTGGCGGGAGGTGTGGGGATGTGCAGGTGGACGGGCCTTCTCATGGTGGCCTTGGTGCTGGCCGCCGGCTGTTTCGGCGATGACGACGAGGATCCGGCCGAGCTGGAAGCCTCGCCCTACTCGGGCAGCTTCGTGGTGGCCGACACGCTCGACTACAATAGTTGCGCGGTGACCGCGCCCCTGGGCATGATCGTTCACGTCACGGTGGCGGAGGGCGCGATCACCTTCGCCGGCTTCGCCGGCACCTGGGATTCCCAGACCCTGCACGGCTACGGGGTCACCGAGCCCGCGACGGTGCCCATCGATCCTGACGATGACTGCTACGGCACCTACGTGGTGACCTTCGACATCCGCTTCAGCGATCCGGATTCCTTCACCGGCACCTACGCGGTCGCCAACACCTATACCGAGGGCTGCGGCGCGCCGGACTGCGCCTACGGCTATCGCATCGGCGGCCGGCGGCCCTAGGCGATCTGGCCTTGCCGCCGCACGGTCCTTGCCTGGGGAGGAGGCGATGTTCTTCCTGCGCGGTCGCCGCCGTCGCCGCCTCCTCGAGACCCCGCTCGCGGACGCCGAGCGACAGCGCCTCGCGGCCATCGCTCCCCTCTGCGCGGCGCTGCCGGCCGAACTGCGCGCGCAGCACGAGGGGATCGTGCAGCTCCTCCTGGCCGAGAAGCACTTCGAGGCCGCGGGGGGACTCGTCCTCAACGCGAACATGCCGCTGGCGATCGCCGGCCAGGCGGCCCTGCTGCAACTGCGCCAGGACGCCGACTACTACCCGGGCCTGGACACGATTCTCATCTACCCGGAGGCCTTCGTCGTCGACCTGGCCGAGCCGGACGAGGAGGGCTTCGTCCACGAGGGCCGCGATGAGCGCGCCGGCGAATCCTGGCAGCGCGGCGTGGTGGTGCTGAGCTGGCAGGATGCCGCGCGGGAGTCCAAGCGCCGCGACGGCTACAATGTGGTCTTGCACGAGTTCGCCCACCAGCTCGACGACCAGACCGGGGAGGCCGACGGCACGCCGCTCCTGCGGACGGGCGACCTGACCGCGCGCTGGCGGGCCGCCTTCCAGCCGGCCTTCGAGGGCCACCAACGCGCCCTGCGCCGCCGGCGCGAAGTGCTCTTCGACGCCGACGCCGCCGAGAGCCCGACCGAGTTCTTCGCCACCGCCGTGGAGCTCTTCTTCGAGCTGCCGCGCGACCTGCGGCGGGAGTTCCCCGCCCTCTACGCCGTGCTCGCCGAGTACTTCGAGCTCGATCCGGCCGCCTGGCCGAGCCGGGGCCGTCCTTCCGCCACCAAGGGGTGAAGCCCAGCGTGGCGGCCCGCCGCGGCAAAAGGCGCCTTCCCGGCGCCTCAGGCCTCCCGGCGGCGGCGCTCCATCTGGGCGGCCAGCACGCCCAGCAGTTCCACCCGGTCGATCGGCTTCGCGCAGTAGGCGTCGCAGCCGGCCGCCAGGCAGCGCTCGCGGTGCCCGTCCAGGGCATGGGCCGTGAGCGCGACGATCGGCGTGCGGCAGCCCAGCGCACGCAGGCGGCGCGTGACCTCGTAGCCATCCAGCTCGGGCATCTGGATGTCCATCAGGATGGCCGCGTAGGACGTGCCCGCCGCCTGGGCCGCCGCCACCCGGGCGAGGGCCGCCTGGCCGTCCGCGGCGTCCTCCACCGTGGCGCCGGCCGCCTCGAGCAGGAGCCGCACGAGCATGCGGTTCGTCGCATTGTCCTCGACGACCAGGATGCGCCCCTGCAGGGACTCCACCGCCGACGGAATCGGCGTCTGGCCCGACACCGCCACCGGCTCCAACTCGGCCGGCAGCCGCAGGCTGAAGCAGGCCCCGCCTGCCGGCAGCGCGTACGCGGTGATGTCCCCGCCCAGCAGGCGCGCCAAGCTGCGGCTGATCGCCAGCCCGAGCCCCGTGCCGCCGAAGGCGCGGGTGTCGGAGGCATCGGCCTGCACGAAGGCCTCGAAGAGCCGCTCGGGATCGCCGGGCGGCAGACCGATGCCCGTGTCCTCGACGTCGAAGCGAAGCTGCGGCGGCTCGCCCTCGAGGTAGCGGCAGCGCAGCGTGATGCCGCCCGCGGGCGTGAACTTGATCGCGTTGCCCAGCAGGTTGAGCAGGATCTGGCGCAGCCGCGTCACGTCCCCTTGCAGGGCCGCGGGCAGTTGCGGGTCGACCTCCACGCTGATGCTCAGCCCCTTGGCTTCGGCGCGCACGCGCATCAGCGCCCGCAGCTCGCCGAGCAGGGTGGCCGGCGCGAAGGGTTCGCGCTCCAGGGTCAGCTTGCCGGCCTCGATCTTCGAGTAATCGAGAACGTCGTTGATAATCCTGAGCAGGTAGTGGCCGTTGTCGCGGATCAACTCGAGGCTCTCCTCGAGCCGGTCCGGCCCCGGCGCCTCGAGCAGCAGCTCGGCAAAGCCAAGAATGGCCGTCAGCGGCGTGCGGATCTCGTGGCTCATCGTGGCCAGGAAGCGGCCGCGCGCCTGGATGGCGCTCTCCGCCTGCAAGATCGCCTCGTTCAGCTCGCGGTTGGTGCGCTCCAGCGTGTCGGAGTGCAGGCGCAGCTCCTCCTCGGCCCGCTTGCGCCGGCTGATGTTGATCATGAGGCCGTGCCAGATGACGCTGCCATCCGGCTGGGGAAAGCCCGTCGACCGGGAGTCCACCCAGCGGTAGACGCCGTCGTCGTGGCGGAGGCGATATTCGCGGTTGAACTGCAGCGGCTTGCCTTCGGGCCCCGGACGCAGCGGCGAGAAGCTGTCCTTCTCATCGGGGTGCAGCAGCGTGTCGTGGTAGTCGAGATCCGCCCGCATGCGCGCCGCGTTCTTGGGCCCGACGATCTCCTCCAGGCCCCGCGGTCCGAGATAGATGTGCTCGCGCCGGCCGCAGGGGAAGCGGCGGTAGGAGTAGACCAGGCCGGGCAGGTTGTCGGCCAGGGTCTGCAGGCGCAGCGAGGCCTGGCGCAGCGCTTCCTCGATGCGTTTGCGCTCGTCGATGTCGACGATGAAGCCGTGCCAGAGCACGCTGCCGTCGGGCTGCAAGAGGCCCTTGGCCCGGCTGTACAGCCAGCGGTACTCGCCGCCGTCCGCCAGCGTGCGGTACTCGACATCGCTGCTGAGCTGGCCGGGACTGTCCTCGCAGTCACCGGATGTGACCGCGGCCTGGTCCGCGGGGTGGATGAGCGCGTGCAGGGCGTCGATGTCCTGCTGGATCTGCCAGGCCAGCTCGGGCCCGATCAACTGCTCCAACCCGGGGCTGATGTAGACGGCTTCGCGGCGGCCGTCGGGCAGGCGGCGATAGGAGAAGACGACGCCGGGCATCTGGTCGGTGAGGGCCTGCAGACGGCTGCCGAGTTCGCTCAGTGCGGCGTCCATGCGCTTGCGCTCGTCCACGTCCAGGAGCACGCCGTGGCATTGGGTACGGCCGTCAGGCAGAGGCAACCGCGAGCTGCGCACGTGCACCCAGCGATAGCCGCCCTTGCCGTCGGCCACGCGGTACTCGGCTTCGAGGCTCTGGCGCGCCTGGCCGGGCTGTGTGCGGTGGCGGGGCAGCTTCACCCGGTCGACCGGGTGGATGAGATCCCGGTAGTCCAGCTCGCCCTGCCAGATCCGCTGCGCATTTGCGTCGCCCACGATGCGGGCGAGCCCCGAGCTGTGGAAAGCCTCCTCCTGCCGCCCGTCGGGCTGCCGCAGGTAGGAGAAAAGCACGCCGGGCAGGTTTTCCGAGAGCGCGCGCAGCTTCTCCTCGCTGGCGCGCAGGGCCGTCTCCAGGCGGCGCGCCTCGGTGATGTTTCGCGCGATCGCGCAGAGGCCGAGGATGGCGCCGTCGGCGTCGCGCACCGGCGCCTTGGCCATCTGCACCGTATGCACGCCATCGGGCATGGGCAGCTCGACGACCGACTCCACCCGCTCACCAGCGAGTACGCGCCGGTCCGTGACTTCCATGGCGGCGGCGATTGCGGCGGGGAAGAGGTCGCCCGCGCGGCGGCCGATCATTTCGGCCTCACTGCGGCCGTGAATCGCGCAGAGGGTGGGATTCACGGCCAGATAGCGCAGCTCGCGGTCCTTGATGAAGATGCCGTCGGTGGCGCTCTCGAACACGGTGCGAAACTGCTCCATCTCGGCGGGCATCTGGTCGAGGGGCCGCAACTGCAGGAGGTAACCGGCCGGCGCGCCCGTCGGGTCGGCGAGCAGGGCGAGGCGGGCGCGAGTGCGATGCAGGGTGCCGTCCGCGGCGAACACGAGGCAGGCGCCCAGCCGAAGCTCCCCACCCGCTGTGGCCAGGCAGGCGGGCGCTTCGCGCAGGGCTTCGGCCAGGGGATCCCCCGCCGGGGCGAGGGCCGCCGGCCCCGCGGCTGCCAGGCGCGCCGCGTCCCAGCCGAACTGCTCACGGCAGGCGGCATTCAGATGGAGCAACCGGCCGGTGGCATCCCAGGCGAGAACCGGCTCGGTCAAGGCATCCAGGATGCCCTGGGGATCGATGCTGCTCGGCCTTTTGCTCACGGCGGCTCCTCTCCGGATGGGGCCCTGGCGCAAGCATAGCAGGGCGCCGGCGGGCGCTCCAGGCACCGCGGGGCGATGGCGATCTCAGTCCGCCCGGTCACCCCAGGCCCGCGCGATCGCCGCCGGCGGCGCCGGCCGCCCAATCCACGTGCCGAGCACGATCACCACCAGGGCTACCACACTGCCGGTGATGAAGCCATGCAG
>Ga0299912_10004637_pt1 | contig 11270 bp, 13 predicted proteins | sample RVTome_2_FD_207667 | JGI IMG/M metagenome (GOLD analysis project Ga0299912, IMG submission 207667) | Soil microbial communities from uranium-contaminated site in the Upper Colorado River Basin, Wyoming, United States - RVT95D214 (version 2) ... | reverse complement strand
TACCATCCTCACTACTACGGACTCATCCGCCACCCTCTCGCCTCTCGGTTCACTTCGTCTTCCAACTTATAGAACCTACCCTGCTCCTGCCGTTTCCGTCAGGGACGAGGAGGGCTTCCCCAGTTGATAGCACCTCTCTCTACCCGTGTCGCCGCTGCTACCCCGCCACCGCCCTTTTACCTCTCAGCCAGTATCAGTAAAAGGATTCTGCCTTCGCCTAATATTGACAGGCTCGGCCAGTGGAACTCGTCTTTTACGAGGCTACCTCTACGTTCACGCAAGTTACAACCCGGATAGTTGCTCATCCCGCCTCGCGGGACTTTGTCGATGGGCTTCAGAAGGCAACGTTTCCACTACCCCCTGCCATCCAAGCTACATGGCTCTGGCTTCTACCATGACGGGACTCCCACCCGTTAGAATGCACTGCCCTTCGCTGGGCACGCCATTATTGCAAGCCAGACCCCAAATCCAAAATTTTGTAAAAAGTTTTGCATTCTTTCCCCTTTTTCTTTAAAATACTAAAAAGTATTAATAGAGGAGAAGACTTCATTGATCACTGAGGACACGCTAAGAAAAGCAGCACGACGACTGGCTGATAACTTTAATCCAAAGAAAATTATTCTCTTCGGCTCCCAGGCAAGGGGTAAAGCAGACGAACATAGCGATGTGGATATTTTAGTTATCTGTCCGGTTAGGGGTAACCGACGGGCTTTAATGGTAGCCATGGACCGAGCCCTGCGGGGTCTTGGGTTTGCCAGAGATATTATCGTTCTTACCCCAGAGGAATTTGAGCGAGACCGCCATATCCCTGGTACGGTTGCCCGTCCGGCTTGGCAAGAAGGCAAAGTAATTTATGAATCCCCCTAATACCGATATTTTCCCAAAAGTAAAACAGTGGATAGATTATGGAGATGAAGATCTGCGATTGGCCCGTCATGCCTTGACCTTATCAGGTGGTTGTCCCTATCGCCTTATTGCCTATCATGCACAGCAATGTACTGAAAAATATTTGAAGGCCTATCTGGTATTTCATCGCATTGACTTTCCTTATACTCACAATATATCCAGGTTGTTGGAATTATGTGACGAAAAGTCCAAATGGCCGGAAGAAGTCTATGAGGCTGAAGAACTCACCCCTTTTGCAATCACCACCCGTTATCCCCCTTTCCTCCTCTTCAGCCAGTTCCTTAATTTTTCTTCCATCTAAGTTTTCTGCTTGCATCGTCGTGACGCTTTTTCATATAATCAGTCCTAAAAGGGGCGACGAAACAGTTGAAGCTATGACTTTAGCCTTAGGACTCCACTTTGTCAGACCAGCAAGAATTTCCTCAAAGAGGGAAGTGCTCAATAAAAAACTCGCTGAGACAGGCAAACCCCCGATGAAGTATACCAAACTTTGAATTAACAAATCTTAAAGGGATGTCGCCTTCCGTGTAAAAAGGCGACATTTCTTTCTTCCTCCTACCAGTAATTGTGTTATAGAGAGAATAAACAAAAGAGAGTGAAAGGCAGGAGAACGAACTTCTTCCTGGGTCAAGAGCCCTCACTACAGTGTGTTCCCTGCCTCCCGTAGCCCTGATAAGTTGATTGGGTCAATGAACCCTTGTCACGGTGGAGGTTTGGTTGGGGGGCATGTCCTGCCTCATCTCAGAAGGAGGTAGAAGGATGTACAGTCTTTTGGTGGGTATTGATGTGTCCAAAGATTTCTTTTCTACTACTGGGATTAATTCCGAAGGAAATGAATCCTTCTCCATGCCGTATTCTATGGACTCAAATGGGTTTGAGGAACTTCTCAAGACAATCACATCTCATTGTGAAGATCTCTCCATGGTCATTGTGGCGATGGAATCTACGGGATGCTATCACATCAATCTCTTTTCCTTTCTCACATCCCAGGGGATCCGTACCTTGGTCGTGAATCCCTTACTGATCGCCAATTTTGCGAAGCTTTCGCTTCGGAAGACCAAGACGGATAAGAAAGACGCTATGACGATTGCGAGATTTCTGATGGATCACCATGAGGAGGTTTCTCATTTATCTCTTTCACAGGATCATCAGGATTTGAGGGATCTTTCCCGGGAGAGGGATCGCTTTGTCATCTGATTGCAGCCACCAAGGTAGAGATCAAGCGGGTCTTAAGGGCTGTTTTCCCGGAGCTCGAATCCATAGGGGATCTCTATACCCGGGTAATGCTTCGTTTTATCCAGGAGTTTCCATCGGCTCGTCTTGTGAGAGCGGCGAAGCCGAAAGCTATCGCAAAGGCCTTGAAGCAGCCCTATGTGAGGAATAAACTCACTTATTCTTCGGAGGATATCCTTCGGGCAGCCAAAACCTCGATCGGGACGGTGAGCCCGGCGAAAGAGATTATTCTTCAGGGGAAGATTGCCACTCTTCTTCACCTACAAGAAAGGCTGGATGAAATGACCAAGCTTCTCACTGATTTATGCAAGGCCACAAGGATAGATGATCTCAAGATCTTGAGATCCATCAAAGGGGTGGGGCCGAAGACGGCTGCGCCCTTCTTGGCTGAAATGGGTGAGGTCCAAAATTATGCCTCCCACAAAAAGCTCATCGCTTTTACGGGAATCGATCCTTCTCTGCATCAATCAGGGAAGTATGTCGGGATGAGTAAACTCTCTAAGAGGGGCAATCGGCATCTCCGAAGAGCTGTCTATCTCATGACCGCGGCTGTGGTGAGTAAGAACCCTTTCTTCAAAGCCTATTTTCTCAGAAGAAAGAGAGAGGGACTACCTCCTCAAAAAGCTTTGTTTGCCACGGCCCATAAGCTGCTTCGAGTCATTTTTGCGATGCTCTCTAATCGAACTTATTTCAAAGTTAAGGAGGCTATATAAAAATAGTTGACTGTAATTTTCTTTTGACAAATTTCCATAAAATATGTATGTTTCAATCAGTAATTGAGGGCATAATGAAAGGGATGTTTCTTGATTCGGGTTCTAACAAATGGGCTTGTGTGTTCCTGAACATAATTATCAGCGATATTATGTAACCGCAGCATAATGATCGTCCGACACGATGGTTGTGATCGAAAAAGGAGAAATTGTTTATAATGCTAAGGTTTAACCCACAGCAGTATCGTATCCTCGACTTTTACGAATGGCATCAACGAAGTGAGTTATCTTTGCAGCCGAAGTTTCAGCGAAGGCCATCTTGGACCGAAAAGGCTCGGTCGTACCTCATTGATACCATTTTGAGAGAGCTACCTGTCCCAAAGCTATTCTTGCGCGAAACAACTGATCTTAAGAATAGGACTACTATTCGTGAGGTGGTTGACGGACAACAGCGACTCAGAGCTGTGCTTGATTTTATTGAAGGGCACTTGCTAGTTTCAAAGAATCACAATGAGGTTTATGCAAATCTCAAGTTTAACGAACTTCCCCTTGAAGTTCAAAAACTTTTTCTGTCCTACAGGTTCTCGGTTGATTTATTAGAGGGGGCCACAGATGCAGATGTTCTAAAGATTTTCTCCCGCCTTAATTCCTATACATTGACCTTGAACGCACAAGAAAAATTGAACGCCGAGTTTTCTGGTGCATTCAAACAAAAGGTCTATGAGTTGGGATTTACTCATTACAATTTTTGGCTACGAAATAAAATTCTAACAGATAGAGCTATCGCAAGAATGGGCGAGGCCCAGCTTACCTCTGAATTAGTGATTGCGATGCTTGATGGACTTCAACAAGGTAAGACATCCATACGTGCGTTCTACAAAGACTATGATGAACGATTTCCAGAGGCTAATAGGATTGAGAAAGAATTTAATACCATAATTGATTCTTTGTCTGAAACATTTCGGGATGATCTGAAGAGCACGCGGTTCCGCCGCATTCCTTTATTCTATAGTCTTTTTTGTGTCTTTTATGATGCACGTTTCGGGCTACCAAAAAGTAGTAAAACCCAAATTCGCTTTACCAAAGAGGTAATGCAGTCCGCACATGATGCCTTATTGGATATTAATGAAAAAATTAATTGGAGTAAGCCACAAAGAAAGTATTCAGAATTTGTAACTGCTTCAGGAAAGGGTACAGCATTCTTGAGGTACCGCCAGATTCGTCACAATTTCATTTGGCATCATCTATTTGGTGAATAGAAACTTGGTTCGTCCTAATGTCGATTCCAAGCTCACAGAATTTAACGCAAGACTAGACGATAGCCTGCTATTGGCTACAGATGCTGCTAATTTTCATGAGATACGTGGCGGTCATTTACGCCCAATCAGGCATTCGAGAATTTACCAGATAAATGAGATGGCGTTTCTTCGCATGTTTCTCGCTTGGGAAGATTTCCTAGAAGAGTCGTTTATTCGATATATGTGTGGAGCAGTTACAAGAACACGCTATTGTCCAAAGGTTTATGTATCACCAATGAACTTGGATCATGCTCTGAAATTCTTTATTGTAAAACCTCGTAATTATGTCGAGTGGTTAAGCGGTCAACAAGTTATTGAAAGGGCAGAGATGGTATTCCGCGATGGGGAGCCATACAAATCGGCAATTCGCCCTTTACTGACCGACTTAGATGACATGCGACAAATTCGCAATTCTATTGCACACCGCTCTGGAACTTCCTGGAAGAGATTTGAAACATTAGTCCGCAGGATTCTTGGCTCAAGACCGCACAGGCTAACTCCAGGTTTGTTTCTTGGCTTAACTCATGCTGGTGTTGGCAAGCCATATATTGAGCACTACAAGGATGTACTTTCAGTGGCTGCCTCTAGAATTGTAAGATGATAGGGATTGTAGGATTTGCTCTGGTCGACAACAGCGGTCTAATCGTTCAATCGGAGCGCCCGAAACGAGTTTTGAATGGTTTCTTTTAGTGTTCCGCGTGCGCCCGGTCAACTCTGGCGTTAAGCCTGTAGGAAAAGTCATTTTTCGTAAATTTGCTGTCAATAAAATCAAATAGTTACGAATCTAAAAATAGCCAAAATCGGGCTTTTTCTACAGACTCGTTAGACAAATGAACTCTATCACCACCGCGAAAGCTTCAACAAAAAAGACAGAGTTTGCCAAGCGAGATTGGTTCTACATTTTTCGTGAGATGCCTTCGTGTTTTGATCAGAAGGTTTGTGAGTCTGTTGCGTCCAGACTATTAGAACGTTATTCAAAAATAACAAAATCCTGGGAGGTTGCCCGAAATTCTGAATGGCTTTGTCGCCTTTATCTTGGCGCAAAAATGATCATGGTAGCGACACTTCAGATTAATTCCATGTACTATGCAGAGTTAAAAAACCTACGGATTGTCGTGCCTTATCTCAAGTATTATTCATTGCTCTCTCTTCTGCGTGCCATCGTCTTCACACTCCCAGAGTTTGAGTGGAAAGATGGTGAACTCATTCGGATTTCACATTCATCAACGATAGATGGAGCAATTCTTCATTTGGGTAAATTCAACAGTTCTCTGGCCAGCTCTGTAAAGTCAGACATTCTGGCAATCAAAGCTGAGAGAGAACTTGTCTCCTACCGCGCGCCATCCTCTGGTGATGAGCAGTTGTCACAAAACAATCGTTTCCTTGCGTTGTGTACGTTACTGGCGGAAGTTGCCCAATTTAATTCAGAGCTTCTGGAAGTTTCTGTTTTAAAATATGGTGACAGAGAGGCTTTCGTATTAAACCCTGACTACTTGGATAAAATTTCAGCTATTGAAATAGATGGACATTACTTCGGCGATAAAGAAGACGCATATCGACTTGATTATCTTTCCCGTAAGTATCCATTACCCGCTAATTTAATGCATATTATGACCGAAGGACATGTAGATGATTTCTTCGGGGCTTGGTGTTCACCAGATAATACGGAGGGTGATTTCAACCCCGATGAACTCAAGTGCATCATTTTTGACATCCCGTAATGTCTAACAAACGAGTCCACGAGAGCAAAAAGCCGCCCCGTGACTCTTGATCCGTTAGATTTAATACTAAAGGAATAGGTTAGCATGATTAGCCAATTGCTATTATCAAAGCGTTTGTATCTTTTCGGCTCTAATTTTGTAGAAAAACCTGACCCAATATCTGCCGGAATGGCAATTTCATTCTTTCAGGATTCGATTGAGATTTTTTGCTGGAGCCTTTTGAAAGAGTTAGATGCTCAAGTTAAAGACACTACACCATTTACATCATTTTTTGATCTTATTGAAAAAGCCCCAAAAAATACGGAATCAAAGAAATTACCATTTAAAGCAAAAATATTGGAATTGAATAAAGCAAGGGTAAGTTTTAAACATTATGGCAACTTGCCAGACATTTCGGAAGCGAAAAAATTCAAAGAATATACTGAGGAGTTTCTGCGAGTATCATTTCATGATTTTTTTAAAACAGAATTTGATTCAATCACCCTATCCCAAGTAATTCCTTTTGATGATATTAGAAGGGCTATAATGTCTTCGGAAAAAGCACTCGGAGATGATAATCTCGAAGAGTGCATTTGCGAATTAGCTAAAGCAAAAAAGTTATTATTTGAAAAATTTGCCAAGTATCTGCCCGAAGTTGATCGCCATTTGAGAGATGCTGATCGTCTCTTAGAAAAGGGTATGAAGACGTCAGGTGTTCGCATTTTCCAATATTTAACAGAATATTTAAATGCTTTAAGAAACATTAATTTTGTATCTCTATGTGGGGTATCAATTAAGGAGTATTTATTAATGCAACAATATTTACCGCATGCCTATCAAACCATGGACGGCAAGTGGCATTTTAGTCTTAAATCTATAGAAGTGTCAAAAGATAATTTAAAAAAGGTGATTAATTTATTGATAGATTTGAGTCTCAAATTAAGCCAAATGATTTCTTAAATCTAACATCGGTATACACCTGATGGCCATTACGCTTCCGCTCCAAGGCCACTGGTGATGTCGGTCATTAGACAAACAATTAATATATACCATGGCAGAACATATGAAATCAATAGAAGAAATTATTGATTTAGCGAGAGAAAAGATAGAATTTTTCCTGGATGAGATTGAGGAGCGTTGGTTAAGCGATTATTCATATTTTATTGATGAGGATGAAATTGATGAATTATCCGATATGTGGGGCGATTACGAGCATTTAAAAGTTCAAGATAATGAAGTATTCACCCGAAAGGGTGGTAGAAAATATTTAGGTTTAAATGAATCAGAGGAGATAAAAGTTTGTGTAGAACTCGTTAGAGATTCCCTTTCTAACAATAGCCTTCATGAACTCAAAGACAATATCTTCAACCTTACTGAAATATTGTCTCGAAATAATCTCTTGGATGAAGAGGCGAAGGAAGATCTTTTTGATCGAGTTGACATTTTAACAAAGGTTAATATTGCCCATGGTGTTGACCTTTTATATGCTCAAGAAGAAAAGCATATTATTGTCCCCAAATTGATTATTAATGTATCAAATCAGTTTAACGATAAATTGATTCATATGATAAATAGAGATCCAGAATTACTATTTAAGTTATCATCTTATCAGTTCGAGAAAATAATCGCTGAAATATTTGGTGCCTTTGGTTATAAAGTAGAATTGACGTCATCTACTAGAGATGGAGGTTATGACATAGTTGCTATTGGAACCCCCAAAGACGTAATGCTCAAATTTCTGATTGAATGCAAACGTTATCGCAAAGAACACAAGGTTGAAATATCGCATGTGCGAAGTCTTTATGGCATAAAGCTTCATACAAAAGTTAGCAAGGCTTTATTAGTTACTACTTCTACCTTCACCGAACCGGCGAGAAAATTTGAGAAAGACCATATATGGGAGCTTGAACTTAAAGATTATAATGATGTAATCAAATGGATATCTTTCTATACCCAAATGCGGGGTAATTATCAATAATTATCTAACCAGGGCATCAATCCGGGCGCGGCTTCGCCCCCGCCGGTTATGCCCAATCATGTGTCTATGAATATAAAGGAGTAAAATTATGCTTGTTTTCATAAGCTGGTCTGGACAAAAGAGTAAAGCAGTTGCTGAAGCCTTAAAAAATTGGCTTGCCCAAGTAATTCAAGCTGTTGACCCATGGCTTTCAGCAGATATCGAGAAAGGTGTTCGCTGGAATCCAGAGCTATCTGAAAAGTTAGAAAACTCAAAAATTGGTATTGTTTGCTTGACGAAAGAAAATCTTGATTCGAAATGGATTCTCTTCGAGGCTGGAGCATTATCAAAAGTGAAAACTGCTCACGTCTGTACATTACTTTTGGATATTAGCTACGCTGATATAGAGCAGCCCCTAAGCCAGTTTCAGCATACAAGCGTTAGCAAAGAGGAAATCCGAAAGCTTGTTGAAACCATAAATAATTCTGTGCATCGTGAGGGTGAGAGAGGAATTCGCAAAGAATATTTTGACGACATCTTTAATACCAATTGGCCACAATTAGAGAAGAAACTTGCTGATATCAAAGGATCAAAAGACACTCAAAGCTACACAACCCGCCCAGATCGTAAAATCCTTGAGGAAATCCTTGCACTACTACGCAATCAAAATCAGCGCCAAGCTTGGGTCGAAGAACGACTATTAGATTTAGATAAACCGTCCTTCATTGAAAAACCTTTTGATAAGTGGTTGTTAGGGAAAGAAATTAAAGAAAAGCGAGATGCACTCATCATAAATGTTCTCAACAACCTAATTCCAGCACAATACAAGGAAGCTTCTTTAAGCAAAATGAATTTATTCACAGACCATCTTATAAAAATAACAGGGTTGAAGGCTTTAGGCAATTTTTGGGAAAGTGGCAATTTAAAAGCGAAACAAAAAGGTGTCCTAAGATATATGAGTGTTGATTACAAAAAGAACTCTGATGTGTTGAATAAAAGAATTGCAATTCTAAACAGAGAAGGATCATTAGTTATTACACACTACAATGCGAAGATTGCCATTGTGGACAAAAAAGGCAAAATTCTAGAAAAATACCCAGCGTTCTATGGAGCAAGACTCAAGCTGCCAGATGGAAGTAAAGTAAGACCTGGCCAAGAACTACTACTATGGGACCCATATTTTTTGCCTATTTTGTCGGATGTTACTGGTGTAGTGGCCTACGGTGACATTATGGATGGTGTATCAATAAAAACTGAAGTGGATGAGTTTACCGGTCTGACACGTAGAATCGTTATAGATGGTGGGAAAAGCCTGCATCCTCGTATAGCAATAAAAAACAAAAAAGATCGTAAAATTGGTATCATTCCTGAGGCTAATATCCCTGCTCGTTATTCCCTTCCAGTAGGCACTTATATTTCTGTCGAAAAAGGCGATAATGTGGTTCCCGGCGATATACTTGGAAAAATTCCGATATAGATTAATATGTATGTGAAGCGCTTAACAACCGCATCAATCTGATGCGGGATAAACTCAGTTTGATTTTGGGGCTGCTGTTTGTCTACGCAGATTATGCAAATCGTTACAATCAGTAATCATCAACTTTCCGACTAAATCCAGATGAACATTAGTAGGAAAGCCTCAAACTTACAGAATCCAATGTTTTGTCGCCTTCTACATAGAAAGGCGACTTTTTTATTTTCGCTGAAATAAACTCCAAAGACAATAATCATGCCCTGCCAATACAAACGAGAACCGTTAAGCGACGATGAAGTCAACCCCGCACTCCGTGTTAATACACGGGGTTTCTTTGAAGTAGATATTTTGATGCACCCCTATATCCCTGTTCTGAAGAACGGGGCTTTACGGGGTGCGGGGTAAACCACCTCACCAATGTCTGGGAGACTTTTAAGGAAAAATTTGTTGTCTCGGCTCTCGACTTGCCTTAACTTTTTCCCATCCGACGATCCCATCTGTTGACTAAGAAATTATTTCTTGCTATTTTTAAAACAAACTCAACGATTAACTAATCATACATAACGACATAATAAATTGCGCATGTGGTGTCATTCCCGCCCTGTATCAAGTACGGGGTAGACTCCAGCGGGAATCCAGACTCCGTCCCTGCGAAAGCAGGGAACCATTAAGATTGGATTCCCCCGTATCAAGTACGGGGCAGGCTCAGTCAAGCCCGGAATGACAATTAAAGAGGATAAAATTTTTAGATGCGCAAATATTTATGACGCTCAATATAGTTTAATCTGGAGAGTAACTTAAAGATGAAATCCAAGACCAAACTTATTGATGCTCTTTCTGCTCGAACTCGTTTTGGGGAGCTTATGGAGGAGACAGAAAAGGGAAAGACACGTTTTTTAGTCAGCCGGCGAGGTAAACCCAAGGTAGTGATTTTAGGAGTGGAAGACTATTTGAGAAACATCGTTAAACAGCCTGAGATATTAACCACTCTTCAACTCAGCGCCAAAAAAGCTGGTGTGGATAAGATGAGTGATGAAGAGATTGATGCTGAAATTGCTGCTTATCGCCGATCTAATTCTAAAAAATAGCCTGCCTATATGCTTAAAGCTGTCATAAATAGCGAGGTGAAAACTTATGACTGGAGAAAAAATTCAGTACAACAACGATGGATCGCTCATCGCTCCTGATCAGCCAATCATTCCCTATATTGAGGGAGATGGTGTAGGCCCGGATATCTGGAGGGCCTCGGTTCGTGTTTTCAATGCGGCTGTTGAAAAGTGCTATGGAGACAAAAGGAGAGTCGAATGGATCGAAATCTTTGCAGGAGAGAAGGCCTTCCAATTGAAAAAAGAATGGGCCCCGGAAGAGACGATCGAGGCGATTCGAGAATATAAAGTCGGTATCAAAGGTCCCTTGACGACTCCTGTGGGAAAAGGGATTCGAAGCATCAATGTGCTATTGAGACAGAGGCTCGATCTCTATGCCTGTATTCGGCCCGTAAAGTATATCCCAGGGATGCCGAGTCCCGTCAAGAACCCGGAAAAGGTGGATATGGTTGTTTTTCGGGAGAATACCGAGGATGTCTACGCAGGGATCGAATGGAAGGAAGGGTCGAAAGAGGCATTGAGGTTAAGAGAATTTCTTGAGAAAGAGATGGGTGTAAAGATTCGGGAGGATTCTGGGATCGGAATTAAGCCCATCAGCCGTTTTGGAACAAATCGCCTCGTCCGGATGGCCATTCAGTATGCACTCTCGCATGGACGAAAAAGTGTCACCTTGGTTCATAAAGGAAACATTATGAAATTTACCGAAGGTGCGTTCAGGGATTGGGGATACGAGGTTGCCAAGGAGGAGTTCGGAGATCGAGTTCTATTGGAAGGCGAATTAGGTGAGGAGGGAAAGATGAATATTCCTGTAGGGAAGATCGTTTTCAAAGACCGGATTGCAGATGCGATGTTTCAACAGATTCTTTTAAGACCTGAAGAATATGAT
>Ga0299912_10004636_pt1 | contig 11271 bp, 10 predicted proteins | sample RVTome_2_FD_207667 | JGI IMG/M metagenome (GOLD analysis project Ga0299912, IMG submission 207667) | Soil microbial communities from uranium-contaminated site in the Upper Colorado River Basin, Wyoming, United States - RVT95D214 (version 2) ... | reverse complement strand
GCGCCACCCTGGCGGCGCTGAAGGAGGGGCGCAGAGAGTTGGCCGACTATCAGAACGCCATTGAAGTCCTGAAGAAAAAAACGGCCGAGGTGGAGAAGGCCAGACAAGTCCAGGCCAAGGCCGAGGAGGAGCGCAAATCCCTGGAGGAAGCCAAACGGAAAACCGTCGAATTGGAGGAGCAAAAGAAAAGGGAATTGGAAGAGGCCAAGAAGAGAGGCGCCGAGCTGGAGACCCTAAAGCAGAGGGAGATTCAGGCTTCCCGGCTGGAGGAAACCACCCGCCTGGCCCAGAAAGAAAGGGATTTGGCGGAAGCGAAGATAAAAGCGGAACAGATGGCGGCTCAACAGGCCAGGGAGGCCGCCGACCTGAAGGCGCGCGAAGTAAAGCTGGCCGCCGAGCGGGAGAAGTTGTCGGCCCTCCAGAAGAAGGCCGAGACCCTGGAAAAAGAGAAGGCCATGCTGACCGAGGCCGGCCGGATTCCCCAGGCTACGGTGAAGGCCGGAGAAAAAGAACTGGTTATCACGGTCCTGGCCATCAATCTTTTCACCCCGGCCATGGAGATCAGCGGTTCGGGGAAGGGGATTCTGGACCCGCTGGGAAGCTTCCTGAAAAAATACCCCGACCATAAGGTCGTCGTGCGCGGGCATACGGACAGCACCGGGTCGGAAAGCACGAACCGGACGGTTTCGGAAAAACGGGCCAGTAAAGTGAGGGAATACCTGGTGGCCTACCAGAATGTGAACCCTTCCCTGGTTTCCGCCCAGGGGCTTGGGCCTTCCCAGCCGGTGGCCAATAATGCTACGGAAGCGGGGCGGGCCCTGAACCGGAGGGTGGAAATCGCCGTGCAGACGGGCGAGTAGAAGGAACCAGGGACGAGGTTCGAGGAACGAGGATCGAGGAACCCGTAACGAGCAACGAGTAAGCAGGAACAGGAATTTGCCATGCCCGAGTTGAGGCAAGATCCGGCGACCAAGCAGTGGGTCATTCTCGCCACCGAGCGGGCCAAGCGGCCCCACGATTTCAGTAAGCCCTCCGTCCAGGTTTCTCTCCCAGAATACAAGGCGGACTGCCCCTTCTGCCCCGGCAATGAAAGCCTGACCCCTCCGGAGACCATGGCCTACCGCAAGGGGGGGGCTGCCAATGGACCCGGATGGTGGGTCCGCGCCTTTCCCAACAAGTTTTCCGCCCTGGTTCCGGAAGGAAGTCTGTCCCGTAAAGAAGAAGAAGGAATCTTCCGCAAAATGGACGGGGTGGGGCAGCATGAAGTGATCGTCGAATGTCCCCCGCACAACCTGTGCATTCCCCTGATGGCCGACAAGCAGGTGGAGGAGATCATCCTCGCCTACCGGGAGAGATACCTGGCCCTGCGGGAAGACCCTCGTTTCAAATTGATCATCATCTTTAAGAATCACGGATCCAAAGCCGGCACCTCCCTGGAGCACCCCCATTCCCAGCTGGTGGCCATGCCCATCGTGCCCCTGACCATCCGCTACCGGTTCGAAAAGGCGGCCGGTCACTTTGACGATGAAGGAACCTGCGTCTACTGCGACCTTCTGCGGGAGGGATTGAATCTGCGAACCCGCCAGGTCCTGGATACCGACCGGTTCGCCGCCTTTCACCCCTTCGCCTCCCGGGCGCCTTTCGAGACCTGGATCATCCCCAAGGTGCACAACGCCTCTTTCGGTTCGATCTCCATGGACGAGGCCAAAGAGTTTGCCTTGGTGCTCAAAAAAACCCTGGGGAAATTGTACCGGGGATTGAATAACCCCGATTACAATTACATCATCCACACGGCGCCCATCAAAGACGAGCAGGAAGAGTACTTCCACTGGCACCTGCAGATCCTCCCCCGCCTGGTGACCCCGGCCGGGTTCGAGCTGGGAACGGGCATGTTCATCAACGCTGCCCTGCCCGAGGAGACCGCGGCTTTTATCCGCAATCAGCCGGATTGAAGCCTTTAGCGAAAACGAATCGGTGATATTCGAGATTTTCCTCTTCCGGACCCCTTCCCCTTTGGGGGCATCGTCCCACCTTTGATTGCCCTTGGGTAAACCTCCGGCTATGCCGGGGTGACGATTAAATTTTGACATTATCGGGAAGCATGAATCGTGGCCCGGGGGCAAGGGCGTTGCCCGCAGAAAGCATCGGCCGGGTGAGCCCTTTTCCCAGGGGCTTCGCTCGACTTCCTCGGAAGTTGGTGAGCGGTTTGACATCTGCGGAAAGGAAGGATATTCTGGAAATCGAAAGGGATTGACCCGCGAGAGAGAAAGGGAAAAAGGGGAGGGGTATGAGCAAAAAGCCGAGTGAAAAAGAGGAAGAATACTTTGTCCGGATGGAGTTCGAGCGGAAGAAGAAGGTGGAGGAAGAAAAGCATCAGAAAATCCGGGAGGAAGAGAAGAAGAAACTGCGCGATCTTCACTTCATGAAGTGCCCCAAGTGCGGGATGGAGCTCATCGAGATCGATTACCAAGGGATCAAGGTGGACAAGTGTTCCGAGTGCCAGGGCGTCTGGCTGGACGCGGGGGAACTGGAGGCCGCGGCGGGATTGGAGAAAACCACGCTGGACCGTTTCTTCAGCGTTTTTAAAAAGTGAAACCCGCTATCATATTCTAAATTTAGTTGGGGGTTGCCGGGGAAAAAGCCGGCGGGAGTTCTGGCTATTAGGGTCTCTTGGTGTTCTCTGAGGAATGATGTTGATCGGACCGGTTTGCCAGAAAGGGAAAAAAGATGAACGCCAAATTCATCGGCATTATCGTTCTTCTAGCCTTGCTCGTCATGATTGCCATCCAGAATTACCAGCCGGTTACCGTCAAGTTTCTCTTCTGGGCTTATGAAACGAGCACGGTTCTGATCGTCCTTTTGAGTTTTTTGATCGGGTGTCTGGTGGGGGGACTGGGGCTGTGGGTGGGAACGGGGAAAAAGAAGGAGGATTCCACCTTGCCTCCTTCCAAGGTTTAGTCCATCAACCCTGTCCGGCAGATCCGCGAATTCGCGGACCAATATTTCGTGCAGCACGAGCTTCGCCACCGGATTCTGGAGCGCCTCCGGAAAGAGGGGATCGAAATCCCATTCCCCCAGCGGACGGTTCATTGGCGGGGGGAGAGACCCTGATTTTTTGTCTCTCGGCCCCCGGGAGAATTGTGTTACAATATACCCGGTTGAAACCCTTCTCTTTCCCCCCATTCCTGAAAGGAGGTCGCCGTGGAAAAGGTCCTTTGTATCGACGATGACTTGAGCCTCCTTCGCCTGTACCAGGAAGAGCTTGCGGAAGAAGGCTACAAAGTCGTTCTGGCCAAAGACGGCAAGGAGGGCCTGGCGAAGTTTGAAAAAGAGAAGCCCCACGTGGTGGTCATGGACATCCGCATGCCGGTGATGGACGGCATCGAGGCGCTGACCGCCATGCTGGGGAAGGACCGTCAGGTTCCGGTCATTCTCAACACGGCCTACCCCCAGTACAAGGAAAATTTCATGACCTGGGGGGCTGAGGCCTACGTGGTCAAATCGTCGGACCTTACCGAGCTCAAGCAGAAGATCCGCGAAATCCTGGATAAACGGAAAAAAGGCGGCAAACCTTAAGGAATAAGGAGCCCTCTCGTTGGTCGACCGAATCCTGGCGATGGTCCTGGCGGGTGGAAGGGGGGAACGACTCTATCCCCTTACCCAGGATCGGGCCAAGCCGGCCGTCCCCTTCGGCGGCATCTACCGCATCATTGATTTCACCCTGAGCAACTGCCTGAATTCCGGGATCCGGCGGATCAACCTGCTTACCCAGTACAAGTCCCTCTCCCTCAACCGTCATATCTTCCAGGGTTGGAACATCTTCAACCCCCAGTTGGATGAATTCGTCAACCTCATTCCGGCCCAGCAGAGAGTCGGAGAAGACTGGTACCTGGGAACCGCCGACGCCATCTACCAGAACATCTATGTCCTGCAGCAGGACCGTCCCGACCTGATCCTCATCCTTTCGGGAGACCACATCTACAAGATGAACTACCGGGAGATGATCGCCTATCACCTGGAAAAAAACGCCGATCTCACCGTGGCGGTCATCGAGATGGAGAAGGGCCTTTCCCGGCAGTTTGGCGTCCTGCAGGTGGATGAGGAGTTCCGGATCATCGGTTTCGAGGAAAAGCCCGGGACGCCCAAGACGATTCCGGGCCATCCCGACCTCATCCTGGCCAACATGGGGGTTTACATCTTCAACACCGAGATCCTGGCCCGCCGGGTCATCGAGGACGCCAAAGAGCCGGGCTCCCAGCACGATTTCGGGAAGAACGTCATCCCCGCCATGGTGAACCAGGACCGGGTTTTCGCCTACAGCTTCCGAGACGAGAATCGGAAGCAGGCCAAGTACTGGCGGGACATCGGAACGTTGGACGCCTATTACGAGGCCAGCATGGACCTGGTCGCCGTGGACCCCCTGTTCAACCTCTATGACTCCAATTGGCCCATCCGCACCTACTATCCCTCTCTCCCTCCCGCCAAAACGGTCTTCGAGGAGTACGGTTCGAACCGGGTAGGGGCCTCCTACAGTTCCATCGTCTCCAGCGGGTGCATTATCAGCGGGGGAAAAGTGTATCGGTCCATCCTGTCTCCCAACGTGAGAATTCACAGCTACTCGGAAGTCCGAGATTCCATCCTGATGGAAGGAGTCGAAGTGGGAAGGGGAGCCCGGATCAACCGGGCGATCATCGACAAGCGGATCCGCATTCCCGCCGGATACCAGATTGGATTCAACCTGGAAGAAGACGCCCAAAAGTTCACCGTCACCCAGTCGGGGATCGTGGTCCTTTCCAAAGGAACCATGCTGGCCTGAACCCCGGACAAGAATCAATCCCAAGCACCAAATCCCAAATTCCAATAACCAATAACCAAAACGATTTCATCCCCCCTTCCTTAGGGTTTGGGATTTTGCCGCCTCTGCACCGGGGGATATATTTATCTTTTCAACCCTCTCCGGGCAGGGGTATAATTCCACTGTATGGGATGGCGTGACAAAGTAAAAGATCTGGACCGGAACGAGGTGTTCGACAAACTCGAGGGCCTGCGCGGGGCCCTCATCCGCATATTCCTTATCATCGCGGTGATGTCGGTGGTATCTTTTTTTTTCTGGAAGGACGCTCTCCATTTTCTCCAGAAACCCCTGGGTCTCCCCCTGATCCTGTACAGCCTTCCCGAAGCCTTCATCACTTCCCTGCGCCTGGCTCTTTTCATGGGAATCTTCCTGGCGGCGCCCTTCCTTTTTAATGGCCTGTGGGGAGCTTTATCCCCCCTGCTATCCTCTTCTTTTCCCCTGCGGTATTCCCTGCTGATTGTCCTGTCGGCCACGACTCTCTTTTACGGGGGATGTTTTTTCTGTTACTTCTTGGTCCTCCCTGTGGGCATCAATTTCCTGGTCACCTATGGGAGCGAGAACCTGCAGCCCATGATCGGGCTGGCCAAGTACCTGACTTTTTGCATCGGCCTGATCTTTGCCTTTGGCCTGATTTTCGAACTTCCCCTGATCATGCTGATCCTGGGAAGGGCGGGGGTGGTCGGCTACCGGGGATTGGCCAAGAATCGGAGATACGCCCTTTTGATCAACTCCATCATGTCCGCTCTTCTGACCCCCACCCCTGACGCCTACACCATGCTCCTGATGATGGCCCCCATGCAGATCCTGTACGAGGTTTCCATCTGGCTGGTGAGAATCTTCGGCAAGAAAAAGGCTCCCGAACCCGAACCCATTTGAGAGGTTTGCCCATGAAAGAGGCCATGCTGTACGAGAAGCTCCCCGAGCAGCGGGTGAAATGCAGCCTCTGCAACCATCGGTGCCTGATCGGTGAAGGAAAGAAGGGCATCTGCGCCGTCCGGGAGAACCGGGGAGGAATCCTGCACACCCTGGTTTACCGCCGGCTCATCTCCCGGAACGTGGACCCGATCGAAAAGAAGCCCATGTTCCACTTCGCCCCGGGGAGCCGATCGTTCTCCATTGCCACGGTGGGCTGTAACTTCCGGTGCGACTTCTGCCAGAACTACGAGATCTCCCAGATGCCACGGGAGGAGAACCAAATCACCGGCCAGGATGTGGCCCCGGAAGAGATCGTGGCCATGGCCAGGAAGACGGGGTGCAAGACGATCGCCTACACGTACACGGAACCGACGATCTATTTTGAGTACGCCTACGACATCGCCCGGAGAGCCGGTAAAGAAGGTCTCAAGAATATCTTCGTGACCAACGGTTACATGACGGAGGAAGCGCTAAGGACTTTCCATCCCCACCTTCACGGAGCCAATGTGGACCTGAAAGCCTTCCGGGATGAGTTTTACCGGGAGCGATGCGGGGCCAGGCTGGAAGGGGTTCTCCATTCCCTGCGGGTGATGAAGGAGCTGGGGGTGTGGGTGGAGATCACCACCCTGATCATCCCCGGGCTGAACGATTCGGAGGAAGAGCTTCGGGATCTGGCCCGGTTCATCGTCTCCCTGGGAAAAGAAGTCCCCTGGCACATCAGCCGCTTCCATCCCATGTACAAGATGCTGGACCGGTCTCCCACGTCGGTGAAAATCCTGGAGCGGGCCCGAAAGATCGGAATGGACGCCGGTTTGCGCTATGTCTACACGGGAAACGTTCCGGGGGACCCGGGCGAAGATACCTTTTGCCATCATTGCGGCCAGCTCCTGGTGGACCGCCTGGGCTTCCAGATTCTCAAGTACCAGATCCAAGAGAAGAAATGCTCCAAGTGCGGCACGGAGATGGATGGAGTCGATCTGTAAAACAGTCCGGAGATGCAGGGACGCGCTGCCGCGCGCCCCTGCAGCACACGCGTTGCTCCGTTGCCCGGCGATTTCTTTAGGCAGTCCCATGTCGTTTTTATTTTCGGGGCTGGCATACACATTTCGAGAATGTATGCTATAGTGGATAGGGTAGTAAAAACCGGAAAGGAACGATTGGGACCAGAAGTAGAGGATTCAAAAAAGGAATTCAAAAGATCAAAGCGGCGGTGTTAGCTCCTCGGCCTTAAGAGTTTTTCCTGCTGCTCCCCCCTGCCTGGCCGTCCCACTTTGAGTTCTCAAACCCTGATTTCGGTATCCCCTAAAAAGCATTTTTAGGAAAACGATGAAAAGAAGCGCGCAAAATGCGAACTTAAGGAACATCGCCATCATCGCCCACGTCGACCACGGCAAGACCACCCTGGTGGACCAGATGTTCAAACAGAGCGGCGTATTCCGCCCCGGCCAGGAGGTGGCGGAAAGAGTCATGGACTCCCTGGACCTGGAGCGGGAGCGGGGCATCACCATCGCGGCCAAGAACTGCTCGGTCTACTGGCAGGATGTCAAGATCAACATCCTGGACACTCCGGGGCACGCCGACTTCGGCGGGGAGGTGGAGCGGGCCCTCATGATGGTGGACGGCGTCCTCCTCCTGGTGGATGCCTCGGAAGGCCCCCTGCCCCAGACGCGGTTTGTCCTCAAGAAGGCCCTGGAAGCCGGCTTGAAGATCATCGTGGTGGTCAACAAGATTGACCGCAAGGACGCCCGCCCGAAGGAAGTGCTGGACGAGATCTACGGCCTCTTCTTCGACCTGGACGCCACGGGAGAGCAGATCGGTTTTCCCGTCCTCTATGCCGTGGGGCGGGAGGGGATCGCGCAGAAGTCCGCGGAGGAGCAAGGACGGGATCTTACCCCCCTGTTCCGGGCCATCCTCGACGAGATCCCTCCGCCCGCCTATGACCCGGAGGAGCCGTTCCAGATGCTGGTGGCCGACCTGGACTACTCCGACTACCTGGGACGCCTGGCCGTGGGCAAGGTCTTTCACGGCACGGCGGGGTGCAACGAGGACCTGGTGTGCCTCAACCGGGAGGAGAAGGCCATCCCCCTCCGGATCTCCAAACTCCAGGTGTATGACGGGATCAACCTGAAAGAGGTGGATTCGGCCCAGCCGGGGGACATTATCATCCTGGCGGGGATCGAAGACGTGGAAATCGGCGACACCATCTGCACCCGCGAAGCGCCCAAAGCCCTGCCGCGGATCTCCGTCGACGAGCCGACCATCTCCATGCTCTTTACCAGCAACACCTCTCCTCTTTCGGGGAAAGAAGGGAAATACGTGCAGTCGGGCAAAATCCGCGACCGACTCTATAAGGAATCGCTGCGCAACGTGGCCATCCGGGTGGAGGACGGCGAGGAGGCGGACAGCTTCATCGTCAAGGGGCGGGGGGAGTTTCAGATGGCCATCCTGATCGAGACCATGCGGCGGGAGGGCTTTGAACTCATGGTGGGCCGCCCCCAGGTCATCTATAAGCGGAAATCCGGGATGACCCTAGAGCCCATCGAACACCTCTTCATCGACTGCGACGAGAACTTCATCGGCGTGGTCTCCGAGAAGCTCTCCCGGCGGAAGGGCCGCATGGTGAACCTGACGAACCACGGCACCGGCCGCGTCCGCATGGAGTTCACCATCCCCTCGCGCTCCCTGATCGGCTACCGCAACGAATTCCTGACCGACACCCGGGGAACCGGGATCATGAACTCCTACCTGAGAGGCTACGAAGAGTTCCGGGGGGACTTTCCGGTGCGTATGACCGGATCCCTGGTTTCCGACCGGCAGGGAGAGGCGGTGTCCTACGCCCTCTTCAACCTGGAACCCCGGGGGGTCCTCTTTCTGACGCCGGGAGAGCCGGTCTACGAGGGAATGATCGTGGGGGAACACAACCGGGAAAACGACCTCAATGTCAACCCCTGTAAAATGAAGAAATTGACCAATATGCGCGCCTCCACCAAAGACGACAGCATTCAGCTGACCCCGGCGATCCCCATGACCCTGGAGAGGGCCATCGAATTCATCAAGGACGACGAAATGGTGGAGGTCACCCCCCGCAGCATCCGCCTGCGCAAGTCCGCCCTCTCCGCCGAAACACGGCACCGGCTGCGGGCGGAGAAGTTGAATGTCTAGGAAGCATGAGGGTCATAATCCCTAACTCGCCAGAAAATCACAGTTTATGAAAGGTCTGCCAATCGAAGGTTATTCCCGGCTTGCCTTCCTTCACTTTTCGCCAAGTAGGCGGAAGATGAATTGAATTTCAGGCGCTGCCCGGAGTGGGTGGCGATGGTTAAGGGACTACACTGAGGACAAAAAGAAGGGATGAAAACTTCTTATGACCTTGATTTTACCCCTGAGGATAATTCCGGAGGCCATCACTTTTTCTCATAGAATCAGTAATAGGCCCCCGGAATTCATGCCGGGCTGATAAAAAGGTGAGAAGCGGAAAAGTATTTTCCTGCTTATCAGGAAACTACCAGCGGTTGCGCCCGCCGCCACCGCCGCGGCCGCCGCCCCCATAACCGCCGCCGCTGGGCCGCCCGCCCCCGCGGGGGCTCTTTTCCTGCGCCTCGTTGACTTTGATGGTCTTGCCGTCCAGGCTCGTGCCGTCCATCTTGGAAATGGCCGTTTTCGCATCCTCATCCTGGGCGAAGGTCACGAACCCAAAACCCCGGGAGCGTCCCGTATCCCGGTCGGTGATGACCTTGGCTTCGGTGATTTCTCCGTGAGCCGCGAAGGCCTGGCGCAGGCCGTCGTCCGTCGTGTCCCAGCTCAGCCCCCCTACAAACAGTTTCTTAGCCATACTCTCTGCTGCTCCTTTTCTGCCCCGCTTCAAGCGGCGCACGTTGATGGGTAGCGCCCGCCATACGGCGTTCGCCACGTTTACTTGCCTTTGTTGAATGTCCGATTCGTCTGGGAGGATGGGCCACCAATTTCCCTCATTCCCTCCGGCGCTGCGGGAAGCTTCGCCACGGGGGGTTGAGTCCTCACCCACGAGTCCCTTTCAACCGATTTCGTCAACCTTGCCCATCTATGATAAAAGCACATCCTCCCTCACCGGAGGGGCTGGCTTGGTCGGGTTTGCGGTAGAGATGAATAGGAAGTCTTTTTCCCCGGAAAGGCATAACCAGTCAAGGGTTGGGCGGCTGGTTCTCTTCTTGCTCAACCTTTTCGGCGTCCGACGGGGCGCGGTCTCCTTTATTAAACTTGCGCTCTCTTCTTTCGTCCTGCTTTTTCTGGCGGGATAATTCTTTTCGCCGTTTTTCGCTTTTATAGGCTCCACGTCGTTTTGGCAAAATTCCCTCCTTGGCCTTAAACCTATCATTATCATGAAAAAAAAAGGAAATCCAATGAAATTTTTCGCTTTTTGACTTAAGCCTAATCCTTTCATCCCCTTCTTCCCCGGGGGTGCGGCCCGCGCGGCAGGCGGGCAAACTCGGCATCGCGCGCCGGTGCCGGCTTTTTATAATCGAAGCCCGGCACCCTGCGGCACTCCACCTTTTTCCCGAGGACCCGCTCGATGCTGCGCACCATGGCCCCGTCTTCCCGGGTCATGAAGGTGAAGGCATCGCCGCTTTTCTCCGCCCGGCCGGTGCGGCCGATGCGGTGGGTGTAGGCATCGGCGGAATCGGGCATGTCGTAGTTGATGACATGGGATATGCGGGAGACGTCGATGCCGCGGGAGGCAATGTCGGTAGCCACGAGGACCTGAACCGTGCCGTTGCGGAATCCGTCGAGCGCCGCCTGGCGCTGGTTCTGCGACAGGTTCCCCTGCAGGGATGAGGCCCGAAAGCCGGCCCTTTCCAGCTGCTGCCCCACACGCCTGGCGCGGTGCTTGGTGCGGGTGAAGACCAGGACCGACTCCGTGTCGGTATGGCGCAGAAGCTCGAAAAGAAGCGCGGTTTTGAGGTGCGGATCGACGGGGTAGAGCGCGTGCGCGACCGTGCAAGCCGGGGAGGAGGGATTGACCTCCACCGTGACCGGGGCCTGGAGCACATCGCGGGCCAGCAGGCGGATATCATCGGGCATGGTTGCCGAGAACAGCAGGGTCTGACGCCTGGCCGGAACGTGGCGGAGGATTTTCCGGATATCCGGCAGGAAGCCCATGTCGAACATCCGGTCCGCCTCGTCGAGCACGAGCACCTCCAGATCCGCCAGGCGGATCGTGCCCTGTTGGAGGTGATCGAGCAGGCGGCCGGGACAGGCGACGACGATCTCGACGCCGGCGCGCAGTTTCCGGACCTGCGGGTCCATGCCCACCCCGCCGTAGATGGCGGCGCTGCGCAGATGCGTCTGTCGCCCCAGGTCGGCAAAGGCGGTGTTGATCTGATCGGCCAGCTCGCGGGTCGGGGCGATGACCAGGGCGCGGATCCGGCCCCGGGGCCTTTTGATCAGACGCTCCAGGATCGGCAGCACGAAGGCGGCGGTTTTGCCGGTTCCGGTCTGGGCAACGCCCATGACGTCTTGTCCCT
>Ga0299912_10004635_pt1 | contig 11273 bp, 9 predicted proteins | sample RVTome_2_FD_207667 | JGI IMG/M metagenome (GOLD analysis project Ga0299912, IMG submission 207667) | Soil microbial communities from uranium-contaminated site in the Upper Colorado River Basin, Wyoming, United States - RVT95D214 (version 2) ... | reverse complement strand
GGAGGAATACAAGAAGGTGCTTGCGGATTACCAGCGGCGAAAAGAGAAAGCTGAGGCTACAATCAACGGAATCCTCTTGCGAATACGTGAAGAAACGCGCTGATGCACCTAAACACTTTTATTCAAGGGCTTATTTAAACTTAAACATTTAAGTAGGTCAGCGCCTTCACGCTTTTAAGGAGGTGAAAGTACGAATACAAAAATCAAGGCAACTAACGTGCTAACGCTCTGGGCAAACCAGTACCCTGAGGTTACGCTTTGGCTTACGAAACTCCAGATAAAAGAGGAAAGCGCCCTTGCACTCTATAACTTTTGCCAGTGGGCTAACAAAACGCCCACGGAGCTTTTGGCGTTAAAAGCGCAAGATTATTCCGTTAATCCGCCGCCGAACATAGTGGAGAAGCTGCTTGACGAGTTCTGCGCTTCCACCGCTTTCACGAATGTTCAAAAGTGCAGACGCAGCGTCGCCGTTAAGAGCTTTTTTAGGCATAACTATAGAGCCTTAGAACACGCTGCAGGAATAGTAACTTACGAGAAGGTCAAAGACTATAACGCGCTCAACAAAGAGGGCTTACGAAAGTTGTGGACTTACGCGCTTAACCCGCGAGATAAAGCCCTTATCACGTTTGTCAACTCAACCGCTATCGCCAAGGAAACTTTGACTAACCTTAAATGGTCACATTTAGAGGATAACTGGGAAAGCGTAGAGTTACCGTGCATAAACATTGAAAGTGAGCTGCTTAAAGGGCACGGACGCGGTAAATATAAGGGTGTGAGGCAAACGACCTTTTTGACGCCTGAAGCAAAGCGCGACTTGCTAAACTATAAAGAATGGCTTGAACGCCCGCAGAAACTTGGCAGAAAGCTAACGCCTGATGATTACATGTGGCTTCAAACGTGCAAGCCCTACAGGCCTATAAGTTACGATACTTTTGCGCTGCTCATTTATACTTTAAGCCGAAACGCAGGCGTACCGTTCAGCTGGCATGATTCAAGGAGGTGGGTAAACACCGCTTTAGAGCAGATTGGCATCAGCACTAATTGGGCTCGTAAGATACGTGGACGCAAGGTTAAGAGCGAGGAAGCGCCGTATAGCCAACCCGCCATTGAGCAGTTACGCGCTAAGTTCCGCGAAGCCGTGCCGCTGCTTGAATTCACAACTGAGAGCACTGGCTTAGAGGAGCGCATCGCAAGGCAAGAGTTTCTTACGGAGCTTAATCGGAAAGATGCTGCAGGTGAAGCCTTAACGCCTCAAGACGAGCAGAACATTAAACGCTTCAACATACGACGCGCATTTATGAGGAAAGACGTGTCAAAGCCTGAATGCGCTGACGGCGAACACTGCGGAGAAGCGTTCAAGCAGATTAACGAAGCTGCGCTTTTAGATGCCTTACAGGAGGGCTGGCAAGTCGTGCATAACCTGCAAAACGGGCAAGTTATTGTAAAGCGCGACTAATTTTTTTTTGCAAAGACCGCTTAACGCGTTTAATGCTTTACGTCGTGCAGAACGACCTGCACGAGTGAATCTATTGGCACGCTATTCAACTTGTTACATTTGATGGTTCTTTCAACATTTTGAAAACTGGAAAATTAGTACTACTGTTACAAATTGGCATGGTCAAAAAAACTGAAAACGAGCATACGAACGTATCAGTCTTGGAATATGTCTTTACGATCAGACGGATTGGAGTTGAACCTCCTGCAGCGTGGAGATATTACCCGCAAAATTCCTCTTTTTTGAATTAGCTAAGAAACAGTGACCGAAGTCATCCATAAGCGGCTCAGGTAGCTCAGCCTCGCTTTGAATGGCGATTTCTCCCGTAACGACACCCCTTTTTTTCAAGCCAATTTTCAATAAAAGCGGCCGAGGTGAGGTATCCTTCTTCGTTTGGTTGATGTCAACCGTAACCTTTTCCCTTTTTTAGCTTTCGAAGGAGGAGTACTCCATGCACAAAGGAGTCACTTTGACATTAGTTGCCTTATTGCTTTCTTCTTCAATCGGAATGTTAGAGATAATGCCTCTGGCTTTTGCTTCAGGGAATCTTACTGTAAATTTACTTGAGATTGGCGAAAAGGTGCATTGTTGTCAATTGTTAATGGCGCCAATCTAGTAGAAGAATCTTACAGAACATAAACTGCAAAGCTTCACAAGCCTAATAAACGCTCCCAAACAATACCGTATAGGAGAATAAAGAAATGAAGAACGCTATAGTTGTCTTATTGATAATTTTGTTATCATCAGTATTCCTAGGCTCAGTAAATTTCTCCTCTGCAGGTCTTCAAACGGGTTCCTTAGCGACATCATATGATGAACCTACCGCTGCATATACGAAGACGGGCAACTTATCCGTGAATGGACTTGATTATTGGTGGTTCAGTGCCAACGCTGGTGATGTGCTTTTGATAGGCATTGAAGCTGACAGCTACTACAGTTGGACATCCGCACTGTACTATTCTAATTTGACGCTGATTCAAACCATCAGCGACTATAATGCTCACAACCACATGTTCGTCGCGACCAAAACTGACAATTACCTGCTGGGTCTCTCTTCAGGAGACAACAACAGTTTTAATTACACAATTGACTCTTCGCATCCAATGCTTTTTGCGACTCCCTACAAAGAAAATGGACACCTTCTTAACCACGGTGTCAACTTTTGGTGGAATCTTAACGTTAATGCGGGTGATGTGCTTTTGATAGGCATTGAAGCTGACAGCTACTACAGTTGGACATCCGCACTGTACTATTCAAATTTGACGCTGATTCAAACCATCAGCGGCTATGATGCTCACCCTCACAAGTTCGTCGCGACCAAAACTGACAATTATCTGCTGTGGCTCGGTTCAGGATACAACAGTTTTAATTACACAATTGACTCTTCGCATCCGATGCTTTTTGCGACTCCCTACACAAAGACTGGAAATCTTTCTAATAATGAAATTGAATACGTGTGGTTTTCCAACGTCAAAAAGGGTGATGTGCTTTTGATAGGCATTGAAGCTGACAGCTACTACAGTTGGACATCCGCACTGTACTATTCTAATTTGACGCTGATTAAAACCATCAGCGACTATGATGCCCACAGCCACATATTCGTCGCGACCAAAACTGACAATTACCTGCTGGTTCTCTCCTCAGGAGACAACAGTTTCAACTACACCATAAGGCACAACTCCGGCTCCGAGCGCATGCCCACAACACTAAAGTTTTCCTTAGAGCCAAACCCAGCTGCTGTGGGCAAGGCTGTTACGCTTCAAGGGAACTTGACAAGCAATGGGAATCCCATTGGCAGCGCACAGGTGACCATCAAACTAGGCGCAAGCACGGTTGGAACGCTAGTCACCAACTCTACTGGATGGTTCAAAGCGTCGGGTTCAGTTGGGTCTGCAGGCACCTACAACATCACCGTGCAGTATGCAGGTTCAGAGCAGTATCTCCCAAGCGCAAACTGGACTATATTAGTAGTCAGAGGGCCGACGAGTATCTACTGCAGAATAGACCCGAACCCCGTTAACGTTGGCGGAAACTTCACCTATAAAGGCCTCCTCGTGAACGACTACTCCCAGCCGCTGGCAGGCGCAACCATACAGCTTTACAAACGCACGTTAACTGGACCTTGGACATACATCACATCAGTTACAACTAACAGCCGTGGAATATTCACGTGGCAAAGCACAGCCTCAACAGCAGGCACGTTCGTCTTCTCCGCTTACTATGCAGGCTCAGAAACATACGAACCAAACTACAATTACGCTGCACTAATAGTCCAATGAATTTTCCTCTTTTTACTCGCATAGAACGCCGATAGAAGATTGTTCCATAAGTCTTATACGTGGATGGGAAGCATAGTGTAAAAGTTGGTTTCGGGGGAAGGAGATTGAAGAAGAAAGCAGCTTCAGCATTGAACTTGGGTCTTAAAGCCCGCGTACATAGAGTGAAAGACTGTGTGTGCATTACAGGAAAGAGAGTAAAGGGAGAAGCTGTCTCTGGAACACTATTAATGCTGCTTTTGATATCTGGTTTAACAGCTATTCTTAACGTTACACCAATAAGGGCGGAAAACATAAGTGCATTGGTCAACGATGCTTTAATCGCACCTGATGTTCCTCGGGGTTACTACCAATTCGCACCAGTTAGCGAACCGGGTTACTATGAGACTAGCGAATATATGATTGGCAGCATCGCCGTGGGAATAGTGTTTTTGGAAAGCAATGGAACAATTGACCCCTCAACAGAAGATTGGACAACAAGCGAAGAATCGAACGTTATCAGTGAAATAACAGCTGGTCTGAACTGGTTGGCAGTTCAAACTCCGTCGGCAGGCGTGAGTTTTAACCTCGATATCCAATATAGGGTTCCAACGGGCTACGAACCCATAAATCGCCCATCATTTCCGGATCAAGGATTGTGGATCAGCGAGGCAATGACCTACCTTGGATATCCTGGAACATCCTATTTTGCACAGGTTAGGGATTACGTCAATGGTTTGCGAAGTATGCTTGACACTGATTGGGCTTACGCCATGTTTATCGTAGACAGCTCTAATGATCTAGACGGAAAGTTTCCGAACAACTGGTTTGCATATGCGTATTTGGGGGGACCGTTTTTAGTGATGACATATGACAACGATGGTTATGGAATCGGAAATATGGACTATGTGACTGCTCATGAGACTTGCCATATATTCTACGCAACAGACGAGTACAATGGAACACCAGAAATCAGCGGATACTTGGGAGTTCAAGACTGGGATGGCTCGGGATGCATGATGCAATATGCAAACACGTGGTGGTTATGTACAAATTCGAGTCAGCAACTTAGATGGCGTGATACTGATACTGACGGTATCCACGACATCGTTGATAACTTCCCAGATACGACGTTGAACCCGTATTTTCCTGACCCGACCACCGAACCTATTCTCACTTATAATGGTTCATTGATTGAGGTCCCCTATCCAAACAACAATCCGTTCGGGACAGGCAGAGACGTGACAATTAACACTATTTCCGACGTTGAATTTAGGGTGGATTTGGGAAGCTGGGGTGGTGCAGTTCCAACTGATGGTGTTTTCGATGAAGACGAGGAAGATTACACTTTCAGCACTCCATCGCTAACGCCCGGGACGTACACCATCGAGACACGCGGAACCAACTCGGTTGGCAACATCGAGACAACGTATTCAAGTGACACAGTTACAGTCACAAGCGCAAAAGTATTCACAAACATTTTCTTTGCAATCTCTCCAAATCCTGCTATTGTTGGTCAGCCTATTACTTTGTTAGGAAACCTAACAGGAAATGGTCAACCATTAAATAACACTAAAGTCAGCATCTACGTGGGCGGAAGCTTCGCTGGATACCTCTACACGAATGCTTCAGGATGGTTCAAAGCATCAGCGCCCGTAGCCTCGCCTGGAACGTTCATCATCAACGTCACGTATTCTGGAAATGAAACCTATAACCCAAGCTGGCACGCCGAGACGCTTACGGTGTCGACAAAGCTGGACACGAAGGTTTCGTTCACGCTGTCTCCGAATCCGGTGAAGGTTGGGCAAACAGTCACTCTCAAAGGAAACCTTACAGACATTGGCGGCAACCCGATTGGGAACGCGCCTTTGGAGCTGTGGGTGAAAATCGGCGCAGGCTCATGGCAACATATGGCGAATCTATCGACGAACGCAACAGGCTGGTTCCAGGCATCTGGCAAGGTAACGTCAGCAGGCACCTACCAGGTTGCCGTCGTTTACAGGGGAACAAGCCAGTACAACCTAAGCTACAAAATAGAAACACTCATAGTCAACCCTTAAAGATCGCATAGCAATACTAAACAAAGCTACCTATTCCGATACAGACGCCGCATTAATTTGAACTCCCAGTCTGGTGGAGATGTCCCCCGCAACGCCCCTTTATTGGGCGCGCTGTAGGCGTTTTTACTGCAAAAATGTGTAAAACCCATTTCGAATCTCTGTCAGAACTAATGAAAACCAAATCTTGGACAATAATCAAGGATTGTCCTTGAAAAGAAGCTCAATTCACAGAGAACTGGTCACTGTAAAAAGTTAAAAAAATCCTCAAAAAAGACCATGAGTTTTATTGTCTTTTTGGAAAAGTAGGTGTTTTCTGAGTTATTACACACTTGTTACACTAATTTGTTACACTTTCCCATGAAAAGCCGTATATTCTCTAATTGCGCGCTCGGGAAACTTACTACGTACATTGAAGGCTTAATCCCTTAAACGCTTCCATGCATGACTAAGCTTTACCGTAAACTTCCAGACTCTGAAAAAGATTTGTTCGTCTTGCTAACCACGCGGCAGCACGAGTCGCCGCACCTCGACCCTGACGACACTGAAAGCTCCGAACCAGTGGTTTGCAAGACGAGCAACGGAAGCGATAACGCGCAAAAATGCAGGAAACGTATGTTAAGGCATATGTTAACACAGAACTATTAGTAAGTGTTCTCTTCTCTTGATATCAGATATCACAATGGACTTTAACATAGCGCTTGATATCACTTTACCTTAATGCTGAATCCGTGACCGATAAGCCAAGGTACAATATGCGTGTAAGCGTCTTTGTAACTTATGCCAAGTTCCGCTGCAACAGACATAATGGTGTACGTTGCGTTCTTGTCAAACCGTTTTATGAGTTTTGCTGCTGTAAACTCTCCGTAAATCACTTTGTCAGGGGAATCTTTACCGCATAATCTCCGTAAATTAGCATCTCGAATAATATCGTAAAAGTCGTGGCGCTGTTCATCGTCAAGTTCGTGCAAGCGCATAAAATACTCTTGCCACATGAGTTCTTTAACGCTTTCAGGAACGCTACTTAGTTTATGAGCCTTCAAGCCTTCTACGTTGTATCCACCCTGCATTACGCCTTTAAGTAAATACCCCTCAAGTGCTTCAAAGTCGTTCGCGTAGGCTTGGTTATCAACCCACTTATTCCTAATCAGCAGTAAATCAAGGAAGCGCCGTGGCGTTTTAGTGTCAATGTCCTCTATGGTTATAGGCTTAGATTCAGATATTTTGCGTTGAATGGCGTCAACAATCCAGTCTGTAATAGTGCCGTCGGTGACATTCTGCTTTAACCAAGCATGCACGCTCTCCGGTAACCGTACCAATATATTCTTACGTTTGTTCACACTCGTTGATATCACCTCCCATGTTAATCTCCATGCGTATATCAGATATCAGAAGAAGAGAAAGGTTATCTATACTTTACGTGTTAATGTCTACCTGCACACAAACGTAACCTGCAATGCGCGTGGCTTCGTCAGAGTTAGGAAAGTGTCAAGTCATCGCGGAAAGTTTGCATAACCGCTCAACGCTTCGAGGACTCATCATCGTAGCCACGCATCACTTTGCTAAGTCGCAGCTTTTGTTCCAACGCCGGAGCTCTTGCTGTTGCAAGGTGAGTGAAACCTCAACACAGCGTGGTGCAGCAACCGACACCAAAGCCTGCAACTTACGTAACCGTGCCAAGACGCGCATTCACAGTCACGTAAGTCGCAAAAACTCTACGGCGATTTTGGCAAAGCTGCGGAACTCAGCTCCTCTTATGCCGCGACGACGGGAACTCAGACCAACACCGGTGAATAGAGGTAAGTCTAAAACCGCCCATTGCTCGCGCCCATGGGAGTCTAAGTTCGTCGTCGCTTTGGCAGAGTTAAAGTCACGCGATTACGTTTCCATCTTTGTCTACCATGTAGGTGTTTTGAATCTTCGAACTTAACGCTTGAACTGTCTCGCTTAACCTTCTTAGCGCTATGTTGCGGTTGTCAAGTTTGTCGCTCTCCTGCTTAGGAACGCTGTGGAGTATCCGCACTGCTTCCAGTATGCCCGCGATAAACGCGTATGAACATGCCGTCTTAGCTTCGTCAAGGGTTACGTTTCCGTTAAATCGCTTTGGCAACGCTGTGCTTGCCCTATCCAGATTTATAACCTCGTCGCGCATAGCATCCGCGCATTTACCAAGCTCAACGCCCATCTTGGCGTATTCCGCTTTAATGTCGTCGGCTTTTTGGTTCAGCCACTCTAAGGCTTCAGCTAAGCCTTTCAACGCTGCGCCTTTATCACCGCCTTTCCACAAAGTTGCCACGTTCAGATTCTGCAGTATTCCGCTTGGCGCTTTCAGAGTTTCTAACGCTTCATCCACTTTTTTATCGCAATAACTCAAAACTAACTTACCCATTCAGATTCACCTCCATTATAAGACAATTATTCTTTTGGTCATTTTGCCTGTTGAATCAATAGTGTATCGTGGACTCCAAACCTTGCACGGCTCACCGTCAGGCATAGCTGGGAAGCCGATTTTAACACGTTTTTTGCTTAGACTCGTTTTGCTTTTTGGGATTAATGCGCCAGAGTGAAACTCCCTTTCGCACCAGAAGGCGAGTATGTCACCGGGTTCGTGGTCTATAAAGTCCTCACGCCAGACACAGTTATGACAGCAGTGCACTGGGCAACTTTGGTCACAAGACCCGTGCAAGCAGCGCTCAGAAGGTTCCACTGGTTTAAGCGGTTTATCCACTAAGTTGTTATTGTGAGTTTCAAGTTTCAGCCAGCGCTTCAGAATGCTAACGATTTTGCCCTTACTCATGCCTGAGCAGCCTCTACGATAAGTTGCTTGTCTTTGATGACAATTTTTACTTGCGCAGGTAGGGTTTTGAAGGGGAAAGCGCTGTCCGTCATTATCACCGCAGGTACGAACAACAACCCCGTTCTTGAACGCGGGCTTAACTGAATTTTACCGGTTGCTTCTCGCGTGATAGTTCACCTTTAGGGAGTTAGCTCATCAGCTATTCATTCCAAAATCCATGGGTTAAGTGTCGGTGTCAGCGGTGAACGCGTACTTTTGCGCTATGTTAAATCTAATGTAAGCCTATGTATTTACTTAAATATAAGCCTTTCCATTCAATGATTTACGTAAAACCAGCAGCTTACGCATCAAAGTCATTCAGCTTTCCACGTGAATCTTGCGCGTACTTGCCAATACATATCAGAGTCTGCAACGATTCCATGGAGAAAGCATATTCATGGCATATTAGGCTCTTTTATAATCGATTTTTGACATAAAAGTGTACTAAGCTAAGTAAGCGCGCAAAGCAACGCCGTAAAAGCGCCGTAATCTTCGCCTAACGCGCTACGCAACCCTTAGCCGCAAAAACTTAACGCGCAATGCAGCTAAAGCCAAGCGCGCTAAGCACACTCAAAAGCCAACGTGCGTAAGCGTGCATGCAAACGTGTTCGCCGTAGCCGCTCTACCACGTTATTTAGCGGGTGCACAACTTTAAAATTTTTTTAATGCCTGCAAGCTCAACGCTTCCTCGCAGCGCAGGCGGGTAACGCTAAGATTGAGCACGTAAAAGGTGACAAAAATGTCAACTCAAACATACAAAGGTAAAACCGTTAAAAACTTGATAGTTTTTACACCGCATAAAATCAAAGTTGCAGACTTAGGCAACTATGTAGCTTTGGAGAGCTAAAAATGCCAACTCAAAAACGCTACGACCCCAAGTTCTACGCGTTATGCGCAAAAATAGCCAAAGCGCATCCAACGTGGAGCGAAGCGCAAGTTGAAGCCATAGCGATTTTGCGGTCACTTAACTTAACGCAAAATGTGGAGGTGCAGTAAGCATGCCAAAAAACTTAACGTGCAAAAAATGCAATGCTCCGTTTGCGTACATAAACGCTAACGGGCAAATAATTTTGTATCCGCGTAAAGCGCCGTATTGCCAATGCTTGGGCACGCGCCCCGTTAAAGAAGCATACGCATACGACCCGTTAAAGCAACGCGTCGAAGGCGCTTAAAATGCAAAACATAACGCTCCGCCGCACGCAAAGCCACTGGTTACGCCAATGGAGCCCTGACGGCAAGCGCTTTTACAACATAAACCATGATAACATGCGCTTTCCGCCTAACAGCGCCGTTGAGCATTCAACGGATTACGGGCGAACTTTACTTAACGCAATGATGCTTGGGCTTTTGGTGCGCGTGCGCGGAACTTATAATAAAGAAACAAAAATCTTGGGCATTCAACCTTAATGGAGGTGACATAAAAAAATGGAAGATTCGTCAATAATTAAGCAAAAAATCGATGCTGGTCAGGTCACAGTTAACGGCGTCAAAAAGCAGACGCAAAAGCGCAACACAGTTAAAGCGGAAGGCGCAGCGCATAACTCAGACGCAAAGTTGGCAGGCACAGAAGCGCCTGACACGAAAGCAGTGGACAAAATCGCTGATAAAGTTCACGAAGGCGCCGTTAAAGCCAAAGTTGCCAAAGCCAAAAAGCCGAAAGCACCAAAGCCCGAAGCGCCCACATTCCCTGATAAGACGAAGATAAACGCGTACGGCTACTTGCGCATACACGCTAAGGTTATGAAAGCCCTTGGCGTCAAAGGCGCTAAACGCGCAGACGGCAAAGACGTATTCGCCATAACGCCCGCAGTCATAACCGGTTACGACGCGCAGACTAACACGCTCTCCGTAAAGCTCGGCGCGTAAACGCCAAGTTCCTTTTTTTATTATGTTCTATGTTGTAAACGGCTTAGGTAAGGCGATACTCTTTTATTCATCCGCTTTACTTTTCAATAAAATCCATAAGAGGTATGAAACATGGTAAAGATAGTGGTTGATAAAGATAAATGCACTGGATGCGAAACCTGTGTGAACACATGCCCCATAGGCGTCTACGAAATGAAAGACGGCAAATCCGTTCCAGTCAAAGTAGACGAGTGCCTCATTTGCAGAGCTTGCGAAGCACAGTGTCCTTCAGGTGCCATTCAAGTAATCGAGTAAGTTCCCACTTCTATTCACATTTCACCTGTTGCATCCGTCGCTCTCTTTTAAGAGAGTTAAGACTTTCCTATTTTCTCTATTTAACCATTCAAGCCCGCATCATGGCTGTATTGATTTTAGAAACAGTTTGTTCACGTACTCGTTTACTGTCGCGTTTTGTCTTTTCGCCATTTTTTTGAGGGCATCATTTATCCCTGTGGAGTATTGCACTGCCTTTTTAGGCTTCTCCGCTATTGAGGCTGGCAGACCCATGTTTTCAGCAACTTTTCTAAGTACAAGTTTTCTCAGAGAATCAGTTTTCTTTTCTATTTTCAACTCCAAGGGCAAGCTTAAGGCAAAATCTGCAATTGCATATGAGGCAAAGGGCAAACGCAACTCCACACCGTGGAAACTGCAGATTTTCACGTCTCTTTCGATATTATTCTCATGAAGCTTGGCAACGTCATTAAACATTTTTTTTCTTACCTCTT
>Ga0299912_10004633_pt1 | contig 11274 bp, 10 predicted proteins | sample RVTome_2_FD_207667 | JGI IMG/M metagenome (GOLD analysis project Ga0299912, IMG submission 207667) | Soil microbial communities from uranium-contaminated site in the Upper Colorado River Basin, Wyoming, United States - RVT95D214 (version 2) ... | reverse complement strand
AAGGCCCTTGAGGCAAGGAGTTTTAGAAGCGCATGTTCAATCTGGATCTAGGACGTTTTATAGCCATCATCGTGGCAGTGTTGGTCGCCATCGACGTTCACGAGTTTTCCCACGCCTGGGTCGCCAGCAGGCTCGGTGACCCCACGGCTAGGAATCTAGGAAGGGTAAGCCTGAACCCCTTGGTCCACCTCGACCCCTTGGGTACGCTGATGATCTTCCTGACCGCGCTGACAGGCTTCGGCATCGGCTGGGGTAAACCGGTGCCCGTAGACCCGTACAGGCTTCGAAATGGACCCATGAAAGGGATGGGCATTGTGTCGCTAGCCGGCCCTCTAGCCAATCTGGCCACAGCGTCAGCGCTAGCTATACCCTTCAGAGTAGGCATGCTCTTTCTCCCCGGCATAGTACTGGAGTTGCTACTGGTCGTCTCCATGGTCAATATCGGCCTGGCCATCTTCAACCTTATCCCACTACCGCCCCTGGACGGCTACGGCGTGCTCATGGGCATCCTGGGAAGCATTCGCACCCCTTGGGCCTATCGTTCGGTGTACAGCATGGCTCGGTACGAACGCTACGGTCCCATGGTACTGCTAGTGGTGATCATAGCCGACCGGTACATCCCCATCCTGAGTTCTGTCATCTACCCGCCTTACTCACTGCTGAGACAACTGATTCTGGGGGTTTGACCGTTTTGGGGGCCCTCTACCGCGTACGCCAGTTCACGCTGGCCCTGGGAGCGCATTTCGCAGGGGATGGGGCTGACCACCTGGAGACATGCCTTGGCGAGCCTCAGTTACAACTGTACCGCCAGATGTCCTCCATGGATCAGCGGCACTGTCTGGCCACCTACCGGGCACTTCGCGACGGTGGTCACGCAGATCCCTCTTTGCTGTGCGCCGCGCTGCTCCACGACGCTGGGAAGACACTGGGTCCGGTACGCATTTGGCATCGAGTAGGAGCCGTCCTGGCCAGGGCCTTGGCGCCCAGCTTGTGGGCGCGTGCCCGTGGCAAGCCTGGGAGCTTACTCTATCCATGGTACGTACACTGGCAGCACGCCGCTCTGGGGGCAGAACTGGCCAGACAGGCGGGATCCAGTTCCGAGGTTGTGTGGCTGGTCGCCCATCACGAGGACCAAACGCCGCCCGTGGATGGTGACCAGCGAATGAACAGACTGCTGGCAGCCCTACAGGCTGCAGACCGGGTCAACTAGAGCCCAATTGTGTACAGGAGGCAGTAATGTCTGAACCCAAAGTTGCCATTGTGGGGCTTGGATTGATTGGGTCTTCCTTGGGCCTGGCGCTGCGAAAGGCCCAGCCCGAGTTTAGGATTGTAGGTCACGACAAAGACAGCGCTCTAGCCAGGAAAGCGTACGACTTGGGCGCCGTTGAGAAGTGGGAAAGGAACCTCATCTCCGCGGTGGAAGAGGCCGAATTGGTAGTCATTGCCACATCCGTGGCCGACGTCAGGAAGGTGCTGGAGTCCATAGCGCCCCATCTTAGCGCCAACTGCGTTGTCACCGATACCTCCACCATCAAGGGTCAGGTTATGCGTTGGGCAGACGAGTTCCTTCCCCAGACGGTGCACTTCGTTGGCGGCCACCCCATGGTGCGCCATCAGAACCAAGACGTAGATGCCGCTGACCCAGAGCTGTTCGTTGGGGCCACGTATTGCATCGTGCCCTCTCCCAAGGCCCATCCAGCCGCCATCGAGCTGGTGACCAGCATGGCGCTCGCCGTGGGCGCGGAACCTTTCTTCCTGGACGTGAGCGAGCACGATGGTCAGGTCGCGGGCGTAGAGCACCTACCCATAGTATTGTCCGCCGCGCTCCTCCTGAGCACTACCCAGGCCCCTTCGTGGAGAGACCTGAGAAGACTCCCGGGTGAGGTCTTCTGGAGGGCGACTGAGTTTCCATCCTCGGATCCTGATTTGAACCGAGAGGTTTCCTTCGCCAACAGGGAGAGCATCTCCCGTTGGATCGATATGTACGTGGATAGTTTGAAGGAACTCCAGGCGAAGCTAGGTGAGGCTGATGAAGAGACCTGGGGGGCCTTGTTAGAGTCACTGATGGACGCCCGTAGCCGGTGGATGCAGGGCAAAGCCACACCTGAGGAAGAAGCCAGCAGCAGGAGCATGGAGGATCTCCGCAGCATGACCTCTTTGGGCTCCATGCTGGGGCTGAACCAGTTCCGCGACCTCAGGAAGAGGATGGAAGAGCGCAAGCGGTAGTGACATGCCGTATACCTACATCCTGCGCTGCGCCGACGGTACACTCTACGCCGGTTGGACCAACGATCTCGAGCGCAGGCTTCGCGCTCATCGACAGGGTAAGGCAAGTCGGTATACGAGGGCCCGACTGCCGGTATCCCTGGTCTACGAACGGGAGTATACCACCGCCACGGAAGCCCGACAGCAGGAGGCTGCAATACGGCGCTTAGCTCGAAGGCAAAAGCTGGAGTTGATCAACGGCTCCAGATCTTGATCCTGGCTCCCACTTCCTTCTTCGCCGACTACGGCTGCCACGTTCGGATCCTCCTAGAAACGCTAGCCCTTCAGCGGCTGGGTCACGCTGTCACCATCTGCACCTATCGCAACGGCGAGGACGTCTCTGGGCTGCCTATCGTGAGGACGCCCTCCCTCCCCTGGCGCAGGGGATACGAGGTGGGATCCTCTCTTCACAAAGTGGCCTTCGACGCCCTGCTCTCCGTAACTTCCTTGCGCTGCACTCTACGGCAGAGGCCAGATGTAATCCACGCCCATCTCCACGAAGGCGCGCTCATCGGCTACGCGCCGAGTCGCCTGTGGCGGGTCCCCTTGCTCTTCGACTTCCAGGGCAGTCTCACCGGAGAGATGATCGACCATGGCTTTCTGAGATCGGGTAGTCTCTGGCACCTACCGCTGCTGGGATTGGAGAAGCTCATCGATCACCTGCCCGAGGCCATCATCGTCAGCTCTGAGCACGCTGCCCGGGTGCTGACACACGAGTTCGCTTGTGACCACAAGCGCATCCACGTGATCCCAGACGCCGTCGATACCGACCTCTTCCAACCACGGGCATCTCAAGAAGACGCACTGGACCTGAAGCGCCTTCTCGGCATCCCCTTGGAAAGGCGGGTCGTGGTCTACCTGGGCTTGCTCGCCGAGTACCAGGGGATCAGCCTGTTGCTGCAAGCGGCCCAGGAGTTGGTGGAGTCGCAGGGGGACATCCACTTCTTGATCATGGGACATCCCAACGTGGAACACTATAGGCACCTTGCCGCCGGGATGGGTTTATCCGAGAGGGTGACCTTCACCGGCCGGATCCCCTACGGCGAGGCCCATCGCTATCTGCGCCTCGGTGACGTGGCCGTCGCGCCGAAGCTCTCGGCCACTGAGGGCAGCGGCAAGCTGCCCAACTACATGGCCATGGGTTTGCCCACGGTGGCCTTCGATACCCCGGTGAGCCGAGAGTACCTGGGGGAGTGGGGGGTATACGCCAGGCTTGCAGACCACATGTCGCTTGCCCAGGCCATCGCATCGGTGATAGAGAATCAGCAGCGAGCTGCGACACTGGCCCGCAATCTGCGCCAACGAGCCGTACAGCTTTACTCCTGCTCAGTGCTCCAAGATCGTCTGGCGGACCTCTATTCCAGCACGCTGGCCCTTAGCTGAGCTCCTCAGCCCGATCACCGACTGCCGGCCAGAGCGCGACCGTTCACCATCTGTCCACCCTGGTGGGTGACTGTGGCGGCACGCGCCGCAGTGGAGCGTTACTCAGCTTTGAGTATCGAGCCACAATAGGGGCACTCCGCCGAAGAGGGCCCTATCCAGGTTGTCTCCGACTCCTTGATGGGCCCGCCACACTGAAGGCATTTGCCCGGAAGCTCGCCCCGACGCATGCCCGGGCGCACTGGAGCAGGCAGTCGGCTTAGTTCGCCCTCCAGCCCCTCGGCCTCGGCCAAGCGCCCCTTTTCCCGCAGGATCTTGACCATCCTCTCCACCAGCCTCCGAGCGGCTCCCGGTCGCCCGGCGCGCTTGAAGAGATCCAGCGCCCTCAGGCCCCTCTCGTACGCCGCATCTAGATCGTCGAGGCTCAGGTAGCATCGAGCGGCCTGGGCGGAGAGATTGGCAGCCTGGAAGAGCCGCCCCCTCTCCTCGGCGCCCTGGGCCAAGTCATCGAACGCCCTGGCTGCCTCCTCAAACTGGCCCTCTTCCCACAGCCTCATGGCCCGCCTCACTGGCTCCGGCACAGGAACCCCTGGTCGCATCGGCCGCCCTGGCCTGCGAAATCTCAAGGAGCCAAGAGGTCGCCTTCGAAACATGATCGTCCTCCTCGATCATCCCGTAAACGGCCCATGCTCCCGGCGCCCCCTTTCGATGAGGGGCGCGCCCAGGAGCCAGCAAGGCTTCTAGCTAGGTGCGGCCTCACTCAACACGAAGGCGCCCATCACCTTGGGGCCCGCGTGGCAGGCCAACACCGGCCCCCCTTCCACCACGCGCACCTCTTGCCTGTTCAGTCCAGCCTTGTCTGCCAAAGTATCGGCGAAAGCCAAGGCTCGCTCCGGCGCCCGGGTGTGAAGCACGGCGACCTTCTCTAGTGGTGCTTTGTCCAGGGCCGCATCGCGCACCCGCTCCAAGGCACGCTCGTAAGAACGAGCCGCGCCTACCAGACCCAGTTCGCCGTCCGCCATGGTGAGCACGATCTTGAGATCGAACACTCGCATCAGTCTGCTCATCAGGGGCATCAGCTTGGCGAGCCTCCCGCCCTTCCTGACGTTCTCAATCGTATCCAGGGCGGCGAAGAGACGGGTCCTCCTGGTCATATCCCTGGTCAGGTCCACGGTGGCCTCACGCCCCAGGCCCTCTGCGGCGGCCTCCGCTGCGGCGATCACCTGCCAGGCCAATCCCGTCGATACGGTGCCGGAATCCAGAACCACGACCCTGTCCCCGAATTTGTGGGCGGCTGCGCAGGCAGTGCCGAAGGTTCCGCTATAGCGAGTGAGGAGGGTCAGGCACAGTACGTCGTAGCCCGCCTCCACCTGTCGTGCAAACGCCTTGTCGAGAGCACCCAGCGACGGCTGCGACGTCTTGGGCCAGAACTGCCCCTTGGTCTTCTCCCAGTAATCGTCCTTGGACAACTCACCGTCGTAGAAGACCTCCGGCCCAAAGCTGACGGACAGGGGCACCACCACGACTCCTAGGCTTTCTATCTCGGCCTGGGAGAGATCACAAGTGCTATCCGTTACTATCTTGACCTTCGCTACGGTCATGCTTACTCACTCACCGGACGGGCGAACACCAGATAGCCAGTATGGGCGACCATACGGTCCTCCGGCCGGAGCCGGGCGGCTATTGTCTTATAGTGGCGCAGCAGTATCTCGCTTACTTCTAGATCGACGAAACCCCTGCGCTCCAGCTCCTCCAGCAAAGCAGAGACCTGGTTGGTGGTGGGCACCAGCGCCCCGAAGAAGTTGCCCGCCGCAAGGGCTTCCTTGACCTGGCCAAGATAGAGGTGAGGTTCGCGCACATCCATGAACAGTGCATCCGCATCCCTCTCGTCAAAACCCTCCGCAAGGCCGCGGCATTTCAGATCCACCAGGTCCAACACGCCCACCCGCGAGAGGTTACGCGTGGCCAAATCGATCATATCCTGGCGCCTGTCGTATGAATACACTTTGCCAGAAGGCATCACGCCCCGGGCCAGCACGATGGTCATGGCACCGCTGCCTGTGCCTGCCTCAATGACCCTGGACCCAGGAAGGATATTCAGTTTCAGCAAGACATATCCGCTCTCCTTGGGATAGACGATCTGGCTCTCACGCCTGACGTTCATGATCAGGTCGTGAAGGGAAGGGCGTAGGAGATAGAAGGGGTATCCCAGGTGAGAGGTCAATATCGATCCCAACGGCTGGCCCAGAATATCGTCGTAATTGATGAAGCCCCGGTGGGTGTGCAACTGATCGCCGGGGCTCAAGCGGACGATGAATCTCTTGCCATCCTTGCCTAGCAGGAGTACCAGGTCCTGCGCCTGCGCGAGGGCCATACCGAAACCCCCAGACCACTTCACCTGAGAGGGGTGGGCGGAACAGGGCTCGAACCTGCGACCTCTTCCTTGTAAGGGAAGCGCTCTCCCAGCTGAGCTATCCGCCCTCCTCTGGCACTATATCGCTGCGTCCTGACAAAGTCAACCTGCCGCGCGTCCACCCCTTACATACTCTCTGGGGCGTTGACGCCCATCAGAGCCAGGACGCGGGACAGGGCGAGTTTCACCGCCGCCACCAGCTTGAGCCGCGCCTCGTTCAGCCCCATGTCCTCGGGAAGAGAAGATACCACACGGCACTGCTTGTAGAAGGGATGGAAGGCACCGGCCAGCTCCAGGGCGTAGTGGGGCAAGTAGTGAGGGCTAAGACTGGTGGCCGCCTTCTCCACTACTTCTGGCAAACGGAGCATCTGACGGATCAAGGCTAACTCCGCAGGATGACCGAGCAGGGAAACGTCCCCAGCGCCGAAATCGGTGTTTTGGACGTAGCGAAGGATGCTGGCGATACGAGCGTGGGCATATTGCACATAGTAGACCGGATTCTCGCTGGACTGCTCCTTGGCCAGGTCTAGATCCAGGTCCATCTGGCTGTCCGCCGCGCGAGCCAGCAGCAAGAACCTTACCGCGTCGGGGCCGATCTCCTCCAGCACCTCTCGCAGCGTGATGATATCGCCCGTGCGCTTGGAAAGCCGCACTACCTGGCCGCCCCGCCTCAAAGTGACCAGTTGGTAGATGACAATGATCAGGCGGTCCGGGTCCACGCCTATCGCCTTCATGGCCGCCTTCATCCGAGGGACGTGACCCTGGTGGTCAGCGCCCCATACGTCTATGACCTTGTCAAAACCACGGAGGACAAACTTGTCGTAGTGATAGGCGATGTCCGAGGCCATGTAGCCAGGCTCGCCATCAGAGCGAATAAGCACGTTGTCCTTGTCATTGCCCAACTCACTGGAGGTGAACCATATCGCCCCATCCCTCTCGGCGACATATCCCTTTCCCTCCAGCATGGCTCTGACTCTGTCAAAAAGCCCCTCTTTGTAGATGCTCCTCTCCGAGTACCATCGGTCGTACTCCACACCCATCAGGCGCAGATCGTCGCGGATGCAGTCCAGCATCCTGGCGACGCCTAGGTGATGGAGCCCCTCCAGGGCTTCCTCGCGGGGCATCTGAACAAACCTGTCGCCTTCCTCAGCAGCAACCCGATCCCCCATCTCCACGAGGTAGGCGCCAGGGTAGCCGTCTTCTGGGATCTGCCCATCACCTCCTAGAGCCTGAACGTAGCGCGCGTATAACGTCTCGGCGAACCGTCGCATCTGCGTGCCGGTATCGTTGACATAGTACTCGCGCTGAACGTCGTAGCCCGCGGCCTCCAGGACGTTGGCGAGGCTGTCCCCGAGGGCCGCGTTCCGTCCAGAACCCACGTGCAGCGGACCTGTAGGATTGGCGCTCACGTACTCGACCTGCACCCTCTGGCCCTGACCCAGCGACACGCTGCCGAAGCTCTCCCCTGCGGCCAGCACCTCGTTTACCTGATTCACAAGCCACCGATCGTCCAGCCGGAAGTTGAGAAAACCCGGGGGAGCCACTTCCACTCGCGCGATGAACTCTGCATCCTGTAGGTGGGAGGCGATGGCTTGAGCAATGCGCAAGGGTGGCATGCGTGCCGCGCCAGCCAGTTGCAGACCAGCCGTGGCCGCGTAATCACCGTGCTCCTCCATTTGCGGCCTCTCCACCACCAGCGGCGGAATCTCAAAGGGGGGCAATTCGCCGGCCTTCTGGGCTCTCTGAATTGCCTCCCGAACCAGACTCTCGATCTCGTGTGACGGCTGCAAGGACATGTCTAGGCCTGATATGCCTCCATCTCTTCCCAGTTTTCGCCTGTGCTCATGTCCACCCTCAGAGAGGCATCGAGGTGCCAGGCGTTCTCCATAACCGAGCGCACCAGGCGTGCCACCGGATCCACCTCCTCCTGTGGCACCTCCAGGACCAGCTCGTCGTGAACCTGGAGAATCATGCGCGCACCGAGGCCCCGCTCCCTCAGAGCCGAGTGTAGCCGCACCATGGCGATCTTGAGAATGTCCGCAGCGGAGCCCTGGATGGGCATGTTGATCGCCTCCCGCTCGGCGGCGCGAGTGATCCCGGCGTGGGCGACACTGCTTGTCTGCAACTCGGGGAAATAGCGCCGCCGGCCGAGGACAGTGGACACAAAGCCCTTTTCCCGGGCCTCCTTCTTCGTCTGCTCCAAATACTCCTTTACCTTCTCGTAGCGCGCGAAGTAGTTGTCTATGAACTTGCGGGCCTCCTCCACCGACAGATCTGTTCTCTGGGCCAGCCCGTACTCGCCCATCCCGTAGACGATCCCGAAGTTGATCGTCTTGGCGATGCGCCGCATATCCGGAGTCACCTTCGGGATAGGCACCTCCAGCACGGCAGCCGCGGTGCTGGCATGGATGTCCTCCCCGCGAGCGAACGCGGCCAGCAAGCTAGGATCTTGAGAGACGTGGGCCAGGATCCGCAGCTCCACCTGGGAGTAGTCCGCGCCCAGCAGCAGCCGGCCCTCCTCCGCCACGAAGGCGCAGCGCACGTGCCGGCCTAGTTCCGTGCGTACCGGTATGTTCTGGAGATTGGGGTCGCTGGAAGAGATGCGCCCTGTGACTGTGCCGGTCTGATTGTAGGACGTGTGTACTCTGCCTGTCTCCCTGTTCACCAGGAGAGGCAAGGAATCCACGTAGGTGGACTTGAGCTTGGTCAACTGGCGGTGCTCCAGGATCAACTCGATGATCAGGTGCTCCGATTTCAGCTCCTCCAGGACACTGGCCTTGGTCGAGTAGCCGGTCTTGGTCCGCGCTTTGACCGGCAGCCCAAGCTCATCAAAAAGGACCTCGCTTAGTTGCTGCGTGGAACTGACATTGAACGGATGGCCAGCCAAGCCCTGGATTTGCTCTTCCAGCTCCATGATGCGCTGATACATGCCCCTCGATATCTCCTTCAGCGCGTCCACATCCACTGCGACGCCGGTCATCTCCATGTCCATGAGTACTCTGACCAGGGGCATCTCCACATCGCGGAACAGCTCCCACTGTTCTTTGCGCCGGAGTTCACCTTCCAGAACATCGACCAGCCTGAGAGTAGCCTCGGCGTCGGCCGCCCCGTAGGCAGCGGCGTCGGCGATGGAGACCTGAGCCATGGTGATCTGATCGCGGCCCTGGCCAATCAGCTCAGAGATGGGCCTCATCTCCATACCCAGCTTGCTCCACGACAGGTCCTTCAGTCCGAACCCGCGCCGTGACGGCTCAAGCAGGTAGGCTGCGATCATGGTGTCGAAGGCCAGTCCTTGCACCTCTATCCCGTGCCGTCTAAGCACCGTCAAGTCGTACTTGGCGTTGTGGGCCGTCTTGGATACCTTGGGGTCTTCCAGGACGGGGCGAAGACGGTCAGCAACCAACTCCAATGGCAGCTGCCCTCCCCATCCCTGGGCCAGAAGGTGTCCCACCGGGACGTAGAAGCCGCGACCCGGCTGCGCTGCAAGCGAGATGCCCACCAGATCCGCTTTCATGGCCTCGGTGCTGGTCGTTTCCACGTCAATAGCGATACGGGGCGCCTGCAACACTTCAGATACCAGCGACAGAAGCTGCTCCTCCGAGGTCACGGCGAATGACTGCTCCGCAGGCAGAGGCGTCTGCGCGAAGAAGGTCATCTGAGTAGCCTGACCATGCTCGCTCTGCGGCAACCTCTGGACCAGACTCCTGAACTCCAACTCGCGGAACAGGTCGGTCACCTCTCCACGATCATAGTCGCTGGTCCGGCACTTCTCCAGGTCCAGCTTGATGGGCACATCAGTGACGATGGTAGCCAGGCGCTTACTCAGCTGCGCCTGTTCTCTCTGGCCCTCCAAGGCCTTTCTGGCCCGGCCAGACTCGATCTCCTCCAGATGCTCGTAGATTCGCTCTACGCTGCCGTACTCCTGAATCAGTTGCTGGGCCGTCTTCTCACCCACACCAGCCACACCGGGGATGTTGTCGGATTTGTCGCCCACCAGCGCCTTGTAGTCGGCGACCAGGGACGGCTCTATGCCGTACTTCTCCTTCACTGCTTGCTCGTCGAAGAGCTTGGCGTCCGAAAACCTCTGGCTGTGGCCCCCCGGAGTGATCACCCTCACCTGGGGCGACACGAGTTGCAGGGTGTCGTTGTCGCCGGTCACGATGACCGTTTCCACACCTTGCTCACTGGCTTGCCGCGCCAGTGAGCCGATCAGGTCGTCCGCTTCGTATCCTGCCAGCTCGAACGTGGGGACGTTCATGGCCCGTACCACCTGCCGGATGCGGCCCATCTGACTCCGCATCTCTTCTCGCATCGGCGGCCGATGGGCCTTGTACTCTTCGAACTCTCTGTGGCGGAAAGTAGCCTCAGGGGCATCGAAAGTGACGGCGATGTAGTCGGGCTTCTCCATTTGGAGGGCGTGGAGCAGCATCATCGTAAAACCGTACACCGCGTTGGTCAACTCTCCCTCGGGGGTGGAGAAGGCATCGACCGGCAAGGCGAAAAAGGCGCGATAGGCCAGCGCGTGTCCGTCGATAAGCATCAGCTTCTTGGCCATTAGATCGGCGCCTCCTGGGGTCTGACTGATTGTATGAAGTCCACGGTCAAAAGTCAACGATCCTGCGCGGGAGCGAAGCAAACCAGTGAGGAGAAGACAATAGGGCGTATCCTGAGCATGCCAGAAGCAGGGTGATGTCTTTCCGTGTCGAGGAGCTTTCGGGCGCCGCTCAGCCCCGTGTCTTGACTGGGACGTGAGCCAGACTCTTGGCGGGGAGGGCCTCAGCCAGCGCCCTGCGTGAGACCTTCGCCATAAGCGAACAGAGCTGCTGTACCGCCAGTATGCCAGAAGAGGATGGTTTGACCCGATTGAAAGACGCCCTTGCTGCTCAAGTCCAGAAGGCCAGCCATGGCTCGGCCAGTATACACGGGGTCCAGCAGAACGCCCTCCAGGCGGGCCACTACCCGGATCGCCTCTCGCTCCGGCGCGCCCAATACCCCGTAGCCACCACCAAGGTAGTCATCGTAAACGATGAAGTCTCTGTCATCAAACTGAATGTCGAGCCCCAGGGACTGCGCGGTCGCGGGCGCCAGCTCCCCGAGCAGCCTGCGCACGGCATCTGCTTCCGCCGACACGCTTATCCCCACCACCTGACCTTCAAAGCCCAAAGCCTTGGCCCCAACCACAATCCCGGCTTGTGTCCCCGCTGAGCCCGTCGGCA
>Ga0299912_10004632_pt1 | contig 11277 bp, 8 predicted proteins | sample RVTome_2_FD_207667 | JGI IMG/M metagenome (GOLD analysis project Ga0299912, IMG submission 207667) | Soil microbial communities from uranium-contaminated site in the Upper Colorado River Basin, Wyoming, United States - RVT95D214 (version 2) ... | reverse complement strand
GGCTAGAGAGGCATTCATAACTATTTCACCGCAGGTGATAAGCGAGAAGCATTCTAATAAACGCCCTAATTCGTGAGGGTTAGCGGCGTATGCTGAGACAGCTTCGTTCTCCTTGAGCTCTTTGAGCAGTCTAAGCCCTAGATTCAGTGTTCCTTCATTTTTGTATTTGCCGCAGTAGTCCTGCATAACCCTGGTGATAGCATAATTCAGTTCTTTCCAGCCGACGCCATTCTTGTTTTGATTCACGGGAGCAAAGACGCGAGCCTTTTCCGCCTCCACTTGCTGACGATCCACTGCTGGCTCAGCCGCTGTCCTGGCGTAATCGGCTGCTTTCCTCCCTGTGTATCTACCACTGACGGCGGCACTGGCGTGTGCTCCACAGCCAAAGAGGCAGAGACCGGCGGCATAGAGTCCTTCAAGAGAGGTCCTCAAATCCCAGTCAACTAGGAAGCCGCCTCCAGATAGTCCCTGCAGGTGAGGAAACGACATCCCGGACCAGTAATTAGTATTCTGGTAAGCCTCAGGGAGCATTACCGGTGCCTGAAGCATGTCCTTATCCGGGTAGAATCCTGCTTTGGTGTAGGTGTCATATATCGGTATGCGTGTTTTCCCCTCATTGCCCACCATCATACCAAATATGGACCTCCGTTCTGTTGCCGACAAGCGAGTCAGGTCAGCGTACAGCGGTAGAGAAATTTCCCCCTTGCGTATGCGTTCAGGCAGGTCCGGAGCAAGCTGATTCAGGCAGAAATCTTTAAGGTAAGAGTAGAGACCTATCCCAATACCCAGCATGAATTTCTGCCCCTCCGTCGGCAGAAATCGTTCCCGCTCGGTTTTTAATTCTTTACCATTAATATCAAACCATGGCACCTCTTTCCCGTTGGCATCGACTATCGGAGTACCATGATAGGTATTGCTGGTATTGCCCATGCTGTAGGGAGCGTACCCTAGACCACTAATCGCAGGGCGGCAATGTTCCATTGCCACAAACTCAGCACCGGCGTTCCAACCTATAGCCTGGCCTACACCGGCATTGTTGAGATCTCTCATGGAGCCCGGACCGATTACCTCTGGAGCGAATATCCAGAGACGTATAGCGGTGCCGGTAGAGATAATGGTGGTTTTAGACCGAAAAACATAGAATTCACCGGTTCGCACATTGACTCCGGTTGCCCCCACCACCCTATCACCCTGTTTACCACCCTCAGTGAGCAGACTGGTCACTACCACCCTATTAAAGATCCTAACACCTAACCGTTTCATCTCATTATATAGACATGGCTTGATGTTATACCCCCAAACACGCAGAACATGCCGATTTTTATAGTCATAAGCAAACATTAGTTTGGTTTCTTCGTCTCTGAAATCTGCCCCCTTGAATTCATCCTTTACATCTCTAATCTGTACCCCCATTTTCTCACAGTCGAGAAGTGTGTCCCAGCTTTCCTTGGCATCGATATATCGAGCTGATCCGCAGGAATAACCATGTGCGCTATCCTGTATGGCATGTGTATACTCTTCAGGAGTAACCTTAGCGCAGGGGTTGGTGCAGGCGGCGTGCCAGTGGTCTACTCCCGCACCTCCGGAACCGCTCCTCTTTGTTGCGCCTTTTTCGACAACAACGACCCTGGCGCCTTTTCTGGCGGCGTTTATGGCGGCATGGCAGCCGGCTATCCCGCCACCCAGAATCAGGACATCAGCAGCAATATCATCTTCCTTACCATAGCGTATGGGGTAGGGCCACTTAGGAACAGCCTCATCCCTTTGAACGTATTCGTGCCATGTAGCCACTATGCGTCCTCTTTAGAAAAAGTAGCAACTCCTCCGAGCATATTTGCCAAGCTAGAGCAGTCCTCTAAGCCGTGGGTCAAGAGCATCTCTCAGGCCGTCGCCCACCATATTGAAGGCAAAGACCGACAACATGATGGCCAGACCGGGGGCGAAGGAAAGTGTCGGGTTTTTCAACAAATACTTATAGCCATCACTGACCATGGCGCCCCAGGCCGCGCCCGGAGGTTCAATACCAATGCCGAGAAAGCTGAGGCCGGCTTCGGCCAGGATAAGATTACCCAACTGCATCGTCATCAACACTATGAGCGGCGGAAAGGCATTCGGTAAGATATGACCTATCATTGTACGTATGTTACTGGAGCCAATAGCCCGCTCGGCCAGAATATAATCATTTTCCCTGATGCTGAGGGTCACTCCGCACGATACCCTTGCGTATCCGGGTATTGTGGCGATGCTCAAGGCTATAATGACGTTTTGGATGCCGCCGCCCAGCACAGCGGCGACGACCAGGGCCAGTAATATCATAGGAAAAGCCATAAGTGCGTCTATGGCCCTCATGGCAACCATATAGGCAATACCGCCAAAGTATCCGGCAATTAGCCCCAGTGTAATGCCGATTACGGACGCAATCCCAACAGATAAAAAGCCTACCGTCAGCGCCGTTCTTGAGCCGTAGATGAGCCGGCTTAAGGTGTCTCTGCCAAGAGTGTCACTGCCCAGGAGATGCTCCTTACTCGGTTGAAGCAAGGAATCAGCCACGCCTAGCTTATAGGGGTCGTAGGGTGCCAGCCAGGTGGCAAAGATGGCAGTAAACACCAACAGCAACAGTACGATGAGCCCGAATACAACCATCCCGCGCGAAAAAAATACCCGCCTAAAACGCCGCCACTCGCTGAAGTAGGATGGGGAAACTTGCGTAAGATCTGCGCTGGTGGTATCGTTTTTTGCCGTAATCTACACTCTCCTAGCCATACCGTATCCTGGGGTCGAGCCAACCATAAGATATATCGACTATCAGATTGCTCACCTGGACTACCACGGCAATCACAAAAGTAATGGCCTGTACGACTACATAGTCGTGGCCAAAGATACTGCTAACCAGCAGCCTGCCGACACCGGGAATAGCAAACACGGTCTCAACGAGCACCGAACCGCCAAAAATAATGCCGATACTAATGCCCATCAAAGTAATAACTGGGATGAGGCTATTTTTCAGGGCATGCCTCATAACTATGACACGCTCTCTTAAGCCCTTCGACCAGGCGGTGCGGATGTAGTCTTGCCGAATAACATCAAGCATGCTTGACCGCATCTGGCGCGCGTTTGCTGCCAGACCGAAAACAGCCAGACAAATGACGGGCATAACCAGTTGCCTTGTGCTCAACCAGAAATCATTCAGTGGCGAGGTGTAGCCCGCGATAGGAAGCCAGTTGAGCTTGAGGCCAAAAGTATATATCAATAATATCCCCAGCCAGAAAACAGGGACGGTTACGCCAATATATGTCAGAGGCGTCACTACTTTATCCATCCATTTGCCCCGCCTCACGGCCGCGAGCAGTCCCGCTAGGGTGCCGAAAGTGGCACCAGTTATCCATGCGAGCAGGCCCAGGTGAAGGGTTACGGGGAAACGCTCAAGTATGAGCTTGCCTACCTTCTCGTGATAGAATATTGAAGTACCCAAATCCCCCCTCAAGATGCCCGACAGCCAGACGGCGTATTGCACCATTATCGGCTTATCCAGACCGAACTCATGCCGGAGTTTGTTAAGCATTTCCGGGGGCATAGCTTCCAACTCCGCACTCTGAGACATGTAGAGCAGCAGCGGATCGCCGGGCATTAACCGCATGACAAAAAAAACTATCAAGGTCACCAGAATAAGGACGAATAATGATTGTATCAGCCTCCGGACAATATATGTTGTCATCTTAACCTTCAGGTAGCATTAGGGATTTACTGGGAGACCTTTACAGAGAAGTCAATTAAAGGATTCAAGGATTCATGAGCTCAGATGAATGATGTAAGCTTGAAGTTCCCATTGGAGAAGAAACACTTGAATCCTTGAACCCTCGAATCCTTGAATCCTCAAATGAACCGTTTTGTAAACCCCGTTAGGAAAGGCAAGACCATAACTCCACCCTCAATAAGGAACGAACATTTTTTTCATATATTCGCCATCAACAGTACGCCTTCTAACGGGGTAAAGGCTCGGAACCGCACCCAACTACGTTTTTAATACAACGTCTGGATTAACGCTTTTCCATCCAATCATTATACGAATCCCAGATGACAGTGTGTATTTTTATATAATCACTATTACCATAGGGTTGCAACACAACCGCCTGTGCTGACCTATAAATTGGAATCACCACAGCATCTTCACCACCTTGCCTGACTATTTGCTTGATTTTCGCTAATTCCTTAGCTTTGTCATACGTGTGCAATGCATCTTCACATAAAGCCAGATATTCGGGTGACTTTTTTATGTTACCGGTGCGATAGGTCATAGGTTCGGGGCCAAAATGGACGTATAAATCAGTTGCGTCCGGGTTAATTCCAGACGCGGCGAGCGCCAGGTGACTCCAACCTTCTCTGAAGACTTTGGTATTGTACCTGGCAGGATCGGCCATATCCAGTTTAGCCTCAATGCCTACAGCAGCCAGATAGGCCTGCAGAGCGGCAGCGAAGTCCTGCTCAATGACTGCAGCGAGTATTTCGGTCTTGAAGCCATTGGGGTAACCCGCCTCAGCTAACAACTGCTTGGCTTTTTGCGGATTGTACGGTCGGGGGTTATAACCTGGGACATAACCCGGCCAAGCCGAGGGAGCCATCTGGTGAAAGGGTTCATATGTGCCCAACCCGATCATCTTCGCAATGGCTGGCCGGTCAAGAGCATACTCCACCGCCTCGCGCACCTTCTTGTTGGCGTATGGTGATTTAGCGTCGCTGGAATTAGGCAAGAGCGCCCAGAACATACCTGGTCCCCAGTTTACTTTGAGCCCTTTTTTCTGTAAATCAAGCACATTTTGTATCATCCTTACGTCCATCCACATATCCGCCTGTTTTGCCTCCATCATCGCTGAGGCTGTCATGGTGTCCGGAATAAAACGAACCTCTATACCATCAAGTAAGGGGTAACCTTTGCGCCAATAAGCATCATTCCTTTCGTATTTGACGACGACATCGCGCTGGAAATCAACAAGTTTGAAGGGCCCTGTCCCTACCGGGTGCGTTCGAGCCCACTCTTTGCCATTATTATTAATTGCTGTCGGCGAATGCATTGTGACCCACCCGTAATTGAGGATAAGTTGATTATTATATGCTGTTACATTGATCCTGAGAGTGTACTCATCGACAACTTCCATAGACTTTACATACTTCCCGTCCACTAGCGTGCCAGCATCCAGTCTGAGTTGAAAGTTCCATTTGACTGCCTCAGCATTAAAAGGTGTCCCATCATGGAACTTTACGCCCTTCCTCAGGTAATAGGTTACGGTCTTGTTCACCGGATCATCTTTCCAGGATTCAGCCAGTTCAGGGATTAGATTTCCCTTCTCATCCCACTTGAGTAATCTTTCCGCAAAGGGTAGGGCGAATATGTTGTCAATGGGGGCCATCTCCGGTGGGTAACCCAGAACCTTGGGGAAGTTGTTTCTAATGCCTCTTAGGATGCCGCCCTTCACTGGTTGGTTGGGGGTTGGTGCTGGAGCGCAATAGGCGACTTCAGTCCAAACAAAGACCATCAGGATTACTGCGATGAGTAAGAATTTTTTCATCTTTCACCTCCTATAAGATTTATATAAAGTTTTATTGATTTCACTTAGGGTGAAATCAGAGCAGACCATTAGGGGGAATAAAGCAATAAGATAAGAGGAGAAATCCGCTTGGTTTCACTGCCGGTTCTGTTCAATCCAAGCGACCCAACAAGGGCTATATTTCCCACCCACGAGATGCCACCTATCCACCACTGCTACAAAACCCTAAGTCAAAATTCTACGTAGCATATGCTAAACAAATAAGAACCTACTGTCAAGTTTTTTTTGAGATCTGTTTTGAGATCTCTGAAAAAGTGTGGATTTCTGTTGGTTTCCTGCTCTTGAAAGGGTTGATGGTAAAATGAGGTGGTGAATCAGGTTTCAATTAGTTTCTAACTGCGATCTCAATTTATTTAGACCGCACCTGAAAACCCCATCCTGTGGACGGGGATGAAAGGTGCGTCTGCCGAAAGCAGAAAAAATAAATCAGATGCTGAAACAAGTTCAGCATGACATGATGGTTCGGTTCTGATCTTTTTTTCATCCCGAACCAGGTCCTGAACTTGTTTCAGGATCTTCGATTTCGGGATCTCTGTTTTGGTTTTTAGAATTTAGGTTTTAAAGCCCCGTCCTGCGGGCGGGGCTCTTTACTTAGGTTTTTTCAATAAGTAAGCCTAATACTGTTCTTGATCCCTAATGCTGATCGCGTTCATCCCATGCCCAGGTATTAGCAGTGTTAACAGCGTGCATCTTAAACTATTCTTATGGTCTAATAATTCGTCTTATGGGGTGGAGCTATAGAAATATGTGCAAATGCAGAATCTTTGGTTGCTCCGTGCCAGTGATTTTCTCCCGCCGGAAAGTAAACAATGGTTCCCGGCGTAACGACAACCTCTTCATTTTCTGTAGCTACAATGCCCTTACCTTCTGTGACGTACAGGACCTGTTCGCTTGTGTGAGTATGAAATTTAGTCCTGGCACCGGGCACGAATTTTACTAGTCCAAGGCCAAGTTTTTTTGCTATATCTGGTCCAATAAGAAATTTCGCCTCTACCCTTCCTCCGACGAACAATGGGTCGTTGGTAAGGTCCTTGGTTTTTGCATTGTCAATCTTGATTACCTTCATTCGATTCTACCTCCTGATGTGAATTAAACTATCCTATTGGTGGTCTCTCGTTGGGAGGTGGTGGATTTTTCATCCCTATGCGGAAGTATTCACCGGTTGCCTTACGCTTCCATCCGACTCGCTGGTTTAATGGAAAATCCATCCTGATTGCCCCAGGCACCGGGCAATTTCCGACGCAGCAGCCACAAAACCAGCATTCTTCCGGGTACAGTACAATAGGCGGTTCGCCTTTCTCCAGATTAGGTACCAGCACATCCGTGCGGCATGCCTCAATGCAAGAGTTGCAACCTTTGCACAGCTCAGGGTCAATAACAACGCACTGATTCGGCGTCGCCGGGTTTGGCATCATATAAACTGCATCTTCCATGGTCGCTCTGCTCCTCTCTGCGTAGTCAGTCGTTTTTATAGCTCACAGTGTTTCCGGTAATTTTCTTCATAGGTTGGTGCATTGGGCGGCAAGATCCAGAAGTTGAGCGGCAGCTCTCCTGTTTTCACCTTCCCGTTTTCCTGTCTGATGGTAATGAACTTGTTCCACTCCGGAGGGTCCATCTGGGGATAGTCAAGCCTCTTAAAGTCCAGAGTTTTACTGCTTGCCTTGCGGGCCAGACACGCCTGTATGATCACTTCACTTACGGTAGCCTGCGCCATTGCTTCCAGCGTACGCCCTAGTTCATGAGGATTCCTGGCCCCTGCCGACGCAATTTCACTTTCTCCTATGCTGCTGAGCCATCTCAATCCCATTTGCAATACTTCTTCATTCTTGTACTCGCCACAATAATCCTGCATAATTCGGGTAAGTCCCGCTTTCAGTTCCTTCCATCCCATCCCGTCTTTGCGGCTTACGGGGGCGTACACACGGGCTTTCTCCTTATCCACCTGTTTCCTATCAATAACAGGCTCCCGCGCTGTCGACGCGTACCTTGCCGCTTTTCTACCCGCATATCTCCCCGTAGTGGCCGACCCGGAATGATTAGCCCCGCAGGCTAATGTCGAGCCTGCCGCATATAATCCTTCCAGATTGGTCTTGAGGTCCCAGTCGAAAACTGGTCCGCCTCCCATCAATCCTCTATATTGACGCGGGCCATATCCTTTCCACCAAGCGCCCCATGTATAGAGGTCAGGAGGCTGGACAGTAGCCTGGAGCATGTCCTTATCAGGATCGAAACCCCACTTCTGGAAAGTCAAGTATATTGGAATGCGGGTCTTCCCTTCGTTGCCGACCATGAGGCCCCATATGGCTCGGCGCTCGTGCTCGGGCATACTGGGTAAGTCGGCGTAGAGCGGCAGCTTGAATTCACCCCTGGCTATGCGCTCGGGAAGGTCAGGAATGAAGCGGGGCCCGTCGTAAACAAAGGCCCGTTGCCCGGGGGCGCAGTGATAGCGCTCCTCCACCGTCTTCAGAATCTTCCCGTTTCTATCGACCCAGGGGATTTCCTTGCCGTTTGCGTCCACCAGGGTGCAGGCAAACCAGGTATTGTGGGAGTTACCCGTAGAATACATAAAGTGGCTAAAGCCGCCGGTCTGCATTCTCGTGCCGCTTGCCTCCATCATGGTGAGCTCGACTCCGGCATTCCACAGCATGGCAAAGCTTTCCGCAGAAAGGTTGGGCTCTTGTAATGCAGCCGAGCCTTTTAGTTCTGTAGAAAATACCCAGAGTCCGTTTGGTTTCGATGTGGATACAATGGTTGCTTTTGCTCTAAAGATATAGAACTCACCGGTGTGCATATTCACGCCCATGGCACCGACAACCCTGTTTCCCGGCTTGCCGCCCTCGGTGAGCAGACTGGTCACAATGATACGGTCATATATCCCGACTCCCAGGCGTTTTAATTCTTTTTGGAGCGCCGGTTTGACGTTAGCGGCCTGAACACGAATACAAAACCTGTTATCGTAGTCGTAGGCAAACAGCAGTTTTGTCTTTTCATCTCTGAATGAAGCTCCGACAAAAAGGTCGTCCACATCCCTCACCTTGATGCCCATCTTCTCAATGTCAAGCAGAGCAGGATAGCTTTCCTGGCAGGAAATATAAGCGGTGATACCATTACCGAATTCCCCGTACCCGTAATCGCTGAAGGTTGATTTCAACACTCCTACCATCTCTTCAGGCGTAATCCTGGAAGCGGGGTTCGTGCAGGCAAGGTGCCAGTGGTCAACGCCGTCTCCGCCGGCGCCGCTTCGAAGCACCGTGGCTTTCTCTACGACCGCCACCTTGGCTCCTTTTTTCGTGGCGTTTAGAGCCGCATGGCAGCCGGCAATGCCGCCGCCAATGATGAGAACATCGGCAGAAATTTCATTCTCCTTGCCATAGTTCACCGGATAGGGCCATTTTTTAAATTGAGCATAGATTGGTTCACTCATTTCTTTACCTCCATAAATTTTATCATCAACAACCACAATCCTAATTGTTGCTGAGTCATCGGCATCGTGGACAACGTGACGCTATTGCACGTTTCGTCAAATTTGTTAAGGACATTCCTTGTTTAATCATTAGAGTAAGCCCCTGAGCCTGGGGTCAAGGGCATCTCTCATGCCATCTCCCACCATGTTGAAAGCAAACACCACAAGCATGATGGCCAGGCCGGGTGCAAAAGACAGTACGGGGTTGTTCAGCAAATATTTATAGCCGTCGTTTACCATGGCGCCCCAAGCCGCGCCCGGCGGCTCGATGCCGATGCCAAGAAAGCTGAGGCCGGCCTCGGCCAGTATTAGACTCCCTAGCTGCGTCGTCATCAGTACTATGAGAGGCGGGAAGGCATTCGGCAAAATATGCCTCAGCATGGTGCCCCTGTTGCTGGCGCCCATAGCCCGTTGTGCCAGGATATAGTCGTTCTCCTTGATACTGAGAGTAAGACCGCACGATATCCTAGCGTATCCGGGTATCGTGGCGACGCTCAGGGCTATGATAACGTTCTGGATACCACCGCCGAGGACAGACGCCACAACAAGGGCCAGTAGAATCATCGGGAAGCACATAAATGCGTCCATGGCCCTCATGATGACCATAAAGGAAATGCCGCCAGAGTACCCGGCAATCACCCCAAGCGTAATGCCGATTATGGAACCGACGCCGACAGATATAAAGCCGACCATCAGAGCCGTCCTTGAGCCGTAGATGAGACGGCTTAAGGTGTCTCTGCCAAAAATATCAGTGCCCAGTAAGTGATCTTTACTGGGTTGAAATAAAGACTTGCCCACGCCAGGTTTATAGGGGTCATAGGGTGCCAGCCAGCCGGCAAAGATGGCGGTAAACACAAAGAGCAATAATATGATGAGGCCGAACATGACGACCCCGCGTGAGAAAAATACCCTCTGGAAGCGCCGCCACTCGCTGACGAGGGGTTGGGCATCCTGGAACTCCGCACCGGTGGTATCTTTTTCTACCATAGTCTATACTCTCCTAGCTGTACCGTATCCTTGGGTCAAACCACCCGTAGGATATATCAACAATCAAGTTGGTTAATAAAACGATAACAGCAATGACAAGAGTAATGGCCTGTACGACTACGTAGTCGTGCCCAAAAATGCTGCTAACCAGCAACCTGCCGACACCGGGAATGGCAAACACAGTCTCGACGAGCACCGAACCACCGAAGATGATGCCGACACCCATGCCCATCAAGGTAATCACCGGGATGAGGCTATTCTTCATGGCATGTCTCAGTATCACCATACGCTCTCTCAGGCCTTTGGCCCAGGCGGTGCGGATGTAGTCCTGGCGGATTACCTCGAGCATGCTTGACCGCATCTGGCGCGCGTTTGCCGCCAGGAGGAAAACAGCCAGACAGATGACAGGCATAACCAGTCGCCTCGTGCTCAGCCAGAAGTCATCAAATGGTGAGGTGTAGCCCGCAATAGGAAGCCATTTAAGCTTGAGGCCAAAAGCGTATATCATCAATATCCCCAGCCAGAAAACGGGGATGGTTACGCCAACATATGTCAGAGGTGTGACTACTTTATCCACCCATTTACCCCGCCTCACGGCCGCGAGCAGCCCTGCCAGAACACCCAAAACGGCGCCAAGTATCAATGCCAGCAAGCCCAGGTGAAGGGTGATGGGGAAACGCTCCATCATGAGCGTTCTTACCTTCTCACGGTAGAATATCGAGGTGCCCAACTCACCCCGGAAGACTCCTGAAACCCAGTTGGCGTATTGCACTATTATTGGCTTATCCAGACCGAACTCATGCCGGAGCTTGTGAAGCATTTCCGGAGTCATACCTTCCAGATCTGCAGACTGAGCAACGTAAATCAGTATTGGATCTCCCGGCAGTAACCGCATGACAAAGAAGACTAACAGGGTCACCAGGATTAGAACAAACAGCGCCTGTATCAACCGCCGCATAATATATGTGGTCATCTTAAACCTCAGGCAGCATTCAGGAATCTTTTGGCTTAGGTACGGACCAGGTTCCGGCCCGGCCTTCAAAGATTTCTTCGAAATATTAACCGTCCCATAATAGAACAGACGAAACAAAACTCCCTCGCCCGCCTTGGCGGGAGAGGGTGGGGGTGAGGGTGGAACCGATGAGTTACCCCTCACCTGAATCCTCTCCCCCGAGGGGAGAGGAAGATTAATCTGATGTTTTCTGATAAGATGTCCATACTAAT